>Ga0181525_10000248_pt1 | contig 49853 bp, 46 predicted proteins | sample PEATcosm2014_Bin_48_FD_121100 | JGI IMG/M metagenome (GOLD analysis project Ga0181525, IMG submission 121100) | Peatland microbial communities from MTU Mesocosm Facility, Houghton, MI, USA - PEATcosm2014_Bin06_10_metaG | ecosystem: Environmental > Terrestrial > Soil > Wetlands > Peat | place... | reverse complement strand
TCGGTGATGTGCAGGTCGCCGCGGATGCACGGCGAATCGGCCGGGAAGACCGGAAAGGTGGGCAGGCCGTCCAGGGCGATATTGAGCTTGCCCGAGGAGCCGCGGATCTTGAAGTTGCGCACCGCCCGGACGAAGTCGGCCGGCAGGTCCGATTCGGCGACCGTCTTGAGGAAGGTGCGCTTGACGTCCATGTTCGAGACCACGGTCCGGGCCCGGATCTCCTCGCCGTTGGCCAGGGCCACGCCGCACGCGCGGCCGTGGCGCACCAGCACCTGGCGCACGTCGGCGCTGGTGCGGATCTGGCCGCCGCTGGCTTCCAGCGAGGACTTCATGGCCTGCGTGACCGCGCCCATGCCGCCGCGCGCGAATCCCCAGGCGCCCACGGCGTCGTCGATGTCGCCCATGTAATGGTGGAGCAGCACGTAGGCCGTGCCCGGCGAACGCGGCCCCAGCGCCGTGCCGATGATCGAGCTGCCGGCCAGGTGGGCCTTGACGATGTCGCTCTCGAAGTACTCGTCGAGATAGTCGGCCGCGCTCATCGTGAAGAAGCGCACCGTGTCGTACATGCGCGCCTCGCCCAGCTTGTGGAAATGCTGGCCCAGGAACACCAGCTCCATCAGGTCGCGCGGCAGCCACGACGTCGGGTCCGGCGGCGTGCGCATCAGCAGCGGCTTGATGAACTTGCACTGGCGCATGACGTCGCGCGAGAAGCGCTCATAGGCCTCGGCGTCGCGCTTGGAATGGCGCGCGATCTCGCGGCGCATCGCGTCGTGGTTGCTGTAGACGGCAAGGTGGTTGCCGTTCTTCATCATCGTCCCGCCACCCTCGTAGGGGATGACCTGCAGGCCGTGGCGCGGCAGCTCCAGGCCGCGGATGATCTCCGGGCGCAGCAGGCTGCAGACGTACGAGCAGTTCGAATAGGTGTACTGCGGGTGCAGCGAGCGGCTCACCGCGGCGCCACCCACCCAGGCCTCGCGCTCCAGCACCTGCACGCGCAATCCGGCACGTGCCATGTAGCAGGCCGTTACCAGGCCGTTGTGGCCGGCTCCGACCACAATCGCATCCAATTCCGTACCCACGGGCGGTCCTCCCTAGACTGTCGGCTGACGACGGTTCGCAGCCACCGGCGCAAATCCCGCGGGATGGCCCGCGGGACGCTTGTACCTGCCGGGGCCTGCTGCTGCCGGTCGGCGTTGTTATTGTACAATCGTTTAGCAGGATAATAAACCGCCGGCGCGCGTCTGGCAATCCGCCGCCGCCGCCCGCATTTGCGGCAGCCGGCGGCGCGGTGCCGCACCGCGGGCGCACATCTGCACTGCATCATCGGCGTGCGCGCACGGACGTGGTGCGCGGTCCGCGCGGTGCCTGGCGCGGGGCGGGCTTGCTTGCGACGCTGGCTATTTTGTATTACCGTTCAATAGAAGAATTCATCGTCCGGGCGCGCCTGGAACGCATAGATGGAGACCCGGCATGGCCTATCCGCTTTCCCCCGCCGCGCTTGAATGGCAACGCAAGGCGCGCGCCTACGTCGAGGAGCTGATCCCGCACGAGGAATTCGCCGAGCTCCACGAGGGCGTGCTGCCGCCCGAGGTGGCGGCGCGCCACAAGGAGCGCGCCCTCGAGCTGGGCCTGAGCCGCATCGATGCGCCGCTCGCCCACGGCGGACTGCAGCTGCCGATGCTCGACCAGGCCGTCATCTGGGAGCAGCTCGGGCGCGTCACCAATGCGCTGTGCTGGGCGGTGCCCGAGGCGCATTCGTGGATGTTCGATGCCTGCAGCGCCGACCAGATCGAGCGCTACGTCAAGCCGATGATGCTGGGCAAGCGGCGCGAGTGCTACGCCATCACCGAGGCCGAGGCCGGATCGGACCCGGGCGCCATCACCACCACGGCGCGCCGCGACGGCGACGCCTATGTCGTCGACGGCGAGAAGTGGTACGTGACCAGCGCCAACAAGGCCGACTTCATGTTCCTGCAGGCGATCGTCACGGGGGAGGGCGCGCCCGGCGGCGAGCGCCAGCACGCGCTGTTCTTCGTCGACAGCGACACGCCGGGCATCACCGTCATCGACAACCCGCTGTTCGGCCACACGTATTCCTCGCACCACCCGACCTACCGCTTCACCGGCGTGCGCGTGCCGGCGGCCAATCGCATCGGCGCGCCCGGCGAGGGCATGGATTTCACGCGCAGCTGGTTCCGCCGCGAACGCCTGATGATCGCCGCGCGCTGTTGCGGGGCGGCCGCCCGGCTGATCGACATGGCCGGCGAGTTCGCCAAGGCGCGCGTCGTCTCGGGCCATCCGATCGCCGAATACCAGCTCATCCAGGCGATGCTTGCCGACAGCCTCACCGAATTGTGGGGGGCGCGCCTGATGACCTACGAGGCGGCGGCGATGCAGGACCGGGGCGACGATCTCTCGGTGGTCCACACGCACTGCTCGATGGCCAAGCTCACCGCTTCGGAGATGGCCAACCGCGTGGCCGACCGCGTGGTGCAGATATTCGGCGGGCGCGGTTATATGCGCAGCAACGCGGCGCAGCGATTCTTCCGTGAGCTGCGTGTCGACCGGATCTGGGAGGGCACCAGCGAGATCCAGCGGCTCATCGTCGCGCGCAGCCTGCTCAAGCGCGGGGTCGAAGGGCTCATCGGCTGAATCGCGGCGCGTCCGGCGGTACCCGGCGACCGCCCGGCGGCGCCGGCGCAATGATCGGCAAGATCGCAAACACGCAGAATCCGGAACCACCCAGAACATGACGAACGAAGCGCCGCGCCTGCAGAAATCGCCTTCTGCCCATACGCAGGCCGATTTCGTCCAGATCATCGACGTGGTGAAGAAGTTCGGCGACGCCATGGCGGTCGATCACCTGAACCTGTCGATCCGCAAGAACGAGTTCTTCGCCCTGCTGGGCAGTTCCGGCTGCGGCAAGTCGACGCTGCTGCGCCTGATGGCGGGCCTGGAGGCACCCGACTCCGGCCGCATCCTCGTCGATGGCCAGGACATCACCGCCTTGCCGACCTACCAGCGGCCGGTAAACATGATGTTCCAGTCCTATGCGCTGTTCCCCCACATGAGCGTCGAGGACAATGCCGCCTACGGCCTGCGCCGCGAAGGGGTCGCCAAGGCGGAGGTCCGCGAGCGCGTGGCCGCCGCGCTCGATCTCGTGCAGATGGGCCGCTACGCCAAGCGCAAGCCGCACCAGCTGTCGGGCGGCCAGCAGCAGCGCGTCGCGCTGGCGCGCAGCCTGGTCAAGCGACCCAAGCTGCTGCTGCTCGACGAACCGATGTCGGCCCTGGACAAGAAGATCCGCCAGCAGACGCAGTTCGAGCTGGGCAACATCCTGTATTCGGTCGGGGTCACCTGCATCATGGTGACCCACGACCAGGAGGAGGCCATGACGATGGCCGACCGGCTGGCGGTGATGAACGAGGGCCGCATCCTGCAGGTGGGCACGCCCGACGAGGTGTACGAGGCGCCCACCTGCCGCTTCGCCGCCGAGTTCATCGGCTCGACCAACCTCTTCGAGGGCGTGCTCGCCGACGACGAGTCGCCGCTGTTCGATTGCAAGGACCTGCAGGCGCCGCTGCGCGTGCACAACCCGATGAACGCGCGGCGCGGCCACAAGGTGCAGCTGTCGCTGCGCCCGGAGCGCATCGCGCTCGCGCACGCGCCGGCCACCCAGGACTGCAACTGGGCGGTGGGCACCGTCGAGCAGTACGCCTACATGGGCAGCTACACCCTGTTCTACGTGCGCCTGCCGTCGGGGCGCCTGATGGAGGTCGATGTCTCGCGCACGGCGGTGCGGGCGATGGAGCGCGCGCCCGACTACGGCCACACCGTCTACCTGAGCTGGGGCGCCGACCAGCTGGTGGTGCTCGAGAAATGAGCGCCGCGACCGCGCTCCGGCGCCCCTGGCGCGCGCGGCTGTCCCGCTGGCTGCCCTCGGGGCGGACCATGGTCATCGCCGCGCCGTTCGTGTTCCTGCTGGTCTTCTTCATGGTGCCGTTCGCCGCGGTGCTGAAGATCAGCTTCTCGGACGTGAAGATGGCCGTGCCGCCCTATACGGCCATCGCCGAGCTCCACGACGGCGTACTGCGCATCGTGCTCAACTTCGAGCACTACGGCGACGTCCTCGCCAACCCGCTGTACATCGGCGCCTACCTCGACTCCCTCAAGGTGGCCGCGCTCACCACGCTGCTGTGCCTGCTGATCGGCTATCCGGCGTGCTACCTGATCGCCCGCGCCGATCCGCGCCGCCGCAACCTGCTGATGATGGCCGTGATGCTGCCGTTCTGGACCAGCTACCTGATCCGCGTCTACGCCTGGATCGGCCTGCTCAAGAACCAGGGGCTGATCAACAGCTTCCTGCTGTGGGCGCACATCATCGACGAGCCGCTCAAGCTCTATCACAACTACACCGGCCTGATGATAGGCATGGTCTACAACTACCTTCCCTACCTGATGCTGCCCCTCTACGCCCAGCTGGTGAAGATGGACCTGACGCTGCTCGAGGCGGCCGGCAACCTGGGCGCCCGCCCCTGGCAGGCCTTCGTCACCATCACGCTGCCGCTGTCGCGCCGCGCGATCATCTCGTCCTCGCTGCTGGTCTTCATCCCGGCGGTCGGCGAGTACGTGATCCCCGAAATCCTGGGCGGCTCCGACTCGGTGATGGTGGCGCGCGTCATGTGGGACGACTTCTTCAACGCCGGCGACTGGCCGGCGGCCTCGGCCGCCACCGGCTGCATGGTCCTGCTGCTGCTGCTGCCGATGGCCTGGTTCCAGCGCCTGCAGCGGCGCGAACTGGAGGCGCGATGATCCGCCGCTTCCGCTGGCTGGGCGACACCTACCTGGCGCTGGTGTTCCTGTTCCTCTACGTGCCGACCTCCATCGTCGTCTTCTACTCGTTCAACGAGTCGTCGCTGGTCACGATCTGGAGCGGGTTCTCGTTCAAGTGGTACGCGGCGCTCACCTCCGACGATGAGCTGACCTCGGCGGCCTGGGCCAGCCTGCAGATCGCGCTGGCGACGGCCTTCTCCTCGGTGTTCGTCGGCACCTGGGCCGGCTTCGTCATCAGCCGCTACCGGCGGTTCCGCGGCTCCACGCTCTTCACGGCGATGGTCAACGCGCCGCTGGTCATCCCCGAAGTGATCCAGGGCATATCGCTGCTGCTGCTGTTCGTCGGCCTCTACGAGACCTTCGGCTGGCCGCCGCGCGGCATGTTCACCATCTGGATCGGCCACACGATGCTGTGCGTGTCGTACGTGGCCATCACGGTGGTCGCCCGGCTCGGCAGCATGGACAAGTCGCTGCACGAGGCCGCTGCCAACCTCGGCGCCACGCCGATGCGGGTCTTCACCGACATCACGCTGCCGCTCATATCGCAGGCGCTGATTTCCGGCTGGCTGCTGTCGTTCACCATTTCCATCGACGACGTGGTCATGACGGCCCTGCTTTCCGGCCCCGATTCCACGCTGCTGCCGCTGGTGGTGTTCTCGCGCGTCAAGCTCGGCCTCAACCCGGAGGTCAATGCGCTGGGTACCTTGTTCATCGCCGCCGTCACCGTCGCGGTGGTGGTCAACAACCACTTCATGCTGCGACGCCAGCGGCGCCGCGAGCGCGAGATGTCGCTCGCCTACGCGCGCGAATCGGCGGCGCTGGACCACGACCCAGGGTCGTGACGACCCCGTCCGCGGTGGTCGCCGGACGGGGGAGCCGTGCGCGCAGCAAGCGCCGCATCCGCCCGCCCGCCGGCAGCAATGAACAGCAATGAGCAGCAGCGCAAGATATAGGAGAACCCATGAATCCGTCCATCCATCCGCAAGAACCCGCCCGCCAGGATTTCGACCGCATCCGAGCCGATGACAACCGCAACTGGTTCCACCCCTGGGAGTACATGCCCGAGATCGGCAAGGCCAACCGCACCATCATCACCCACGGCGACGGCATCTACATCTACGACGAGGAAGGCCGCAAGCTGATCGACGGCCCGGGCGGCATGTGGAACGTGCAGATCGGCTACAACCGCCCCGAGATGGCCGCGGCCATCGCCGACCAGGTGATGCGCCTGCCGTACATGAACCCGTTCTCGCTCACCAGCGCACCGTCGGCGCGCCTGGCGGCGCGGCTGGCGCAGATGGCGCCCGGCGACCTCAACCACGTCTTCTTCACGACCGGCGGGTCTACCGCCGTCGACACCGCGCTGCGCTTCGTGCACTTCTACAACAACGTGCGCGGCCGCCCCGACAAGAAGCACATCATCGCCCGTGCCAACGGCTACCACGGCACCACCTACCTGGCCGCGCTCGTGACGGGCAAGGACCGCGACAAGAACTGGTTCGACGTGCGCTCGCCGCTCGCCCACCTGCTGCCGCACGTCAATCCGGCGCGGCGGCCGGCCGGCATGAGCCTGGCGGCGTTCTGCGACGAGAAGGTCCACGACCTGGAAGCCAAGATCCTCGAACTGGGCGCGCACAACGTCGGCGCGTTCATCGCCGAGCCGATACAGGCCTCGGGCGGGGTCATCGTCCCCCCGGAGGGCTACCTGCGCCGCTGCTGGGAGGTGTGCCGCCGGCACGACGTGCTGTTCATCGCCGACGAGGTGGTGACGGGCTTCGGCCGCCTCGGCTACTGGTTCGCCTCCAAGGACGTCTTCGGCATAGAGCCGGACATCATCACCTGCGCCAAGGGGCTGAGCTCGGGCTACCTGCCGCTGGGCGCCTGCCTCATCTCGGACCGGCTGTTCGCGCAGATCACCGGCGACAACGCGCACGGCGCGTCGTTCGGCTCGGGCTTCACGTATTCGGGCCATCCGGTCTGCTGCGCGGCGGCGCTCAAGAGCATCGAGATCATCGAGCAGGAGCACCTGCTCGAGCACGTACGCGAGGTCGGGCCGCATTTCCAGGCGCGGCTGCAGGCGTTGCGCCAGATCCCGCTGGTGTTCGACACGCGGGGCATGGGCCTGGTGGGCTGCGTCGAATGCACGGTGGCGCACCTGGTGGACCGGGAACTCGACGAGGAGCAGGTGCTGGCACTGGACACCGACCTGGGCAACCGCATCGACCGCCACTGCCACGAGCTGGGCCTGATGGTGCGGCCGCTGGTCAACCAGTGCGTCTTCTCGCCGCCGCTCATCATCACCCGGGCGCAGATCGACACGATGTTCGACTGCCTGCACGAGGCCATCATGCGCACCATGCACGATGTCGAGCACGACCTGGGGATAGACGTACGGTGAAGGCGATCGAGCGCGCCGCCGGAGGGTACGCCGGTGGCTGAGGAAGCGCCCGCGTACCGGCCGCTGGGCCGGCTGCTCAAGCCCGCATCGATCGCCGTCATCGGCGGGGAGACGGCGGCGGAGGTGGTGCGCCAGTGCCGCGCCTTCGGCTATGCGGGCCAGGTCTGGCCGGTCAACGCGCGCCGCGCGCAGATCGAGGGCCTGGAGTGCCACGCGAGCGTGGCAGACCTGCCGGGCGCGCCCGATGCCGCCTTCATAGCCGTGCCGCGCGAGGAGACCATCAAGGTCGTGCAGGCGCTGCGCGAGCGCGGCGCCGGCGGCGCCATCTGCTACGCCTCCGGCTTCGCGGAGGTGGACGAGGAGGGCGCCGCCCTGCAGCGGCGCCTGGTCGAGGCCGCCGGCGACATGCCCTTCCTCGGCCCCAACTGCTACGGGGTGATCAATTACCTGGACGGCTGCGCACTGTGGCCGGACCACGTCGGCGGCGCGCGCGTCGGGCGCGGCGTGGCCATCCTCACGCAAAGCGGCAATATCGCGCTCAACCTGACGATGCAGCGCCACCACCTGCCGATCGCCTACATGATGGCCATCGGCAACAAGGCCGGCGCCGACATCCACGACTGCGTCGCCGCGCTGCTCGACGATCCGCGCGTCACCGCCATCGGCCTGCATCTGGAGGGCCTGGCCGACGTGGCCGCATTCTCGCGCGTGGCGGTGCAGGCCCTGCAGCGCGGCATCGGCATCGTGGTGCTCAAGGCCGGCTCCTCGGCCATGGGCGCGGCGCTCACCGCCAGCCATACGAGTTCGCTGGCCGGTCCCGATGTGCTGTACGACGCGCTGTTCGCGCAACTGGGCATCGCGCGCGTGCGCGACCTGGGCGAGTTCCTCGAGACGCTCAAGCTGCTGCACGCCTGCGGACCGCTGGCCGGGGCACGCGTCGGCTCGCTGAGCTGCTCGGGCGGCGATGCCGCCCTGGTGGCCGACCTGGGGCAGATCGAGGGGCTGGTGTTTCCCGCGCTGCCGCCGCCGGTGGAGGCGGCGCTGGCGCGCACGCTGGGCCCGCTGGTGCCACTGCACAATCCGCTCGACTACCAGACCTACATCTGGGGAGACGAGCCTGCGCTGACCGCGTGCTTCGGCGCCATGATGGCCGCCGACATCGATGTCTGCCTGATCGTGCTCGATTTCCCGATCACCGACGCGCCGGACATTCCCGGCTGGGACGAGGTCATCAACGCCTTCATCGCCGCGCACGCGCAGGCCCCGGGCGTGCCCGCCGTGCTGGTGAGTTCGCTGGCCGAGCTCATGCCGGCGGGCGCGGCTGCGCGCCTGCTGGCCGCCGGCATCGCACCCATGCAGGGACTGCGCGAAGCCGCAGTGGCCATCGCCGCGGCGGCGCGCGTCGGCGCCCGGCGCCGGCGCCTGCCGGGCGCGCGCCCGCTGGCGCCGCCGCTGCCGCTGATCGCCGGCGAAGCGCTGCTGCTCGACGAGCGGGCGGCCAAGGCCGCGCTGGCTGCCTTCGGCCTCGCGGTGCCGCAGGGGCGCGCGGTGGCCGACGCCGACGGTGCCGTGGCGGCTGCCGCGGCCATCGGCTATCCGGTCGTGGTCAAGGCGCTGTCGGCGCAGCTGGCCCACAAGACCGAGCAGGGCGCGGTGAAGCTGAACCTGCGCGGTCCCGAGGCCGTGCGCGCGGCGGTCGACGAACTGGCCGGCCGCCACGACGCGTTCCTCGTCGAAGAGATGCGCACCGACGGCCTGGCCGAACTGATCGTCGGCGTCACCCGCGATCCGCAGTTCGGCCTGGCCCTCACGCTGGGAGCCGGCGGCATCCTGGTCGAGCTGCTGGCCGACAGTGCGACGCTGCTGCTGCCCACGACCCGCGGCGAACTCGAGGCGGCGCTGCGCGGCTTGCGCTGCTTTGCCCTGCTCGAGGGCTACCGCGGCAGGCCGCGCGCCCGGCTCGACCCCGTGCTCGACGCCATAATGGCGGTCGCCGGATTCGCGCAGGCCCATGCCGATCGGCTGCTGGAGCTCGATGTGAATCCCTTGATCGTGGGTCCCGACCACGCCACCGCCGTCGATGCCCTGGTGCGCCTGCTGTCCGCACCGGGCGCGGCAGGCCGATGAACGCCCCGTCCACGCCGCCGTCCGTCGCCGCGACCCCGGCACCCGGCACGGCAGCGGCCGGGACGCGCCCGCCGGCCCATTTTCGCCTGGCCGGGATAGGCTTCGTCTTCGGCGCCTATTTCCTGTACGCGGTGGGCGATGCGGCTGCCAAGTGGCTGGTGGGCGGTCTTTCGGTCTGGGAAATACTGTTCTTTCGCAGCTGGATCGGATTGGCCCTGTGCCTGGCGCTCGGTGGCCGCGCCGCGCTGGCTGCGCTGCGCCGGCTGCCGCACACCCGCGGCCTGCTCGGGATGAACCTGGCAAACTTCGGCGGCTGGGCAGCCTACTACTCTGCCGCCGCCTTCCTGCCGCTGCCCCAGCTCTACACGATCTACTACCTCTCGCCGATCATCGCCGCGCTGCTGGCCGGGCCCATGCTCGGCGAGCGCATCGGCCCTACCGGCTGGATCGCCGGCGCGCTGGGCTTCCTGGGCGTGCTGATCACCACCTCGCCGGCCGATTCGCCGCTGCCGGCCGCGGTGCCTGCGGGCCTGGGCGTGCTGGCGGCGCTGATGTGGGGACTGTCGTCCATCCTGTACCGGCGCAACGTGCACGGCAACACCAACCTCGAGCTGCTGGTTATCAGCAACATCGTCATCGGCACGCTGAGCGCGCTGCCGCTGGCCTGGACCTGGCGCCCTGTCGGCGGCCATCAGGCGCTGATCATCGGCATCGTCACCGTTGCCGGACTGGCCGCGCATTTCCTCTACATCAGCGGCGTGCGCCGGGTGGCCGTCGCGGTTGCCGGCCCGGTGGGGTATTTCTCGCTGATCTGGTCGGCGGTGCTGGCCTACCTGATCTGGGACGAGCTGCCGCAGGCGAGCCTGCTGTACGGTGGCAGCCTGATCCTGGTGGCGGGCCTGCTGGTCATCGGTGGCCAGTGGCGGCGCAGCCATAACGATATTGCCTGAGCTAAACCGGCGCGAAATCGGAGCGACACCGCCCGAGCGGCGCGACGGCCGTCAGTAGAACGCGGCGTTGACCAGCTCCAGGCAGGCCGCCTCGGCTTCCTCGGGCGTGAAGCCCTGGGGGTCGAGGCACCACTGCAGCCACAGGCCGTCCATCAGCGAACTCAGCGCGATGGCACCGCGGCGCGCATTGACCTTCTTGCCGCGCTTGCGCGCGACCTCCTCGAAGGCCTGCTCGTAGGCCTTGCGGTCCTGCTTGTAGAGCTCGCGATTGAGCTTCTTGAGCGACGGCGACTTGCCGATGACGCTCCAGAAGCCGATCCAGATCGCGAGGTGTTCCTGCTTGAACAGCGCCGGCCCGAAGTTCACGCGGATCATCGCGCGCATCTTCTCCTCCGGATCGCGGTTGGTCTCCAGCAGCAGGTCGCGCGTCTGGAACTCCCATTCCTCGCACAGCTCCTTGTAGGCCTGCCGCAGCAGTTCCTCCTTGGTGCCGAAGTGGTGGTTGATGAGGCCGCGCGACACCTGGGCCTCGGCGCAGATGTTGCCTATCGTCGTCCCGGCAAAGCCGAACTTGGCGATGGAGCGCATCGTCGCCTGGATGATCGACTTGCGCCGCACGTCGGGTGCCTCGCGATGGTGGCGCTCGATCTCCGGCTTGCGCGGCTCCGCCGCGGCAGTGGCCTTGCGCTTTGCCGCCGGCCGTGCCGTGGAGGCCGCCTTGCGCTTCGTGGTCATCGATTCGGTCCCCGCATCGCGTTGTTCTTGTTCTTGCAGCGCGCGGCCTGCGGCCGCCTTTCCGGCATCGGTCTCAACCGCCCGATTTGAACTGCAGCCACAGCTTGGTGATGAGGTGCATGATGGTCGGGTCGATCTCGGCCATCATGAAGAAGCTCTTCGCGTCCTCCGTGGTGGGATACACCGCCGGATCGGCGGTGAGTTCCGGCTTGACGAGGCGCCGGGCTTCCGTGACGGCGGTGGGATAGGTGATCGCATCGGTGATCGCGGTGGCCACCTTGACGTCGATCATGTGGTTGATCCATTTGTAGGCATTTTCCTTGTTGGCCGCATCCTTCGGTATCCCCATGAAGGTGAACCACAGGCCGGTCTGGCCCTTGGGCGCGACATAGCGGAACTCGAACTTCTGCCCGGCCTGCTGCGCGCGACGGCGGATCATGCCCACGTCGCCCGACCAGGCCATGGCGATGCACATGTCGCCGCCGGCCACGTCGTTGAGGTAGGTCGAACTGAACTGGTCGATGTACGGGCGGACCTTGCGCAAGACCTCGTATGCGTCGCGGTAATCGGCCGGATTGCGGCTGTTGGGGTCGCGCCCCATGTAGGCCAGCACGTGGGGGAAGACGTCGCTGGCCTGGTCGAGCAGGGACACGCCGCACTTGTGCAGCTTGCTGACCGTGGCCGGATTGAACAGCAGGTCCCAGCTGTCGAGCGGTGCATCCTTGCCCAGGACTTCGCGCACGCGCGTGACGTTGACCGCCATGCCGTCGGTACCCCAGACGTAGGGGACGCCGTAGCGGTTGCCCGGGTCCTGGGTGGCAATCTTCTGCATCAGCACCGGATCGAGGTTCTTGCGGTTGGGAATCTTCGACCAGTCCAGTTCCTGGTACACGCCGGCCTCGATCTGCTTGGATATGTAGGCCGAGGAGGGGTAGACGACGTCGTAGCCCGAATGGCCGCTGAGCAGCTTGGCCTGCAGCGTGTCGTCGCTGTCGAGGATGCCGTACTTGATGTTCATGTCCTCGGCCTTGCCGAACTCGGCAACGGCCTTGGGGCCGATGAAGTAGTCGGACCAGATGAGGATGTTCAGGTCGCCTTGCGCGCGCGCCGGGACTGCGGCGCCGAGCAGGCAGGCCAGCAGGGCGGCGGCGGCGGCGGCGCGCGATCCAAGCGCGCTCCGCCGTGCCACGAATGCGTGATTCATTTCGCTACTCCAGAATTGAAAGCACCCGATGCCATTGCAGCCGCCGCGCCGCGGCGCACCGCCTGCCGCGAATATATTATTAAACAGGCATTCAATCAACGCGCTCCGTTGCCGCGCTCCGCGGTGGTGCAGTGCAGATGGTGGATGCGCTTCGCTGCCGAACGGCCTCGCGTATGCCGGACGATACAGGGGCCGCCCACGGCGCGGAAAATTGCGCGCGGGTACTTGTCAGGCCGGGGGAAATCCCGGACACTGATTGGTGTACGGTCGTTCAATTACGCTCGTTCAACAACAGCCAGGGCCGCGCGTCCGGCCGGCGCTTCGTGCCGGGGCGCGTGGCCGCGGTTGGCCGCGGCGCACGGCGCCGCAATCTGATATCGGGGGATGGCAAGATGACCAGGCGCGCGGATACTTCACGGCAGCGGTGCACGATAGGCGGGCGTTTTCGGATCCTGCCGCACTTGCTGGGCGCATTGTTCACCAGCGTAGTGCCGGTATCGCTGGCGCTCGCGCAGGCGGCGCCCGATGCGGCGGCGCCGCCAGCCGCGCAGCCGGCCGCGCCGGGCACCGATGCCGCTGCGGGTCCGGCGGCGAACGCGGCCGCGCCGGCCGCCAAGGGAACGGAACTGCCCGAGATCATCATCACCGCCACGCGCCACTCCGAGGCGCTGAGCAAGGTGCCGATCAGCGTCACCGCCTACACGCCGGAGGTGATGGAAGACAAGGGCATCAAGAGCATCGCCGACATCGTCCGCTACACCCCGGGCATCACGATAGACGCCGACGGCACCAACATGGTCTCGATCCGCGGCATCTCCTCGTCGGCCGGCGCCGCAACCACCGGCATCTACATCGACGACACGCCGATCCAGGTGCGCACGCTCGGGTTCAACACCGACAACGCCGTGCCCAATGTCTTCGACCTGGAGCGCGTCGAGGTGCTGCGCGGACCGCAGGGCACCTTGTTCGGCGCCGGCGCCGAGGGCGGCGCGGTGCGCTATATCCTGGCCCAGCCCAACATGAGCAAGCCCGATTTCTACACGCGCAGCGAGCTGTCGTTCACCCAGGGCGGCGCGCCCAGCTACGAAGTGGGACTCGCCGGCGGCGCGCCCATCGTCGACAACGTGCTGGGCTTTCGCGCCAGCATCTGGTACCGGCGCGACGGCGGCTGGATCGATCGCCTGAACCCGTTCACCTTCGCCACGGTGGAGAAGGATGCGAACTATTCGAACACCGTCGCGGTGCGCCTCGCCGCCAAGTGGGCGGTGAACGACGACGTGACCGTCACTCCCAGCATCCTGTACCAGGACAAGGGCACGAACGACGTCTCCACGTATTTTCCGGTGCTGTCCGACCCCGGCAGCGACTCCTACAAGAATGCCTGGGGCACGCCGCGCCACGAGCCCGATCGCTACGTGCTGCCGGCGCTCAAGGTGGAATCGGAGTTCGGCAAGGTTTCGTTCATATCGAACACCTCCTACTACACCCGTCGCGACACCAGCGGCTACGACGGCACGATGTACAACCTTTCCTACTACCAGACCTTCTTCGACAACGGCGTCACGTCGCCGGGGGCGCCGTATCCCCTCATCGATGCGGCCGGGCTGCACCTGCCGGCGAGCCTCCAGAACTACCGCGCCCAGGCGCCGGTCACCAACCAGCAGCAGACCTTCGCACAGGAGTTCCGCCTGCAATCGAACGATCCGAAAGCGGACCTCACCTGGACGGCCGGGCTGTTCTATTCCAAGACGAACCAGACCAGCCTCGAGGAGATCATCGATCCGATGATCGGGCCGCTCTTCCAGACGCTTTTCGGCCAGAGCTACCAGTCGTTCTTCCTGGACTACTACGGCAATCCGGTATCGTTGCTCCCCAACGGCGATTCCTATTTCAATCGCAACCAGTCGCGCGACGAGCAATTGGCGGCTTTCGGCGAAGGCAGCTATGCGATCACCGACAAGCTCAAGGCCACGCTGGGCCTGCGCTATTCGAAGTCGGACGTCTATTTCACCAATTTCGCGGCCGGTCCGCAGAATTTCGGTTTCACGGGAGGTTCCGGCGAGGAACACGAGAAGCCGCTCACGCCCAAGGTATCGCTGTCCTACCAGGCCAATCGCGACAACCTGTACTACACGACCTGGGCCAAGGGCTTCCGGCCGGGCGGGGCCAATGCGCCGATTCCGCAGGCCGCCACTTGCGGACCCGATCTCGCCTTGCTGGGACTCTCCCAGGAACCGCCGTCCTACAAATCCGATTCGGTCAAGAGCTTCGAAGTCGGTGCGAAGAACAAGCTGGGCGACGCGTTCCGCATCTCGTCGAGCCTTTACTACATCAAGTGGGACGGCATCCAGCAGAACATCTACCTGTCGGGTTGCGGTTTCCAGTTCACCGAGAACATCGGCGCGGCCGTGGCCAAGGGAGGCGATATCCAGATCGAATTCGCACCCGGTGAAGCGTGGGACTTCGACCTGTCGGTCGGCCATACCGATGCCCGCATCAGCGCGAACGTCTATGGCGAGGCCGGCGCGCTCATTGCCGCCAAGGGTGACGCCGTCGAGGGCGAGTCCTTCGGCCCGGCGGCGCCGTGGACCGTCACCTTGGGCGGGCAGTACTCCTTCAGCGCGTTCGATCGGAAGTCCTTCGTGCGCTTCGATTACGAATACCTCGGCCACAGCGGGGTGGCCACGGCCTCCGAGGATCCGCGCACCGGCGCGTACGACCCCGACATCTACACGCCCAAGGCCTCGAGCTTCGTCTCGGTGCGCGCCGGCACGGTCATCGAGAAATGGACACTCAATGCGTTCATCGACAATCTGTTCGATTCGCATCCGCAGGCACTCGATTCCTCGGACTATCACAGCGCCATCGATGCCTACAACCCCAATCCGCCGTCGGTCCTGACGACCGCCTATACCTACCGGCCGCGCACGTACGGCTTTTCGGTGGCCTACCACCTGTAGTCCTCCCGCGGCCCTGCCGCGTTTCGATCGGGGCCGGGTCATTCCGGCCCTTTTTTTTGCCGGCGCCCGCCGGTGCCGCCCGGAGCGGCCGCACCGCATAATCGCGGTCGCGACGCGCCCGCGCGCCTTTCCTCCGGAAGGCCGGCCGCCGTCGGCGGACCCGCCATGCAACTCCAGGACATACTCTATTCGCAGGGATTCGGCAGCCGCCGGCTGTGCACCGGCCTGATCGAGCACGGGGAAGTCGCCGTCGGCGGCCAGGTCTGCGACGATCCGCTGCGCGACTTGCCCACCGAGGGCCTGGTCTTCACGGTGTCGGGGCGCGCGTGGCCGTTTCACGAGCGCGCCTACCTGATGCTGCACAAGCCGGCGGGCACCGAGTGCTCGCACAAGCCCAAGTCCTGGGACAGCGTGTATTCGCTGCTGCCGGCGCCGCTGCGCCAGCGGCCGCAGAAGGGCGCGGTGCCGGGAGTGCAGGCCGTCGGGCGCCTGGACCAGGACACCACCGGGCTGCTGCTGCTGACCGACGATGGCCTGTTCATCCACCGGATGAACTCGCCGCGTCACCAGGTCCCCAAGGTCTACGAGGTCGGCACGGCCGAACCGGTCACCGCGCAGCAGGTGGCGCAGTTGCTCGCCGGGGTGGTGCTGCACGACGATCCGGAGCCGGTACGTGGCGCCGCCTGCGAGATCACCGGGGAGTGCGCCTTGCGGCTGACCTTGACCCAGGGCAAGTACCACCAGGTCAAGCGCATGATCGCCGCGGCGGGCAACCAGGTGGTGCGACTGCACCGCTCGCGCGTGGGCACGCTGGATCTGCCGGCCGAACTGGCGCCGGGCCAGTGGCGCTGGCTCGGCGCGCAAGAGGTGCAGGCCCTGCGCTAGGGCCGGCGCTTCAGGCCGGCTGGGTCACGCCGCGGAAGAACACGCCGATCAGGTTCGCGAGGATCGCGTCATCGTCCATCTTCGCGTACAGGCGCAGGTACTCCACGGTGGGATCGCAGGTGCGCGCGTAATAGCTGAAGAGGATCACCGCATCGGGCAGGTCGCGGCGCAGTTCGCCGCGGGCCTTGCCTTCGCGCACCACCTGTTCGAGCATTCCGTTGAGCTTGAGCACGCGCGTCATGTAGCGCACGTTGCCGGTCAGCATGTTGCGCACCTGGGCGCTGGTGGAGGGCATCAGCGGCAGGCCGCCGCCGAGCCGCACCCGCAGCGCCCACTCCAGCAGCGCGCGCAGGCGCTCGACCGGCGAGAGCGCGGCCGGCAGCTGTTCCAGGTACGCCAGGGCGCCGTCCACCAGGCGGATCATCGCCTCGCTGACGAGCTCGTCCTTCGACTTGAAATGCTTGTACAGGCTGGGCTTGGAGATGCCGACGGCAACGGCCACGTCGTCCATCGTCATGAGGTCGAAGCCCTTGGCCGCCAGCGTGCTCGCGGCGGCATTGAGGATGGCCTCCTCCCGCAGCTGGAAGGCCTGGTCCTTGAAGCGGATGGCGTGAAGTAGACCCACTGGTAGTTAAATTTACTGTATAGTAACTTTGTTTACACGATGTTCCCAACGGCATAGTAGCACCGCGAAACAGGGCGACCGGCGATGAATGACAGTGGAGTCGATGCAGCGGAGCGGGGCTTCGCGCTGCGCGTGTCGGTCGGCCGCGCGGCCGCGCCGGCCCCGGTGGCGGCACGGCCGCCGCGCCACGCGTCGCCGGCCGGCCGCCTCTTCCTGGGCATGCTGGCGCGGCTGCGCATCGGCCAGCTCGTCGTCGTGCTCCCCAGCGGCGAGCATCTGCAGTACGGCCATGCCAACGGCACGCCGGCCGCGGAACTGCGCATCGTCGACTGGCGTGCCTGCGGCCGCATACTGGCCGCCGGCGACATCGGTTTCGGCGATGCGCTGCGCCGCGGCTGGGTCGAATCGCCCGACCTTACGACGCTGCTGCGCCTGGCGATCTGCAACGAGGCGGCCATCGAGTCGGCGGTCTGGGGCGGACGCCTGCTGGGCCTGTGGTACCGCATCCGCCACGCCCTGCGCCGCAATACCCGCGCCGGCAGCCGCGAGAACATCCACGCCCATTACGACCTGGGCAATGCCTTCTATGGCCTCTGGCTCGACGACAGCTGGACCTACTCGAGCGCGCTGTTCCACGGCGACTATTCGGCGTCGCTCACGGCCGCGCAGCACGCCAAGTACCAGCGGGTGATCGACGTGCTCGAACTGCGGCGCGGCATGCGCGTGCTGGAGATCGGTTGCGGCTGGGGCGGTTTCGCCCACTACGCGGGCGAGCGCGGCATCGCGGTGCACGGCGTCACGATTTCGCCGGCGCAGCTGGCCGCCGGACAGCGGCGCATCGCCGACGCCGGCCTCCAGCACCTGGTGCACCTGGAGCTGCGCGACTACCGTGACGTCACCGGACAGTACGACGCGGTCGTCTCGATCGAGATGTTCGAGGCGGTGGGCGCCGCTTTCTGGGACCGCTGGTTCCAGAAGATAACCGCGCTGCTCGCGCCGCGTGGTCGCGCCCTGGTGCAATCGATCACCATCGACGACGCGCGCTTCGACCGCTACCGCTCGAGCAGCGATTTCATCCGCCACTTCATCTTCCCCGGCGGCATGCTGCCCTCGGTGAAGCGCTTCATCGCCACGGCCGTGGGCAATGGCCTGGTCACCCGCGACGTCATGGCCTTCGGCAAGGATTATGCCGAGACCATGCGCCGCTGGCGCCAGCGCTTCGACGCGGCGCGCGACGCCATCGTGGCGCAGGGCTACGACGATGTCTTCCTGCGTACCTGGCGCCTGTACCTGGCCTATTGCGAGGCGGGCTTCGAGGAGGGGCGGACCGATGTCATGCAGTTCCTGCTCGAACGCCGCGACGCCCGCTAGCACTGCCGGGCCCGCCGGCGGGGCCTTCCCTTGAAGCGCCACGCCCTGGCGGCCTACGGCATCCTGGCGCTGCCGCTGGCGATGGTTGCGCTGCCTGTCTACATGCAAGTGCCATCCTGGTACGTGGAGCGCATCGGCATGGCGCTGCCGGTCACCGGCTACGTGCTCTTCGGTGCCCGCATCCTCGATACCGGCCAGGATCCGTGGCTCGGGCGGCTGGTCGACCGACTCGCCGCGCGCGGGCGCCTGGGCGCTGCACTGTGGGTCGCGGCCACGATGCTGGCGGGAGCTTTCGCCGGCCTGTGGTTCCCGCCGCAAGCAGGCGCCGGCTGGCCGGTCGTCGCCTGGCTGGCGGCGATGCTGGCACTGACCTACGGTGCCCACAGCTTCCTCAACATCGCGCTGCTGGCCTGGGGCGCGCGCCTTGCTCCCGATTCCTCCGGCCGCACCCGCGCCGCCGCATGGCGCGAGTCGGCCGGGCTGGCCGGCGTCGTCATCGCCAGCCTGCTGCCGGCCTGGCTTGCGCGCTCCTCGGGCTGGACGCCGGGGACGGCGATGGCCGTCTATGCGCTGGGTTTCGCGGCACTGCTGGCGGGCGCACTGGCCGTGCTGCTGCTGCGCGCGCCCGCCTGGCCGCATGTTGCGCCGCCCGATCCACGGCCGCCCGGGCAGGTCGTGCCGCAGCCGCGCGCCCGGCACCCGGCGGCGGTGCGCCGGCTCTGGCTGCCCTATGCGGCCAACGCGCTGGCCGTCGCACTGGCGGCCACCCTGGCGCTGTTCTTCATACGCGACCGCATCGCCCGGCCGGAATGGACGGGCGCGTTCCTGGCCGCCTACTTCCTGGCCGGTGCCGCCGGCATGCCGCTATGGACGCGGCTGGCCGGCCGCTACGGTCCGGCGCGAACCTGGGCCGGGGCGATGGTCATGGCGGTGTGCACCTTCCTGTGGGCCGCGGGCCTGGGGCCCGGCGATGCCGTGGCCTACGCCGTGGTGTGCGTGCTCTCCGGTCTGGCGCTGGGCGCCGACCTGGTGCTGCCGCCGGTGCTGCTGGCAAATGCTCTGGGACCCGGCCGCGATCCGGCCGCCGAGTACGGCATCTGGACGCTGCTGGGCAAGCTGGCCACGGCACTGTCCGCGCTGGCCCTGCCGCTGCTGGCCGCGCTCGGTTACCACCCGGGCGCCGGCGGCGGCCGGGCACTGGTCCTGGCCTACGCGGTGCTGCCCTGCCTGTTGAAGCTCGCGGCCCTTGCGTTGCTGGTTTTCCACGTGATACCGAAAGAGGAGCAAGCCCGATGACGAATACCTTGCGTGGCCGCGCTGCGCGCCGGCTGGCGCTGGCATGCGCGGCGCTGCTGGCCGGTTGCGCCGGTCCGGATGTGAGCCGCTACGCCGCCGAGCAGCCGCGGCTGGACCTGCAGCAGTTCTTTGCCAACCGCACCCATGCCTGGGGCATGTTCCAGGGGCGCGGCGGCGAGGTGCAGAAGCGCTTCCACGTCACCATCGATGCGCATGGCGGCGGCGACCTGCTGGTGCTCGACGAGCATTTCGTCTACAGCGACGGCACGACGCAGGAGCGCGAGTGGACGCTGCGGCGCGCCGCCGACGGCGTCTGGCACGGTACCGCCGCCGACGTCGTGGGCGAAGCGCTGGGGCGCATCTGCGGCAATGCGCTCAACTGGCGCTACACGCTGCGCCAGCCGGTAGGCGACACCACCTATGATCTGGACTTCGACGACTGGATGTTCCTGCAGGACGACAACACCCTGATCAATCGCGCCAGCGTAGCCAAGTTCGGCGTCGAGGTGGGGCAGGTCACGCTGTTTTTCCGCAACCGGGAGTGATGGCGCCGTGGAGATTCGCGACTGGTTCCGTCCGTTGAATCCGCGCGTGCGCGACTGGCATGGCCAGCGCGTATGGCTGATCGGCGCCTCCAGCGGCATCGGCGCCGACCTGGCCCGCGCGCTGCTGGCCGGCGGGGCGCGCGTCGCCCTGTCGGCGCGTACCCGTGATCGGCTGGCGACGGTGGCCGGTCGCAGCCGCGGTGCGCTCGTGCTGCCGATGGATGCGACCGATCCGGCGCAGTGGGCCGCGGGCGTGCAGCAGCTCGAAGCGGCGTGGCGCGGCCTCGACCTCGTGATCTTCTGCGCGGCGCAGTACCACCCGGAGCGCGCGTGGGACGTGCGCGCGGACGGCGTGCGCGGCATGCTCGCGGCCAACCTGGCCAGCGTGTATTTCGGCCTCGAGGCGGTGTTGCCGGCGATGCTCGAGCGCGGCGCCGGCGGCGTGGCGCTGGTAGCCAGCGTCGCCGGCTACCTGGGTTTGCCCAGCGCCACGGTCTACGGGCCGACCAAGGCGGCGCTCATCAACCTGGCCGAATCGCTGTACCTGGACCTGCACCCGCGCGGCATCGCCGTCACGCTGATCAACCCGGGCTTCGTGCGCACGGCCCTGACCGCGCGCAACACCTTTCGCATGCCGGCCATGATCGGTCCCGAGGAGGCCGCCGCCTACATCCTGGCCGGCTTTGCCGCGGGCCGCTTCGAGATCGATTTCCCGTGGCGCTTCACCCGGCTGCTGCGACTGTTCAGCCGCCTGCCGTACCGCTTGCGCCTACCGCTGCTGCGCAGCTTTCTGGGTGGCCGGTGAACCGGCTCGATGCGCTGCTGGCCTGGTACGGCACGCTCGAGGAGCGGAGCCTGGCGCGCATCGGCGAGTTCTATCATCCGCAGGCGCGATTCGATGACCCGTTCAACAGCGTCGTCGGCCTCGACGGCATCGGCCGGGTGTTCGCGCACATGTTCCGCGCCACCGAGACGCCGCGCTTCACCATCGCCGAGCACCTGGCCGATGCGGACCGCGCTTTCGTGACCTGGGACTTCGATTTCGGCATCGACGGACGGCGCTACCGCGTGCATGGCGTCACGCGCTTGCGCTTCGATGCCGGCGGGCTGGTCACCGAGCATCGCGACTACTGGGACGCGGCCGGCGAGCTGTGGGTGAAATTGCCGCTGATCGGCGGCCCGGTACGCTGGCTGCGGCGGCGGTTTCGCGCCACCTGAAGCGCAAGGAGACGACATGATCCAGGCGAGCTGCCATTGCGGCGGCGTGGTACTCGAGATCGACGCGGCGCCCGACGAGGTCACCGAATGCAACTGTTCCATCTGCCGGCGCTATGGCGTGCTCTGGGCCTACTACTCGCCGCGGCAGGTGCGCGTCACCGGTGGCGCCACCGATACCTATGCCTGGGACGACCGCTCCATCGCGTTCCACCGCTGCGCCGCCTGCGGTTGCGTCTCGCACTGGTGGCCGGTCGATCCGCAGCGCGATCGCATGGGCATCAACGCGCGCCTGCTCGAACCGGCGCTGCTGGCGCAGGCCCGGGTGCGGCATCTGGACGGCGCGGCCACCGAGCAGTACCTCGACTGACGCAAATTGTCTCCCTCTCCCGCTTGATGGAGAGGGAACTGCGGCCCTAGGCCGGCAGCGGCGCGTTCAAGCGCCAGCGCCAGGTGTTGCGGCCGGCGCGCTTGGCTTCGTAGAGCGCCAGGTCGGCCGACTTGTACAGGCCGTCGGGCGTCGTGCCCTCCTGCGGACAGACGGCCACGCCGATGCTGGCCGTGGCCTGTATGGTGCGTCCGTCGAGCTGCAGCGGTTCGGCCAGGCTGGCCAGCATGCGCGCGCAGGTCGCGTCGATGCCGCTGTCTTCCTCGGTGCGCGGCAGCAGCACCGCGAACTCGTCGCCACCCAGGCGCGCGACGCTGTCGGTCTCGCGGATCAGGGATTTGAGGCGTTCGGCCACGGCCACGAGCAGGGCGTCGCCGGCGTCGTGTCCGTCGATGTCGTTGACCTGCTTGAAGCCGTCGAGGTCGACCAGCAGCAGCGCGAAATCGCCCTGGGCGCGCAGCGAGCGCGCGATCAGGCGCCGCAGTTCGTCGTTGAACATGCGGCGGTTGGGCAGGCCGGTGAGCGAATCGAAATACGCCATCTGTTCGAGCTGCTCCTGGCTGCGGCGCAGTTCGTGGCCGCGGTGCTCGAGCTCGGCGGTGCGCTCGGCGACCAGGCGCTGCAATTCGCGCTGGCGCCGGCGCAGGTACACGGTGCGCAGCTGCACCAGGCCCACCAGCAGCAGCGCCGAAACGATGCCGCCGGCGATGCGCAGGCCGGTCTGCTGGTACCAGAGCGGCTGCACATGCACCGCGCGCTCGAGCGGCGGCTGCCACACGCCGTCGGGTCCGGCAACGCGGATCTGCATCGTGTAGTCGCCGGGCGGCAGGTTGGTGTAGCTCGCGAGGCGCCGCGAATTGGGCGTGCTCACCCAGTCGGCGTCGAAGCCCGCCAGTCGGTAGCTGTACTGCTTGTGCTCCGGATCGGTGAAGTCCAGCGCCGAGAACTCGACCAGCAGGCTGCGGTCGCGCGAGGCGATCTCCGGCGGCTGATCCGACAGCAGCGCGCCGGCCGGCACCGGCCGCCCGCCGATCCGTGCCTCGGTGATCGTCAGGCGCGCGGGCGCGGCCGCGGGTGCGCCGCGGTCCGGGTGGACGACAGTGATGCCGCCGATGCCGCCGAAGATCACCTCGCCGCTGGCGGCCACCGTGCCGGCGCCGACCCAGTAGCCGCGGATCGCCACGCCCTGCTCGGCCCGGTAGGCGCGTGCCGCCAGCGTCTCCGGATCGATCTGCGCCAGGCCATCGTCGGTGCTGGCCCAGATGCGGCCCGCGCCGTCCATCAGCAGCATGTCGACGCTGTTCTGCGGCAGGCCGTCGCGCGTGGTCAGGCGCCGGAACAGCGGCCGGCCGGCGCTGTCGGCCCCGTCCTCGACCTGTATCCCGCGCCCGAAGGCGCCGACCCACAGGCGCTGGTGGCGGTCGAGCAGCAGGGCGCTGATCAGGCCGCCGGGCAGCGCCCGCGGGTCGAGCGGATCGACCGGCAGGCGCGTCAGGGTCCCGGTGGCGCGGTCGAGGCGCACCAGCCCGCTGCGCGTGCCTATCCACAGGCTGGAGCCCTTGCCGCCCCGCATCACCGTGACGCGCGGATCGCCCAGTTCGCCGGCCAGGTGCTGGCGCAGCACCGGCTCGCCGTTGGGCACCAGTTCCATTTCCCACAGGCCGTCATCGCCGCCGACCCACATCCGGTCGCCGTCGAAATACAGCCGCTCGACGCGGTCGGTGATGCTGTGCGTGCCCGAGAGCACGCGCCGTATCGACCCGCCATCGGCATTGGCGTGGTACAGGCCGCCGGTGGTTCCGAGGAAGACGCTGCCGTCGGGGGCCACGCCGATCGTGGTGAGCACGCCCTTGAGCAGGGCGGGCGAGCTCGACGGCGCTATGCGCGTGGACGACTGGCGCGCCGGATCGAGGATCTCGATGCCGCCGCCGTCGAGCGACAGCCATACCTTGCCGTCGGGCATCGCCGCCATGGTCTGGATGCTGTTGTCGTCGACGACGCGCCGCGACTGGCTGGCGCCGAAAAAGGTGCTGAAGGTGCGCTGGCGCGGATCGTAGTGGCTCAGCGTCGAGGCGCCGCCCACCCACACCAGGCCGTTGTGGTCGCGGTACAGGCAGGAGATCGTGTCGTTGGGCAGGCTGGTCGGCTGGGTGCCGTCATGGCGCTCGCGCGTGGTGATGCCGGTTGCCAGGTCGATGCTGAGCAGGCCGGTGGCCGTGGTGCCGAGCCAGACCTCGCCGTCGCGCGCTTCGGCGATCGAGCGCACGCCATCGGTGGCCAGGGCATTGGTGCGCCCCGTTTCATGCACCGCCCGCACGACGGTCGAACCGGCTACCACGCTGAATGCGCCCTGGTGGCTGGTGCCTATCCAGACGGTGCCCGCGCTGTCCTCGAAGAGCACGGTGACCACGGGATAGGGCGCATCGGTGATCGGCAAGGGATCGGCCTCGAATCCGACCGCCGATTGCGGCCGGCGCAGCAGGCCGTGGCGCGTGCCGACCCACAGCGTGCCCTTGCGGTCGCGCAACAGCGACTCGACGCGCCCCTGCTGGCCCTGCAGCAGCGGGTCGGCCAGCGGCTGGGCGCGGCCGCTCGCCGCGTCGATGTGCACGAGCCCGCGGCCGGTGCCGACCCACAGGCCACCGGTGCCATCGGAGATGATCGCCGACACGTTGACTTCCGCGCTGCCCTTGACCGCCAGCGGCACGACGCTGAAGCCGTCCGTTTCGGGTTCGTAGCGCGCCAGCCCGCCGGCACTGGTGCCCACCCACAGGTGGTCGTGGCCGTCGATATGCAGCGCCGTGACGAAATTGTCGGGCAGCGCGCCCGCGGTGCCCGGATCGGGTGCGTAGCTGCGGAAGCGGTAGCCATCCCAGCGCAGCAGGCCGGCCTGGGTACCCACCCAGAGGAAGCCCTGGCTGTCCTGCACCATGGCCGTGGCGCCATCCGAGCCCGGCGCGGGCAGGAACAGGCGGTCGCCCTCCAGCGCCCAGGGCAGCGCCGTGGCGGCATGCGCCATGCCCTGCCCCGCCAGGACCCCCAGCAACGACCAAACAAGGCGTGCGAACGCAGTGCGCATTACCCGATCCATTCCTGGGCGTCGTGCCCCGGGGGTCCACGGCGGCGCCCCCGATGCGGATGCGGCCGGCCCCCGGCCTATTTTCGGCCATGTCGGCGCGCCCTTAAGGCACGCCAGCCGGGGAAAAACCGGCCGTTTCCCCCTCTGGTGTCCGCAGTGCCCGCCGCGCTCTCAGGAACCCAGCGGAATATCGATGATCATTTTCACCGTCCAGCGGTCGGTCGATGACGTCAGGCCCCGCCCCACGCCGAAGTTGATATTCCAGGGCTTGCGGTCGATGTCAATGGCCACGTACAAGGTATGTTGCTGCTCGGACGCCGGTTCGAAATTCGACAGTGGCCCCAGGTCGGCGTAGTACTCGACGCCGGCGGCGATGCCGGGTGCGACGGTGCGGGCTACCTTGAAGGACGGCGCGAAATCGGGTGACCGGTGGGCATCGGGACCCTGCAGCGCGAATTCGAGCACCGGATTGACGGCGAACAGCCAGGTGGGATCACGCCAGCCCAGGATGGGACGCAGTTCGAATCCTCGGCGGTTGTCGTCGTAGCGGTACTGCACCTGCGAGAGCTCGCCGTTGAGGCCGGCGAAGATGCCGGCGCCATCCTCGGCCGGCTTCACCGGCACCCATTTGAGGCGCAGCTTGAAGCCCGCGAGGCGCACGTCGCCGGAGGACTCGATGACCACCGGCAGGTAGGCCCCGGCCTCGAGGTCGCGCGTCAGGCCGTAGGCGAACTCCGAGGTCAGGCGCACGCCGTGATTGGCCAGGCTCTCGCCCGGGTAGTCCGGATCGGTATCGCCGGCAAAGGTGGTGTTGATGTGTTCCTGCAGGCTCCAGCGGCCGGGGTCGTTCAGGTCGTCGATGTAGACCTGGATCTCGTCGGGCAAGGCCGCGCGCGCAGGCTGCAGCAGCGACACCAGCGGCAGCGCGAAAAAGAGGGCAAGGCATAGACGCGCGGCGCGCCGACCGCGGCTTCGTGATTTTTCTGTCATCGGGCGATTCTATCCGCGCGACACGCCACGCGACGCGGCCGACCGCCTGACAGCGGTGTCGCTGCCGTGGCCATACCCGATCGCGGCGGGCAAAGCGGGGGGCAGTTAGGCGAGCATAAGGTCCAGGTCGGCGGTGACGCGCCCGCGGGCGACGGTAAGCACGCTGGCCAGCCGGGCGGCGACGCGTTCGTCGAAGCCGCTGCGTGAATCGCACTCGATCAGGTTTTCGCAGTAGGGCGCAAAGCCCTCGGCCCGGTCGTCCAGCGCCCACCAGGGGCTGGCGCCCATGCCATGGTCCTGCAGCCACTGGCGGCACTCGGCGTGCCGCCGGTACGGCACCAGTTCCAGCGGCGGCTTGAAGTCGCTGCAGCGCGGGTTCGAACCGAGCACGCGCTGGCGCAGCGCCGGCGGCAATGCGTCGAGCAACTGGCTTTCGGTGCGCTGGGTGCGCCAGGCCGTCGACAGGACCACCCCGAGGCCCGGAAAGTCGTCGAGCACGCGCATCAGGCGCGGCGCATGCTCGAACAGCCGCTCCGGATCGGTGCACGGATCGGGATGCAGCACCCCATCGAAGTCCAGAAAGAGGATCAAGCGCGATCTCCCGGAAGTTGCAGGCCGCATGCCGGCCCATCTCCCGGTATATCGGCCGGGCATCCCGCAAATTGAGGGATACCTAGGCCGATTCGATAAATTAAGGGGCGCGAGTCCCGGGAAATCGGGGTTTCGCGCCCGGATGCGGCGGCGCACGCTAGCGCCGGATGCGCGCCCGACACGGTGGCCGGGCGGCGCGTGGAACGCGCATTGCCAGGGGACGGAATGGATTCGCCAGGAGCAGGTTCGGACGAGGGCCCCGACGGGATGATGGCCGGCGCGGAGCACCGTCCGTTTCGGCGTGAATCGGATCCGGCGGCATTGCATCGGGAAATCGCGCTGCTGCGCGAACAACTGGCGGCCGCCGAGGAACAGAACGCGCGCGATCCGGCCAGCGGCCTGGCCAATCGCGCGTGCTTTTCCGCCGAGCTCGAGCAGCTGGCGGCACGCTGCCAGTCCTGCGAATGCGCGGCCGTGGTGATGGTGGTCGGCATCGAGCGCCTGGCGGTGCTGCGCGAATCGCTGGGCTACGAGACCGCCGACGAGGTCACGCGGCGCATCGCCGATCGCCTGCGCGACGCGATCCCGGCATCGACCCTGCTGGCGCGCGCCGGCGACAACAGCTTCGCGCTCGCGCTGGCGATGCCGGCGGGCCGCACGTCGGACGTCGATTCGGCGGCGCTGGCCGACCGCCTGATCGCGGCGATCGCCGGCCCGATACGCGTCGAGCAGGACGATCTGCGCCTGCTGGCCAGCATCGGCATCGCGCGCTACCCCGAGGACAGCCTGCACGCGGACCTGTTGCTGGCGCATGCCCACGCGGCCATGCACTACGCGCGCGACCACGGCACGCGCGCCTGCCAGTTCTTCACGCCGGCCATCGGCTTCCAGGGCGCACGGCGCCTGCGGCTGGAAGCCGAACTGCATCGCGGGCTCGATCGCGGCGAATTCTGCGTGCACTACCAGCCGCGACGCGCACTGACCGAGCGGCGCATCATCGGCGTCGAGGCACTGCTGCGCTGGGATCACCCCGAGCGCGGGTTGCTGGCGGCGGCCGATTTCATCGACGTGGCCGTCGACACCGGCCTGATCACGCCGATCGGCGAAGCGGTGCTGCGCCAGGCCTGCCGCGATGCCATCCAATGGCCCGCCGACATCGCCTTGTCGGTGAACCTGTGCGCACGCGAATTCCGCGGCGCCCGCCTCGAGACCATCATCGACGATGCACTGGCCGAGTCCGGCCTGCAGGCGCGGCGCTTCCTCCTGGAACTCACCGAGGCGAGCCTGCGCGGCGGCAGCGGCGAGGGCGCCGACGAGACCGACGTCTCGCTGGTGCGCCTGACCGCGCTGCGCGAGCGCGGCCTGAAGATCGTGCTCGACAATTTCGGCATGGCCGTCAGCGGGCCCGACCTGCTGCGCCGCTGCCGCGCCGACTACGTCAAGATCGACGCGCGCCTGATCCGCGCGCTCGACGACGATCCCGACGTGCGCGTGATCGTGCGCAGCATCGCCAACCTGGCGCGCCATTTCGGCGCCACCGTCATCGGCGAAGGCATAGAGGATGCGACGCAGGCCGCGGCGGCGCTGCATGCGGGCTGCACCGAGGGGCAGGGATATTTCCTGGGACGGCCGATGACGCAGGTGCGCCTGCTCAAGCTGCTGCAGACCGCTTCGGGCAAGCAGCTCTAGCGGCCGGCGGCCCGCCGCCGCGCGCTCAGCGCATCAGCGCAAGCGTGATGAGGATGCCGGCGAAGGCCAGCACCCAGGGAAACAGCCAGGGAAGCAGGGCGGTGGCCTCGCGCCGTTCGGCCGTTTCCGGTGCCGGCGGCTTGGCCTCGATCGTGCCGGCGTCGTCGTTGAGCAGCATGGCGGAGTGCTCGCGTGCGCAGGGCTGCCCGGGCGCGGCTCAGCAGCCGGTGGCGCCGCGGCCGTTGTCGTTGACGAAATGGATCGCCGGCTGGGCATCGGCCGCGAGGGGCGCGGCGTAGACCACCGTGCAGGTGCCGCGCGCGCCGTTGATCGCCACGGTGATGGTGCTGCCGGCCTGGCTGCCGCCGCCCGACAGCGAGACGTGGTCGCTCGACAGGTCCAGCCCGGTGGCCGCGATGATGCCGGCCTCGGTCGCGGCCGGGTAGCCGAATATCGTCGAAATGCGCGTGCCGTCGACGGTCACGATGCCGGTGGCGCCGAGCTCGTTATGCACCTGGGCAGCGGCGCGGGTGATCTGCGCGGCGGCACGCACCGAGCCGAAGATTGCCTGTTGCTGGGCCGCCCGCGCGTCCGAACCCATGTTCCACAGGCGCGGCGCGGCCAGGGCCACCACGGTGGCCAGGAACAGCACGGCCACCAGGAATTCGACCAGGGTGAAGCCGGAGGCCCGGAGCACGGTGGTGCGGACCAGTTCGGTGAGGCGGGCAAGCGGTTTCATAGAAGTCTCTTCGTCTTTTCCGGTAATGCCGCGCCAGCGGAGGGGCCGTTGAGCCGTTAGCCGTGGCGATCGGCCGGTACATCCCGGTCCGCAAATCGCCCCCTTTTTCAGCGCATCTGGAACGGATTCTCGATCGTGCCTCCCTCGCGGAGTACCATGAATATGGGGTGTTTATTTGGCCATTTCCGGACCATGAACCGCTCAAGTCCGCCGGCGCGCTGCCGGTACCGGGCAAAATGCGGGACCCCGCCGCAGCTCCAGCCTGGAGACGGCTCACGAGGCAGGAAAAATGCACAAGGACGTCATCGCGACGCCGGCGGCGCCGGCAGCCATAGGACCGTATTCCCAGGCCATCAAGACCGGACTCGTGGTGTTCCTGTCGGGTCAGATCGGGCTCGATCCCGCGACCATGGAACTGGTCAGCGACGACTTCGAGGCCCAGGTACGCCAGGCCTTCGCCAATCTCGATGCCGTGGCGCGGGCGGCCGGCGGAACGCTGGCCGACGCGGTAAAGTTTTCGCTGTTTCTCACCGACCTGGCGCAGTTCTCCCACGTGAACCGGATCATGGCCGAGCTGGTGCCGGCGCCCTATCCGGCGCGCTCGACGATCGGCGTCGCCAGCCTGCCGCGCGGCGCCCGCTTCGAAGTCGAGGCCATACTGGTGGTGTCCTAGGGGCCTTTGCCCCGGACACGCGGCGCGGCGCGTGCCAGTGCCGCACCGGCACCGGCAGCAGCTGCCGCGGAGGGCATGTTCATCACTGCGCACCTTGCCAGCGCCCGCAAGCCGGCGGACGGTCCCTTGACCGATCCGATGGGCGCGCGCGCGCCGCGCGCAGCCGACGGCGCGGCCGCCCCGGCCGCGTCCACGCCGGCGCAACGCGCCGCCCGCCTGGGCCTGGTGCGCGACTGGGATTTCCTGCTGCACCTGCCGTTGCGCCATGTCGACGAGACGCGCGTCGTCCCGATCGCGGCGCTCGATGCGGGCGCGAGCGGCCAGGTCGAGGGCGAGATCGTCGATGTGCAGGTCACGGTGCGCCGCCGCCGCCAGCTGCTGGTGCGGCTGCGCGACGGCAGCGGCGAGCTGCTGCTGCGCTGGGTCAACTTCTACGCGTCGCTGCAGAACCAGCTCGTGGCCGGCCGGCGCCTGCGCGCGCTCGGGCAGGTGCGCGGCGGCCTGATGGGTGTCGAGATGGTGCACCCGCAGGTGCGCGTGGTCGATGGCGTCGTGCCCCTGCCGGCCCATCTCACGCCGGTGTATCCGAGCGCCGAGGGGGTGTCGCAGCTGTGGCTGCGGCGGCGCATCGCCAAGGCGCTCGACGCGGGCACGCTGGCCGATCACCTGCCCGAGGCGCTGCGCCGCTCGCTCGACCTGATGGAACTGGGCGCGGCGCTGCGGCTGCTGCACCGGCCGCCGGCCGGGCCCGACGCGGCCGCGCTCGGCGCGCAGCAGGAGGCGGCCTGGCGGCGCCTGCGCTTTGACGAACTGCTGGCCCAGCAGCTGGCGCTGCGCCAGGCGCGGGCACGCCGGCGCCGCGACGGGGCCGTGGCGCTGCCCGGCCATGGACGTCTCACCGCGGCCCTGCTGGCCTCGCTGCCGTTCGCGCTCACTGCCGACCAGCAGACGGTCTGGGGCGAGGTCGCCGCCGACCTCGCCGGGGTCGCCCCGATGAACCGGCTGCTGCAGGGCGACGTCGGCAGCGGCAAGACCATCGTGGCGGCGCTGGCGGCAGCGCGCGCCATCGAGTCGGGCTGCCAGGCGGCGCTGATGGCGCCCACCGGCATCCTGGCCGACCAGCATTTCCAGCGCATCGCCGCGCTGCTCGAGCCGCTGGGCGTGCGCGTGGCCTGGCTGGCCGGCCGCGGACGCGAGAGCGCGCGGCGCGCGACGCTGGCCGAGATCGCCTCGGGCGCGGCGCAGCTCGTGGTCGGCACGCATGCGCTGATACAGGACGCCGTGCAGTTCGCGCGCCTGGGCCTGGCCATCGTCGACGAGCAGCATCGCTTCGGCGTGCAGCAGCGCCTGGCGCTGCGCCAGGGCCACAGCACCCCGCACCTGCTGATGCTCAGCGCCACGCCGATCCCGCGCACCCTGGCGATGAGCTACCTGTCCGACCTCGACGTCTCGGTGATCGCGACGCTGCCGCCGGGGCGCCAGGCGGTGCGCACCAAGCTGATCGCCGGCGACCGGCGCGACGCGGTGCTCGCGGCGATCCGCCAGGAGGTGGCCGCGGGGCGCCAGGCGTACTGGGTGTGTCCGCTGGTCGAGGAGAACGACGAGATCGAGGCGATGGCGGCGGTGCGCATGGTGGCCGACACGCGCGCGCTGCTGCCGGAGCTGCGCGTGGGCCTGCTGCACGGCCAGATGACGGCTGCCGAGAAGCGCGCGGCCATGGACGATTTCGCGGCGCGCCGCACCGATGTGCTGGTGGCCACCACCGTCGTCGAGGTCGGCATCGACGTGCCCAATGCGAGCCTGATGGTGATCGAGCATGCGCAGCGCTTCGGCCTGGCCACGCTGCACCAGCTGCGCGGGCGCGTGGGCCGCGGTGCGGTCCAGAGCACCTGCGTGCTGCTGTTCGATGAACCGCTGTCGGCCCAGGCCCGGGCGCGCTTGCGCGTGCTCTACGAGTCCAACGACGGCTTCGAGATCGCCCGCTGCGACCTGCGCCTGCGCGGCCCCGGCGAGTTCCTGGGTGCGCGCCAGTGGGGCCTGCCGCTGCTGCGGGTGGCCGACCTGGAACGCGACGGCCATTGGCTCGACACCGTGCGCGCCACCGCCGACCGGCTGCTGGCCGAAGATCCGGCCACCGCGACGGCGACCACCGAGCGCTGGTTCCCGGGCGCGGCGCAATTCCTCGGAGCCTGAGCGCATGCCACCGACCGGCCAGGACCTGCCGCACGCGTTCGTGCCCCCGACACCGTCGCCGCCGGCCGCGCCCGGCGGGCGCATGGCCAGCTACATCAGCCTGACGCGACTGGACAAGCCGATCGGCATCCTGCTGCTGCTGTGGCCGACACTCGATGCGCTGTGGCTCGCGGCCGGCGGCTGGCCCGGCTGGCGCCTGCTGCTGGTGTTCAGCGCCGGCACCGTGCTGATGCGCTCGGCGGGCTGCGCGATCAACGATGTCGCCGATCGCCGTTTCGACGCGCACGTCGAGCGCACCGCCGCGCGGGTGCTCGCACGCGGGGCGCTGTCGACGCGCGAAGCGGTGCTGGTGGCGGTGGCGCTGGCCGCCTGCGCCGCGCTGACGCTGCCGCTGCTCAATGCGGCGGCCGCCCGCCTGGCGTTCGTGGCGGTGGCCGTGGCGGCAAGCTACCCCTATTTCAAGCGCTTCTTCCCGATGCCGCAGGCGTACCTGGGCGTGGCCTTCTCGTTCGGCATCCCGATGGCGTTTGCCGCCGTGCAGGGCGCGGTCCCGCTCCACGGCTGGCTGCTGTTCCTGGCCAACCTGTTCTGGGTCGTGGCCTACGACACCGAGTACGCGATGGTGGACCGGCGCGACGACCTGCGCATCGGCCTGCGCTCCTCGGCCATCTTCTTCGGCCGGGCCGACGTGCTGGCCGTGGCGGTCTGCTACGGCCTGTACCTCGGAGCGCTGGCCGGAATCGGGCGCTTCGTCGGCCTCGATGCGCGCTTCGCCGCGGGCTGGGCGGTGGCGCTGGGCTGCGCGGCGCTGCACGTCTGGTGGATCCGCAACCGCGAGCCGGCGCAGTGCTTCCGTGCCTTCCGCCACAACCACTGGCTCGGGCTGGCGGTATTCGCCGGGATCGTGCTCGACCTGGCCAGCGGCTGAACTCAGGCCGAGCCGTAGGTCCTGGCCATCTCGCGGCTGCGTTCGAGCGCCGCGAAGGCCGCCGCGGCGATGGCCGGTCCCACCGCCTGCGCCTGCAGGTGGGCCAGCGCGGCCGCGGTGGTGCCGCCCTTGGAGGTGACCCGTTCACGCAGCAGCGCCACGTCCTCGGTCGACTGGGCCGCGAGCTGCGCGGCGCCGACGAAGGTCTGTACCGCGAAATGGCGCGCCTGTGCGCCGTCCATGCCCATCTGCTGCGCGGCCGCCTGCAGTGCCTCGATGAAGTAGAAGACGTAGGCCGGGCCGCTGCCCGATATGGCGGTGACCGCATCGATCATCGCCTCGTCGTCGAGCCAGACCACGTCGCCGATCGCGCGCAGGGTGCGGGTGGCCGCTTCGCGCTGCGCCGGCGTGACCGCGGCACGGGCCACCAGGCCGGTGATGCCCTGGCCGATCAGCGCCGGCGTGTTGGGCATGGCCCGCACCACCGCTTCGCTGCCGCACCAGCGCGCGAGCGCGTCGCTGGGTATGCCGGCGGCGATCGACAGCACGAGGGCCGTGCCGAGGAAGGGTTGCAGCGCGCCGCAGACCTCGGCCACGTCGCCCGGCTTGACCGCCAGCACGACGATGGCCGCGCCGCCGACCCCGGCGCCGACGGTGGCGCGCGTGCTCACCGCGTGCTCGCGCTCCAGCAGCGCGCGGCGCGCGGCATCGCGCTCGACCACGAGGATCTCGTCGCCGTCACCACCTTGGCGGCGCAGGCCGCCGATCAGCGCGGCGGCCATGTTGCCGCCGCCGATGAATGCCAGTTTCATGTCCGTTCTCCAAAAATGGCGCTGCCCACGCGAACCATCGTCGAGCCGGCGCCGATGGCCGCCTCGAAATCGGCGGACATGCCCATCGACAGCGTATCGATGCCGGGCGCGGCCGCGCGACCTTGCGGATCGGCCGCGAGCGTGGCGCGCACTGTCTCGAGCAGCCCGTGCAGGCGCTCGAAGGCCTCCCGCTGGGCGGCGGCGGCCAGGCCCGGCTCCGGGATGGCCATCAGTCCGCGCAGCCGCAGCCGCGGCAGGGCACCGATAGCCAGGGCGAGCGCCGGCAGATGCGCGGGATCGACGCCGCTCTTGCTGGCCTCGCCGCTGATGTTCACTTCGATGAGCGCCTGCAGCGGCGCCAGTTGCGGGGGCCGCTGGTCGCTGAGGCGCTGGGCGATGTTCATCCGGTCGACCGACTGCACCCAGTCGAAGTGCGCGGCGATCGACCGGGTCTTGTTGCTCTGGATGGGACCGATGAAATGCCATTCGAGCGCCGGCAGCCCGGGGCAGCGGCGCAGCGCATCGATCTTGGCGACGGCCTCCTGCACGTAGTTCTCGCCGAAACGCTGCTGGCCCAGGCGCGCGGCGGCGGCCACCACCGGCGCGCCGAAGGTCTTGGTCACGGCCAGCAGCTGCACCGATCCGGCCGGCCGGCCGGCGGCGGCCTCGGCCGCGCGCATCCGCTGGCGCACCATCGCGAGGCAGCCGGCGAGGCGCTGCTGCGCGGCCGCGTCGAGTGGCGGCAGCGGCGGCAGCGGCGACAGGCCGTCGGCAGGCACGTCGGCGCCCGGGGGAAGTGGTGTGGAAGTACCCAAAGTGGACGGTATCTTTTGGATTGGGAATGCGGCTCTTCGGTACCGTAGCGTGTGGCCGCGGGTCCTGGCAGCACGGCGGCCGACCCGGACCGGACAGGCTGCGGTCCCGGCCGTGTCTGGCAATGCGTAGCGTAGCGTATGCTTCCCGACGCCGGCGGGGTGCCGCGGCGGCGTGACGCTTCCTTCAACGATTGGAAGTCGAAAAAAATGGATATCTCGGAACTGCTCGCATTTTCCGTGAAGAACAAGGCCTCGGACCTGCACCTCTCCGCGGGCCTGCCGCCGCTGATCCGCGTGCACGGCGACGTGCGCCGCATCAACCTGCCGCCGCTCGACCACAACGAAGTGCACGACATGGTGTACGACATCATGAACGATGCGCAGCGCAAGACCTTCGACGAGCATCTCGAGGTCGACTTCTCCTTCGACCTGCCCGGCCTGGCGCGCTTCCGCGTCAACGCCTTCAACCAGGACCGCGGCGCCGCCGCGGTCATCCGGACCATTCCGTCGCGCGTGCTGTCGCTCGAGGAGCTGCAGGCGCCACGCGTGTTCGCCGACCTGGCGCTCAAGCCCCGCGGCCTGGTGCTGGTCACCGGGCCGACCGGCTCGGGCAAGTCGACCACGCTCGCGGGCATGGTCGATCACGTCAACAACAGCACCTACGGCCACGTGCTGACGATCGAGGACCCGATCGAATTCGTCCACGAGCCGCGCAAGTGCGTCATCAACCAGCGCGAGGTCGGTTCGCATACGCTGTCGTTCGCCAACGCGCTGCGCTCGGCGCTGCGCGAGGACCCGGACGTGGTGCTGGTGGGCGAGTTGCGCGACCTCGAGACGATACGGCTGGCGCTCACCGCGGCCGAGACCGGCCACCTGGTGTTCGGCACCCTGCACACGTCCTCGGCGGCCAAGACCATCGACCGCGTCGTCGACGTGTTCCCCGGCGCCGAGAAGGACATGGTCCGCGCGATGCTGTCCGAATCGCTGATCGCCGTGATCTCGCAGGCGCTGATCAAGCTCAAGGACGGCAGCGGCCGCGTCGCCGCGCACGAGATCATGATCGGCACGCCGGCCATCCGCAACCTGATCCGCGAGAGCAAGATCGCCCAGATGTACTCGATGATCCAGACCGGCAGCCAGTTCGGCATGCAGACGCTGGACCAGTGCATGATCGAACTCGTGCGGCGCAACATCATCTCGCCCTCGGAAGCGCGTCTCTACGCCAAGAGCCCGGAGAACTTCCCGGGCTGAGGACGGCGCGCGCTCCCACCTGAACACACCGACCTCTCAACCTACCGGGCACATCGACCATGGAACGCGACCAGGCGATACGATTCGTTCACGATCTCCTCAAGCTGCTGCTGTCGAAGAAAGGTTCGGACCTTTTCCTCACGGCCGATTTCCCGCCGGCCTTCAAGGTCGACGGCCGGGTGCTGCCGGTCTCCAACCAGCCGCTGACCCCGCAGCACACCTCCGACCTGGTGCGCGCCATCATGAACGACCGCCAGGCGGCGGCCTTCGAGTCGACCAAGGAGTGCAACTTCGCGATCAACCCGACCGGCATCGGGCGCTTCCGCGTCTCGGCCTTCGTCCAGCAGGGCAAGGTGGGCATCGTCCTGCGGGTGATCGCCGACAAGATCCCCACGGTCGAGGAACTGCACCTGCCGCCGCTCATCAACGAGCTGGCCATGGCCAAGCGCGGCATCGTGATGATCGTCGGCTCCACCGGCTCGGGCAAGTCGACCTCGCTCGCGGCCATGGTGGGCTACCGCAACGCCAACAGCCAGGGCCACATCATCACGATCGAGGACCCGATCGAGTACGTGCATCCGCACGCCAACTGCATCGTCACGCAGCGCGAGGTGGGGGTCGACTGCGACGACTGGCACATCGCCCTGAAGAACGCCCTGCGCCAGGCGCCCGACGTCATCCTGATCGGCGAGATCCGCGACCGCATCGTCATGGAGCACGCCATCGAGTTCGCCGAGACCGGCCACCTGGTGATGTGCACGCTGCACGCCAACAGCACCAACCAGGCGCTCGACCGGGTCATCAACTTCTTCCCCGAGGACCGCCGCGCCCAGCTGCTGATGGATCTCTCGCTCAACCTGCGGGCGCTGGTGTCGCAGCGCCTGGTGGCATTCAAGGACCGCAAGGGCCGCATCCCGGCCGTCGAGGTGCTGCTCAACACGCCGCTGATCTCCGACATGATCTTCAAGGGCGAGGTCCACGAGATCAAGGAAGTGATGAAGCGCTCGCGCGACCAGGGCATGCAGACCTTCGACCAGGCGCTCTTCGACCTGCACGAGGCCGAGCTGATCTCCTACGAGGACGCGCTGCGCAATGCCGACTCGGTCAACGACCTGCGCCTGCAGGTCAAGCTCAACTCCAAGCTGTTCGGCGGCGTCGCGGGCATCAACCGCGGGATCGAGCACCTGGGCCTGAGCGGCTGACGGCGCCTCACCCTAGTAGACTCCGCCCAACGCGGATGCGGCTGTCCGCCAAGTGTCCGGCGCGCCAGCGCGCCGGAACTGCCCACCCTGGCGCGGATCCACCTCCTTCATGAACGTCTTTGCCAAGCTCTATTACACCCTGCGCAAGGGGGTAAAGGCCGTCCAGCTGTACCTGGTCATCGCCGGCCCGGGCATCGTCGTCATGGTCGCCGACAACGACGCCGGCGGCATCACCACGTACGCGGCCACCGGCGCCAAGTACGGCTACAACCTCATCTGGTTCCTGATCCTGCTGATCCCCGTGGCGTACTACGTCCAGGAGATGACGGTGCGCCTGGGGGCCGTCACCAAGCGCGGCCATGCCGAGGCGATCTTCAGCGGCTTCGGCGCCTTCTGGGGCTGGTTCTCGCTGATCGACCTGATGATCGTCGACTGGCTCACGCTGGTCACCGAATTCGTCGGCATGACCTCGGCGCTGGAGATCTTCGGCATCCCGGGCTGGCTCACCGTGGTGCTGGTCATCCTGCTGCTGGGCACGATCGTCCTGAACGGGCGCTACTGGACCTGGGAGAAGATCGCGCTGCTGTTCTGCGCGCTCAACCTGGTCTACATCCCCGGCGCGTTCATGGTGCATCCCTCGATGCACGACATCGTCCACCAGGGCTTCATCCCCAATTTCCCCGGCGGCTTCGACGGCCAGCTGTTCTTCTTCCTGATGGCCAACATCGGCACCACGATCGCGCCGTGGATGCTGTTCTTCCAGCAGAGCGCGGTGGTCGACAAGGGCATGCTGGAAAAGGACATCCCCTGGGGCAAGTTCGATACCTGGCTGGGCTCGGTGCTGACCATCATCGTGGCGGTGTTCATCGTCGTCGTGACCGGGACCGTGCTGCGCGGCGTCGACATCGACAGCGCCGCCCAGGCCTCGGCCCAGCTGCAGGAGACCCACCACTGGGTCGGAACCTTCATGGCGATCGGCCTGTTCGACGCCGGGCTGCTGGGCGCGATCTGCATCTCGCTGGCCAGTTCCTGGGCGTTCGGCGAGATCTTCGGCTGGGCGCATTCGCTCAACACCAACATCAAGGAAGCGCCCTGGTTCTACGCCAGCTACTTCATCACGCTCGTGACCGCCGGCGCGGTGGTGCTGATCCCCGGCGCCCCGCTGGTGCTGATCACGCTGTTCGTCCAGGTCATCGCCGTCACGCTGCTGCCGGCCGCGCTGGTGTTCCTCATCCTGCTGCTCAACGACCGCGAGCACATGGGCGAATACGCCAACTCGCCGCTGCAGAACCTCATCGGCGGCACGATCGTCATGGTGATCATCGTGCTGTCCACGCTGTACGGCATCAGCGTGCTGTTCCCGTCCCTCTTCGGCTAGGAGCCCCGGCCATGCTGCGCAGTTTCGCCCGCATCGCCCGCAAGTTCCGGGCGATCAACGCCCGGTACGACACGCCGCGCATCCGCATGTCGGGCAGCGTGCGCGTCTCGCTGCTGGTGCTGCGCGTCTACCTCGTGCTGCTGGTGGCCCTGCTGCTGTACAAGTTCGCGACTCTGGTGGGAAGCTGACATGGTTGCCGTCGTCGAGCCGGAATTCTTCCTGAGCGAGGTCATACGCCGCCGCGTCTACCGCCATTCGCAGAAGATCGGCCGCCTGCAGGACCTGGTCATCGTCGAGACCGGCAAGCTGCCCGAGGTCGTGCAGCTGCTGATCAACCGACCCTACGGCCAGCCGGCGCTGCTCGTGCCCTGGGACAAGGTGGTCGTGGTGTCGACCAACGAGATCGCCATCGACATCGACAGCCTGGAGGCCTACCAGACGCCGCCGGCGCCCGGCGCCATCCTGCTGCGCGACTACATCCTCGACAAGAAGATCCTCGACATGGACGGCCGCGAGGTCGAGGTGGTCTACGACGTCAAGCTCGCCTACCAGGGCGGCAAGCTGTATGCCAGCGAGGTCGACTTCAGCCGGCACCGGCTGCTGCGGCGCCTGGGCCTGCGCCACCTGGCCAACTTCATGGCGCAGCAGGCCGGCGGCGACTCCACGGTGTCGTGGATGTACGTGCAGCCGCTGCCCGACGACCTGGGCAGCTTCTCGGGCAGCGTCAAGCTCAACGTGCTCAAGTCCAAGGTGCACGAGATCCACCCGGTCGACCTGGCCGACATCCTCGAGGAGCTCGACAGCGGCCAGCGCCAGGCGCTGTTCAACCAGCTCGAACCGGAGCACGCCTCCGAGACGCTCGAGGAGATCGAGCCGCGCGTGCAGCGCGAGCTGATGGCCACGATGCAGCACGACCGCGCCGCGCGGCTGATCGGCGAGATGAGCCCGGCGCAGGCCGCCGACATCCTGGCGATCCTGCCGGCGCACGACGCCGACGGCATCCTGGCGCTGCTCGACGCCGACGACGCCGCCAAGGTGCGGCGCATCGTCGAGCACCACGACGAGAACATCCTCCTGTTCGCCACGCAGGCGTGCATACGCCTGCCGGCCGATGCGGTGGTGCGCGACGTGCTCAGCGGCTACCGCGAGCTGGCGCAGGAGATGGACGTGCTCACCTACATGTATGTCGTCGACGCGCACGACCACCTGCTGGGTGTCGTGGGACTGCGCGACCTGGTGTCGGCCGGCCAGGAGCAGACGCTCGGGGCGCTGATGACCGAGCAGCTCATCACCCTGGGCCCCGACGAGACCCTGCGCGACGCGGTGCAGGCCATTGCACGCTATGGCCTGCGGGCGATACCGGTGATCGACGACGAGCGTCACCTGCTCGGGGTGGTTTCGGACCACGACGTGCGCGGCCTCAAGCCGCGCCTGGCCTAGCCGCGCGCGACCCGGGAACGCGTGCGGGCGCGGGCCGGCGGGTGCTTGGTCGGTGCCCGGGTGATTTTGGGTTGCTGGCTGGTCGAAGGCGGGTTTATGGCTGGTTCGAGCTCAAGCGGCCTGCGTCATGGCCTGGGCGGAGATGGCCCGCTCGATTTCGGCGATCACGTCGGCCACCGTGGAGAGCGGTGCGCGCGAGTCGGCCATATGCACGTGGAACTTCTCTTCCATCTGGAACATGAACTCGATCATCGACAGCGAGTCGATCCCGAGGCTGGCTATTTCCGTGTCTGGCGTGAGCTTGGCGATGTCGATGCCAAAGTGCTCCGCGATCAGTGATTTGACGCCATTGGTCAGATCGGCATTCATGGCTTGCTCCTGCTCGACGGCTAAGGTGTGGGTATACCAGTCCGACTGTCATTTGTGGGTGTAAGTTCCACCTCCGAACGCATTACCTGAACCGAATCTGAAGAAATTATGGTTAAGAATCATTCGATTCATGCGCCACGCGGCGGCAACGCTGGGCCGGCAAATGCGGGCCGCCGGGCGGGCGCCGTCCGCCCGGCGGCCCGGGCGCGGAAAACTTTAGTCCCGGAACAGCGTCAATCCCTCAAGTGCGCGGGTGCGCAGCCGATATTCGGGGGTGAAGCCCAGCATCCGGCGGCAAGCCGTGCCGGGCGGCACGGGTGCCGGCCGTGACGGCGCCCGGAATTGTCCGACCGATGGGTCCAACAGGGGAAGACATGGCGGCGATAGGGCCAGCCCATTTCGTCTTGACGCTCAAGGGCAGCGAGGAGCTGAGCTTGCGCACGTACCGGCTCGACATCAAGCTGCGCAGCCTGCTCGTGCTCGTGCAGAAATGCAGCCCGACGGTCGAGGCGATCCTGCAGAAGTCGCTGTTTCCGCGCGACGAGGCCCTGGAGCGGCTGCGCGGCCTGGTCAAGGACCAGTTCGTCGCACTGGACCATGGCGGCAGCATCGAGGCGCCCGCCACGATCAACGGCGGCAGCGCCGCCCGCGCGGCGCCGCAGGCCGAGAGCGGCTATCCGGTGCTCGAGCCCGGCGTCGCGCTGAGCCAGGCCCGCTTCGGCCTGAGCGATTTCTGCCTGGATACCTTTGGCGTCGAAGCCCAGCCGCTGATCGACGTGATCAGCGCGGCGGTCGACATCGCCGGATTGCAAGGGGTGGTCGACCAGCTGGTCGCGCGCGCGCGCAAGGGCCGCCAGGACAGCCTGCTCGCCGCCTTGAAGGCGCAGGTCCGCGACATCAACGAATCGCGGATCTGAGGCGGCGCGCCGCCGTCGCGGCGCGCGCTCAGATCTTGAACCGCCCGACCGATTTCTCCAGGCTCACCAGCGTGGTGCTGACCGCCTTGGTCTGGCGCAGCAGTTCCTGGGCCGAGGCGTCGTCGCGGTTGCGCTGGAACGAACCCACCGCCACCTCGAAGCGGCGCGCCTGGTCGGCGACCTCCGCCGCGCCGCCGCGCACTGCCGCGACGATATTGCGCAGCTTCAGCTGCATGATCTTGAGAGAGGCCATCAGGCTGCCCTTGTCGCCGCTGGCCACGGCCACCTCGACGGCGAGGTCGCCCTCGGCGATGCTCTTCATGTAGATGGCGGCAGCGCGCGGCTCGCCGCCGAGCAGCTTGAGCACCTTGCTGTCGAGCAGCAGGAACAGCACCAGCGAGATGACGGCGCCGATGAGCACGCCGGCCAGCGCCACGCCGTAGCCGATCCGGTGGCTGAGCGACTGCATTTCTGCCGCCGGGTAGGCCGAGACCAGCGTCAGGCCCCACTCGGGCAGGCGCTCGCGGCTGATCACCCAGGAACCGTCGGCATTGGCGATCCGGTCCTGCACCGCTTCGGCAGTCATCCAGGCGGGCCGGTAGCGCACGGCGCCGCTGTCGTCGACCACCGCGGCAAAGCCGCTCTCGAGCAGGTGCGAGTTGTCCAGCGCGCTGCTCAGGATCGGCATCTCGGCCTTGTAGCCGACGTAGATCAGTCCGAGCGTTTCGCCGTTGTGCGCGAGCAGGGGCTCGTAGCCGGTGAAGTAGGCGCTGCCCAGGATGTCGACGACGCCGAAGTACGCCTGGCCCTGCGAGACCGCCGCATAGGCCTTGGTGCTGACGTCGAGTTCCGTGCCGACGGCGCGCGTGCCGTCGGCCTTCTTGACGTTGGTGGCGATGCGCACGTAGCGCGTGCCGTCCTTGGAGAACAGCGTCGCCGTGCCCTTGTTCAGGCGCGTGACGTAGTCGACGATGTCGAAGTTCCCGGCCTGGCTCTTGCCGCCGACCAGGATGTCGCCGACCGTCACGCCGTGCACGGTTGCCGGCGGCCCGCGGTCGGCGCCGCCGCGGATGCTGATCTGTTCCTCGAGCAGCGCCATGCTGGCGTGCGTGCGGTCGTCCATGAGCTGGGCGGTCGTCACGAATATGGACTGCAGCGATGCCAGCTTGTCGCTGACCTGCTGCTGCACGACCGCTTCCTCGTGCTTGGTGGCCCAGTACGAGAAACCTACGGCGCCGACCGTGATCAGCAGCATGGCGATGGCCGCTACCGGCAGGACGACCTGTGACTTGAATCCCTTGAACACGGCGGCTCCTTTCGTGGGCGCCTTTTCCTTCCCATGGAGCCCATGGGAGAATCCGGCAGCAAATGCTCGCCCTGCAAGGCTAGAGGACGCCGCGGGCCGCTAAACCCCGGTAAACAGGGCGTTTTTGCCCCGCCCCGGGCCTTTGGCGGCGCGGCACGGCTCCCATCCGGGGTCTCCGGGGGCGGGGGGAGCCCGCAGCCGGCGCGGCGGGCCGGCGAGCGGGAGGCCGCCCCCGCGGCTTGCCTAGGGGACGGCCTCGGGCTAGAATCTCCGGTTTACCGACATTCGGCAAGGCAGACAATTCCATGGTGGTCATACGGCTGGCTCGGGGCGGTGCCAAGAAGCGCCCGTTTTACAACATCGTCGCAACCGATTCGCGCAATCCGCGCGATGGTCGCTTCATCGAGCGCGTCGGGTTCTATAACCCCGTGGCCGCTGCCGGCGACGTCAAGTTCCGCGTGGCAGCCGACCGGCTGGGCTACTGGAACGGCGTCGGAGCGCAGATGAGCCCGACCGTTGCGCGCCTGGTGAAGCAATACGGCGGCAAGGACGGCGTGGCCCCGGCCGGTGCCGGTGTTGCGGCGGGCGCCGCGGAAGCGCCGGCGGCGAACTGATAGCGCCCGTCGGACCGGCCCGCGCGATACCCGACACGGTATCGAGGGCCATGCAGCGATGAATACCGGTGCCGCGTCGCCTGAGGACCTCGTCGAGGTCGGCTTCCTGCGCGGCGCCTACGGATTGCAGGGTTGGGTGCATGTGCAGCCGCATTCGGGCGACGCCGACGTGCTGCGCGGCGCCCGGCAGTGGTGGTTGCGGCGCCCGAAGCCCGCAGCGGCAGGCAGCGTCGGCAACGAAGCGGCCACGCTGCTCGAGATCACCGGTGTGCGCGCCCAGGGCGCGGCGCTGGTGGCCAAGTGGCAGGGTTGTGATGACCCGGAATCGGCCGAAGCGCTCAAGGGATGCGGCATCGCGGTGTCCCGCGCGCGCTTCCCGCAGTTGCCGCCGGGACAGTATTACTGGGTGGACCTGGTCGGCTCGCAGGTGATCAACCGCGCGGGCCTGCCGTTGGGAGTCGTCAGCGGCCTGCGCAGCAACGGCGCGCACGACCTGCTCGAGGTGGCGCGTGCCGTGGCGCACGCAGCACCGGGCGGGGAGGGTGCGGCGCCGGCCGGGGTGCTGCTGATCCCCATGGTTCCGGCCTATGTCGAGGACGTGGACCTGGCCGCGCGGTGCATCCGCGTCGACTGGGAAGCCGACTGGTCGTAGTGGCCGGCAAGAATAGGCAAGGCGGCCGGCCCGCGCGCGGCGCGGGTGGGGCGCAGTGATAGCGCAGGCGGCGGGCAGCGAGGGCGGGGGGGCACATGCGCTTTGACGTGATCACCCTGTTTCCCGAGATGTTCGCCGTGCTTACCGAGTTTGGCGTGTCGCGGCGCGCGCACGAGAACGGCGCCTGGCAGATCCAGTGCTGGGACCCGCGCGCCTTTGCCACCGATGCGCACCGGACGGTGGACGACCGGCCCTTCGGCGGCGGCCCCGGCATGGTGCTGATGGCCGAGCCGCTGGCCCAGTGCGTGGCGGCGGCGCGGGCCGCGCAGGCCCAGGCCGGCTACGGGCGCACGCGCGTGCTGGTGCTCTCGGCCAGCGGCGTGCCGCTCGCCGATGCGCGGGTACGCGCGCTGGCCGCGCAGGCGCAGGCCGGCGGCGGAGCGGGGCACGAGCGCCAGGGCCTGGTGCTGGTGTGTGGACGGTACGAAGGCATCGACCAGCGTTTCATCGATGCCTGCGCGGACGAGGAAGTATCGATCGGCGATTTCATCGTTTCCGGTGGCGAGATCCCGGCGATGGCGCTGATCGACGCGGTGGTACGGCATGCGCCGGGAACGATGAAGGCCCAGTCGGTCGAGGAGGAATCCTTCGCCGGCGGGTTGCTGGATGTACCGCATTACACCCGGCCGGAATCCTGGCGCGGGCTGGCGGTACCCGCCGTGCTGCTGTCGGGGCACCATGCGCAGATTGCGCGCTGGCGGGAAGAACAGGCGATGGCCCGGACACGGCAGGTGCGTCCGGACCTGTTGCCGCGAGTGGCAGGAAAGTCAGGCAGTAACGATTAACCCCATCCTCTGGGGCGGACAACAAGCAGGGCGCCCCGGCGCCCACATAACCGCCGCCACGATGGCATCTGGAGAACGACCGTGAACGTGATTGAACAGCTGGAAAAAGAAGAAGTCGAGCGCCTCAGCGCCAAGCGCGCCATCCCCGTGTTCGCCCCCGGCGACACCCTGATCGTGAGCGTCAACGTCGTCGAAGGCACGCGCAAGCGCGTCCAGGCCTACGAAGGCGTGGTCATCGCCAAGCGCAACCGCGGCCTCAACAGCGCCTTCATCGTGCGCAAGATCTCCAGCGGCGAGGGCGTGGAGCGCACGTTCCAGACCTATTCGCCGGCGATCGCCTCGATCGAGGTCAAGCGCCGCGGCGACGTGCGCCGCGCCAAGCTGTACTACCTGCGCGAACGCTCCGGCAAGTCGGCGCGTATCCGCGAAAAGCTCGAGTCCAAGACCTCGGGCTGAGCTGCCCGCGCGGGTAGCCACGCCGTGTCGGCACCAACGGGATCGCCGGGGCCATGATCAGCCCGGTCGATCCCGAAACGCTGCCGCAGGATCCGGCATTCGCCTCCGAGCGCGGCCCCGCCGTGGCCGCAGAATGCCTCACCGCGCCGGCACTGCGCCGGCGCTTTGGCGAGGATAGGCCCTGGCAGCCGGAGCAGACCAGCGACGGGCGCGTCTTCGTGCCCGGCCGCGCGTTGCGTCCGGCCGGTGTGCTCATTGGCCTGCGCGAACATGAGGGTGCCTTGCAGGTGCTGCTCACGGTGCGCGCCGCCCGCCTGCACGACCACGCCGGCCAGATCAGTTTCCCGGGTGGACGCGTCGAAGCCCATGACCACGACCCGGTGGCCGCAGCGCTGCGCGAGGCCCAGGAGGAAGTGGGCCTGGACCGCGGGCGCGTGGAAGTCCTCGGCACTTTGCCCATCTACCGGACCGTCAGCAGCTATCTCGTGACGCCGGTCGTCGGCCTGATCGGACCGGGCCCGGCCCTGCGCAACGATCCGGAGGAGGTCGACGAGACCTTCGAGGTGCCACTGGCCTACCTGATGGATGGCGCCAACCACCAGCGCCGCATCGTCACCCAGGAGGAACGGCCGCGTGCGCTCTACGCCATCGAGTACCAGGGCGCGCGCCGCTACCTGATCTGGGGCGCCACCGCCGCCATGCTGCGCAATTTCTACCGTTTCCTGCTGGCCTAATACAATCCCCACCCATGAGCTGGATCGCGCTGATACTCACCCTGCTGCTCGAGCAGGTGCGGGCCACCCCGTCCGACAACCCGGTGTACGCCGGCGCCACGGCCTGGGCGGACCGCGTTGCCCGCAACCTCAATGCCGGCAAGCCGCGCCACGGCGCCTACGGCTGGCTGCTCGTCGTGGGCCTGGGCGTGGCGCTGACGCTGGTGGTGTTCGAACTGGCGCGCTCCTGGTTCTGGGTGGCGGCCCTGGGCGTGGACGTGTTCGTGCTGTTCTTCGCGCTCGGATTTCGCCAGTTCAGCCATCCGATCACGCGGATCCAGAAGGCGCTCGAGCAGGGCGACGTGGACGAGGCCCGGCGCGTGTTCGTCCAGTGGCGGCGCCAGACCGATCCGGGCTTCGACGCCACCGAGATCAACGAGACGGAGATCGTCCGCCAGTCGATCGAGTTCGGCCTGCTGGCCTCGCACCGCCACGTCTTCGGCGTGCTGTTCTGGTTCGTTATCCTGCCCGGCCCGTGCGGCGCCGTGCTGTACCGCTTGAGCGAGTACCTGGCGCGCCACTGGAACCGCGCGGGCAGCGCCGGCGAGCTCGGCATCGCGCCCGACCTGTTCGGGCAGTTTGCGCAGCAGGCGTACGCCTGGATCGACTGGCTGCCCGCGCGCCTCACCGCGCTGGGCTTTGCCATCGTCGGCGACTTCGAAGGGGCCGCACACTGCTGGCGCAGCCTGAGCGTCGACTCGCGCCCCAGCGTCACTTCCGCCCGCACGCTGATACTGGCCGCCGCCGGCGGCGCAATGGGCGTGCAGGTACTCAGTGCCGTGGATGCCGCCCGCTATATGGACGCGGCTGCCCAGGAAGGCGCCGCCCTGGCCGAACCGGGCCCGGAAGCGCTGCGCTCGGCCGTGGGGCTGGCCTGGCGCGCGATGGTGCTGTGGATGCTCTTGCTGCTGTTGCTGACGATGGCCGCGGCCCTGTCCTGAATCGCAGGGAGGCCGCTGGGCAACCGCAGCGCACCCGGCGCCACGGTCGCCCCACGTGCGCTCAGCTTGTCTTCTTGCCGATGATCGTGATCTTCTGCGACTGCTCGGCGTTCCACTTCTGCCAGCCGACTAGTTTGTCGGTGAGGGATTTATTATCTGCTTTAAGTTGTTGATTTTCTCGTCCAAGGTCTTGAGCGATCCCGGTAACTTCTCCGATGCTGTCGAAGATTCCGCCGAGGGCTTCGGAGATTCCAGTAATTCGGGCGGTACAGGCGTCGCCTGAGCTTCGGGCGGCGGACAAACCGGCTTCGAGGGTGTGGCGCATCCCGGCAGCATTGCTAGCAACAGTAGCCAGATGCCGGTCCCGTGCCTGAATATCTTTTGCATGTTCTTCGCGCTCCTTTGCCAGTGAATCCGTCAACGCCTGTTTGTCCTGCCGGTCTTTTTCTTCCTTGGCCGCCACCTGCTTGGCTTCCTGGTCGTGCGCCAGTGCCACCTCCTCGGCCTTCTTGGCGGCCATCTGCGATTCGAGCAGCACGCCGCCGCCGAACGCCACCACCGCGACCGCGAAGTAGATCAGTATCTCGTTCGCACGGTTCTTCGGTGGGTCTCGCGTCACCTGTTCATCGCTCATCTGCGGTTCCTTCCGTCTTCATTTTATTCCGCTCATTGCCGCACTGTCGGCGCCGGCATCCCGGCGCTCCACCCGGCCCCCGACGCCGAAACGGGTGAAGCGGCCACTTTTTACAGCATTTCCGGTGTTTGGGCTCGGCAAACCGGATCGGCTGTTCGGATGTACCGCCGCGCGAGAGGGAAAATACCCCAAAACCCGCGGCGCTGAATAATATGGCGGCGTCAGCACCGGGGAGCGCAAAGTGAGTACCAGTGCCCGCTACCACTCCTTCCGCGATTTCTATCCGTACTACCTCTCCGAGCATGCGAATCGCACGTCGCGCCGGCTGCATTTCTTCGGGACCAGCATCGCGGCGTGCCTGCTGCTGGGTGCGGTGCTGACGCAGCACTGGTTGCTGATCGCGCTCGCGCTGGTGCAGGGCTACGCCTTTGCATGGGTGGGCCATTTCTTCTTCGAGCACAACCGGCCTGCGACATTCAAATACCCCGCTTTCAGCTTCATGGGCGACTGGCGCATGTGGTGGGAAATATTGACGGGGAAGCGGCCGTACTAGACGCACTGGCCGGTGGAGCCGTCGGCCACCGAATGCCTGGCCGGCGTCTATGCGTGTCCGGTGGCACGGAATTCAACTCGCCCATACGGGTCCGTATTGTGCGCAGAAGGGGTCTTTGGCAAACTTGCGCAGCGGACGTGGCTCGCTGGTGGAGTCGGCCAAATGCGGAAGTGCCGACACGGCCGCTTTATGGTCGCCAAAGTTTCGCCCCAAGACGCTGCTTTGCCATTCTGGTGAGAGATCAAGACGCCACGCCCACCGTTGAACGCGGGTAACCATGAATCGCTCGCTAAGATTTTCAGCAAGGCCGTTCATAATTTTTGGGCTGCTTCTCGGGCCTGGGGCGATATGGGTGCTCGTCAACTATTACCGCCTGGGAATGCGATCCGATCAACTGTCCGCGTTCTTTGTTCTCTTGGCCGTATATGTCGCAATCTGCGCTATGGTTACCGCACAGCGAGTGACAGTATCGCCAGAAGGTATCTCCATTAAGATTTGGTTCGTCCTCAAGCGATTCATACCATTCGGGGATATTGATCATTCCGATGTTCAAATATTGGCGGAACCCGATTGGCCAGTAATGCTTTCAATCTTCAAGGCGGGGCATTCGAAGCCGATGGAAACGATTCGCCTCAAAGCCATCCGCAAGGAGGACGCCGCTTGGCTTTGTTCATTACCGCAAATTAGGGCCGTCATTCACCCTGGAATGGCAAAGAAAAGGAAGCGCGATCGCGGGTCCTAGTAGAGTCGATCACGTTGCACGTCTGCGTCGATCTACTCGCAGCTCAATCCTTTGCATGTGATTTCTTGCCTCCGGTTTGCAGCGTTCATTTCTTCGTACTCGATGTCTGCTTATGGCATCCAGATCAGAATGCGGGGAAGTCGCCTTCGGGTCAAGTCGGCAATTGCTGGTCGGCTTATAGCGGTGCGCGGCTGCGACCGGTCTTCACCGGTAAGCCGGCATCTTGACCGCGGATGTCCGGTGTGCAACCCTTCGCAACGTCCGGCCAGGGAATCGCGACCATTCAAGAAGTCGTCGGACCCGGCCACTTCCGGACACGCGATCTGTTATTTGAGTCATTCACAAAGCGGACTTGCCGAATAACGTATAACGAGTGGCGACGGCGCAGGGTCGCTCAGAAGCTAACGATTGAAGGTCAATAGATGCTTACGTGCGTGCGAATTGCGGGCGTAGCTTTGATGTTGGTAACGATCAAGAGTATGGCCGCCGATCCAATCGTGGATTCGCCGGACAACTACCCTTCGCAGCGATTTAATGGCAGGAAACATTTGATCGACCCTGAGCACGGCGCTTACGGCGTTCCATTTAATGCAAGTGAAGCCGACATCGTTAAGGCATTTGGACGTCCAAATGGCGTTTACCAGATGAGCGATGACCGGAGGGCGCTCATTTATGGAAAATCAAATGCCCTGATATTGAAGGGTGGCAGGTTTGTTGAAATCTATGTCACAGAACAACTGTTGGATTGGGATTTTGCAAATCGAATCGAGCCTCACCCGTTCTTTGACGACGGAACTTGGGAAGTCGTACCGGGAATCAAGAAGGACATGGCCTTCGATAAGATCAAGGCGGTAGTTGGTGCGAACCTCGGCGACGCCAAGTACGAGGCAACGTACACGACTGATCATGCGACCATAAAGCTGCGATTCGCATCGTCGAGGAATTCCGAGCAGGAGACTCCGAAATACGTGCTCATGTCCGTTTCGATCCGCCATCATTGATTGTGCTTCCCAACATTGATCGGGCGGTTCTGTAAAGCGGACACACGTAGGGTCTCCTTAGGGTCGATTTTTCACATTCGCGACCGGTATCGACGATCTTGAGCGACGTCGGCTGTGTGCCTTGGAGCGGTATCAGAAGCAAATTGACGTGCGCATTGCTAGCGGGAGCGACAATCGGCAACATGCGCAAGCGGTCGCATTGCCTAACGGTCATGGCCGACACTGGTCGGGTCGCGGAATGTCGTCTCCCAAGCGGACTTCGGTCGGCTACACGCGAGATTTACCTGCGGTTCACGGGTCCGCAAACCTTCCATGTCAAGTTGACTTCTGCCTAGCTACAAGCCTTACCGCTTTGAGATTTGAGACCTTTGGATTTGGCGTCGCGTTCCGACATGTATTTCCCGGAATTCGTCCGCCCGTAAAGCCTGTCCCCTTCACAGCGATAGACCTCGCTACCATCACTGGCCCAAACAAGCCCGGACCCGCCACCTGGTGCGGGATCCTGGTCCGCGGCGATGTTCGCGGGTGGCTTGACGGCCTGCGCCGAAGCATTGGCAGCCTCCACCGATGCGCGGCTGGGGGCAGTAGACGTACTGGGTGGAGCATTGGCGCCCTCTGCGATCGAACGTGCGGCGACGATGGGATTGGGCGAGCTTGGCGCACGCGCAGAATCTGTTGACGCACCCTTCGCGCTTGCATCAGGAACTCTATACCAGGTCTTCACGCCACCATGTGTCT
>Ga0181525_10000246_pt1 | contig 49909 bp, 37 predicted proteins | sample PEATcosm2014_Bin_48_FD_121100 | JGI IMG/M metagenome (GOLD analysis project Ga0181525, IMG submission 121100) | Peatland microbial communities from MTU Mesocosm Facility, Houghton, MI, USA - PEATcosm2014_Bin06_10_metaG | ecosystem: Environmental > Terrestrial > Soil > Wetlands > Peat | place... | reverse complement strand
TCGTTCGTCGGCGTGGCCATCATCAAGCTGTCCAGCAATCCCATTTGTGCGTTGGTCGTCGTTTGCATACTTGTCGGACGCTTAATTCAAATATTAAGTTTCACCGCTTTTGCAGAGGTCTCATTATGTAGGCCAATTCCCTGGGGCCGCCAGCACCACTCTTAATCAAGGGATCAAAAGCGGATTTGACTGCCTTGGTCTGTTGTTTAATCCATACTACGTTAATCCAACAAATTATAGTACCAGCTCCTTGCGGCTGTTCCAGAAGACCGGCAGCATCATCCCTGCCAGGCTGTTTGGAACTGATTATATTGACACGCCACTCACGGATGCGCCAGGATTCGCGGCTCCGAGCACATCGTTTGGTCCGAACTATTATGCCCACTATCCTGCCGTTGGATTTGATGTTCTTTTTACGGATGGATCGGTGCAATTCGTCCAGAGCGTCTCGGCGTTTAACTACATAGCCCAGGCGGCCACGGATGGGTTCGTTACTAGCGAGACCACTCCTTCGGCGGAACAATATGCGCAGATTTATTCCTGGCTGGAAAATGGCAACTAGCAGTCTGCTGAAACAAATGTACTCCATAGCACCAAATCCCAAACGGGCTGCGATATATGGCTTTACCCTCATTGAACTGCTGGTGGTCATCGCCATCATTGCCATTCTCGCGGCGTTGCTGCTGCCGGCGCTGGCGGCGGCCAAGCGTAAGGCAAAACTATCCCAGTGCCAGAGCAATTATCACCAGATCGGACTTGCCTGCAACGTCTACGCGAACGATTACAACGATTATTATCCGATTGACACGATTCATCCGGCGAGTCCCAACATACTCAACAGCATCCATTACACGCTGTATATAGCTACTCTGGCGAATCCCAACACGCCCGTTGTGCAAGGTATTCAAAACAACGTATTTGATTGCCTTGGTTATTTGTATGAAACCCATGGGATTGGCGACGGCAAGACTTTCTTCTGCCCGAGTTTTCCGGACTCTACAGGGGATACCCCTGCCGCTTATTCAACCCCGTCATTTATGAGCACACCTTCCAGTGGAGGCAGTGTGTATGGCACAATGCTGTTCAATCCGCGCATACAGGATGCGACGAATAGCAATTTTTTAAGGGCCTATCAGAAAACCAGTAGCACATGGTCTGAACCCGGCTCCGGTGGGCAACATTTATTTGGGACGGATCAAGTGGGAGCCTCGGCCGCAGCCACGGTATCATTCACCGCGACCACTTTTGCCCATTATCCCGCACAGGGCTTTGACTGCGTTTTTACGGATGGCTCGGTGCAATTTGTGCAAAGCGTCCCGGCTTTTCAATTGGTATCCAGCGGCAACTTTCCTGGTTTGGGTCAAAACAATGAAATGGTGTCAGTTCGTGAAATATATGATCAGCTTTTTAACGACCTCGAAAATGGCAACTAGCAGTTTTCTTGATGGCTGAACCTCATCTGGCATTAGAGCATTGACAGAAATGATGTAGCGATGCGGAACTGGAATTTTTGGTCTTTTGGCGAGTTTTTGGACTGGGAGCATGCCCGCAGCGGTCTGTGACCGGGCCAAAACGCGGCCAAAAGTCAAAAACACCGTTCCCCCGTAGGGGCCGCAAGCGCACGCTACAGGATTGATGGAAATGCTCTAAACCGCAAGTCTGTGGTCTGCTTGCTGCCTACTCCCGTTCTGCCAGGTTCAAATCACGGATCCAAATGTTGCGGAAGCGCACCGGATTGCTGTGATGGTTCTGCAGTTGGATGAAGACCGCCGGGTCATGCTGCTGGTAAAACGGCTTCGCCTTGTAGGCCACGCCGTCGCCAATCCCTTCCGTGCGGCCTGTGAATTCACTCCGGTGCTGCACAACCACGCCATTGTAAATCACCGTCACACACGCTTTCTGTGTCAGTTCGCCCTGATCGTTCCAGCGTGGGGATTCCCAGATGATGTCGTAAGTCTGCCATTCACCCGGGGGCTTGGCGGGATTGACCAGCGGGGGCATCTGACCATAAAGAGCGCCCGCCTGGCCGTCCGGATAGGTCTTGTCATGGTAGGAGTCCACCACCTGAATTTCATACATGTCATTGATCAGAACCCCGCTGTTGCCGCGAGCCTGCCCGTGCCCCGTGGGCGGATTGGGCGTGGCCCATTCGATGTGCAATTGGAAATCAGTCCACTTCTCCCGGGTGCGGATGTCGGTGCCATCAGGCGGGGTCACTTCCACATAACCATCCTTGACTTTCCAGGTTGCAGGCTGGTCTGTCCAGTTCGGATTTTTTTCCAAACCGCCCTGCCATTTAGAAAGGTCTTTGCCGTCAAACAGCACCTCCGCATCCGAGGGCGGGGGAGCGCCCTGGCTGAAAGTCGCACCCGGCATGACGACCGGCGGTTGGGGGCGGTTCGGGTCATGCTGGTGCCATTTGCCGTCCGGAAGCATCGGCGTATCGGTGAAACCTTCAATGCGTTCATTCGGATTGGCGGTGCTTATCGCAGAGGGTTGTGGGGCGGTGGAACAGGAAGTCATGGCCAGGACAGCCAGAAACGCGACGACAGGGGCATGAAAAAGCCTGCTCATTTGAAGCAATAATTTAGAGCTCATTTGCCAAGAGCTTATGCGGCCTATGACAAACTTACAGGAAAAAAATCCGGTCAAAAACAACTATGTCCAACTGGTAATTATTGAAAATCAATGGTTGAACCGTCCCTTCGGTTTCACTAATATCCTGCCATGCGCTCCCTGATTCCTTTGCTCTCGGGATTATTGTTGTCAGCCTCGGTTTCAATGGCTGCGGGCGCTTCATGGCAGCCACTCTTCAAAGGTACTGACCTTACCGGCTGGGACACCGAAATGATGATCCTGCCCGACCCGAAATGGGATGTGCCGGGTCTTCCTCGCGACACCAATGGCGATTACACGCAACCGGTTGGCAAGAACAACGACCCTCTCCACGTTTTCACTGTCACAAACATGGACGGCGGGCCGGTCATTCACGTTTCAGGACAGGGCTTTGGCGTGATGATGACCACCGCGACTTTCACCAATGTCCACATCCGGCTGCAAATCAAATGGGGTGATAGAAAATGGAGCAAGAAACTTGGCATGCCGTATGACACCGGCCTCCTTTATTTCTGCCACAGCGACGCCGGGGTCGCGCCCACGGACAAACTCAAAACCTGGCCGCGCTCCTTCGAATTTCAAATCTGTCAGAATGAGTTCGGCGATCTCTACGCGCTCGGCGCGCAAATCACCGTGCCCGCAAGCCAGGCCATGTGCAAGACGTGGAGTAATACGGGACAATTTGTGGATAAAACATTGTGGCGCTATGACCCCGCCGGCACTAACACCCTTTTTGTCCAAAAAGCGCCTATCGGCAATCATTGCGTCCATCTCGTGGACCCCGAAAAACCGAAGGGCGAATGGAATACGCTCGACCTGATTACCTTCAACGGCAACAGCATCCACGTCGTCAACGGCCAGGTCGTTATGCGTCTTTATAACGCCCAGAGACTCGACAACGGCGCGCCCGAACCAATCACAGCCGGAAATATCAGTTTGCAGACGGAAGGCGGCGAATGCTATTTCCGCAACGTGGAAGTCCAGCCCATCACCGAAATACCGGCTGAATTTGCGGAACACAAGGAACACTAAAACCGGACTTACGTGCAACATTAGCGTGTAAAAAGAAACCGAGTCTTGTCTCATCCCTTCGCTTTCGGACTTTATTCGCTTAGTCTCGAATACCAATATGTCCATAGTAATAAGGTTTTTATGACCACCCCATTCACACGCCGCAAATTTCTAAAAACATCCGCGCTTGCCGCCGTTGCCGGTGTGAGCACGCCATTGTGGCTATCACGCGCCCGCGCCGCCGATTCTCCCGAGGAACTGACCAGCGTTCTCACCGCGACGAATATGACAAATGCTTCCGTCGGCGCAGACCTCTGGAGGCACGACACCCCTGAACTGGTTGCCGCCGCGTTGAAAGAAATTCCCGCCGCCGGGCCAGGACCGTTTCAGGAAAGCTGGGATTCCATCGGGCAGAATTACAAGGACCCCGGCTGGTTTCGCGACGGCAAGTTCGGCATTTATATGCACTGGGGCATCTACTCCGTGCCGGCGCACGGCAGTGAGTGGTATGTTCGTTACATGTATGGCGGCAACAAGGGCATCATGGACTGGCACACGCAACATTTCGGCCCGCCGACCAAATTCGGCTACAAGGATTTCCTCCCGATGTTTACCGCCGCCAAGTGGGATCCCGATGCGTGGGCGGATTTGTTCAAGAAAGCCGGTGCCAGATATGTCTTTGCCCCCGGCGAGCATCACGACGGTTTTTCCAACTGGGACAGCAAGGTCAATCCATTCAACGCCAAAAACTACGGCCCGCGCCGCGATCTCGACGGCGATCTCATCGCAGCGGTGCGAAAAGTCGGCCTGAAGACCGGCATCTCGGATCATTCCTTCTTTCATTTCCAATTTATTCCGACTCCCCCACCCGGCAGCGATTTGTTGAACAGCGATTTATATGACCCGAAGTGGGCCGAATTTTACAACGTCGCAGACCGAAGCAATAAAGCCCGCGTCAAATTCATGCACAACTGGGTCGCAAGACGGTTTGAGACCATAGACAAATACAATCCCGACATGCTGTGGTTCGACATGAACACCGACCATGCCACAGACCCTTTGAAAATCCGTGTGGCCGCCTACTACTACAACCGCGCCCTGAAATGGGGCAAGCAAGTGGCCATCAGCGCCAAGGGAGCCGCATGGGTCATCGGCCAGATCATGGACTACGAACGCGAAGGCCGCGCGCCGATGGAATTGACCGATTGGGTCTGGCAGCCCGACGATCCCATTCAGGACAAGTTCGGCTACGTCGAAGGCATCCACCCCGGCCCGCCTGGTGGTTATGTCGTGAGAATCGTCGAGAACGTCAGCAAGAACGGCAATTATCTCCTGAACATTTCCCCCCGGGCAGACGGAACTATCCCCCAGGAACAACAGGACGTGCTGCTGGCGATTGGCAAATGGCTCGACGTGAATGGCGAGGCGATTTATTACACGCGCCCGTGGACAAAATTTGGCGAAGGCCCGGTCGCCGACGCGTGCGCGGCGTCAATGGTCAGGATTCGCGCCGCCGGAAATTTTGCCGGCCGCCTCAACGGCCAGAACATGGCCGGTGACGGAGTCGGTGGCGGCGGCGTCTCGCGAAACGGATACACGCCTCAAGACATCCGCTTCACTACGCATGGCGACACGTTCTTCGCGATGGTGATGAAATGGCCCGAAGACGGACTCGTCACCATCACCTCACTGGCCACCGGCAAGCCAGTGCAAGGGAAAGTCGGGAAGGTCAAATTGCTCGGCCATTTCGGAAGCCTTCACTTCACCCGGGATGCGGAAGGGTTGAAGATAAAGTTTCCTGACAAAAAGCCGTGCGATTATATTTACACGCTTAAAATTACCGGACTAAAGTTGACATGATTCAACAGATCAGACGAGCCGCAATGAAAACCTCAATATCTCGCCGAATATTTCTCCAAACTCAGCCTCAACCAGCTTTAACCCTCCCCAAACCTCCTGTTATTTGTTTTGAGGATCCGGCACATCACGATGCAGACCCAATCCAAATTCATCGCGCGTTACATCGCGTATTATTTCTTTGAACATCAAGCGCTTGATTTGACCTAGGCTGCGTTGTTGGAGAGTTTGTAGAATGCTTGATAGGCTCGCTTAACGGTTATCATCGCATTGCTGACATTTGTGGCGCACCGGCAGTTGCAGTATCGGAAGATGTTGATTTCGACGGGTGTGCTAATTGGTTTGGTGCTGCTGGTGATGGTGGGTGAGCAGGCGCAGGAAATGCAATTGGCGGGCTGGATTGACAAAATGTTTGAGAATTACCTTTGATATCGTTCGGTGTGGCAGTTTTTAACCAAGCCAAACGCGAAATCGAATTTCAAACCGTTGCACTACCGTTTGGTCGGAGGCGGGCCGGTTTGCGGAGGGACGTTCAGATCAAGGGTCATGTTTTCCATGCTCAGATTGGCGTCGAACGCGAGTTGGTGTCCCGCTTCATCGAAAACCGCCAGCGCCGTGCCATAACCATCATTGGGCAACCGCTTCACGTAGGCTGGCACAATCCTCATCGGCCCGGCCGGCGGACATGGATAGATGATCGTAAAATCCACCGCGTCGCCCTCCGAGCTTAACCGCACGTCAACCTCGCGGGCCATGAGGTTCGTTTCACCCGCCGTTATTTCAAAAAGTTTTTCGCCGTCCCGCTTTAACGCCGGCATGAACTGGTTGAAATTATCCTCGTCCAGGACCGGCAACGGGTTTGTCGGGTTCGGGTGGTCGAGCAGAAGCGCCGTGAAGTTCGCGAGGCTGCACTTCACCTCCAACCGGTCGGAATACAGCCATACATCCGTGTAACTCAAGTAAGGGTCATGCGCTTCCGCCGACGCCGCGCCGAGCAACCAGAAGACCGCAAGCCACCGCCAAGCTGATTTGGAATTAATGAATTTCATTTGAGACCGTGCAGCACCCATCCGCTCCAAAGCAATCCACTTGCGCCGATCCAGCTTCCGACCACACGCACTGCAATCCGCGCCCACATGGGCCTCGCCGTCACAGCCAGCGCTGACGCCAGCGCGACCAGGACGAACAGCGTGACCGCGACACCGATCAATTCCAGCGCGCCTTGTCCTGTGCCGGCCTCGTGCATGCCCAATCCGTTGAAGAAACCGTGCGCACCACCAAGTAGCGCCGCCAACCCGGCCACGACCGCCGTCGGCAGTGCGATGTCCGTCGCGACAAGAATTCCCAGCAGCAAAAATGAAAGCGCGCCGGTGACTTCCTCCAGCAGGGGCGTCCAGCCCATTGTCATCAACCCGGCCAATCCACCTGCGAGCCACGACGCGGGCAGAATAAACAAAGCTCGCCGTCCCGCTGCAGTTCCGCGTAAACCTGCCAGCAGGGCCAGTGCGAGTGCCGCCAGCGCATCGCCCGGCGACAGGAAAAAATGTCCGATGCCGTCATACACCGGGCCAAGCCCCGTTGTCACCAAATGCGCGTCAGCCCGCGCCGGACACAAAAAAAATGTCAGGCACGCTGCCGCCAAAATTGTCCGCTTGTTAATGCGTTCAGACATTTCGGCGCAAGTTTGCCGGCGCGACTGCCGACGATTTCACCTTTGCCGGCGCGGACTTGTTGGCATCCGGCTGCACCGCTGCCCACAAGAAATAAACGCCGCACATCAGGATGGCCGCGCCTGCGACGCGTATCGTCATCCTGCCCGCCGCCCAGCGATGCAGCAATCCGATGGTGATGCCGCACAGGTGCAGTGTTCCGGTCGCAATCACGAAGCCGATGCTGTAAAGCAGCCCGCTCTCGCCCGGCGGCAGTTCCACTCCGTGCGCGTGCCCATGATAAAATCCAAACACGCCCACGAGTATCGCCGGCCAGATCAGGCTTTTCGGCTTCACCTCCAGGCATACCATTGTGCCGAGTAGCAGCGCCGAAAGCGCGATGCCGATTTCCTGGCCCGGCAGCGGCACACCGATCAGACCGAGAAATCCCCCCACCGACATCACCAGCGGGAACACCACCGGCAGCAGCCACATCGCCCGTCCGCCCAGTTGCGCGCCCCACAAGCCCACTGCGACCATCGCGCAAATATGGTCGAGTCCCGACCACGGGTGATGAAAACCGCTTTCAAAGCCGCCGGCCTCGCCCGGGACGATATGCGCCTGTGCCTTCGGCACAAGCGCCAGCAGAATTATCGCTGCCGGAAGCCACGCGAACCGGCGCGAAGTTTGAATCGAACTTGTTTTCATTTTAATCCGGCAATTAAAATCACCGTCCGCTGGATTGTCCAGAATGCGCCCAGCCCGCCGACCGCGTAAGCCGGCAGCGCTTCCGCCCAGCGCGTCCAGCGGATTTCCAGCGTGCGGAACGACAGTTCGAGCAGCAGAATCAGCGCGACAAAAAATAGCTGCCCGATTTCCACGCCGCAATTGAACAACAGCAATGCCATCGGAATCTCCGCGCGCGGCAATCCCAGCGCCGTCAACCCGCTTGCAAACCCGAACCCGTGCAGCAGACCGAACACGCCCGCCACCACCCACGGATGGCGGATTGTCAAACTGGTTTCGCCGCGCCGGACACGCATAATCTCCGGGCCGAGAAACAAAATCGAGAGCGCAATGGCCGCGTTCAGCGGCAACGTGGGCGCACTCGCCCAGCCCATCGTGGCGATGCCAAGGGTGATGCTGTGCGCCACCGTGAACGCGGTGATCGTCTTTAACAACATCCAGCGGTCGCGCACGATCAGCATCAACCCCAGCACGAAGAGCAGATGATCCACACCCATCAAAATATGCCCGACTCCCATGTTGAGATAGGTTTTCACCTCCTGCCAGCGTCCCGGCACCGGCTCGATGACGTGCGACCGCTGGTCGGGCGTCAGCCGGAAAACCTGCGACGCGCCGTTCAGCCGCTCCACGCGTACCAGCACATCGGCGATGGCCGCCACCGCGCCGTCCACCGCAACTTCCTTTCCATCTAGCCCGCCTGGGCAATCAATTGTGAACTGCTCCGTCACCGCGTCGCTGACTTTCATCCGCACTGGTTCCGATGTGACGCGCGCCTCTTTCGGTAGACGCGGAATCATGCCGCTTTCCAAATCGGCGTGCGCCGGAGTTTTCCAAAGCACCTGCCATTCTTCCGCGCCCGTCTGCCGCAATTCGAGATACGCCGGCTGCATTTCGTGCGCCACCAGCCGCGCCGTTGTGAACAGCGACAGCAAAAAGATGATTTTTCGGAGGCTGCTCATTTATTCTGCGTCTCCATTTGATCCTGGCGGACCACCGTGTAATGCCCGCGCAGTTTCTCATACGCCGCGTCCGCCGCCGCCTGCCTCTGCGCGTCGAGCCACGCGCGCTGCACGGCGTCCTTGACCGCGGCAAATTCCGGCATGGAGCCGTCCGCCTGCTTGAACTGGGCGGGATTTTTTTCGAAGAACGCGCGCAACTCCTCGTCGGACGGCATGCGCCCCTCCACGTCGGCGGTGGCGATGAAATCCATCCGCTGCGCGAGCCGCCGCCGCACGATGGTGTCGTCGCGGTCGAAACCGAGCGCGCGCGCTTCGCGGTTGAGCACCTCCTCGCGCACATAGGCTTCGACGGCTTGATCCAGTTCCTTCGCACTGGGCGCGTGGCCGCTCGCCCGCTCAAAGCTCGTCCGAAAATTGTCAATCAGCCCCGGCGTGATGACAATCTGGTCCATTCGTGCGACGGGTGTGACCGGTGCACCGCGCCACGCGAAGAGGCCGAACAGCGCCGCCCCCAGCAGGAGGAAATGCACCAGCGGCTCGCGGAGAAATTTCATGGCCATGAATTTTGGTCGGGCGGCCTTGGCCCGTCCATTTTAAAATCGGAACGCCCTTCGGCGTCGTTTCGTTCCTTTCTTTAATTGATGGCAACCGCTGGTCTCCGTCAAAATAATTTCAGGATCCCAGCCGCCGCCCGGTTTTCAATGACAGCAGAAAACTTTCCGGCGCGTTTACCGGCTCAAATTTGATGCGCGCGGTTGCGAATATCTGCTCACTGATACCGGTAGAGCCTGACCCGCTGGACGGTGGGGCCATCGGTGCCAAATATCAGTCCGCTGCCGGACTGGTTGTTCGCTGCCGCCTCCGCCTGATTGTAATCCAGCAGGACATCGTCCCCGTTCATCTTGCGCCCCGGAATCCACTGCCCTTCCACAAACTTGCCCGTTTCCGCGTCGGCGAGGCCGGCGATCGCCGGTCCAGGCGTGTTCGGCGAGAAGGTGACCTGAACATTGCGGCCGGCGACAAAGTATTCATCCGGGCCCGCGGCGATGACGATGGCAAATCCCAGAGACGATATCAGCGCTCCTGTCCGCCGGTTGTGCAAAAGGTCAAAATGCACAACGTAGCTGCCGACCCTTACGTCATTCGTCGGTTGCTCCGTCGTGAGCCAGGCAGCGCCGATGGTGCCTTTAGCCTGGGCGTCTAAAATCAGCGGCGACATCTGTGCAAGCAGCCCATAAGCCCTGGCAAGCGGCACATTCTCAATCGCCGTCGGCGTCTCGCCACTGGACCGATTATCACCCCAGTTTTCTATATGATTGACCCCGAACGGCGAGTAGCCGATGCCCGCGTATTGCCCAATGCCGTAAAAAGCGTTGGCCGCGCCGCCAGCGTCGCCGGATGACTCCGGCACGAGCAACGGATTGTTGGGACGCTGGAACTGGCTGCACCAGAAGCTGAAGTTCGGCAGATGGACATCCGGCGCATTGATGTCAATAGCCGGCGCGCCCGCCTTCCAAATGTCAATCACCAGCGGTTCCGGGCAGCCGGAGGGATAATCGCCCGGCGTCTTGTCCGTGGGCTGGACGAGCCAGGTATTCGAGAAAACCGGCACGGCGTATTCGGCCTTGCCGGCTTCCGCCAGATGGTTCATGTAGCGTGCGTAATTCCACGCCTGGAAAATTTCGTCAGCCGCTGTGGAATTTCCAAAAACATCCGTCCAGGTGCCCGAGGTTTTTGCTCCGGCATCTTCCCACAATTTCCGCAGCTCCGGCCACAGTGCCTCCTTGTTTTTTTGCAGATAATTCAGCAGCTCGGGCGGCACGGGCTGGACGAATGCCGCCTCGGCTTCGGCGGAATGGTCGCGCGAATCGCCGATCAGCCCCACTTCGTTCTCCAGCTGAATCATGACGACGGTGTGCTGCTTGGAATCCACCTGGCGGAGATGCTGCATGAAGGCCGTGTAGGCGCGGGTGTCGGCTTGCAGGTTGGCGTCGCTGGTCGGCGAGAGCACTTCCACCGCCTTGCCGCTCTTGAGCCGGGAGCGCGGGAACCGCTGCTGGTCGGCCTTCACCCAGGCGGGCGCAAAACTGGAGAGGCCGTTCTTCCAACTGCCGAACCAGAGGAAAACCAGATGCAGATTGTTTTCCCGCGCGCCGGCGAGCAGTCCGTCAACGAGGCTGAAATCGTACTGGCCTTCCACCGGCTCGACCCAGTCCCAGCCGACGCCCACGAGGACGGTGTTGAGGTTCGCCTTGACGAGCTTCGGCCAGACCGGATTCATGTATTCGAGGCTGGAAGAGGCGGTGTTGTCCGCCTCGCCGCCCAAAACCAGATACGGCTTGCCGTCCACTATCAACTGGGTGGCCGCACCGCGCGTCTCCAGATGCGCCATGGACGGGTCAGGCGTGGTCTGGGAGCTGGCGGTCGCAAGAGCCAGCAAAAAAATCATCACGAAGGTGAAAAGAGTTTTTAGTCTCATAATTTTTCTGGTTGTTGGGGGACGTTTTGAATGCTGTCAATCTTGCCGGGTTGGTTCAAGGAACTTTCATTGGTTAACGGACTTCGGTGCGGGCGAATTCGTCGATGATATCGCTCCGGCTGCATTGCCGCGTGCAGCACGGCCACCCGGGTCGGGCGGAAGATCAAAACCCGTCGACAATGGTTCGGGTTGCTTCGGATTGAAATCAACAAAATCATCCACGATGAATTTTGCGAGCGGCACATTCGCCTGCTGGATACCTAGCGCGATGCACTTCGACTGGAGATAGCTGCCATATTCGACGTGGTGGGTCTGATCGCCGAACTGCCTGGGTGCATCCGCGCCTAGCGCGGCGTTGATGTCCACGCCCATGGAATTCAAATCAATGGATGGCACGCCGATTTCCTTCGCGGCGGCCATCGCGGCATCCGCATAGGCTCCGAGTGAAGTCGGTTTCGCCGAGTCCTGTCGCCGGGCCGAAGGCGAGACGATGATGGGAAACGCGCCTTTCTTCTGTACATCCGCCGCGAAGCGTTTGAGCAATTCCTTGTAGGTGGTGTCGGCGTCAACATAGGTTTCAGAAAAATCCTGGTTGGGATAAATATTTTGCGGCCCACTCTTCTTGGAATCGTTGCAGCCGAACTCGATAATGACATAATCACCGGGCCGGACGGAATCCAGCACCTTGTCCCAGCGCCGCTCCTTGAGAAAGCCCTTGAGCGTTTCGCCGGACTCGGCGTGGTTTGCGACGGCAACCTCCGGCTTGAACCAGCGCGTGACCATCTGCCCCCAACTGCTGCCCGGCCAGCCGGGTTGGTCGGTAACGGTCGAATCGCCGGTGATGAACAGCGTGATGGCGTCGTCCACCTTTTCAATTTTGAGCGATGCCAGCGCCGGATGCAAATCGCTGAACTCCAGCGTGAGCTTGTCGTCCCAATCGCGGGAAATGGCCTCGTGCGTGGTGAGATTCATCTCGCGGCTGTCGAGATTGACTTCGCCTCCGGTGGAAATTTTCGGGCTGCGGACATTGACTGTGAAAGTGCGTGTTTCAATCTTGCCCGCCGCCGTGTGGATGCGTTCGAGCATGAGCCGGCGCGTTTCCGCCTTCACAGTGGTGACTGCGTCCGCCGTAGGATCGCCGAGCGTGACGGTTACGCGATAGTTTCCCTCCGGCACCGCGACTGAAAAAAAGAACGGTTTCGAGCTGGTGACCGCGCTGCGTTGTAATACATCACCCGTTTCCTCACTTACGTTTGTCACATTCGCGCCCGGCTCAAAGCCGTAGCCGGTGTCTTTTGAATACTGGAGAGTCGGCGGAACCAGCGTGTAGCCGGGAGCTGCGGTTTCGGCGCCGAACTGAAACTTGAATGCACTGGCCGGTTCGGCTGCGTGGAGCGACGCAACTGCAAACAGTGCAACGAGTGAGGATTGGGCGGTGAAACGAATATTCATAGCATAAAATGCAGTTTATCTTTTCAGAACGATGATTCGTGCCTCGTAATTCGTAAGCGTCAGCGGCACGGTCACACTTCCCGCCGCTTGCGTCGCGCCGTCCAGCGGCTGGATTGTCCCGCTGGCGGCATCCCAGACCTGGGCCTGGCCGGTGCTGGCGAGCGTCGCGGTGCGCGACTGGGTCTCGTTGGATTCGTTGAAGAAGAAATACACGTCGCCGTCCTTGAGCGTGCGGTGGTTGTATTTAATCGGCGGGCAGGCAGCATCGAGTTTCACGTCCGGCGGCGGCAGCGCAGCGATGACCTGGTCGGTAATGTTCCCGGACGGCTCGATGAGCGTGGCAAAGCTCAAGTCCGGCGGGCCGCCTGCATTCACGAAAGTCTTGTCCACGACCATCGTCGGCGTGCGACCGACAAAGATGACCTTGCCGCCGTTGGCGGCGGAGGCGCGCAGCCGATCCAGCACGGCTTTTGTAATCACGGTGGAGGTGGGAACGATGACGGCGCGGTAGGTCTGGCCGCTCAAATTCTTCAACCCGTCTTTGTTGAGCGTGAGAACGGAAGCCAGTTCGTCCGAGTCAATGTGGTCGAAATCTATCTGATGCTCCAGCAACTGGGTGACCACGTTGTTTGTGGGCCGGGCTAGCACGTCGTCGGATTCCTGGTCGCCCAGCCACATGCTGTCGGTCGGGTGAAAATAGGCGACCTGCGCCGCCGGCCGGCCGATCGCCAGCAGATGTTGGGCGCGGCTGACATACCAGCCAATCGCCGCGCCGTTGCTGTTGTTCATGCCGCGGATGTTCAAGTAGTTGACGCCGCGAACAAGCTGGTAATCGGCAATGAACTTCCCGTTTGGCCCCGTGCCGCCGCCTTCTTCTTCCCAAGCCAGCGGATGGCCATTGACGTGCGCGGCCGAGGCGGCGATTTTCGGAAAATCGGCGATGATTCCCGGCCCAATCTGGTTGAGATTATCAATGCCCGGCACGCCGACGAAGCGCATATCGCGCCAGAAGGAGCCTTCGTTGCTGATCATCCCTTCGCCGCGACCCAACATTTTCTCCTCATGATTCAGGTGGATCATGAATTCCATGTGACGCGCCGTGCACCACTCCTCCATGTGTCTGTAAAAATTATCGCGGAACATGGTGCTCCACACGTCCCAGTAATCCGCCTTGGCGCGTTGCGCCTCGGGCGTCAAACTGCCGCCGCCGAAAATCTGGGGGATGTAAGTCTTGAAGTCGTAGCCTTTCATCGCTTGAAAAGTTTCGAGCAGCCTGGGCGTCCATGGGGAGACGCCGGTGTAATCAGTCTCATCGGCGCGAAAGCCGAGGACGGTCTTGCCAAACTCGTCGCCCACCGCCTTCTCGTAGGTGTCGTAAATGAGTTTCAAATAAGTTTCAGTCGCCTTGGGATCCAGATAATCAATCAACGTGTAAAGGCTGTCCTTGGTGCCACCGCCGTCCAGCCCGTTGTCGTTGCGGGTGGGTGAGGTGCGGTAAGCGTGCCGGATGAACGTCACCTCCCACGGCTCCGTGCCAGCGGGTGCCGTCCATTTAAGATGGCCGTCCTCCGGCAATGGCACGACGGTAGGTGGCGGCGCATCTCCGCCCGGGCCGCCACGCCCGCCACGCCCGCGTCCGAAGCCGCCAACGTTTACTGTAAGCACGATGCCTTTCGTATCCGGGGGCAATTGGATGGAAAATGGTTCACCCACCGTAAGATTGTAACGCACGTCGGCGTTGGGCAATTGAACTGTCAATTCCCCCGACCCACCTCGTTCCACTGTGTATTTGAAAACTCGATCAGCCGGCAGCGGAAACTGCTTGGTCTCCGGTGCGGGCACGTCCTCGGGTGGCGTCACCGTTGCGGGACGCGGACGGGCCACGATGCCGAGCGTATCCGGGGGCAGCGGAATATCGAGCATCTGGCCGGCAGCGACGGTACAATGCGCGTCACCGACAATGCCCTGCATGCCCAACTGCGGATACTCCTCGCTAATCAGGCCGCCGGCAAATCCGTCGGGATAACCGCAGTCGCCTTCAATCCAGACCTTCATGCCGCGCTTCTTGCATTCCTCGACGGCGAACTTAACCAGGTCCATGTACTCGGGCGAAAGATACTTGGGCTGCACTCCGCGCGAGTTGTTGATCATATAAACGCCGCCGCCGTTGGTATAGACCTGTTCAATGGTCGCCAGGATGCGCTCCTTGGTCTGCGGGCCGCCCCAAATTGCCCAGTGGATGGCGCTGTATTCCTTCGGCGGCTGGGCAAACGAGGCGGCAGCCTCGGCCACCGTCGGCACGGTGACCTCCCGCCACGATTGCGCGGCATGGAGCGGCATAGACAAACAAACCAGAAGGGCGAATGGTGATAGATTTTTTATTTGCAGACACAGGGACGCCGCAACGGCACGTAATCGGGTGTTCATACGTGAACTTTGAAACCAACTATTCTGCATGTCAACCTGAACCTGCCCAGAACGTGTTGCGAGCGGATAATGGTGAAACCCGTATCATCTCCGATACGTCTTGTCCGATGAATCATGAACCAAAAAACCGCCAAACCCATTGGCATTGCCCTGCCCATGCTGGCCATGCTGTCGATTTTTACCGGTACCGCCGAAGCCGCCAATCGTTACGTCATCACCGATTTTGGCGCGATCACCAACAGCCAGACAATCAATACGAAGGCGATTCAATCGGCCATTGACTTTTGCGCGGGCAACGGCGGCGGAGTGGTGGTCGTTCCCAAGGGCACCTTCATGAGCGGCGCGCTGTTTTTCAAGCCGGGCGTCAACCTGCTCGTGGAAAAGGACGGGGTACTCAAAGGCTCGACCAACCAGGACGATTATCCGCAGATCAACACCCGCTGGGAAGGCGTGGAGCGCGTATGGACCAGCGCGTTCCTCAACTTCGACAGGATGACCAATGTGCTGGTCACGGGCGAAGGCACGATTGACGGCTCCGGCGATCTGTGGATGCGAAACGGCGGCTTTGGAAGACGCGGCCGGCGCGGCGGAACCAATTCAATTCCGGCGCAGTTCAGCAGCCAGTCGGAACTCCGAAGCTTTGGCGCAACGCCGTCAAACGCTTACACAAACACCTTCGGTACTAATGGGTTTCCGCGCCGCGGCCGGCCGAGGATGATCTGCTTCAGCAATTGCCGCAATGTCCGCATCACGGACCTCCACCTGCAACAGCAGGCCGTCTGGTGCCTGCATCTCCTGTATTGCCGGAACGTGGTCGTGAACAACCTCGACATCCGCGCCCTCCAGTATATTCCCAGTTCCGACGGCATTGACGTTGATTCGAGTCGCGATGTGAAGATTTCCCACTGCTATATCTCCTGCTATGACGACGATATCTCCATCAAGTCCGGCAAGGACGCGGACGGGTTGCGGGTGAACCGGCCATCGGAGAACATCACCATCAGCGACTGCACAATTGGCTCGGGCGGCGGGATTGATATTGGGTCGGAGGTCAGCGGGTCCATCCGGCATGTGTTGGTGCAGCGGTGCAAGTTCACCGGCACCAGCAGCGCAGCCCGCATGAAGTCCCAACCCAGCCGCGGTGGCGTGATTGAAGACATCACCTGGCGGGACATCCAGCTCGACGGCGCCCGCGCGGCGTTCGATTTCAATCTGGCGTGGCGGATGGTGCCGCCGATTGCCCCGCCGGCCAAGGTCCTGACCGTGGTTCGGAACGTGCGGCTCATCAATTTCTCCGGTACCGCGCAGTCCGGCGGCGACATGCACGGTCTGAAGGACGGTCCGATTCAAGGCGTCAAGTTCAAGAACTGCAACATAACGACGCAGCGCGGACTTGTCCTTTCGAATGTGCAAGACCCGGACCTGTCCGGTCTCAAACTCAAGGTGGCGTCGGGCGACCCAATCGTTCACAGCGACGTCATGGATCAACCGGACATGCAGCAGTAAAGAGGTTTGTGCTCGTCAATTGCTGGTAAAATTTCTTTTCGCCAACCAAAATAACGGTCAACAATCGTCCCACAAATCCTCCTCACGAAAACACCGTACGCACGCCGTGATTTTATAAAGCATCCGCGCTCACGGCCGGTGCAAGTTTGATCGCGCCGATGTGGCTTCAAGCGTCGGATCACCCAAGGTCGTAGGCTCTTTGGCGATTGAAAAACTCCATGTTCAAAGATTAACAATGTTTACCACTTTAAACCACAATTGAGAGACGGGTTCGATTCCCGTGCGCGCTACCAATCCCAATTTGAGCCAATGATACGGACGGATATTCCCATCTCGGGATTTTTCAAAATCGCAGAGTGAGAATTCCCGTCGTCCTCAACATGGCTGTTTCCTGCCTTTGTTCAAGGCAATTCCAAAAGGTAAAACGTCTGCGGAGCGGCTGGGCCGGCGGCATTGGTAAAAAGGATTTGACCGCTCCCGTTAAACTGGTTTGTGGCAACGGGCGTCCACGTTCCATCCGCAAGATTGGTCGTCGCCAACACATAAAAAACAGAGTTGCTGGGCGGGCCATTGGTGACATTGAAGATGAACCCCCCACCGGCGGACAGGATGAAGGAGGTAACGACCGGTGACGGCGGCGATTGCGCCAGCAGGTTGACCTGGCCGAGTGTGTTGGTGTTGAGGCTGTAAACGTAGTTGAAACCCGCCGGATTGCCAGTCAGCGCGGGCAAATTACCTTTGAGACTGCCCGCATAGGTCAGCAACGTGTAGGTGCCGTTGGTGAAGCCGACCCCGTTGGCGAACTTGATGGTGCCGCCAAGCATCAAGTTGCTGATCACGGAGACAGTTGCGGCATTGGTGCCAAGGATGTAATTGAGGGTGGTCGTTGGAATCAAGGCCAGGTTGTTGCTGACCGTCAGCTTGCTTGCGGAAAGCGTGAGCGGCCCGTCATCAAAGACGTTGGTGTTTTTCAACGAAGCTTGCGCGTTGTAAAAGGCAAACGTGTTGCCGTAGCCGTTGGTTGTCAGACCATCGAAAGTGAAAAGGTTGGTCGCCGGCGAACTGTTGGTGATGATGACCTGCGCGTTGAATAGCCATAAATTCGTGTTGTTGCCGCTGACCTGCGAATCAGTCAGCTGCACGCCGCTGGCGTTGTAGATTTCAAACGGCCGGGACGCGGAAACGTTGACGCGGTTGAACACGATGTTCGTCGCCGGCATTTCCGTCCGCGCCCAGATGATCACCGCCGGATAACTGCCGACGGAGGTGGCGGTGATGTTGCTGAAGGTAATGTTGCGATAAATCGGGGTTCCACCGCCGGAGGAGAACGAAACAGTAGCTGCATTGGTGCTCGCGGCGATTTGCGGTGTAATACCGCTGGGTGTGCCATACCAGTTGTAATACGCATAAACCTGAATCGGAAAATTCACGTTGGTGATGCCGATATTTAAATAATTGATGTTTTGCACGAGACCGCCCCTGTTATTGTCCGACTTGATGCGGATACCGTTAACCGCGCCGCTGATGGTGCAGTTGACGACTGTGATGTTGGACACGCCTCCGCTGTCGGTGTAGCTGCCAATGGAAATGCCGTGGCCGGTGCCGTAAGTATTGTTGGTTAGCAACACGTCGTGCGTGCCGCCGCCACAGGTGAAATCGTCGTCACCTTCGCTGATGTTGCAGTTTTGCACCAGGGTGTTCGTCCCACTGACATCGCACGCGTCGGTGTTCGGCGAAGACGCCGGCGCGAAAACAGTGACGCCTTGAACGGTGGAATTCTTGGCGCTGCCGCCGATGGCGATGTGAAACATCGGCGAATTGGAAAGCGTCACGTTTTGGATCAACTCCTGGTTGCAGCCGTTCAGGGAAATCATGACCGCGCGGACAGCGTTGTTGGTGTTAGAATAAGGCCACCAAGGCGCGCCCTGGCCGTCAACCGCGCCTGAACCACTGATTTCGATGTTAGTGAGGCTGTTTCCGGAAATGAAATTCGGCGTGTTGGTAAACCAGTAATTCGCGCCGTTGGTGATCCAAGTCATGGGCCAGACCGTCAACGGCAGCATCCGCAAAATTGCGCCACCGTCAATTTGCAGATTCACATTGTTTTTCAACGTGATTGGCCCGCACAAGTAAGCATTGGTGCCCGCCGGAATCTCCACCGTGCCGCCAATCAAGCCATTCGTTGTGCCGCCTGTCGCCGCGGCATTGATGGCATTTTGAATGGCCGTTGTGTTCGTCGTCACGTTGTCTGCCACCGCCCCGTAAGCGATATTGGTGACAACGATGACATTGTTCGTATTGATGAGAATCGCCCATGGAACGATGGCTTCCGCCATTCGGGTAAATGCCATTACTGCCGCCGCGACAAGCAGACAGCGCGCGAAACGCAGGCGCATCGGCTGGATTTTCATTTCAATTTTGCCCGCCGGAAACATGCACAAGGATAGCTCGCTTCACCTGTTCCAGCGAACCGACGGTTGTCAGGCCAACAGGGTAAAAAGAAACTTTCTCACGGCGCGACAAATGCCTCGCCAGCATATCAAAATGATTCATTTAAGGAATGAATCAAGCTAACACACCGGACGGATTTGTCATTACAGCTTTCTGCAATTGATGTTGAGAATCATGCACTCCGCCGTTGAAACCGGCGGTTCAACAGGTCCGGTGGCGGTCTATCATGTTTTGCCGTAGCCAGTAGGAAGCTATTTGCGCTTTTGGAGTCGAATGGTCTTTCTCTGATCGCAGTCAGGGTCATGTTTTTCCTTCGGAATTGTTCCGGTGACATGCCGGTCGCCTGTTTGAAGGCAAACCAAAAGCTGTTGGCGCTCTGATATCCACAATCTTCGCCGACAATCCTCATTTTCCGATCCGACTGCACCAGCAATTTTTTGGCATGTTCGATGCGGACACGTTGCAATTCATGTCCCGGCGGGCGTCCGATATGTTCCACAAACGCCTGGTGAAAACCGCGCCGCGACATGGCGGCCGCCCTGGCCAAATCATCCACGCCGATTGGCTCATGGTGGTGTTCCAATAAAAATTGCAGGCCGCGGGCGACGCCGGAATGATTCACTGCCAGCAAATCACTGCTTTTGCGGGTGATCAATCCCGCCGAGGGCACGCGAATCGGCTTCCTGGGCGCCGGTTTGCCCTGCATGAGCCGGTTCAGCAACTCGGCTCCCTGATAGCCCACCACTTCCAAGTTGCGATCCACACTTGAAATGGGTGTGCGCATGGCATCCACCGCCAGAAGCGAATTGTCCATCCCGATGATGCTCACCTGTTCCGGAACCGCCAGACCGGCGCTTTCACAGGTTTCAATCCCCTCCAGCGCGTGGTCGTCGTCGGCGGCAAAAAACGCGAGGGGTTTGGGTGCCTGTTTTAATTGCGCGGCCAGCCAGCGGCGTTTGTGTTTCCATTGCAAGTGTCCAGTCGTGAATTCCGGCGAGTGATGCCAGCGAATCCAAGTGCAGGTAAAACCAGCCTGCTTCACTTCCGCGACGAACGCCCGTCCCACCTCATCGAACGACCAATTATCCGCCGCGCTATAAAACATGAAGTGCTTCATGCCACGAACGAGAAAATGCTCCGCCGCAAGGTGTGCCGCGCCGGCATGATCGGTCAGCACACGCGGAAAAGCCAGTTGCGGCCGGCGAAAACTAAAATCCACGGTCGGCTTTTTTGCCTTCGTGACGAAATCGGCCAGATCATCCCCCGCTCCAAGCCAGGCCAGAATCCCATCACCATCCCAGCCCCATGGAATCACCTTTTCCTTGGTCACATCCGCGCACAAATGCCAGCCCTGCTCCTGCGCGTATTTTGCAATCCCCTGGTGCAATCGGTGATCATACCAACCCATGGCAAGCAGGATTCGCTTCTGACGCTTTGGCATTGCAAAAAAGATACCAAGCCCCCCGGTCATTTTCAACCTTTCAAATTCAAATGCCAATCGTTGTTAACCCGTTCCGGCACGCATAATTACCAATGTTTTTTGCAAAAACTATTGATTTAAGCGTCCTGACGGAGCGAATAGACTGTGAGCGACATGACACCTCAACCACAGAATCGCCGGACAAGCTCCGCAGTCGCCATTTTGTTTTTTGCCATCTGCCTGAACACACAACTTGCAAATGGAGCACCGTTGGGTGACACAATCTCAACGACGACAGCAGATGCCCCGCTCACTCCGCCGGAAATCTTGAAACACACCGCAGTCCCGGCATTTCCCGACCAGGAATTGACCATCACGAATTTCGGCGCTGTCGGTGACGGTGCCACGGATTGCACCGAGGCATTTGCCCAGGCCATCGCCGCGTTGTCGGGAAAGGGCGGCGGCAAGCTGGTCGTGCCGTCCGGCATCTGGCTCACCGGGCCGGTCAAGCTCCACAGCAACATTAATCTGCACTTGGAACGAGGCGCGCTGGTGAAGTTTTCCGGCGATTACAAATTGTATCCGCTCACCGTGATTGACATGAAAGGTGAAAAGGAAGTGGATTCAACTTCACCAATATTTGGCGAAAACCTGGAGAATGTCGCCATCACCGGTGAAGGAATCATTGACGGCGGCGGCGACGCCTGGCGGCCGGTCAAAAAGAGCAAATTGAATGACGGTGATTGGAAAGCGCTCGTCAAATCCGGCGGCGTGTTGAATGGAACCGGCGACACCTGGTGGCCCAGCCGTGAAACCATGAGCGGCGAAAAACTTGTCGGACAATTGCTCGCCAGCGGTTCGCTCAATCCGGCGGACTACGAGCCGGCGCATCAATTCCTGCGTCCGAAAATGCTGCGGCTCATCGGATGCAAAAAAGTTTTACTGGAAGGCTTCACGATTCAGAATCCGCCGAACTGGACGATGAACCCCGCTTTGTGCGAGGACGTTTCCATCATCAACGTTCAGGTCCGCAATTCTCCCGCCGCGCAAAACAGCGACGCGCTGGATTTGGAATCCTGCCGACGCGCCATCATTCGCGACTGCATATTTGACGCCGGCGATGATGGCATCTGCCTCAAATCCGGCAAGGACGCCGCCGGACGGCGCATCGGGCTGCCGACGGAGGATGTGCTGATTGAAGGCTGCACGGTCTATCACGCGCATGGCGGCTTCACCATCGGCAGCGAGATGTCCGGCGGCGTCCGCAATGTCCATGTGGACAACTGCACTTTCATTGGCACGGATGTCGGCCTGCGGTTTAAAAGCACGCGCGGCCGCGGCGGCGTGGTGGAGAAAATTTACGTCTCCAACGTGCGGATGACGGACATCACCGGCGACGCCATCAATTTCAACATGTATTACGGCGGCAGTTCACCGCTGGATCAAACCACCGGGGATGCGGAAAGCAATTTCCCGACCGTCACCGATGAGACGCCACAGTTCCGTGACATTCACATCGAAAACGTGATCTGCCGCGGCGCGCAATCCGCCATTGTTCTGCAAGGATTGCCGGAAATGCCCATCCGCGACATTTTCCTGAACAATGTCTCCATCACTTCGCAGCGGGGCGTTTCCGTGACGGACGCGGATGGCATTTCATTTGCAAACGTCCGCGTGGAATACAAATCCGGGGCCGCGCTGAACCAGCTTCGCGTGAAAAATTCCAAACTGGATCTGGCGGAATGAACCGCCCGACCAAATATCGCTGGGTCGTCTGCGCCTTGCTGTTTTTTGTCTGCACGGTGAACTACATGGACCGGCAGGTGCTCGGCCTGCTCAAGCCGGACTTGTCCAAGACGTTCGGGTGGACGGAAACCGATTACGCCCTGATGGCAATTTTCTTCCAGTTCACCTACGCCATCGGGCAGTTGGGTTTCGGCTCGTTCATGAACTGGATCGGCGTGAAGAGCGCCTACGCGCTTTCCGTTTTATTCTGGAGCTTGTCGGCGATGTCGCACGCGCTGTGCAGCACCGTCGGCGGATTTTGCGGCGCGCGGTTTGCGCTCGGCTTGGGCGAATCGGGGAATTTCCCGGCGGCCATCCGCGTCGTCACGGAATGGTTTCCGCCAAAGGAACGTTCAGTGGCCACGGGATTTTTCAACACCGGCGCGAACATGGGGGCGATTTTCGCGCCGCTGCTGGTGCCGTTCATTGTCTTTCATTTCGGCGGCTGGCAGGCGGCGTTCATCGCGCTCGGCTGCGTCGATCTGGTCTGGCTGATGTTCTGGCTGAAATTTTATGACGCGCCGGAAAAATCCCGGCGCGTGAACGCCGCTGAACTGGCGCACATCCATGAAGACGTCGCGCCAATGGCGGAGGAGAAGCTGCCGTGGCTGAAATTGATGCGCTACCGCGAGGCGTGGGCATATTTCAGCACCTGCATTCTCGGACCGGTCTGGTGGTTTTATGGCTTCTGGCTGCCGGACTTTTTCAACAAGCAATTCCACCTCGACCTGAAACATTTCGGCCTGCCGCTGGCGTTCGTCGCCACGGCGGCGGCGCTGGGCAGCATCGGCGGCGGCAGCTTGAGCGCCTATTTCCTGAAACGCGGCTGGTCGTTGAACCGGGCGCGAAAGACGGCTTCGTTCATTTGTGCGTGCTGCACGCTGCCGGTGATTTTGACGCCCTATGTCAGCAGTCCGTGGCTGGCGGCGGCCTTTTTCGGATTGGCCGGCGCGGCGCACCAAGGCTGGTCGGCCACGATGTATACTGTCGTGTCGGACATTTTTCCAAAACGCGCCGTGGCGTCGGTGGTCGGATTTGGCGGGATGCTGGCGGCGTTTTTGTCCATGGGGTTTTTCTGGCTTGTCGGCCATGTGCTGCAAGGCGAAGGCACTTACAAATCCATCATGCTGATTTGCGGCAGCGCGTATCTCGTGGCGTGGATGATGTTCCACATCGGCGTGCCACGGATCAAACCCATCGAATTCAAAGAAGCCACCGCTTGAACCATCATGCCTGTCGAATCAATTTCAACCTCAATTTCCGGCGATGTCGCGGCACCAGCACCGGCGTTTCCGTGGACGCCCGACCAGGGCGACGGAACGTATTGCAATCCGATCATCTGCGCGGATTATTCCGATCCGGATGTCATCCGCGTCGGCGACGATTTTTACCTGACAGCTTCCAGTTTTAACTGCACACCGGGTTTGCCCATTCTTCATTCAAAGGATCTGGTGAATTGGACGATCATCGGACATGCGCTGAAAAATCTTCCGCATCCGCGCTACGACAAGTTTCAACCGGGCTGTGGCGTCTGGGCACCCAGCCTGCGCTTTCACGCCGGAAAATTCTGGATTTTTTTCCCGATGCCGGACGAAGGCATTTACGTCGTCACCGCCGAGGCTCCCGCTGACAAATGGTCCAAGCCGCATTTGGTGCAGGCCGGCAAGGGCTTGATTGACCCCTGCCCGCTCTGGGATGACGACGACAAAGCCTATCTGGTTCACGCCTACGCCAGTTCGCGTGCGGGCATCAAAAACCGGCTGCGTGTTTGTCCGATGGCACCGGACGGCTCGCGGTTGCTGGGCGAAGGTGCCATTGTTTTTCAACAGCCGGAAAAGCATCCGACCATCGAAGGTCCGAAGTTTTTGAAAAAAGACGGCTGGTATTACATCTCGGCACCCGCCGGCGGCGTGACCACCGGCTGGCAGGTGGTCTTGCGTTCAAAAAACATCTACGGCCCTTACGACAATAAAATTGTTTTGAAGCAGGGCTCGACGGAAATCAACGGCCCGCATCAGGGCGCACTGGTGGACACCGCCGATGACGGGTGGTGGTTCGTGCATTTTCAGGATGCGGGCATTTATGGCCGCATCGTCCATCTGCAACCGGTTGTCTGGCAGGACGGCTGGCCGCTCATGGGGCGAAACCAAAACGCCGAACCGGTCATGCATTTTCAAAAACCCCGCATCGCCGGAGTTTCGCCAGCAGCCATCCCGCAGACCAGCGATGAATTTGATTCGGCCCGACCCGGCCTGCAATGGCAGTGGCACGCCAACCATCAGGACCACTGGCGTTCGCTCACGGTGCGCCCAGGCTGGCTGCGGTTGTTTCCGCAAACCGTGTCCGACGGCAATCTGGCCGGCACGCCGAATCTCCTGTTGCAAAAATTTCCGGCGCGCTCCTTTACCATGGAAACGCTGATGGAATTCAGGCCGCAAGTTTCCGGAGAAGAGGCGGGACTGGTCGTGATGGGCCGGACTCATGCCGCGCTGTCCATTCGTCACGTGCGTGGAATAAATCAAATTGTGTTTCGCAGCAACGGCAGGGACGAAGTGATCCGGCATTTTTCAGGCCACGACATCAAGCTGCGCGTTGAAATCGCGGCAGGTGGACTTTGCGCATTCAGTTTTGCGGAAGATAATGACTTTGTGGCGGTGAAGGAAACATTTCAAGCAAGCGCCGGACATTGGATTGGCGCCAAAGTTGGGATTTACGCGCTCAAGCGCGAATCAGAACATTCATCAGGTCACACTGATTTCAAGTATTTCCGGTTCCTGCCGCCCCGTTCAATCTAAACCATATCAAGGTTGCGGCGCGGGATTCCATCCATCACTTCCGCCCAGAACGGTTTCAATCGAGATTTTGTCCGCCTCCTCTTTCGTCAACTGCCTGGCCCACTTGACGCGCTTGTCAGGATTCGCGCCCGGGCCGGTGCTGTTGTATTCGGCATAGCGCGCGGTCAATTCGTTCGTCGGGTTGCGCCAGTTGTTCCAGCCCTCGGGCTTGATGTGGTCGCCCATCTCACAGTTCAGGTAGGTGACACTGGCATACGGACGCCATGGACGTCCGAGGTCGGCCTTGGGTGGACTGTTCGTGTTCGCGGGAATTCCATCGGGGCTAACCCACGGCTGCGGGTCGCCGGTAAGCCTGCAATTCATAAAGACAAAACCGAATGGCTTGTCCTTCGGCGTGTTCGCCGCCGTGACGTGGCCACCGTTCTTACTATGGATTTCGCAATGGTCAAAAACCGCGGCCGCCGAGCCGTAGATGAAATCCACGCGCCCGGCAATGTAACAATTCGTGAAATAATAGCGCCCGTTGTTGATCATCAGCGTATCCTGCCAGCCGAGGAAACGGCAATCGTTGAACACTTCGCGGTCGCCGTCCGCGCGCATGGCCAGCGCCTGCCCGTGGTCGCCGGAAGTATTTTGGAATGTGATATTTTTGGCGTTAAAATCATCACCGAGAATCACGGTGCTGGCGTTATTGAAAATCGGACGCCCGTCCGGCGATGGCGATTCGTTCTGGTTGAGCGAGCCGGTGAGGATCGTGTTCGTTAAATCTTCGCCAACAAGTTCCAGATGGTTTTTCCCCTTTGGCACGATGAACTGGCCTTGATAAGTCCCGGGGTTGATCAGGATTGAAAACGTATTTGTGCCGTTGTCGGGCGCGGCGTTGATCGCGTCCTGCAAATTCGTCTGCGTTCCCGAGCCGTCCGCATAAATGACGGCATCATAAAAAACAGGATTTGCGTTCCTCGGTTCGTCGCGCAATACGGGCGCGAGTTCCGGCACATTTTTGCGAAGCTCGTCCACGACCAGCCGCGCGAACATCACGCTGCCGTTGGGTTTGAGGTGCGTGCCGTCATAGGTGTTCGTTCCATCCACGGTTTTGACCGGGCTGAACTCATAACATTTCTCCCGGCCAAGCGATTCAACCAGTTCGATGCTGCGAGCGTGCAAATCAACGAGCGGAATTTTCTTTTCAGCCGCGATTTTCCGCACCTCCCCCGCGTAAGGTTCGAGGCTGGATTTGATTTTACCCGGATTCTCCTTGTCCCACTGCCGACGCGTGAGCGGCGTGACCAGAATCGGTTTCGCACCAATGGCCAGTGCGTCATCCACATATTGCGTCATGTTGGCGATAAACGTCGCCATGTCCGTCGAGCGGCCCGGCTTGCCCGGTTCATTGTTGTGGCCGAATTGAATCAGATAATAATTGCCCTTGAGCGCGAGCGCGTTCGTCCAGCGGCCTTCGCGCATGAAGCTCATGGAACTGCGTCCGCCGCGGGCGGTGTTGATCAACTCGACCTGGTTGGTGTCGAGAAACTGTTTGAAACCAAGCCCCCAGCCGGAACTGTCCTGAACCGTCGAGTCGCCGACGAGGATGATTTTGATCCGATGTTCGGGGGCTGAAAGATCCGCCGCGCGCAACGGAACAGTTGCCGCCAGCAACCCGGCGGCAATCAAGAGAGCATATTTTGACTTCATATATTTTAGGGATAAACCTGGCGTAGAAACACCGAACCGTTGGTGGGATTGATGATAATGTTCATTGAGTTGACGTTGGTGGAATTTGGGACGGTCACCCAATTTGTCCCAAGGCCACCGCTCAAGTCGTTCGTCTGGATTTGCAGCCGCCACCCCAGATGATCCTGCGGCCAGGACAATTGCAATTGCCCACCAACCACCTGGCAAACGATATTGGTCGGGATAAGTGAAACCGGCGGCACTGATGCCACGAAGGTCGCGTTGACGGTGATCTGGTTGATGTCAATCGCCGTAGCCTGACTGCCGGTTTCGCGCCAGCCGACGGCCAGCGCGTCAAAGCTGTTTGTCAGATAATTACCGCCGGCCGTCAAGGCGCCAAATTGCGAGAGTAGCGCGCCATTTGTGTTCACTCCAGAATAAAGAAAATTCGTGATAGCGAGCGTGTTTGTCGCTGTCAGGGTGATGGTCAGGAATTCTGTGTAAGGATTGCCCGCCACGAGCGTGACGGATGGCGCGGTTGACGCCGTGCCGACGGTCGAGCCGGCGGGATTGGAATAGCTCGCACTGCTGCCGGTTGTCATCGCGTCCTGGTTGTTGTTGGCGGTTCCAGTTTGCGGCGGGCGCGTCAGGATTTGCGAACTGCTCCCGGTGAACGCAAGCTGCCCCACATATCCCATCCACGTCTGGGCATTGCCCGTGGCATTGCCGGTTGAGCTGCTGGTGGCGGTGCCGTTCAAACCGCCGGGCACCGGAAAATTCTGTCCGCTGTTATACAAACCAAAACCCATCGCGCCGGATTGCGTCAACAGGCCGGATGTGTTGGTGAACGTCACGGTCAGCGAAAGTGTGTCGCCAACATTTGCGAGCGTGACCGGCGGATTGGTGAACAGCGCCTGCACCTCAATGCAACCGCTGCTGGTGGAACCGATGCCAAATTGCAAATGTCCGGCAGTGATGCCCGGCGTAGGATTCCAAGCTTTGGAAGACAACACTTCGTAACTCGTGGCCGTTGCCGTGGGCGATGCCGACGATGACGAATTCACGGTGCTCGCGGGAAAAACATCGTTGAAAACATTCGCGGTCCCGCCGGTGGATTGCGATGCCTGCGGCACTGACAAAACTTCGGCGGAATTCGTGCTTTCACCAGCGGCATTGACGGCGGACACGACATAATAATACGTCGTGCCGTTTGCGACCTGCGTGTCGGAATAACCCGTGGCCGTGACTTTGTTGGTGCTCGTGTAAGGTCCGCCGCCGGTGGTCGAACGCTTGACATTGTAATTCGTAGCCGTCGCGGATGGCGACCACGTCAGCGTAACCAACTGGTTCCCCGCCGTAGCGACCAGGTTGGACGGCGCGGCCGGCACCATCAACGCGGTTGCCGACACGTCTAGATTCACCTGTCCGGCGATGCTGATGTCGAAGGCATAATTGTATCCCGCCGGTGCCGAACCCAGCGCGGGTGGCGAACCACTCAAATTTCCCGTGTAGGTCATTAGCGTGTAAGCGCCATTGGTGAATCCGACGCCGCCGGTGACGTTGACGGTGCCACCGAGCACGAGATTGCCGACGACGGCCAGCTTGGCTGTGTTTGTGCCGAGCGCGTAATTCAGCGCCGTTGCTGGAAATAATGTCAGGCTATTGCTGACGATAAACGTGCTGGCGGCAAGCGCGAGCGGGCCAGCGCCGAAGGTGTTGGTGGATTTTGTTGAAGCCTGCGCGTTGTTAAATGTGAAGCCATTCCCGTAGCCGTTTGTCGTCAAGCCAGCGAAAGTGAACAGCGTGTTGGTTGGCGCGCTGTTGGTGACGATGACCTGGGCGTTGAACATGGCGAACGTGTTGGAGGTGGCCGAGGGTTTGAGGTTGCAATCAATGAACTGCGCGCCACTGACATTGTAGAGGCAGAAATTCCGGTTGCCGGTGATGTTGACCTTGTTGAAGACGATGTTTGTCGCCGGCATTTCGGTGCGCGCCCAGAGGATGCCGATGGGATAGCCGCTAACGGACGTCGCAGTGATGTTGCTGAAGGTGATGTTGCGGTAAATCGGCGTCAGGCTGGTCACGGCGGCGACCGCCTGCGTCGCGGCGTAATAGGGCGAGATGCTGCTGGGCGTGCCGATCTCGTTGTAGTAAGCGTAAATCTGGATCGGAAAATCCACATTGGTCATGCCGATGTTGGAATAGGAAATGTTCTGGACGAGGCCGCCGCGGTCATTGTCCGACTTGATGCGGATGCCATTGACGGTCCCGTTCATGGTGCAGTTGATGACGGTGATGTTGGACACGCCGCCGTCGGTGTAGCTGCCGATGGAAATGCCGTGACCGGTGCCGTAAGTGTTGTTGATGAGGAGCACGCCCGAGGTGCCGCCGCCACAGGTGAAATCATCGTCGCCCTCGCTGATGTTGCAATTCTGGACGAGGATGTTCGTCCCGTCCACATCGCACGCGTCCGTGTTGGGTGAATTTCCCGGCGCAAAGATGGTGACGCCTTGGACGGTGGTGTTGCCCGATGAACTGCCGCTGATGGCGATGTGAAACATCGGCGAATTGGACAAGGTGACGTTTTGGATGAGCAGCCGGTTGCAGTTGGACGGGGAAATCATGCGCGGACGGTTCGCCCCCGTGACGCTGCTATACGGCCACCACGCCGCTCCCTGGCCATCAATCGCGCCCGATCCGCTGATCTCGATGTCGTGCAGGTTTGAGCCTGAAATAAACGTCGTTCCGGTGTTCGTTCCGCCCGGATACAACCCCAGCGGCAACATCCGCAGAATCGCACCGGCATCAATCTGCAAGTTAACGCTGCTTTTCAGCATGAGCGGGCCGCTCAAGTAAATTCCCGGCGGAATTTCCACCGTTCCCCCTGCCGCGCTGTTGGTGGTGCCGCCTGCCGCCGCCACGACAATGGCGTTTGAAATGGCGAGCGTGTTGTCATTCGTTCCATCGCCCACCGCGTTGAATGGGGAATTGGTAATAACAACAATGTTATTGGTGTTGATGTTCGGCAGCGACGGTGCGGCTGAAATTAAATCCGGCACGGCAAAATAAATCCAGATCCCCAACAAAGAACTGGCAATGATTTTGGTCATGTGATTCGATCCCCGCCGGATTCAACTTGGAATCATTTTGCTTCCAGGCCCGACACCCCGGCGTTTTCCAGCACGAACGGGCTTCCGTTCGCGCTTTTGACGGAAACGTTTTTCAACCGGATGCCTTTCGCGTTGCGGATCTCAAAACCTTTCGCGGCGGAAATGCTCACGTTCTCCAGCACGACGTTGGAAATGCACATTTCCGGCAGGCCGACAATTGTTCCGGCCGCTTTCGGACAGGTCGCCGTCAGATTGCTGATGTGGATATTGCGGTAGGTTGGAATTTTTTCGGAACCTTTCGCCGGCTCATCCGCCGCCGCCGGCTGCGTTGCATCACCTGAAGAATTGTTCGCGTAATAACTCGTCAGCGTGATGGCCGGGTCCACGTTCGACATGGTGATGCCGTCGCAGAAAATGTTCTCCACAACACCGCCCTTGCCACGCTGCGACTTGATGCGGATGCCGTTCTCGGTATTTGCAAACGTGCAATTTTTCACCGTCACGTTGCGCACGCCACCGAAAGTCTCGCTGCCGATGCTCATGCCATGCCCGTGCAAAAACGTGCAATCCGTCACCGTGATGTCTTCGCTCTCGAAATCGTGACCTGGAATCTTTTTGCCCGCTTTGATGGCGATGTTGTCATCGCCCACGTCAATCCTGCATTTCGTGATCAAAATGCGCCGTCCGCTCGGATCAATCGCGTCGGTGTTCGCCGCGTGCTCCGGCGCCAGGATCGTCACGTTGGAAACCACCACATCCTCGCAATCCACCGGCACGAAATGAAATTTTGGCGAATTTTGCAAAGTGATGTTTTCAATCCGCAGATTGTGCGAACGTTCGATGACAATCAAATTCGGACGCGGCAACGTGTAACCGGATTTGATTTGCCGCGCTTTTTCGGCTTCGCCCCACCAGACCGCGCCACCGCCGTCAATCACGCCGCCGCCGGTGAAAGTCACATCCGTCAGATCCTTGCCGCTGATAAAGGGGATGAAATCGCCGCTGCTTTTGGCCTTGAGCCAGTCGCCCGGTGTCTTCATGAAATCCATCTGGTTCGTGGTGGCCTGCAACGTCGCGCCCGCATCCACTTGAAAAGTTGTTTTTGTGCGGATGGTAAGTGGTTGGCTCAAGTAAATCCCTGCCGGGAATTCCACCGTGCCGCCACCCGACTTGCCGCAGGCGTCCAACGCGCTCTGAATCGCCTTCGTATCCAGATGAAGGTCATCGCCAGCGGCACCATAGGCCCGCACGTCGAATATCCCCCGGTTGCTGGCTTCCGGATTGGCCGGGGGCGATTCCGTCCGGCACCCCGTGAAAACAAGAACGCACGCGAAGACAAGGAGTGGTGACTTCACGATTCCCATTCTTCGCGTCATTCGGAAAACCTGGCCGTCATGGCAGCGGCGGTCCGGTGACGATGCGGTAGAATTGCACCGGCAGCGCCGCGGCATTCGGATCTGTCAGTATGAACGGCGATGACGCCGGTGAATTGGTCGTGGCAATGCTCGTCCACGTTCCGCCCGCAAGGTTGGTCGTGCCTTGCAATTCGTAATCCGGCCCGATCTGGCCGCTGATGGTGACGTTGAACTGTCCGCCGGAATAGGCGGACGAACTCGCGACCGGCTGCGTCAACGGATTGACGATGACGTTGAAGCTGTTCGTGGCGCTCAAGTTTGGTGTGCCGCTGTCGGTAACCACAACTTGCACCGCATTGGTCGTGCCCGCGAAACTGACCGTCGGACGCCAGGTGAAATTGCCGCTGCCATCAACTGCCGCGCCAGACGGAGCGACGGGCAAAGTGAAGGCAAGCGTCTCCGCCGGAACATCGGGATCGGTCGCGACGTTGGCAACGCTGACGTTAGCCCCGACATTGACAGTTTGATTGGGAACAGGCGTGAAGGTTGGCGCGGTGTTGCCGACGGTCAAGCTCGCACTGGTGCTGGTCACGACGCCGACACTGTTCGAAACGATGACAGAATACGACGCGGCGTCATTTGCGCTGGCGCTGCTGATGGTCAGCGACGAACCGGTCTGGCCGGCAATCGGACTGCCATTCTTCAGCCATTGATAAGTTGGATCAGAGATGCCGGTGGCGGCGACGGTAAACGTCGCCGTGCCACCGCCACTAATGGATTGGCTTACAGGATTGGTGAGGATGTTCGGCGAGAGTTGCGGCACCCAGCCGTAGAGCCAGATGGTGGAACTGCTGGCATTCGTTAGATTTGGATCAGTGGCCGCGAGGGCAATACCGTTGCTCAAGGTGACGGACGCGCCCAGATCGTTGGTGCAGCCGTAATACCAGTTGCGGAAATTGCTCGTCGGAATCGCGTCCGAGGCCCAGCCGCCGATGTTGGTGCTGATCATGCAATTGATGAGTGCGGTGTTGCCGTTTGTGATGCCGCGGGTGCGACCAATCGTGTCGTTTGGATTGGCACCCGGCAAGGTAGTCAAGCGGCAGCTCACAAATGAAAATCCGTTGCTGCTAATATCGGTGCTCGCGTTGGGCGAGGGATTCGGCCCCTCAGCCGCGGCATTGGCGTTGCGGATGAGATAACGGATTTCGCAGTTGGTGAAGAACAGATTGCCGCCGCCCCAGATGAAATCCACATCGCCTTGAATCAGGCTGTTATAGAAGTAAGCCTTGCTGGTGCTGATGTTGGCCAGGATCGTGTCCTGGTAACTGTCAATGTTGCAGTTGTTGACGATGAGCCGGGCCGCCCCGGACTCGACCATCAGCGCCTCGGCCTGCGATACGTCTTGCGGCGTCATATTGGTGACAGTCAGGTTATCCAGCGAAATATCGTTCGCGTTGACTTTGAATGCCATGCGGGAGTGCGTGCTGCCACCAGCGGCAATGGCGGCGTTGTTGGGATAACCGACAATGGTCGCTGCGCGGCTTTGACCGCGCAAGAGCAGGTTGTTCTTTCCGGAAATATCCACGATTTCAAAATAATTGCCGTTGTGAATGTTGATCAACCTCGGCGTGGTGTTCGCGGCCGGCACGGAATCCACCGCGCCCTGAACGGTCACAAAGTCGCCGTTGCCGGAAGCATCAACCACCATATTCGTGGGATTAGCCGGGCCGCCAACCTTGGTGGTAAACTGCCAGACGTTGGTTGCCGTAATGCCGGCAAAATACGCTCCGCTCGCGTCGGCAAACGCGCCGTCGTCAATCGTCACATAATAAGTCTGGTTTGAAGTCATCACGCCGCCGTGCGGATAAATCACAGCGGTGCTGCCGTTGATGACCACCGGATAATAATTGAATCCCTGACTATCGCCTGAAAACACGCTGTGGGCTTGTGTGCCATTGGCGGCGTTCAAGGCAAGATTGATGGTATCCACCGGCGTCGCGCTGTTGGTCACGTTAAAAATCTTGATCGTGCCGTTCGTGCGCAGGGTCGGCGCTTGGCTGAAAGTGACGGAGAGCGGCGTGTCGTAACACACGCCTGTCGCGCCGTTGGTAGGCGCAAACGCGGTGGCCGAAATCGTCGAATTGACGGTCAAAGTGACAGTCACGCTGTTGGTCGTCCCGGCTTGGTTGGTAATCGTGACGGAATAAGTTGCCGTGTCAGTGGGTGAAACACTGGCGATGGCAAATGTGGCATTGGTCGCCGTATTGTTGGCGGCGCTCGAAATCGGACTGCCATTTTTATACCATTGGTAAGCCACCGCCGGCACGCCCGATGCGCCGACCGTGAAGGAGGCGGATTGCGTGTTCGTCACCACCAAACTCGATGGCTGCGAGGTAATGGCTGGCGACACAATCACCGTCAGCGTTGCGCTGTTCGTCACGCTGCCAACGGAATTGCTCGCCACCACGTAATAGGTGTATCCATTTTGGGAATACTGGACATTCGCCAAAACCAATGATGTGCCGGTCGCGCCGGGGATGGGTGTTTGAGTTTGATCCAGCCATTGCAAGGTCGGAACCGGCACGCCGGAAGCCGAAGCGCTGAAGGTCCCGTTGTTGCCCTGAATGACCGTGATGTTGGTCGGGCCGGTGATGACCGGCAATTGGCTGCCCGCAGCCACGGTAAGATTCATACTGTTGGTAACAATGCCAGCGCTGTTGCTGGCGACGAGCGAATAGGTCACGCTGTCGGCCACCTGCGCGTTGGTGATGTATAATGTGCTGGTCTGGCTGCCGGCGATGATCGAGCCGTTCGCGTCCGATCCATCTGTCAGGTTGACTCCATTGGTCCGCCATTGCAGCGTCGGCGCAGGCACACCCGCGACGGTGGGGCTGATGCTGACGGTGTCACCGACGTTGGCTGCCTGGTTGTTCAAGCCAGTGATGCTCGGCGTGACAATGACGGAGAGCGTCATGCTGCTGGCGTTCGTTCCCTGGGAATTGGTGGCAACCAGCGAATAGATATAATTGTTCTGGCTATATTGCACATTGGTCAGCGTGAGCGACGAACCGGTCGCATAGGAAAGGGCATTGGAAGTTACTCCGCCATCCGTGCTCAAATACCATTGATACGCCGGCGTCGGCACGCCGGTGACTGTCGGGCTTAAGGTCGGGCTGGTGCCCGCTACGACAGTTTCATTCGTCAAACCCGTGATGCTGGGCGCAATGGGAGTGACCTCCAAAACGGTGACTTTGTTAATCTGCATTGTTTCCGCCGTGGTGGGACTGGAAGTCGGGCGGAACCCAATGCACAGGCCGTCAAAAGCGTTTGTGAGCACATTGGCTCCCGTCACCGTGGCGCCATTCTGCGCCGTGAAGCCACCAGCGGAATAGACGGAGCCTCCAATGCCCGCGCCGTTATAAAGGGTGTTGGTGATCGCCAGCGTGGTGGAATTGACGTAGTAGATTTTCAAATCGAGCGTGTATTGATTGCCTACGGTCAGCGCAGGCTGTCCTTGAACGCCAGTAAGCTGGACTAAATTCACTGCGCTGGAGTATCCTGAAACCGGGCACAATCCCTGGTTCAAGTTGTTCGCACCGGTTTGCGCCGGGCGGGTATAAATTGCCGAAGGCTGGAGCGTGGCAGACTTGGTATAAGCAATCATTCCGCAGTAACCTTGCCAGCCTTTGACGCAGCCAATATCGCCAGCGGTTGAACCTGATGCCAGTCCGGAGTTCCAAAGTGCCGTGCCGTTGGTCGGCCCGCTGCCACCGGAATTATACAAACCAAGTGAGACTTGCTCGTTGTCATTGGCATTGCCGCTGAAAAGAGTCGTCGTGGCCGTGAAGGTGTAATAGAACTCAATATATTGCCCTGCCGTATTCAGCGTGACTGGCGAGGCGGTGAAGAGCGCCTGCCCTTCGCAATAACCGGATGACGTGCTGAAGTTACCAAACGTCATGACGCCCGAAGCAATGGTCGTGCTCGTGGCACTCTTCGATGCCGCAATCTCGTATGCCGTGCGCGCGGACGTGAGCGTGCCAGGACTGGTGGCGGTCGGGTTGAGCGTGCTCAAGGAGCCGCTGGTAAAGGCGTCTTGAAACACGGTTGTCACCTGACCCATGGCGGCCAGCGGGGCGACGAGCATTGAAATGACGCCGAGTAAGGGTAATGTTTTCATAAATACAATGGGCTTTTGTTGTTTGATTCCGGCTAATTGTCCGAAACAGTATGTCTGTCACCTGATTTCGCCATCCTGACTTTTTGCATTTTAGTTTGGATTTTGCGCGCCCGGCCTACCTGTGGCGCTACTCGTCTGGTCCGCCCGACTGCTCCCGTCGTCACTTCCACTCTCTGGTAATTGCTCTCTTCAGAATGCGGGGGCCGAAACGCCAGCCGTTCCAGCCCTCGCGTGACATCAAATCATCGGCAATCAATTGTTCGTGTTGCTCAAGATGTAGAACTTCTGCCCGGCACCTGGGCTTGCCACGTTTGTGCCGGTGAACGTGAACGCGCCGCTGGCGCCGTTGGTGTTCACGATATTGGTCGCCACCGCCGTCCATTGGCCCAACGGACTCGCCATATTCGTGCTGGCCAGCAGGTAATACGTGCCGCCCGATTGACCATTCGTTGCGTTGATGACCAGGTTCGTGCTGGCCAGGCTGAAACTGGTGATGTGCGCCGAATTCGTCGGGATCAGCACCGTCGAAACCGCGATGACCTTCACGCTCCCGTCAATCGCCAGAGAATTGCTCAAGGCCAGTCCGCTCGACAAGGCCGGCTGGTTGGTGATCGTCAGCGCACCGCCGTTGGCCAGCGCCTTGCTGAACAAAACAAATCTGTCTCCCAGCACCAGTGCCGGGCCGAAGTTGCTCACGGTCAGCGTGCCCGTGCCGGTGTTGGTCAGGATTCCGGTGACCACGGCGATATCATTGGATTGGGATGGTGAAAGGGACTTGTTAACCCTGAACAGCAAGTTGCCGCTGTTGGTCAGGTTGTTATTGACTGTCAGCGTGCCGATGGAGGCCGCTCCGGGGGCGAGAATGCCGCCGGCATTGATGGTGACCGCGCCGTTGATGGCACCGCTGCCCGCGATGGTTGCATTTGTGCTGACAGTGACGGCGCTCGCCGCATTTAGCTGGCCGTTCACCTGAAGTGTGCCGGCGGAGGCGATCGTGGATCCCGTGTAGGTCTCGGTGTTGTTCAAGGCCAGGACGCCGGGGCCGGTCTTGCTGAACCCGAAGCCAAAACCGCCGTCGCTGATCACGCCGGAGATTGTGGCCAGGCTGTTGGTGTTGCTCACTTGAACCACCCGGTTGGTTGGAGATTGCGCGCCTAACTGGCCTTGCAGCGCATAGGTTCCCGTGAACGTCAGGGCGTTGGTGCCACCGAAGATCAATGTTTGATTGTTGGTGGAATCGAGATACTGGACGGGATTCGCGATGGTGTGGGCGCCATTGACGGCAAGCACCGTTCCGCTGCCGCTCGCGCTGCCGGTTTCGGGGGCCACAATCAAGGGACCGGTGCCAATCGGGCCGTAAGTGGGAGTGCCATCTGAATCAATGCCCAAACCAATGCCGCCGGCGGTGGCAGTTGTCCCGCCAGAATACGTGTTTGCGCCGTTGAGAATCGTGGTGCCGGCACCCCGTTGGACAAGCGCCCCGGTGCCGGAAATGACTCCGTTATAGGTCTGGTTGCCGCTCGCGTTATAGGGTGCCAGACTGATCAAAGCCGTATCATTCGACGAATCGAGCCACAAATTCGCATAATTCGTTTCGTTGGCGCCGTAAACCCGGACCCGGGCGTTGGTGCTGGTGTTGCTCCCGATCGGCGCCAGCCGCAACGTCTTGCCGGCGGTGCCGGCAAGGTTGCCAAGGAAGACTCCGGAATAAGTTCCAAGCCCGTCAAGCTGAATGCTGAAGTTGTCGGCAGCAACGATATCGCCGCCGATGCCCGTGCTCGCGCCGCCGGTCGTGGCGATTTCCACCAGGCCGCCCGCCAGGGCCAGTGTCACCGGACCGGTGCCCAGACCGGCATAATTTTCAAGCAACAGATAGGCATTGGCATTGCTGATAATGGTGCCGCCGCTGTAGGTGTTGGCGTTGTTCAGCGTCAGTTGGCCGGTGCCGTCGTAGATCAACCTGCCCGGACCCGCGAAGCTGCCGCCGCCTTGGAAACCGTAACTATAAGTGCTGTTCACCGTAACGGAAGCGGCACTAAGATACTGGCCTGACAATATCACGTTCGCCCCGAACCCAACGTCATTGAAAGTGACGGGGTCGCCGTAATTAAACACTTGTGAGTTGCCGTTTGTGTCCTGCCAATTGGGAAAATGCACCGAGTTATCATTCAAATCCCAGGTGTCGTCCTGATCATCTGTCCAGATTAAATTTGTTGCCGGCACCAAAGTCAGGGAGTTGGTCACTGAATTTGTGCTGTAACCGTTGGCGCCGGAAACCGTGCAATAGTAGCCATTGTTGGTCGAGAGCACATCACTAAACCCCGCGTTGGTGATAACGAGCAGGCTGCTGTTGGCACCCGAAATATTGCCTTGATTAAGGAGGTTCGTGCCATTCCGGCCCCATTGATACGCCAGGCTGAAACCCTGGGCTGATACGGAAAAGGCGCAGGCACCGTTGGTCGCGACGGTGACTGACACGGGTTGTGAAGTAATCGTTGGCGGAGTGGTGACAACGGTGTTCGTGCCCGTGATAAGTATGGATGAAATGTCCATCGTGGGATTAAAGCTGGTTCCACTGTTAAAGGCGCCAATGGCCAGACCGTCGAAGGCGCCGGTCAAAAAGGTGCCGTTGGTGACGCCGCCGGGGGCGCTCCCCTGTGAGAAGACGACTGTCCCGTTGGTGCCGGCGCCGTTGTAGATGAAGTTGCTGATGGTCAGGGAGTTCGCCGCGGCAAGGGTGATTCTTAATTCCAGAGTGTATTGCCCCCCGGATGTCAGGGTGACAGCCGCAGTTGGGGCCGTGTCAATCGCGGTGCCTCCCGGATGATCGAAGGTGCCGCCGCTCGCGTTATTGCCGAGCAATTCCTGGTTTGCAGAAGTTGTTGTTCCATCGTTTTGAACCGGGCGCGTTACGATTCTGGTAGTGCCGCTGCTTGTGATTTCGGCAGCGTAACCCTGCCAAAGCTGGCAATTGCCCGTGGCATAAGCGGAGCCTGATGTGGTGGTCAAACCGGAATTGGCGAGGGCGCCGCCCGACACGGGGGCGTTGCCACCGGAATTATACAAACCAATCCATAAAGAAGACTTGACGCCGCCAGCCAAAAGGGTTCCGCCGGTATTGGTAAATACGACCTGGATATCAATGTAATCACCGGGTTGGGAGAGGGCTATCGCGTTGGTGCCGCCTACCGAGTTGGTGACGAACAATGCCTGGGCTTCCAAATAGCCGGAGGTTGTGCCTGCACTCAATTTCAAGGTCAGGTCATTCGGTTTGATTGCGACGTAACCAATGGTCGTCTTGTTGGCACCAATATCATAGCTGGTATAAGACGCGGTGGGGGAGCCGCCAACGACACTCGCAAGGTTGGTCGTGCTGCCGTTGCTAAAGTTATCGGTGAAATAGGTTGTTATTTGCGCCGTCGCAGCGAGTGGCATGGTGGCCACAAGCAGTGCAAACAAAACTTGGAGGTTAAGGATTTTTTTCATGATGATTTAAGGGTTTTGGTTTCGATTGTTGTTCTATCACCTGTTTGAAATCGTTTGAATAGCATCAAGGTTGAAATCCGTTCATGATGATCCGGAAACCGGTGGGATCATCACCCGGGCCTGCGCCTTCAGAGGCTGAACTTGAGTTATTGTAATCGTGCGGATCCCACAACTTTGGGTCGAATGGCAGATAAGAGCCTTTGAAGTTGTTTCCTCCCACGACTTCAAACACCACATGGCCATCGTTGAAAAGAGCATCCACCCCGCCGGGATAGCCGCTTGTCTTGTGGCTCAAACCCTGGAAGCTTTGCAACTCATCAGTGCATACCGCCTTGTTCTGGTCCAAGCCGGAGGCCTTGAGCGGCACGGGTTCGGTAAGCGCGGTTTGAGCCGGATCGCCAGGATTGGGGCTGGTAAAAGTCATTGATGTCGACTGCAGGACTGGCAAGGTTACAGTGCCATAACCCTCTGCGGAGGCGTTGAAGGTCTCGGTTGCCTTCGGCTGCGGATAATAATTGTAGTCGCAGCGAACATACTGGTTTCCATTTCCTGTCTCGGCAGGATAGTTGGCTGGAATGGAAGGCCAGTTGGGCGAGGTCGCGAATGTATTGTAGCCATCGGTTGTATTGTCCGGGTTCACGCTTGGACAATAAAAAGTTTTCGCCGCCTGAATGGTCTTGCTGAAGAAAAGAATGCCAAAGCCATAAGGCCCTTGAGTGATTACGGCAGTAGGAGCGGGCTGAATCATGCGGCAGGCCTCATACGTCTGCCACGGATTTCCAGCCCCTGAAACTGCATCAGCTTTAGGAGGATTATCCCAACTCTCTTGAGGAACGTAGTCGTCATTCTGCGAAGCATACGCGGCAATGCCGAGGCCAATCTGGCGCAGGTTGCTCGCACATGAGGCCTTATATGCCTTCTGCTTCGCGGCAGCCAGGGCGGGCAGCAGCAGCGCCGCCAGGATGGCGATGATGGCAATCACCACCAGAAGCTCAATCAGCGTGAAGCCCTCCGGCCATCCGGGGTTCCGGACGGGGCGCATTGCCCCCGGCAAACGCGGCCCTTCTGTAAATACACGACACTTCTTCAAAATTGAAGACGGCATAATGGACATTTAAGGAAGCTAACAGCCCCCAACCATCTATCAACCATGATTTCTTGCAAAGATGATTGAAATTTATGCTTTATCCAACACCCGGTTGTCATCCGTCCATGGGGGATTACATCCTTCAAAAATAAAGCGCGGCTTATGCACTTCCAACCCCGTGTTTGATATGAAACCTCCGCAAAAGTCCTGTGGCGGCGCTCTGTGAGCACCGAGAACGCGCGGAAAACTTGGAAATGAACGGCGGTCACAGACCGCCGCAACAGCGAAAAGCGGTTTTCGCAGGGGTCCTGATATATTGCCATCCGTCCTGCCGCACGCGGCGATGGCGCCGGCAAACACCATCCACGCCCGCTTGCGAAAATGGTTGAAAAGCCCGCGCACCTGTTGCAGCTTCCCTTCATGTTCCGAAGAAGGCAAAAGAGGGTTCTCGTCGCCCTTGGCTGGTATGATTACCGCTTGCATCGCGGCATCGAGAAATTTGCCCAGGAACACGACTGGCATCTCTCCGCAAATCTCGCCCGTGAAAAAGTCATCCCGTGGGGATGGGAGGGCGACGGGATTCTGGCCTGGCTCGGCGCCGGCGACGACCTGGCGGAATTTGTGGTGGAGGCCAAAAAGCCCACCGTGGATTTCAGTTGCCGCCGCCCGCAGTTGCGCTTTCACCGCGTGCTGGAAGATCACGCCCATGCCGCGCAACTGGCCTCCGAACATTTTCTCGCGCGCGGGTTCCACCACTTCATGTTTTACAGCGACATGGACAACTGGTCGTATGAGGAGCGCGGCCATGGGTTTGTCGAGGCGCTGAAACGCTCCGGGCACGAATGCCTCTGGCTGCGGTGGCACCGGTCGCCCGCCTACCGCACGGACCGCGAACAGTGGAAGCACAAGCGCAAATGGCTGCTGTCCCAGTTGAAGTCGGCGCCCAAGCCGCTCGCCGTTTTCGCGGCCAACGATGAACAGGCGCTGGAGGTGCTGGAAACCTGCGAGAGCGCCGGCGTGAATGTGCCGGAACAGGTGGCCATCGTCGGCGCGGAAAATTATCTCCTCTCCCCGAACACGATGCGCACGCCCGTGTCGAGCATAGACACCAACCTGGAAACCCAGGGCTTCAGCGGCGCGGCGCTGCTGGAGGATTTGATGAACGGCAAGAAGGTGTCCCGCAAGCCGGTCCGCATCCCCGCCACCGGCGTCATCATCCGCAAAAGCAGCGACCTGCTCGCGGTGAACCACAAGGGCGTGGCCAACAGCCTCCGTTACATCTGGGAACACGCCCACGAGCCGATCAACGTCAAGAATCTCGTGGACGCCGCCGCGATGTCCCGGCGCGGCCTGCACAAGGCGTTTCTGGACAACGTGGGGCGCACGCCCGGCCAGGAACTTCAGCGCGTGCGCATCGAGCTGGCCAAGCGGCTGCTGGCGGAGGGCGACTACAAGCTGGGCGTGCTCGCCAACCTGGCCGGTTATCGGAACGCCAACAGCTTCTGCGTCGCGTTCAAACAGGCGGTGGGAATGTCGCCAAAACAATTCCGCGAAACCGTCGTCCACTGACTGAACATCACGCGCAACCAAACAGCCCCGTCGGTGTTTGAATCCCCGTCCGCTTGCGCTATATTGAAACCATGAATCGCCTTTGGAAAACAGCGGCCTGCCTCGCGGGCGGGCTGGCATTAGGTGCCAGCCTTCACGCCGCCAGCCCGTTTGCGACGGATGCCATGACCCTGAAAAAAAGGGTGATGCACGCCGGCATGCAGCCGGCCGTCCCGGCTGTCCCGGCCGTTGCGGCTCCAACGAACAATCTTTTGTCGGACGGTCCCTACGCGCCGATTGTGATCCGGAACGTCTTCGGCCTCATCCCGCCCGCGCCGCCGACGGACACCAACACCCAAGTGGACGCCGGCCTGCCCAAAATCTCCCCCGCCGGCATCATGGGCGTGTTCGGCGACTGGCAGGTGCTTTTCAAGGTCTCCCCCGCCCAGCCGGGGCCGGGGGCCAAGGACGAGTTTTACACCTTGAGCGAGGGCCAGCGGCAGGACGACATCGAGGTGGTGAAAATTGACTCCGAAAAAAGCCTCGTGACATTCAACAACCACGGCACCGTGCAGTTGCTGCCCCTCTCCGACGCGCCGCCTTCCGGCGGAACACCTTCAGGCGTCGCGCCGATGCCCAGATCCGAGCCTCCCGGCTATCCGGGCATACCGCCTGGCGGCGGCCCCGGCGGTCTCACACGGTTTGGCTCTGGATGGAGTGGAAACAATGGCACCCCGGCGAACGGCACGCCCGATTCAAACGGCGGCGGCGGCGGCATGGATTTTAACGCACCATCCTCACAAAGCCGCATCTACCAACCGCCAGCTTCCACAATGTCACCGGATGATGCACAGGCTTTGCTCATAATCAACCATCTCAAGGCTCAAGCGGCGGGCAGCCCCATTGCCCCTCTTTATCCGCCAACTCCACACGACCAGGAAGCCGGGATATTACCTGGCCCCGGTTCCAGTCCAAGCAGCGGCGACCCTCCGGCTCCTTAAATTACTGCGACTTGGTTGAACATCTCCAGCGCGTCATCGTCTTGGACTGCGGCAGTCCTCCGCCGCACTTCAAAACCTCGCCAATGCAAATTGATTTTAACCACGGATAAACACGGATACTCCCAAACCCGGTGAAGGTTTGATTTTGCTTTTATTTTCAATCCGTGAGCATCCGTGCCCATCCGTGGTAAGAAAAGCGCATCCTGCAAATCCTGTTAATCCTGTCCAAAGAATCAGGGCGGATGCCGTCAGCATATTCTCCCTCTCCGCTCCCGCGAGGGAGGGGAGAGGGATCAAGGGTGAGGTGGGGGCGACCCCGCAGGCCGGAGGATTCTCTCCGCTCCCGCTTCGCTGGAAGAAGGACGGACAGAGGGGAATTTTATTTGCACCACCTCACCCCGGCCCTCTCCCCTGTCATGACGGCGGAGAGGGAGACGTTACACAAAGCCGGCCATGTTGCTCCGCGCCGTGAGCGGGTTCCCGTCGCCGTCCATCGGCACGATGTAATACTTGTAGCCCGCCGCGTCCGCCGGACTGTCGAAGCCGGTGGCCCAGGTGCCCAAGCCGCCCGCCACCTGAACACGGTCGTTGAAAACGCCGGGCGCCTCGTTGGGCTGATGCACATAGATATGGAAACCGTCACAAACCGGGCCGCTGTAATCCCAATCCAAGGACATCGTCGCATTGTTGGCCGTCAACACCGGACTTAAATCCGCCACTGGCTGCTTCAACGCTTGAACCAGACCGCTCAAGCCGCTCTGGATGTCCTCCACCTCCACCTTTTGCGGCGGATCGGAAATATCTTCGCCCGAAAAATCGAAGCCGCCCACATTCCTCGCGCTGCCGGCGGCGATGGCCAGGTTCACATCATCCATCGAAGCCTTCCGGTCCATCTGCGCCTGCAAGCCCGCATTCTGCGATTGCAGCGCCGTGATTTGAGTTTGTTGGGCGTCAATCAATGCCTTCAAGCCCGCAAATTGCGAGCGAAGCTCGGCGGAAACAATCGGCGAATGGTTCGCGGGTAGATTTGGGTCGTATGCCATAAAAAATCAGGAGTTGGAAGTTAGGAGTTGGGAGTTGGGGAAGCCCTGTCTGCCATCTCCCAACTCCCATCTGCAATTTCTCACGGCACGATGATGTTGGACGGCTCGCTCCACGGGCCAAGGTTGTCCTTGGCGATGGCTCGCACCTGCACCCACACCTTCGCCCCGCTCGTCAGTCCCGTCAGCAACGTTTTGCGGTCGCTGCTCGGCGGCGCGTCCTTCCAGCCCGCGTCCGTTATCGGGTCAACGCAATACTGCACCTGATAACTTTTCGCCCCGCTCACCGGCTGCCATTTGACCTGCACCTCGCCCGGGTTTTTCCCGACCGACAGCGCCAGGATGATTGCCCGGTCAAGTGCCATGAGGATCGTCCGGTCCGATTTGACATCCATGCCCGAGCTGAGGATCTTCTCCCGGTCGCCGCCGCTGGCGTTCTCCACGTAGGCCGCCAGCAGGGTCAGGTCGTTTGCGACCACGTCCAGCGCCGCGTCGCGGTCGGTCGTGGCCTGCTTGGCCGCCAGTTGCGCGTTCTTCTGCGCCGACACCTTGGTCTTGGCCGTAGTGTTGTCCGTCCCCAGCGTGGCCAGCGGAGGGTTCGGAGTCGGGAAGTTGGCGTTGCCCGTCATCGCCGTCTTGATGGCATCAGCCTTGCCCGTCATACCGTCCGGGTCGAGGCTGGCCAGGTCTAGCTTGACCTTTGCCATTTTGGTCCTTTCCGATTGCGGCGGGGCCACTTCGTCGTAACAGGCCGTCCCGTCATAGAGCGCGGCTGGAATTTCATCGTAGTTCGCCACAATTCGTTTTGTTTGTTGTTTCCGGTTTACTGTCGCGGTTTCGCAGGCACACGCCTGTGGAACCATGGCCATATTCCACCCTAATCAGCTAACATGCTATTACAATGAAACCTTATTTTTATAATTGAAGGGTTGGGTTCCATGAATACATTTATTGTTTTGCGATATTCCGTCCCGCCGCACGGCTTCCGAAGCCTTGAACCTCGAAATCGAGTCTTTGGGAACGACTTCCATAGACTCGAACTTAACTTCCGTAGGTTCGGAAACGACTTCCGCAGGTTCGAACTTGATGCCCATATGTATGGAAACGACATCCGTAGACTCGAACATAACTTTCATAGGTTCGAGAACGACTTCCGAAGACTCGAACCTCGCTTCCGTAGGTTCGGAAACGATTTCCGCAGGCTCGAATTTGACTTTCGTAGGTTCGAGAATGACTTGCGTAGGCTCGAACTTGATTTCTGAAAACTCAAGAAATGGGAGCAACCCAGTGAAAATGAGGGCTTTAGCCCCGAAACGCATTCTTTGACAGGATTGACAGGATGAAAACGGGATTCGGGAAAGACGGGTGTTTCTTTAACCGCCAAGACGCCAAGGGGGCGGGAATGGCGAATGGCGAATTGCGAGTGACGAATGACGAGTGGCGAATGACGAATCCTTGCGATCTCTGCGATCTCTGCGGCTAAAAAATTAGCGTGGATTGGCGGAGATTAGCGGTTCGTGCTCGGGAACAGGCGCCATTCATCTCGTTTCAACGAGACGTTCGCCATTTTCCAGCTGGCGAATAACAGCAGGCAACATCGGTTCCAGCCATGCGCGCAACGCGGGATTGGAGCAATTACCGATGCGCAACCAAATGACAGCGGGACCGGGACGGCCACGCGCACCCATTCGGCAAAATCCTCGTCCTTTGTCACAATCACAGCCCCCTGTTCTTGAGCATACCGCCAAACGACCCTGTCCTTGCTTTGTGCCAGCCCGATTTCCAAGACGTGTTCAGCCTGATGACCTTGTTCGCGGAGCCAGGCAGCCAGCGCATCCGGCAGTTGCGTGTCAACGATGAAGCGCACGGCTCAAGCGTTCACAAGCACCGGATGATTCACCTGTTCGGAAGCAAATTCCAGACAGGCGCGAATGTCATCCGCTTCAAGAAAGGAATAGTCTTTGAGGATTTGCTGCTCGCTGACACCCGCGGCGAGCATATCCAGGACGTCCTTGACGCGAATGCGATAATGGCGGATGCATGGCCGCCCGCCGCATTGCTCCGGATCGAATGTGATTCTGTCGGCATGTTTCATTGGCTGAATGTATTCCCTTTGGCGGGATATTCAAATAAAGACTTGAACTTAAAAATCCGCCCCTGTCTTGAAAAGGAACCGCTTAACCGCCAAAACGCCGGGGGCGGGAATTGCGAATTGCGAGTGGCGAATCCGCAGATTTCACAGATGACGCAGAATTTTTTAACCGCCAATCCACGCTAATGAACGCTGATTTCTTTATCCCGCAGGGATTCACGACCGTAGCCCGGCGTTTCAACGCCGGGGAAATTATGAATTGCACAAGTCCCGAAGGGACGGTTGAATGGTTGCATGTCCTACGTGAGCTCCCATTTCCATTGCGTTTTCAGCACCAAGGAACGGCGCAAACTCATCACGCCTGCGCTACAGGAAAGGCTCTGGCCATTTTTGGGCGGCATTGCGCGGCAAAACCAGATGAAAGCCATCGCCATTGGCGGCGTTGAAGACCACGTTCATCTTTTATTATCCCTGCCGTCCACCATGCCGGTTGCCAAGGCGATGCAACTGGTCAAGGGCGGCTCCTCCAAGTGGATTCACGAGACCTTTCCAAACCAGCGGCTTTTTGCCTGGCAGGAAAAATACGGCGCGTTCAGCGTGAGCGTTTCACAATTGGAGACCATCACGGACTACATCAAGAATCAACACGAGCACCATCGCACCCGGGGTTTTCAGGAGGAATTTCTGGCGTTGCTGGAAAAACACGGCATCGAGTTTGACGCGCGTTATTTGTGGGATTGATCCAGCCGTCCCTTCGGGACTTGTTTTTTCGTCCACATGATCCCGGCATTGAAACGCCGGGCTATTTTCAGAAATCCCTCCGGGATTGGGATACGAAAAACGGCGCGCACGGAGTGACGCGCCCTGCCGATTGCAAAGTCTTTATTGGCGTGGATTGGCGTCCATTGGCGGTTTCTGTTTCAGGGACTTCATCAGTGTGGATTAGCGAAAATTGGCGGTTCGGAAATGAAAAACCCCGCTCCGGCGTCCCGGAGCGGGGTGAATTAGAACTACAACTTACTTCCGTTGACGACGGAACAACATCAAGCCCAAACCGCCCAAACCAGCCAACGCCAGCGTGGTGGGTTCGGGAACAGGAATGAGATACAACTGGGTATTCAGAGAGAAAATAGGAGTCCCAGTTCCGGTGGCAGTGCTGCTGGTAGAGAATATGTTATTGCCAGGAACTGAAGCAGCCGGATTGACATCCCCAATGCTCGTTTCACCAAAGAAGGCATTTGCGCCGCTAGGGTCTGCCGCGAAAAACGCGGTTGTGCTATTGTTAGCCAGACCTGCCAGTATGTTTGAAACGCCAACCCATGAGGTGCCCAAGTCGGCTGACCAGCCAACCAAGATGGTGCTTTGAACAGTGCCGTTCGCCCAATTAACCGCCACACCGGTTCCACTCGCGCCGCCAGACGCCCCGACCACAACACCGCCATGTGAAAGGCCGGTGCTATTGGTTGCCATCATGTTTATGCCACCACTACCAGCGGCACCCGTCCACGTTCCATCCCAAACGGTGGTATCCGTTGAAAGGTTTGCCGTGCTGGTCAACAAGGCATAATAGAAACCGTTTACAGCTGTAGCAGTCAAACCAACATTGCCACCACCAGCTCCAGATGTTAAACCAGTCGATCCACCGCCGAGGAGCGGGGAATACGACGTTGAATTGGTTTCCATGGTTACGTCCCCGGTAGGAATAGACCAGTTGACGAAGCCTTGAGCGAACGCCGCGCCTGTCATGGCCATCGCACAAACGATTGTTAATGCTAATTTTTTCATATTTTTATTTTGTTGTTGTTGGTTGTTGTTCTAAATCAGTTTAGTTGCTCGGCAAAACCTCACTCCAATTGAAACTTCCGGCAGGCAGAATGAACATTCCCTGCCCCACATTCAATGCCGGTGCCGGCATATTATTGCCGTAACCGGAATCAGTCCACCAAGCGCCATAGCCCTGGCTGACAAATTGCGGATCATAAAAATAAGTCACATAGCTTTGAGGCGGAACCGGCAAGTTACCATTCTGCCCAAGATTTTGGCCGACATTGGTCAACGGTATGTTGTTAGTTGCCGTGCTATAGACTAGGATTGTGCTTTGAGCAGGAAGGGTGTTGGTGATGTAACCTCCAGTTGGAACGGTGATGTCACCGCCAAAAGGAATCGCCGAACCAACCAGCGTGTAAGCACCGCCAGGTAAAGCCATTGAATTAGTGGCACCAACCTGAACAGCCACTGTTCCAGCGAACGTATTGGTGAAAGCACCAGACGGCAATATGAAGAAGGCCTGACCGACCGGCAGCGACGGGACGGGCATATTGTTGCCGTAACCGGAATCAGTCCACCAAGGGCCATAACCCTGGCTGACAAATTGCGGGTCATAGAAATAAGTCACATAGCTTTGAGGCGGAACCGGCAGGTTCCCGTTCTGCCCAAGATTCTGGCCGACATTGCTCAACGGGATGTTGTTGGTCGCCGTGCTATAAATCAGGACTGTGGTTTGTGCGGGAAGATTCGTTCCAAAAACTTCATTGGCACCGTTGCTGACGCCGACCGCAAACGGGACGGTCATCATGGTATACGCGCCGCCGGGCAATTGCAGAGTGGCGTATCCGACGACGTTCTGGGAATAAACCGGTTGAGCCTGTGTGGAGACAACCCCCACCGCGAGGAGCGCGGCAGCCGACAAGAGTAGTGTTTTTGTTCTCATTTTTGTGTTGTGTTGTTGTTCTATCATTACCGTGTGTGGCGACAATATCCCAGATGGCAAGGGGGGTGTCAACTTTTTTTTGAAAATAATTTGAACGAAAATCGGGGTCTGGCGTCCGGGGTCTGGCGTCTGGTAAAAAAGCCGGTTTTACAGGTGGTTTTGAAGAAAAGGCTGAAGGCTGAAGGCTGAAGGCTGAAACAAAAGGCCGTTCCGACATCAAATTGTAACAATTATTTTTGGGGGCTGTTAACCGCCAAGACGCCAAGAGCGCGAAGAAAATTCCAATTTTGCCACCGAGACACAGAGCCGCAGAGAAAGGAAACAAATTTTAACCTCGGTGTCTCTGTGCCTCTGTGGCCAACCTTCAGTTTGCGAAATTGAAATTTCACCCGGCGGCGGCGGGCCGTCAAGCGCGTTTTGAAAACGGGGAACCACTCGAAATGAATGCCAAGACGCCAGGAGCGCGAAGAATTATTGAACCGCTAATGGACGCTGATTCAGAAAAAGGGGGGGAAGGCGCAGCGCATCGTTTCCCGCGAGGTTCAAGCCAGGGCGGGTTCCAAGGCGAGCGGTTCGATGTCGCGTTCGATTTGCCGCAGTTTTTCATCGCGCGCGAGGCGCAGGTCGGAATCGGCCTGCAATCCGGCCCAGAGCTCGGCGCTGGTGCCAAAATAACGCGCCAGCCGCAAGGCGGTGTCCGCCGTGATGCCGCGCTTTTCGAGGACGATTTCATTGATGCGGCGGGGCGGAATGTTCAAGGCGCGGGCCAGGGCGTTCTGGGAGAGGCCGCGCGGGTTCATGAATTCCTCGCGCAGGATCTCACCCGGATGGATGGGCGGCAATTTGTTCGTTTTCATAATTTCAATGGTAATCCACGATTTCCACGTCGAACGCATCTTCATCGCGCCAGCGGAAACAAATCCGCCACTGGTCATTCACGCGAATGCTGTGCCGACCTTTGCGGTCGTCCTTCAAGGCTTCCAAATGGTTGCCATAGGGCGCGCGCAAATCGTTCAGACTTCGCGCCTGATGCAGCACAAGCAACTTCCGCCGCGCCACGCGTTGAATCTGCGATGGCAAACGCCGCGACGACTCATCGTTGAACAACCGTTCGGTCTCACGGCAGGCGAAGCCGCGTATCATTCGCAGAGAAGTATAACGACACCCGTTATGGGTGTCAAGGTTGACCGACAAGAATTTTCAGCGAGTCCGGTTTTGGATTTGCGGCCAGGGCGATGGCGGCGGCGGTTTGCGCCAGCGGGAAGGTGTGGGTGATGAGCGGGCGGACGTCGAGCCGGCGGGAGAAGACGAGCCGGGCGACCTCGCCTTGCAGGGTGTAGTCGGAGGAGTAGCTGCCGATGAGGTCTTTTTCGTCCACACAGATGGAGGATAGATCAAGGCTGAAGGCTGAAGGCTGAAGGCTGAAGGCTGAAGGCTGAAGGCTGAAGGCTGAAGGCTGAAGGCTGAAGGCT
>Ga0181525_10000244_pt1 | contig 50359 bp, 39 predicted proteins | sample PEATcosm2014_Bin_48_FD_121100 | JGI IMG/M metagenome (GOLD analysis project Ga0181525, IMG submission 121100) | Peatland microbial communities from MTU Mesocosm Facility, Houghton, MI, USA - PEATcosm2014_Bin06_10_metaG | ecosystem: Environmental > Terrestrial > Soil > Wetlands > Peat | place... | reverse complement strand
GTGTGCCGGAAAACGTGCGGTGATTGGCGGGGCACTCTTGTTGCCAAAGTCAAGCCCCTAATAATTCAAACTGATCCACTACCGAGTTTCGGAGGCAGTGAGTGTGATGTCGCATGTGCCAGGAAGCACGTGGGTTGTTCGCTTCAAATAACAAAAGAATGTCCGGTTTGCCACCTGCTAGAATCCTTGGGAACGCGCCGCTCGAAGACCTCAAGAGGCATCATGGCCACAACTTCGTCATCCCCTATCCGGTATTGCTCGCTATGCGGGCGTCCAGCGCCCGAGGCGGAGCTAACTCGCTTTGGCACCCAGCTGGTTTGCGCCGCTTGCACACCAGTCTACGAACAGAAGCTGCCTGAAAGCGTAGCTCTGGAGTCCGCCGGCCGAACAGGCACTGGCTATCAATATGGTGGATTTTGGATCCGGGTCGTTGCGCAAATCATGGATTCCATCATCGTCAGCATGGTGCTGACGGCAATTCAGTACGCCGTTATTTTCCCGCTGATTGGTTTCAACCCGCTGCTGCGGCCAGTGAACTCCGACTCGTTGCAGGCTCTGTCAGGAATATTGGCTGTTATCGTGGCCAGTGCACTGGTGGGGCTCGCCGGGGGAGCTTGTTACGAAGGATTCTTCGTCAACCGTCTCGGAGCAACTCCGGGCAAAATGATCTTTTCCATGAAGGTCGTCCGCCCTGACGGCAGGCCACTGTCGCTTGGCCGCGCGTTCGGCCGCTACTTCGCAAAGCTAGTCAGCACACTGACGTTTTGTATCGGCTACCTTATGGTGGCTTTCGACCAGGAAAAGCGCGGCCTGCACGACATGATTTGCGATACACGGGTCGTCAAGCCCGTGGACGTTGCCACGCCCGCCTTTTCGTGATGGCATCGAAACGCGCTGGCGGTGGTGTCCGGCGCTGCCCCGATAGCGAGGATGTTCTGGATGCAGGCCCGTCACTGAACGCTGAAACCGAACGGCGTCGAAGTCCCTCCACCCGGGTTGACAACCGTGATCTCGGCCGTGCCTTTAAGCGCCACCAGGCTGGCCGGGACCGCAACTGTAAGCTTGTTGACGCTCACGACTGTGGTGGCAAGTCGCGTGTTGTTCCACATCGCGGTGGCTCCGAAGAGAAAATCGGCGCCATTCACCGTCAGCGTGAACGCGCCGCTTTCGTGGGTTGCCGATCGCGGACTGACCGTGGCGATCGACGGGATAGCTGGGGTGATCGTAAGGCCGACCGTGTTCGAGGTTGCCCCTCCCGGATTCACTACGGTCACATTCAAGGTGCCGGTTTTGGCAACCAAGCCCGCCGTCACGGTTGCGAGTAATTCCCCGGCACTCGCAAACGACGTGGCCGCTGCCATATTGTCCAGACACACCGTTGACCCCTTGACGAAACTCGAGCCGGCCACGGTGAGCGTGAATCCCGAACCAGCCGCCATTTCCGAACTCGGATACAGACTCTGAATCACCGGAGCGAAGACCGTGAATGCCGCCGCGCCCGAGGTGGACCCGCCGGGATTTGCCACTTCAATGTTTACCGTCCCCGGTACTGTGATCAGGTTCGCCGGGACACTGGCGGTGAGCTTGCTGCTGCTCGAAAACGCGGTGGCGAGCGGGGTTGCACCCCACATGGCGGTCGCGCCGGCAGCGAAGTTCGAGCCATTGATTGTGATCGTGAACGGACCGCTTCCGGATGGCGTCGAGTTGGGGCTCAGGGTTGAGGTAGACGGGGTTGGCACGGTGACCGTGAAGTTCGCGGGTGTGGTTGGCGCTCCGCCGGGGTTCGCCACGCTAACACTCATTGCGCCGGCGCTCGATAGCAGGCTGGCGCCTATCGCGGCAGTCAACTGCGACGAGGTGACGAACGTGGTGGCAAGGGACGCGGAATTCCACTTGACCACGGCGCCCGAAACGAAGTTCGAACCGTTGACGGTAAGCGTTAAGGCGGAGGCGCCGCTGGCGGCAGAGGCTGGGGACAGGCTGCTGATGGAGGGCGCAGCCGGCGCGGTGGGTGACCAGCCGAGGAACAGGCTGTAGACATCGATCGACCCGAGGCCGGTCACCAGGTCATAGCCGGGGCCGGCGGAATAACCGAACGTGCCGCTCGAGCCGCAGTTTGGCGAGCCGGCTACGCAAGGCACAATGTTGCTGCCTTGAGTGATGTCGTGAAACACGTTGGTGGTGGTTTGCGCCAGAGCGTACAAACGAGGATTAAGGTTGCCGAGGCCGGCCGCCGCCGCCGCTCCGGTGGAAATCAGGTATTGATTGAGCAGGGCTGCGACGCCGGAAAACAGCGGCGCTGCGGCGGAGGTGCCTCCCCAGGCCTCGTCGCCAGCCGTGCTCAAGGCGCCGTTCAAAGCGATCACATAGCCATCGTCGGCGGGCGAGGCCGTAAAGGAAACGTCGGGCACATCGCGAGAGCTGTCGTTGGGAACGCCCGGCGCCACTTGCCAGGACGGCTTTCCGGGGTAAGCGGTGCTCAAGCCGCCACCGCTGGATTCGACACCGGCGCCTTCGTTCCAGGCGACTTCGGGTATGTAAGAGAGCGCTGATCCGCCATTCGCACTGTTCTGGCTGCTCCAGTAAATGCCGCCGGCTTGGTTGAACTGGGTTCCGCCTACGCCGGTCACTTCCGGAATGGAGGCGGGCAGATTCACAGCCAGACCGCCGGATGCGGATGCGGCGGTGTCCGCGTCGCAGGCTGCCGCACCGGAATCGCCGGATGAGGCCACCAGCGTGATCCCCTGTGTGTTTGCCTCTTGCGCGAGACTTTGAATCGTGGACGCCCAGGCTGCGCCCGCCGCCGTCTCGCAAGTTCCAAAACTCATCGAGAGGACCGGCGCGTAATTGTTGTCGATGGCCGAGATTACGGAGTTCCAGGCGTTCGCGGAGATGACGAAGTAAAGCGTAGCCTGGGGAGCGATGGCGCTGACCACGTCCAAATCAATGTTGCCTTCATCAAACCAGTCGGAAACCGTTCCCGGATCGGCGCCATAGACCTCCACGACAATCTTGGGCGCCGGGAGCCCGAAGGTAGAGCGGTAGAGAGCCACGTCCGATACATTAATGTCGCTGGCGCCCGCAATCGCAACCGACTGGCCTGCGCCCGTGAATCCCAGGGTTTGCAGGGGGCCGATGTCATATATGGTGGCCAGGTCGCCGGGTGCGAGCGAGTGGACGCCGCCTCCCCAGGTGTAGAGCGGAGTGGATGTGCTAGCCGCGCGACGGCGTGCCCACGGCTTCGGATAGAAATCGTTCAAACCGTAAACGGCACCAACTATAGAGGCAAGCGCGCCGGGAATCGTGGGGTTGCTCGAGTTAGCGTAATGTCTCTCGCCGCCGCCTTCGAAATAGTGAATCTCGGCGCCGAAGGTCCTGGCCACCTGTGCGGCCGTGCCGCTGAACTGGATCCAGGTGCGGCTGCGGGCAACGTTCCAAACCCGAAAGCCTTCGCTCTCGAGCCATAACTTGATTGCCGTGATGTCCGCTCTGCTTGCCCCGAATCTGTCGGCGAACTGCTCCGGAGTAAGCCACTTGTGGAAGTTCGGAGAGGATGGGTCCTGCTGTTCTCTCAAGAGTTGATCGAGCGCGACCTGTTGCGCGCTTGTCTTCATGAGCGTCAGGTTCAAGAAAGGCAGAGTGAGTCCGGGGTCGACGGCGCCCCGATCGGACTCTCCTATTGCCAGAGGATGCACAGAGCCTTCGAGAGCGAGCATCCGAGTGCCGGCGATATTGCCTTGAATGCGGTCAGGCTGGGCAAACAGGATATTGGTCCCAAACAACAACACGGCTAGCACCAGGTTGCAAAAGAGAGCATCCGCTCCCCGGCGCTTCGCGAAGCTACGGTCGCGGTTCAGTGCAAGCCGCCGATAGTTCAGAACCGCGCGCGTCAGCGAGCGGAAAGACTTTGTGCAGAAACTTATACAACTTGATACCAGATGGCAACTAAGCCGCGGGAGGAAGCGAGGCATGCCGGTTTCCAACACCTATAAATCTCCTAATGACGGTCGGACGCGGGAGGCATTACCGCCCTGAGTTGCTCATCGGAGGGGCTGCCGCCAACCCTAGTGCCGCTATTGCGGGAACGACTAGGGTTTTTCCGGCTCAGGCCGGCTTCGCGGACGCCGTTTCCCAGAAGGATTGGCATAGAATGAGTGCGAACACCCCGGGAGCTCGCATTTCCCATCCGCTGCGGAAACGTCGAGCGGCTCGTGAGCGCCTATTGTTCGTTGCTCTTGTATGCGTCAGTCGAAGGAGAATTCTCATGGCCCAATCAGATGATGTGAGTCGCCGCGACGTAGTGAAGCTTGCTGGCCTGGCCGGCGCCGCGGTTGCGGCCGGCGCAAAGATAGCCGGCGCGCCCGCCATTTTGAAGGTCCGCGCCGACAGCGCCCAGGTGAAGTACGGCATGATCGGCACCGGCAGCCGGGGCGATTACCTTCTGGGCCATCTCACGAAGATCGACAACGGCTACTGCACGGCTCTTTGCGACCTGAACCCGGAGGCGCTCGACAAAGCTGCTAACGACATCAAGACGAACCCCAAGAAGTATAAGGATTATCGCGAGCTGCTGGCCGATAAAGATATCGATGCCGTCCTGATTGCAGTGCCGCTTTATGAGCACTTCCCGATCACACGCGATGCGCTGCTGGCCGGCAAGCACGTGTTTTGCGAGAAGAGCCTGGTGTTCAAACCCGAAGAGGTGCACGCTCTGCGCGCGCTTGCCGGCGAGCATTCCAAGCAGACGCTGCAGGTGGGTCTGCAACGCCGCTACAGCCGCTATTACCAGGCGGTGAAGGCCATGATCGACAAGGGCATGCTGGGCGACGTCACCCACATACACGCGCAGTGGCATCGCAACCCCGGCTGGACCATGAAGGCGGGAGGAAAGAGCAATCCCAAAAACTGGCGCCTGTTCCGCGAGTATTCCGGTGGCCTTACGGCCGAGCTGGCATCGCACCAGGTGGATGTCGCGGATTGGTTCTTCGGCGCCCACCCCGAGTTCGTAATAGGCTTGGGAGGGCTCGACACCTGGCACGACGGCCGCGATATCAACGACAACATTCAGCTGATCTACAGCTATCCAAAGGGACGCAAGCTGGTGTATTCGGCCATCACCACGAATGCGCACTGTCCTTACTTCGGCTCGGCGCGGCCGGAGTTTGGCGAAGTGATCATGGGCACGGCGGGCGCGGTGGAGATTACCATTGGCGACGGCCAGAAGACCATGCCGATCGCATTGTGGTATCACGAGGCCACGCCCACCACAACCGCTCCCGCCAAAGAGAAGACCGAAACCAAAGCCGGCGCTACCTTCGCGATGGCGCCTCCATCCAAAGGTGTACCCATCTACCTCGAAGAGAACGAATTGAACAAGGACGATTCATTCCTACAGCGCGAGGCGAAGATGGGCCGCCGCTGGCTCGAGGCCAAAGGCGTCCTGGTTCCCGAGGAGGTTCGGAACCCGGTCGAAACGGAGCTGGAAAGTTTCTTCAACGACGCACACACCGGTGGGCATCCGAAGGCGGACGTCGAAGTCGGGCTGGCGGATTCCACGATGGTGATGCTGTCAAATCTTTGCATGGAAGAAAATCGCCGCGTGTACTTCAACGAAATCGACAAGATGGGCAAAGGCGCTCCGACGCCTGGGTCGAGCGGTAAGAAAGCTTGATTCAGGAGGCCAGAGGTCAGGCGCCAGAGATCGGCGGCCGTCTACATTTTGGCCTTTTTCAGCAACCTCTCTAGCCTTTTTGGGGTTGGAGTATTAGAGCTAGCTGCCAAGAATATCGGAAGCTGCATGGTTTAGAATCTGCGCGATGCGCTTGGCTTCTTTGGGATCGCACCCGTGTTTGCGCTGCAGCGCTCGTTTAAGGGCGTGGCGCGCACGGTGAATCTCGTCGGAAGCGCCGGCGTCCGCATCGCCGACCCCGGCAAATGCCTCGCGGACGTCTTCCATCCGCCCACCGATCCTCGATAGGGCGTCGATAATCGCATCGGCGGCAGCGCGGTTGGCGCCGAGATGAGCCTGCCCCTCTGGCGTGATGCGGTACAGCTTTCGCGAGCCCTCCTGTTCAATGCTGGCGTGGCCGATCTCGTCAAGAAACGTGAGCGCGGGATAAATCATGCCGGGACTGGGGCTGTAGAAGCCGCCCGAGCGCTCCTCAATGGTCTTGATAAGTTCATAGCCGTGAGCGGGACGCTCACCGAGCAACGCGAGAATGAGAAGCTGCAGGTCTTTCGAGCCGAGCTTGCGCGCCCAACGGAAGTCACCGCCTCCGCGACCGCCCATAAAACCGGAACCGCCATGGCCGAATCCGTGTCTGCCATAGTGACCGCCCATGGTGAACATGCGGTGAGCAGTGGCTAAACTTTCAATGGAGCAATCATCGTAAAACATGTCTTAAACTATATCGTACGATATATAAAGAGGCAAGAGAAAAATCACTGCCTCGTACAGAATTCCCCCCAATATGCTGAAAATAAATGCTTTTAATGATTGGGGGTCAAAACCTAACGGCATAGGGGAAATCGGGGGAATCGGCTCAGAGACATTTTGCACCATCCATAAATGCGCACGTTCCCGGAACTCGAGTGTGGCATGGGCTTTAGCCTGTGACTTGACCTGCCAAGCCCGAAGGAGGCGCTCGAAGAACAATTTCAACGCATTTTGGGCTGCAAGGCCCTAGAGACAAACTATCTCGTCCTATACCCCTGACGCCACACCCTGACTGGACAGAACAGTTGACCCTCCAAACGACAGGAGCCGAAGGCCTAGGGTAGTTCCGTGCGGCCTCGAATCCGCACCACCCAGGAGATAGTCTGTGCCGCTCCTGTGAAAAAGCAACAGGAGGCCCCGCACCCGCCATGTCAGCCCCCAGCCGCTGCAACCACTTCCGCATCAACAGCCGGTTCGGACAGTTTCGTAATTCAGGTTTCAAGTCTCAGTCAGAAACGTCTTCCATTCCGATGGCCGGCCAACCGACGTCAGGAAACACGAATCGACGAGGTGAAACCTGCCGCCTAAGCGCGCAATACCAACGACGCATCCACGAAATCAGTCTGCAGAAGCTCTCGACGCGTTACTGCGAAACACTCGCCACGCCCTTAGTGTCTCCGCCTGGCTAAGAGTCACACGCGCCGTCCTGTATAAACTGAGTGAGTCCCAAAGGCCACTATGTCTCGATGCGTTTTCCGAAATCTCGCCATGTTGAAACCTTCTCATCTCCTGGCCGGCGTTCTTCTGGCCGCTATCGCAGCATACGCCGCTGATTGGCCCATGTTTGGCCACGACGCCCAGCGCTCCGGTTGGGCTGCCGAGGAACGAACCCTCACTCCTGCCAACGTTGGCGATCTGGAGCTTAAGTGGAAAATGAAAGTCAAGAATGAGAGCTACAGCCTCTCAGCTCTTACGATCCCGGTTGTGGCCGACAACGTATCCACTATCAAGGGAACCAAGAACGTCGTTTACGTCGCGGGCATCGGTGGTACCGTCTTTGCTCTGGAGACCGAAAGCGGCGAAGTCGTGTGGAGCCGCAATCTGCCCACCCACACCACTCCCAAACCGGGCGGCTTCCAGGGGACATTTCTGTGTCCCAATGGCATCACTGCGACACCGGTGATCGATCGCCGCACCGAGACGCTGTATGAGCTCTCTGGCGACGGGATGCTCTATGGACTTGACCTTGGCAGCGGGCGTCCACGGTTTGCCCCCATTCAGTTCGTGCCGCCGTTTTCGAAGATGCTCAGCCTCAACCTCTCTGGCAGCACGATTTACACAACGTTGACGCAAGGCTGCGGCGGCGCGCTCTCGGGTATCTACTCTGTCGACGTCGCCGATCCTCACCATCCCACTATTCGCGAGGCTTTGTTCTCGAACACCGACACCGCCGGCCTCTGGGGTAGGGGCGGGCCGGTGATAGGCACCAATGGACGCATTTATGGGAACACTGCAGACGGCAGGTTCAACACCCAGTCGGGCGATTACTCGAACACTGTTATCTCGGTTACCCTTCACTCGCTCGATGGCATCGATTACTATCTGCCGCCGAACTGGGTGTATCTGGATAAGAAAGATCTCGATCTTGGCGCCACTAGCCCCACTTACTTCGGCTGGAAGGATCGCAACCTGATTGCGGCCGCCTCCAAGGAGTCCGTTATTTATTTACTCGATGCCGATTCCCTAGGCGCAAAAGATCATCAAACGGCTCTGTATACGTCGGTTAAACTCGGCAACGCCGGCGACATATGCTGTGCTGGTCTCGGCATCTGGGGCGCGATGACGACGTCTCGCGACGCTGAAGGCAGAACTTGGCTCTACGTTCCGATGGGCGGGCCGGTTGCGCCCTCAGCACCCAAATTTCCGATCGCCAATGGCGACTCTCCGCACGGAAGTGTAATGGCTTTCGTGGTTGCCGAAGACGCCAGGACCCAGAAGCCGGTTCTTGAACCGCAATGGATTTCGGGCGATTTTAATATCCCCGATCCATCCGTGATCGCGAACGGCGTTCTCTTCGCGCTCGCTACGGGCGAAAATGCCAACCAAAAAGGAGGGGAAGCACAGCGCTTCAAGAACACGCAGCCAGCGGTGTTGCGCGCTTTGGACGCTCACACTGGCAAGGAACTCTACAATAGCGGCAGCGCGTTCTCGACCTGGGTGCACTTCAGCGGCTTGGCTATCTCGAGCGGGCAGGTGTTTGCGGTCGATCACGATTCGAACGTATACTGCTTCGGCCTGAAGAAGCCCGCCCCCAACAAGTGAGCAGACGACCGTCAGGCCGGAACGCAGCGCCAACCTGGCCGGAAGGGGTCAGGGCAGAAATCACCGTTGTTCCTGCTCCCCGCCTGGCAGCAAAGGGGGGCCGGAATCAAGAAGGTGACTATCCCCTAGTCTTCGACCTGGTTGACCAAAGCCGGGGCTACATGGCGGTAACGACGGCGTTGAACTCTGTTTGGATCGCTGTAGCCAGAGGCGTCATAGACGAAATGCAGGCGACCGAAATCAAGGCGGCCAGCAGAGCGTACTCGATCAGGTCCTGTCCGCGCTTATCCTTCAGCAGATGGAGCGCTTCGGAGAGAGTTACACACAGTGCTAACATTCTGAAATCCTCCTTTAACGGCTGATAGGCAATTGCCATACCGTTTCTGTTTGTTTCTGGAAATCAATGAGTTAGAGCTAAATCCCTGTTATTGGCCTTGAACGCGGGTACGAGAATATTGGGTTTAAACCAATTTTCCAGTTATATGCGTCAGCGTAAAATCACAAACGCGCCAGGGTATGACTCCACCAAACGCCGCATTTGTGGATGGGTAAAAAGCGGAGGGACACAGCTATTTGTTGGACAGGGGAAGAGGTGAGAAAGCCCGGCCGTTATGTCCCCTCCGCTTTTTACGGCCTCGCCTACAGGGGCGACAAGATCGCCTGCCCCACCCGCACGCTAAACTAGACGGTTCAATCTTGTTTTGGATCTGGAGGAATCGCGTATGATTCACGTGCGAAACCTGGTGAAAACGTTTGGCTCATTTACCGCTGTGAATGACGTGTCGTTCGATGTGGCGGAGGGCGAGATCTTTGCCTTTCTCGGGCCCAACGGCGCCGGCAAGACCACGACGATCAAAATGCTGACGACGCTGCTGACACCCACAAGCGGCTCGATTGAACTGGATGGGCTGGATCCGCAGAAGAAGCAGAACGAGGCGCGGAAACGCTTCGGGATCGTGTTTCAGGATCCCAGCCTGGATGGCGATCTGAGCGCGGCGGAGAACATGGAAATCCACGGTATTCTCTACCACGTGCCACGCAAGCTGAGACGCCAGCGAAGTGAGGAACTGTTGAAGCTTTTCGAGCTGTGGGAACGGCGCGGAGAGCAGGTGAAGAAGTTCTCCGGAGGCATGAAGCGCCGGCTCGAGATTGCGCGGGGATTTCTGCACACGCCTAAGATTCTCTTTCTGGATGAGCCGACGCTGGGCCTCGATCCGCAGAGCCGCAACCAACTCTGGACGCACGTGAAGAAGGTGAATGAAACGGAGCGCGTGACGGTGTTCCTCACCACGCATTACATGGACGAAGCCGATCGTGTGGCGCACCGGATTGCGGTTATTGATCACGGCAAGCTGGTGGCGCAGGGAACGCCCCAGGCCATCAAGGAGCAGACCGGCATGGCGAGCCTCGAGGAGGCATTTCTAGCTCTGACCGGTTCGACCATTCGCGACGAGAGCGCCGGCTCGGCCGACCAGATGCGGCAGTTTGCCCAGATGTGGCGAGGGGGCAAGCGATGAGCGCAATCTACATTTTGTGGCTGAGAGAAATGAAGCGCTATCTGCGCTCGCGGGTGCAAGTAGTGGCGTCGCTAGGCCAGCCCATGCTCTATCTTCTGGTATTGGGCTTCGGGCTCGGCCCGGTCTTTCAACGTGCCGGCAACGGCAGCTACCTGCAGTTCGTGGCTCCGGGCGTGATTGGGATGACGGTACTATTCTCGTCGATTTTCTCGGGTCTGGGCTTGCTGTTTGACCGGCAGTTCGGCTTCCTGAAAGAAACGCTGGTGGCGCCGGTGCCGCGGTTGCAGATCATGGCCGGGCGCACGCTGGGCGGTGCGACAGTTGCCGTGATGCAGGGATTGCTGGTCAGCGTGGTCTGCCTGATCGCCGGCTTTCGCCCGGTGCATCTAGCGACCGTTCCGCTGGCACTGGTCTTCATGATCCTGATCGCGGTGGTGTTCTCGGCGCTGGGGGTGGCCATCGGCTCAAGCCTTCAGGATATGCAAGGTTTTCAACTGATCATGAACTTCATGGTGATGCCCATCTTCTTTCTCTCGGGCGCGCTGTTTCCGCTGAGCGGCTTGCCCAAAGTACTGGCAGTGGCGACGTCGATCGATCCGCTGTCGTATGGAATCGATGGGATGCGGTCGGTGCTGCTGGGAGTCACGCACTTTGGAGCATTCACCGACACAGTGGTGCTGGCAGCGGTGGGGGCGGTGCTGCTGGTGGTCGGGGCCCATCGTTTCTCGAAGATTCAGATTTAGCTATGGGCCGTTCCAGGAAACTCTCACCTGGTTCTCTTCTTAGAAGCGGTGGTCCGAATTGCGCGGGTTGCGGCCTCAGGATCTTTCAAGATCCGAAGCACGGAAAGGATGGTGCTCCAACCGCGCGTTGTCGCCGGGCCGAAGAGATCGTCAATGCGACCGAGATATCCGATTGTCTTCATGTGGCGCCGGTACTCTCCGAATACGAGGCGATTTCTCGCGCCTTTGATACGTACAAACCACTCGTCATCGGCCGGAAACGCTATCGGAAGCGAAGTCTTGCACTGATTGGCTTCCAACAGAATGCTCACAAACCGGACGATACCCGGATCTGCCGGCTCAGTTTCAAACGGATTCTCCATTTCTAATCGGAGAAGATCGTCGGAATCGCAAAGCGCAACTTTCACTTCAAACGGCAGCTTGCGGCGTAGATCGGCCAGGAACTTAGCGCGCGACCCAGGTTTTCGAACCACAAAAGTTCCTGCAGCGCCGACGTTCACGACATCATAGGCTGCCAAGTCTCTTGCGAGCACGCTGGGGCGGAATGTCCGGTGTCCCCCAACGTTGACTCCCCTGAGGAAAACAATCAGAGCCATACTGCGCGGTGGAGACCATTATGGCAGCGTCGACAATCGAGCGTTGACCCCGGAAGCGCAATCGGCGACACTCAGTTCTTGGGATTCCAAGACTTGAATCTCAGGTGAGGCTTCGTATGCGCTTCTTCTTCCCCGTCATCGTTATCTATAGTGCCGCAGTGTTGCCGGCCCTGGCCGCTGACCGCGTAACGACCGCGAACGGCATCGTAGAATCCACTTCAACGCCCAAAGACGGCGTGCGCAGCTTCAAGGGCATCCCGTTCGCACAGCCTCCTGTCGGCGACTTGCGCTGGCGGGAGCCGCAGCCGGTGAAGAACTGGTCTGGCGTCCGCAACGCCGACCAATTCGGCCCGCGGTGCATGCAGCGCACTTCGCCCGGCGCCGACTACTGGTTCCGCAGCAACGGCATGAGTGAGGATTGCCTCTACCTCAACGTCTGGACCTCCGCCAAATCGGGTAGTGCGAGACTGCCGGTTCTGGTTTACATCTTCGGCGGCGGCTTCCAGAACGGCGACGGCTCGGAGCCGCGCTACGACGGCGAGAGCATGGCGCGCCACGGCATAGTCGCGGTATCAGTCAACTACCGAACCAACATCTTCGGCTTCTTCGTCCACCCCGAGCTGACGAAGGAGTCGCCGCATCACGCTTCCGGCAACTACGGTTTGTTGGACACGGTGGCCGCGCTCGAGTGGGTGCAGAGGAACATCGCGGCCTTCGGCGGCGACCCCAAGCACGTTACCATCGCGGGAGAATCCGCGGGTTCGATCGCGGTCAGCGCGCTGATGGCTTCGCCAATTTCCAAGAACCTGATGGCCGCCGCGATCGGCGAGAGCGGCGCCGCGTTATCGAGCCTGCCGCCGCAGCCTCTTGCCGACGCCGAACAGAATGGCATCAAATTCGCGACCGCCGCCGGCGTCAACACGCTTGCCGCCCTTCGCGCGATGACCTCCGAGCAGATTCAGGACGCCGCCGCCAAAGCCAAGGGCGTGCGATTCAGCACGGCGATGGACGGTTATTTCCTTTCGAAGACCTTGAAGGAGACCTTCGAAGCCGGTGAGCAGGCTAAGGTGCCGCTGCTGGAGGGGTCGAACACCCAGGAGCAGGCGGCGCGCTCGGTTCTGGGCGATGGCGACCCTACGCCGGAAGCGCTGGCCAACGCCATCAGGAAGTTCTATGGGGATAAGGCCGAGCCGGTGGTGAAGGCCTACGCCGCGAGCACCACCGATGAGGTTTACGAAGCCGCCACCCACCTGGCCAGCGCCCGCTTCATCTCGTACGGCACCTGGAAATGGGCTGAACTCCAGATGAAGACCGGGGACAGCCCGGTTTACCGTTACCTATACGCCCGTATACGGCCGACTTACCTCGGCATGCCGGGTGAGCCTGCGCCCGTGGCCGGCGCCCAGCCACCGGCGCCACCCCGCGGCGCGGTGCATTCGGCGGAGATCCAATACGCCATGGGCAACCTGGATCTCGACAAGCGCTACACCTGGGATCCCGCCGACTACGAAGTATCCAAAACGATGCAGGCCTACTTCGTGAATTTCATCAAGACTTTCAATCCGAATGGCTCGGGCCTGCCGAACTGGCCGGCCTACCGCGCGGACGATGGTTACCAGCGGATGCGCATCGACGTGAAGTCACAAGCCGGACCCGAGGATGACCGCGAGCGGTATCTGGCGATCGAGGCGGCGACCGCGAGATAACCGTCGAATTTGCCGCGGCGTCTCACACAGGCGAGCCGCGCCTTCGGTCGGACTGGCGGGATTTCAGACCCAGCCCTTTCGCCCCTTCCCGGGGCTTGTTATGCCTAAGCCGTGATTCCGCACGGCTGACGCCGTGGACTAATATCTGTCGCCCCTCGGGCTCGGATGAGCCGTTATTCGTGGCGCAATGCGATCAGCGGGTCCACATGCGTCGCTCGATGGGCGGGAAGGTATCCGGCGAGGCCTGTAACCGCGATCAATCCGATGGTTGCGAGGGCGATGCTCAAGGGGTCCTGCGGTGTCAGGCCGTAGAGGAAGCTCTCGACCAGGCGGGTGAGGGCGAACGCGACAGGCAATCCGATGAGGGCGCCGATCCCGATCATCCAGGCTGTATCGCGCAGCACCAGCCAAAGAACGCCTCCGGGTTGAGCGCCCAAGGCCATGCGGATGCCGATCTCGCGATAACGTCTGGTGACGGAATAGGCCATAACGCCGTATAATCCCATCGCCGCCAACAGCACGGCAAGACTACCGAAGAATCCGGAAAGGGTGGAGACGGTCCGCTCCTGCGCGATGGTGTTGTCGAACTGGTCTTCGAGGGTTGTGGTTTGAAGAATCGGAACGGCGGAATCGACATTAGTCATTTCGCGGCGAACCGCGTTGGCCGCCGACTCGGGCCGGCCGCTGGTGCGGATGCAAATAGTCGCTCCGTTGGCGCCGAATCGCCAAATCGGAACGTAGATCATCGGTTCAACCTGTTTGCGGATGTCGAAGTAGTTGGCGTCTTTCACTACGCCCACGATCTCAAACGATTTCGCCATGTCGAACTTTTCGTCCTGTGAGAAGTGACGGCCGAGCGCACTTTGATGAGGAAAGAATTGATTGGCGAAGGCCTGGTTAACGATAGCCACGGGCGGGGGTGGAGGCAGTGGCTCGGTATCGCGCGAGCCCTTCGTGGGAGGTTTCGGATCGGGTGAAAACGCGGGATTATCCTGTGAACGGAAATCGCGGCCGGCCAGGATTGGCGTTCCCATGGTCGCGAAATAACCGGTACTGACCGCGTTCATGTCAATCCATGGTTTCTCGTCGGCGCGGCGGGTGTAACCCTCGACAGTGATGGAGGTATTCCAGCGCGATCCCGCCAGCGGCGTAATGTCGGCAAGCGAAGCGACCCGGACGGTGGGAACGGCTCGGAGGCGGTCGATGAGACGGTCGTAATACTCGCGGATGGGCTGGCTTTTGTAGCCGAGCGCCATGGGATTGGTCTGGATGATCAAGACGCTTTCGCGCACGAAGCCGGGATCGAGAGATCTGAGGTTCGAGAGACTGCGCACGAACAAGCCCGCGCCAATCAGCAGCAGCAGGGAGGCCGCTACCTGAAGGACCACAAGCGCGCGGCGCAGATCGAAGCGGATTCGTCCGGCAGCCGCGAATTCGTTCTTGAGCGCCGAGGTCAGGTCGGGCCGGGTGGTTTGAATGGCCGGGGCGATGCCGCAAAGCAATCCGACGATCAGGCAGATGCCAAAGGAAAAGGCGAGCAGGCGCCAGTCGGGCGTCAGATCGAATTGCAGGGGGATCGCGCGCTTGGGGAAGAAGGTGAGGAGAACGCGCACGCCCCACCATGCGACGCCGATGCCCACTATTCCGCCGAGGACCGCCATCATGAGGGTCTCGATCACCAGTTGAGCGATGAGCCGCCCCCGGGCAGCGCCGACCGCGAGGCGAATGGCGATCTCGCGCTGGCGGACTGTTGCGCGGGCAAGCAAGAGATTAGCTACGTTGGCACAGGCGATCAGCAGGACCAAAGCCACGACGATCATAAGGACCATTAGCGGCTTCTGAACCTGGGAGCGGAGGTAGGTATAGCCTCCGCTTGCCTCAACGAGGGTGCCGCGATTGCGCTGTGCGTAGTCTTTGTCGTAGGCAGCGGGGGGCTTGGATTCCGGGTCATTCGCCAAAATCTGTTTCCACAGCAGATCGGCTTCGGGCTTGGCGTGCTGCATGGAAACGCCGGGCTTCAGACGCGCAATGATGGTGAGCCACCATTGATGGCGAGTGTTCCATTCACGGGCGCCACGCTGTATCTCGCGATACATCATGATAGGCGTGTACATGTCGGGATGATTGCCGACCACCGCGCCGGTGAAGCCAGAGCGGGATACGCCGATTACATTAAACGGGGAGCCATTTAAGGTGATGCGGCGGCCGGCAATTGACGGATCGCCTCCGAAGCGGCGCTGCCAAAAACCGTAATCAAGGACGACCCAGGGGTGGGAATCCTCTTTCAGGTTGTCGTCGCGAGTGAACAGACGACCGATGGCCGGGGTGACGCCGAGCACATCGAAGTAATTGCCGGAGACCATCAGGTTCGAGACCAATTGCGCGGTCGCGTGCGCTCCTTCATCGGGAACTTCAAACGCGACTCCCGATCCGCCACCGCCGTAAGCCATTACCCCTGCGAAGGATTTGTTGTGATCGCGGATGAATTCGTAATCAGGGTTGCTGAAGCCGACCGAGGGTTTATCGGGATTCAGGGCGAAGGCGACCAGTTGCTGCGGATCGCGAACGGGGAGCGAACGTAACAGCACCGTGTCGATGAGAGTGAAGATGGCGGTATTGGCGCCAATTCCCAGGGCTAGCGACACAATCGCAATGGACGCGAAGCCGGGGTTCTGACGAAGAATGCGGATTGCATAGCGAGCGTCCTGGGTTAGGGCGTCGAGTGGGCGCATGGTTACCTCCTCAATCATTAAACTCCAGAATCATTAAATTCCAGCTCCGCAAACTCCAACTCCGCGGGGCCAGATGCAGGCATTGCTTACGATGATGCAGATTCCCGCTATTTTCAGGGGCCGCGTGTCCGGCAAAATTACTTGTCCGCGTTATCCAGCCATTTGATTCGTAATGGAGGCCAACGTGCACCGTGTTTGGTGTTGGCGCATACCGGGAAACTATTCCCGGGCAGAGGAGAAATTTATGACTAACGCAAAGACAGTAACGGAAACGGCGTCGGAGCTTGGTAGAAAGGCCAAAGAGTCTTTCGAGGAGTTGGGCCGGGGTCTGGATGACGCACGAGGAGAAACAGGTGGCGCGCTGCATGCGGCTGCCTCTTCGGTTCGTTCGGCAGGCCAGGCTTGCGGGGCAATCGACGACTTCGCCGCCAGAGCAGCGGATCGACTGGACGCTACGGGATCGTACATCGAAAAGCATGACGTGAGCGATGCATTCACCGGCTTGCGGCGGTTCGCGCGCCGGCATCCGACACGCACTATGTTGGTGGCAGCCGCGATTGGCTTTATCGCCGGGCACGCGATAAGCCGCGCAACACATTCGCGCTGAAAAGTGAATGAGCGACAAAGTAGAGAAAGATGCGTCCAAATTCAACTGGGTAACTGAGCGTTCTTTATGCTCTGTGCCGAACGTATTCAAGGCGCTCAGATTGCAGGTTGAAGAGGACGTCAAAACTCGCAATGCCATGCGCCCCGATAATTCTCCTTACGAGTTTTCGGTGGCGGACAACGCTGACGACTTCACAGTCCGTCTGCAAGGCAAAGATTTTCACAGGTCGGTAATATTTAGCCGTGCAGAGCACGCAATTTTAGTGCGGGACGGCCTGGGCGAAAAGATGTTTGAGGTGACGTTGGCCTTCACTGACGAGGGCAAGTGCAGGCTGAACGTCGACAAGCACGAGCGCGATTTGTGGCAGGTGCGGCGGATGGCTCTTGAGGATCTGTTGTTCCGAAGCCAGTAGGGCAGGGAGCAGAGGTCAGGGAACAGGAACGCTCCCTCATGGTCGCGTCTTGGCCGGCGGTTTTGGACCGGCTCAAGCGACAGGCGTGCCAACATGGGGGGTAGCGATGCGACTCGCTATCCTTTCCGACATTCATGACAACGTCTGGACGCTGGCGATTGCGCTGGCTTACGTTCGCGATTGCGATGCGTTGATCTGCTGCGGCGATTTGTGCTCGCCGTTTGTCATTGACGAATTGGCGAGCGGCTTCCATCGCGACATTCACATTGTGTTCGGCAACAACGACGCGGACCAGTTCCGTATCACGAATAAAACCAGGATTCACACGAAGGTGCATCTGCACGGCGAATTCTTTGAAGCCGAGTTGGATGGGGTCCGCTTCGCGGCCAACCATTTCGATTATCTGGCGAAACCCATCGCGCAAGCCGGGCTTCACGACGTGGTGTGCTTTGGGCACAATCACGTGTTTGAGATAGCGCGGTTCGGCGAGACGCAGGCCATCAACCCGGGAGCCATCATGGGAGCGAAGTTCACGGCGTATGGGCGGGTGGATGTGCCTCCGACGTTTGTGGTGTTTGACACCGCGACTCGCGAGGCCAGTGGGTTCCAGATCGAGGCGAATCAGCGCGTCGTTTCGCACCGGCCGGCCGCGTGAGGCTTGTGCGGCGTTCGTGCAGACTGCACCCTTCTGTCGCGGCTCGGAGCGAGGTTTCGGCTCGATAAAGCGATGTCTTCGAAACGTCGTCAATTCTTCGCAGAGCCGCTCAGAGGGAGCGGTTGGCGCGGCGTTATCCTGTGGGCGTATGCCACTCGCCGTCGAACTTGCCACCCCCGCCCCTTTGACCGTTCTCTCCGAGGAAGAACGCCTTTTCCAGCAATCCATATGCAAATTCGCCCGCGAGCGAATCGGCCCGCATGTCCGCGCCATGGATGAGGAATCCGCCTTTCGCGACGACCTGCTCGCCGAAATGTTTGAAGTGGGGCTGATGGGCATCGACATCCCGGAAGAATACGGCGGACAGGGTGGCTCATTCTTTCAATCCGTCCTCGCCATCGAAGAATTAGCCCGCGTTGACCCTGGCGCTTCCGTAATCGTGGATGTGCAGAACACGCTCGTCAACAACGCCGTCGCGCGCTGGGCCACGGCCGAACAAAAGCAGCGTTATCTTTCGCGTTTGGCTACCACCACCGTGGGCGCTTACGCCCTTTCGGAAGCGCAATCGGGCTCGGATGCCTTTGCCCTTTCGGCGCGCGCAGTTCCAGACGGCGATCACTTCCGCATCACCGGCCGCAAATTGTGGATCACCAACGCACTCCAGGCTGGCCTCTTCTTGGTTTTCGCCACCGTCGACCCCGCCGCCGGCTACAAAGGCATCACTTGCTTCGTGGTCGAGCGAAGTGCGCCCGGCCTTCAGGTGGGCAAGAAGGAAGATAAGCTTGGCATTCGCTCATCCTCGACCGCCGAACTGATTCTCGACGACGTCCAGGTTCCCGCGAGCGCCGTGCTTGGCGAAATCGGCAAAGGCTATAAGGTCGCGATAGAGACGCTCAACGAGGGCCGAATCGGCATTGGCGGCCAAATGCTGGGCCTCGCCCAGGCGGCGCTCGACCACTCCCTGAAATACGCCAAGGAACGAAAGCAATTCGGCAAGACCATCGCTGACTTCCAGGGCGTTCAGTTTGACCTCGCCGAAATGGCCACGCGCGTGGAAGCGGCACGCCTGATGGTTTACAACGCAGCCCGCCTTCGCGATGCCGGCCTGCCGTTCCTCACCCAGGCCGCCATGGCCAAGTATTATTGCTCAACTATCGCCGAAGAGGTCGCCTCTAAAGCCGTCGAAATCTTTGGCGGCGTAGGCTTTACGAAGGATTATCCGGTCGAAAAGCTCTATCGCGATGCCAAAATCGGCCGGATTTATGAAGGCACCAGCAATATGCAGCGGATCACCATCGCCAAAGCGCTGCTCGACCCAAGCCGTTGACCCCCCTAGAAGAGGCCATCAGGCTACCGCGTGGCTTAAGGTTACCGGCGGCTCCACAAGCCCGGCGATTCATGTATTTGTAACATTAGCGTCACATAGAGTTTATTAACAGGTGCAGATACTAGAGAGGGCCTGCGCTTAAACACCGCCTCAGCCGGCAATCGTTCCTTTGTTTTTGCCTTGCGGCGCGCTCAGCTGAAAGACTCCAACTGGAGGAGCGGATCTTGAAACCAAGAGGGGGAGACGTGCGGAAATATTTGCTTTTCGGGGCATTAACCCTGTCGTTGAGCTTTGTCGCTCAGGCGCAGACACTGATTAATGGAGCCGGCGCGACTTTCCCGGCGCCAATCTACACGAAGTGGTTCAGCAAATACGCGGCAGTCGATACCAATATCCACATCAACTATCAGCCCGCGGGATCGGGTGCGGGAATTGCCCAGGTCACCAGCGGAACCGTGGATTTCGGCGCCTCCGACATGCCGATGGCGGACGACGCGATTGCGAAAGCCAAAATCAAGGTTTTGCACTTCCCATCTGTCATGGGCGGCGTTGTCCCGACGTACAACATCCCTGGCGTCACTGTGCAATTGAATTTCTCCCAACAAGCTTTGGTTGGCATCTTTTTGGGCAAGATCACCAAGTGGAACGACCCCGCCATCGCGTCCGTGAACAAGGGCGTCAACCTGCCCAACGAGAACATCACCGTTGTGCATCGCGCTGATGGCAGCGGCACCACCTTCGTGTTCACCGATTTTCTTTCCACCGCCAGCCCGGAGTGGGCATCTCCCAAGGGCCCAGGCAAGGGAGCCACCGTTAACTGGCCGGTCGGCTTGGCCTCCAAAGGCAGCGACGGCGTGACGGGGCTGCTCAAGCAGCAGAAATACTCCATAGGCTACGTCGAGCTGATCTTCGCTGCGACGAACAAGTTGCTCTACGGCAAAGTGCAGAATAAGGCAGGCCAATTTATACAGGCTAGTCCGGAATCCGTCGCGGCCGCGGCTGCTTCATCCATGAAAACCATGCCGGCTGATTTCCGGGTGTCCATCGTGAATGCGCCGGGCCGGACTGCCTACCCTTTATCGACGTTTACCTGGCTGCTGATTCCCGCTGAGATCCGGGACGCAACCAAGAAGAAGGCTCTCGTGAGCTTCCTGAATTGGATGCTCACCACGGGGCAAGACGACTGTGAGTCTCTGGATTACGTGCGGCTGCCCAAAGACGTGATAACCCAGGAACTGAAAGCGATTGCGGAGATCCATTAGCACTTTAGTTAAGTTCTCGTTGCGCCACTCATGGCTAGCTCAATTGTGATTCCGAGCGCACCCCCATCCAGGGTGCGCGACTTTTTTAGACGGCTCCAAGCCGGCGAGGAGTTCGCTTACCTGCTTACACTGGCCGCCGCCACCACTGTCCTCCTCATAGTCGGCCTCATTGTGTATGAGCTGGTCATCAACTCCACCCAAACGCTCCACCGGTTCGGATGGAGCTTCCTTGTCACGTCTGTTTGGGACCCGAACAAGGAACAATTCGGTGCGCTCCCCTTCATTTACGGAACCTGCGTGACTAGCGCCGTGGGCCTTTTCCTGGCGGTCCCGGCGGGTGTTGGAGCCGCCTTGTTTCTATCCGAGATGGCGCCGCCACGCATCTCCGCCATTTTTACGTTTCTAATCGAATTACTCGCGGCCGTGCCCAGCGTCATCTACGGATTGCTCGGTATATTCGTTCTGGTTCCCGCGATTCAGAAGTACCTCTATCCCCTTCTCAAGCCTCTGGATTTCCTGCCGATCTTTAGCGGCCAGTTTTACGGTGTGAGTTTCCTATCGGCGGGAATTGTTCTTTCGGTGATGGTCGTGCCATTCATCATCTCGGTCTCGCGTGAGGTTTTGATGGCGGTGCCGAACGACCAACGCGAGGCTGCTCTTTCCCTGGGCGCAACCAAGTGGGAAACCACCTTCCAAATCGTATTGCCCAATGCCAGCACGGGTGTGATTGGATCCGTTTTCCTGGGCCTCGCTCGCGCTCTCGGCGAAACCATGGCCGTTACCATGGTCATCGGCAACGTCCCAAAAATCAGCCCATCGCTGCTCTCGCCCGGCTATTCGATTGCCTCCGTCATTGCAAACGAATTTGGCGAGGCATCGCCGGGCCTGCATCTGTCATCGTTGATTTTCCTCGGCCTTGTCCTCTTTGGCTTGACGATCGTTATCAACGCGGTGGCCCGCCTCTTTATCCTCGCCACCACGCAAAGAGGGGCCTAGCCCGCGATGACAGGCAACATATCACTCACGCGTCGCGTAACCAACGTCTTCATGCTCGGGCTCACCGGCCTGGCGACCCTCCTGGTCGTCAGCATTCTGTTCTTCGTTCTCGGCTATTTGCTCTGGATGGGCGGCAGCTCACTTTCCATTCAGTTCTTCACCCAGATCCCGAAGCCAACTGGCGAAACCGGCGGCGGCATGGCCAACGCCATCGTCGGCAGCGGCAAGATCCTCCTTCTGGCAAGCTTGATCGGCGTCCCTATCGGCTTCCTCGCCGGAGTGTATCTCGCCGAGTACAGCGGAAGAACGTTTGCATTTTTCGTCCGCTATGTCACCGACCTGCTGAACGGCGTGCCGTCCATCGTCATCGGCCTCGTCGCCTACACCCTGGTCGTCAAGCCCATGCTGCACTTCTCGGCTCTCGCGGGCGGCATCGCGCTGGGCATCATGATGATTCCTATTGCCGTGCGCACCACCGAGGAATTCCTCCGGTCCATCCCGAATTCCTTGCGCGAAGGCGCCATGGCGCTGGGGGCGACCAAAGCTAGAACCATCTTCACCGTCGTTGTTCCGGCGGCCATGTCCGGCCTCACCTCCGGCATGATGCTCAATCTCGCCCGCGTGGCCGGAGAAACTGCGCCGCTCCTTTTCACCGCGCTCGGCAATATGTTCTGGAGTCAGGGGTGGATGCAGCCGACCGCGACACTGCCTGTGATGATCTATACCTACGCTATTTCGCCCTATGACGATTGGCACCAGCAGGCTTGGGCGGCAGGATTCGTCCTCCTCGCTCTTGTGCTTACAATCAATGTAACTGCGCGGCTTATTATCAGCCGCGGCGGGTCTTCCGCTCGGAGATGATTTCGTGGCCAGTCCCGATCGACAAATGATTAGCGATTCACAACCCCCGCCCGCGCAATCGTCGGCCGAGCAGCCAGCCGCTACTGTCGCGCTGCCGAAAATCCATGCCAAGGATGTGAATTTCTTTTACGGAAACGTCCAGGCGCTGCACAACATCAGCATGGATATTTACGCCAATAAGGTTACTGCTTTCATTGGTCCTTCCGGCTGCGGCAAGTCCACTTTCCTGCGCACGTTTAATCGCATGAACGAGGCCATTCGCAACACTCGCGTCCAGGGCGAGTTGCTCCTCAACGGCCAGAGCCTTTTCTCAATGGACGTCACCAGCGTCCGCCGCCGTATCGGCATGGTGTTCCAAAAGTCCAACCCGTTCCCCAAAACGATTTTCGATAACGTCGCCTACGGTCTGCGCGTCAATGGGGTGAAAGGGTCGATGATCAAGGACGAGGTGGAGAAGAGCCTGCGGCGCGCGGCCTTGTGGAATGAAGTCAAGGACACGCTCCACAAGCCCGCCAGCGCCCTTTCCGGCGGCCAGCAGCAGCGCTTGTGTATCGCGCGCGCTCTCGCCGTCGAGCCCGAAGTGCTCTTGCTGGACGAGCCCTGCTCGGCGCTCGATCCTATCGCGACCTTGAAAATCGAGGAGCTCCTGTTCCAGATAAAGGACATCACCACCATTGTGATTGTCACCCACAACATGCAACAGGCTGCGCGCGTTGCGGATTACACAGGCTTCTTCTTCATGGGCAAGCTGATCGAATTCGACGACACACGGGTCGTCTTCCAGAACCCGAGTAAACCGGAGACCGAGGATTACGTCACCGGCCGCTTTGGTTGATCGCGCCGAAGATCATGGGAGAGCTCGAGGAGGAAAAATTCATTGCGGCATTTTCAACAGGAATTGGACGCTCTCAAGGCGAAGCTGCTCGAGATGAGTGCCATCGTCGAGAACTCCATCTATCGCAGCGTTCAGGCGGTCATGGAGCGCAACGAAGAACTGGCCCGGCATGTCCTCGCTAACGAAGCGCGCGTCAATCAGTTGGAAATTGAAATCGACGAGGACGCAATCCGCCTCATCGCCCTACAGCAGCCGGTGGCAGCGGATCTTCGCCTCATCACGGTTGCCGTCAAGATCAACAACGACCTCGAACGCATGGGCGATCTGGCCGTCAGCATCGCCGAACGCGCCCTTCAATTGGTTCGCGAACCTACCATTTCTCCCCAAATCGATATTCCGCACATTGCCGGCCTGGTCCAATCCATGGTCCGCAAGGCGCTGGATTCGTTCGTCAATCGCGATGCCGAGCTGGCCCGCAGCGTTCTGGTCTCCGATGATGGGGTCGACAATTTGCGAACGGCCAATTACCACGAGCTGATTAGCTTCATGGAAAAGAACCCTCAGCAGATCCCGCAGGCCTTCCAGCTTCTCAGCGTGGTGCGGAATCTGGAGCGTATCGCGGATCACTCGACCAACATCGCCGAAGACGTCTTGTTCCTCGTAAAGGGCATCGATGTCCGCCACCATAACGAGGAGCGGATTTCGACTGGCTTCGCCAGGCAGGAACAATCCTCATGACGGCACGGTTTTCGAAGTTGCTCAGCCCCACTGCGTTAGCCAGGGGCTAGCGCGGCCGAGAACGGCCCCAAACGAAAACTAAGCGCTAAGACGCACCGAATGGGTCCCCTGACTGGGTGATTTCCCTCAAATCCCTTCCGCCGCCTCACCCGCGGCATTCCAACTGTCGCGAATACATCGACTTGCAAGTGGCGATCGCCTTGCTCTCTTGCTTATTGAAACGCGCGTTGTGAGGCGCTTATGAAGAACAAATACTTGATCGTGCTGTCCGGTGCGGCGCTGGCTGCGAGTTCGCTGTTGGTTTGCTTAACCGTTTGCGCCCAGGATAAGTCGGCCAAACCACGCCCCCCCATTACGGCGCAGGCCCAGCGGGGGCATGAACTGTTTCTCCATTCTCCCAAAGGGATCGCCTGCGCCACCTGCCACCAGGTGGATGGCGAAGGCACCGCGGTTGGGCCTAACCTTAAAGACCTGGCCACTTATATCGGGCCTCACGGCCTTGCCGGCACCATCGAGATGTCGATGACCGCTTACGTTCAGGAAGTTAAGACCTCTGGTAAAGCGGCCTTCCCAGGCATTCAGAAATCAAAGGAAGGCGATACGTTTCAAATATGGGACCTAAGCAAGATCCCGCCGGTTCTGTTGACCTTGACCTCGAAAGATATCAAGTCCATGCAGCAGAACGAAAAGTGGAAACATCCACCGACCCTGGCCGACTACACCGACCAGGAGTTGGCCGACATCGTTGCCTTCTTGAAGTGGGCAGCGGTCGGCGCTACCGCTGATGTCAAGCCGTCCGACCTATAGAGCCTACTGAAAAGGCTGTGGCAGGTGGCAGGCTGAGTACCCAATGTCACTAAGTCATCTCACAGCCGCACATGCGGATCCGTTGTGGGGCGGACCAGGGGGTCCGCCCCACAGATCTACCGTAGTGGCGCAGGCGGTATCGCCTGCGCTCTTGCGATCTCGACTTCCCTGCGTTCCGGTCAGCTAAGCCCTGCTGCCTTAAACGCTTCGCCAAGGTGCATTACGGCGGAGACAGCCCGCTGATAGTTCATGCGCATCGGCCCGATCACCGCCACGTTCGCCGCCAGGCCGCTCGGCAAGTCAACGCGCAGGCCTATCAGGGATAGCTCACTCATGCTGGGGTGGTAATCGGCCAATCCGATCTGAATCCGCAGTTGCCCGGTTGGCTCCTCGAGGAAGCGCTCCAGCAGCAGGAGTATGCGCTTCTTCTCCTCGAGCGCGCGGAACAACTCGCGCATTCGCTCACGCGTGATGTGGAGGTCCAAGCCAATCAGGTTTCCGGCGCCTCCGCAGTGCACCTCTGGCGTCAATCCCAAATCCAGCAGACCAGCCGAATACAGAAAACTGACGCGCTTCAGGATGGCATCGTAGGCCGCGCTCTCGAGCTCGAAGCGGCGCTTTAATTCGCGGTGAATGCTCGGGAGCGCCCATCCGCCAAAGTTGTAGTTGATGTAATTCCGGATCGATGCAAGCTCGTCCTGGCCGATAGCGGTTTCGATCTGCACCACCCGGTTGCGAACCAGGCCATCGCGGGTAACCACCACCATCAGCACCCGCCGATCCGGCAGCAGCAGCAGTTGGACTTCATCCAGGGTCTGATTGGCGGCGGGAATCGCGGCTGTGATCCCGAACCCTCTGGTCAACTCTGTCAGCAGTTGTGAGCCCCGCTCAATCCGGCCTTCCACCGTGCCCGCCCGCTCCAACTCGGCCTGCAACCGGTCAGTTTCCGCCCGCACAATCCGGCTGCCGGCGAGCGTGGTCGCATAGCGCTGGAACGCGAGATCGGTTGGGACTCGGCCGGCTGACGTGTGAGGCTGCGACAGGTAGCCGTGCTCGGCCAGGTCCGCCATGATGTTTCGGATGGAGGCCGCACTCAGTGGGTTTTTCCGTGCAACGGTTCGCGACGCTACCGGCTCACCGGATTCGATGTACTCGCCGACAATGGCATGCAACACGTCAAAATGCCGGCGGGAAAGCGTAGCGAATTGCCTCATCTAACCCCTAGCGAAAAACCGTGTGACCCTACAACCTTAGTTTATAAGAGGTTGCACGAATCGGCGCACTTTTGTCAACTCCTCCGAGTAAATTTGTTGTCACGCGGGCTGGCAAGCCTGCCGAGCCGGTTCGCCCCGGCCCCAAGGAACGGTCGCCCACGGCGTACCCGGTTTAGGACGCCTTCTCCACAACCGGAAGTTCCACGCTGCGCGCATGGCGCCACAGCCGCTCCAGGTCGTAGTAGCCCCTGGCGGTCTCCGAGAAAATGTGGACAATGAAATCCCCGTAATCGAGCAGGATCCATTCCCCGCTGTCGTAGCCTTCGGCGCTAACCGGCAGCTCGCCTATTTTCTTCAGAGCCTTCCCGATTTCGTCTGCAATCGCCTTACCCTGGCGCGTGCTTGACGCCGAACAAATCACGAAGTAGTCCGTGAAAGACGTCACTTCACGCAAGTCGAGGACCTTAACATCCTGGGCCTTCTTGCTCTCGGCCGCGTCGACCGCGACCATCCAGTTTATTCTTTCGGGCAAAGCTGAGGGGGTATCGAGGACTAGGCTGCCTTCCACGAGCGAAGGCGGTTCAGTGGGCGGTCTTTTGGCGGGAGTCGTTGGCGAAAGCCTCCTTGGGCCTAGCGTACTACACTAAAGTATATGCGTAAATGGCCGGAAGGCGGGAAAATGTCTTGGATCTTGCCCGTGCTCTTTACGCTCTCCCTGCTGTGTTTCCAACAGGTTACAGCGCGGGCCGACTCAGGCTCCAGCGCCGCCTCGGAAGCCTCGGGAAATCCTTCCGGTCTTCCGGTTGATCCTCTGGTCTTGCGCGCCATGCGCAACCTCGACCGCATTCAAAGCCTGGTAGACCAAGGAGCACTTCCGAAGAAGCGGCTCGACCAGGCCCTGCGCGATGTGGACGATGCCCGCGACCAGGCGACCCTCGACCGCGCCTTGTATGGAGTGTCCCGCATTCAGGATCTCCGGCCCGAAGACGCCGCCGAAATGGTTGCCGCCGCCGAACGGCGTGTCGAGAGCCAGCGCCTCGCGGTGGCTGAACGAAACCAGCTGGTCGACGCCGGTGTGCTGGCAAGGACGGAGATTGCTCCGCAGGTTCAGGAACTCGAATCGCGCCAGCGCACGCTCGAGCTGGCCCGCGACCGCCGGCTTCTGCTCGAGCAATTAGTAGCCATGGCGAAGGCAGAGGCGGAATTCGAGCGGGCCAAGGAAGCTGCGATTACCACCCCGAAAGACACGATGTTCCGCTTTGACGGCGCCGCCCAGTTCCACATCGACGACGATCTGAAGAGCATCGACAACGCCTATCAGAAAGAGTTTCACGCGCCTTTGCCAGTCAGCGCCATCGGCCAGACCGCGCTGCACGACGCGATGGGATTCGATCATCACGGCCGCGTGGATGTCGCCCTGAACCCCGATCAGAAAGAAGGCGTCTGGCTGCGCGCGCTGCTCGAGCGCCGTGGTATTTCCTACATCGCATTCCGCGGCGCAGTTGCCGGCTCGGCCACCGCGCCTCACATCCACATTGGCGCCGGCAGTCTCCGGCTGCGCACCGCATCGCGTTAAGCAAGCGCTTGCTGACGCCCACAGCGTCGTACCGAGCCGCGACCAAAGTTCGCGAAATGCAAGGGAGCGGTCTTCGGGAAGATACGCCATCCCTGTCAAAACAACAAATACACCGGCTGGCTCAACGCCACCTTCTGTCCCGTGGGCTTGAGTAATCCAGTATTTCGATTTCTGGCGAACACCACCACGTTGTCGGAATTCTGGTTGGCGGCGAGCACCCAATTCTCGCTCGGGTCGAGGGTGAAATGCCGCGGCTCCTTTCCACCGGTCGACTGAACCCCGATCAGCCGCGGCGCTGCTCCATCGTGGAGATCAAAGATGGCCAAGCTGTCGTTCCCGCGGTTGGACGCATAGAGAAAGCGCCCGGCGCGATCAATCGCCAGTTCCGCCGTGGTATTTTCTCCCCCAAATCCCTTTGGCAAAGTCGTCGTCGAACCCAGGCGGGTCAGCCTTGGCGACCCCGCGTCAAAACGAAATGTAGCGAGCGTGGATTTGATTTCGTTCAATACATAGAGGTACTGGCTGTCTCGCGAGAAGGCCGCGTGTCTCGGCCCGGAGCCCGGGTCGACCTTCGCAAACGGCGGATCGGCCGGAGTCACGGTCGCCGTTGCAGGATGCAGTCGGTACACCAGCAACTGATCGGTGCCGAGATCAGCCACAACCAGCGTCGCGTTGTCCGGAGAAATGTTGACCGAGTGCGTGTGCGGTCCCTCCTGGCGATCCGCGTTCGGTCCCTTGCCCTGGATCTTCACAAACTGCGACGCCACGCCCAGTTGGCCGCTAGCTTGCACCGGGAACAGAGCAAAGCTGCCGCCGTCGTAGTTGGCAACTGCAACTGTTTTGCCGGTGCGGTCGATCGAGATGTGGCACGGCCCGCCGCCGCGCGAAGACACTTGATTGAGAAACGTGAGCTTCGCTGTCGCGCCGTCAATCGAAAATGCGCTCACGGCCCCGGCGCTTTGTCCCTGAAAATGATCCACCTCATTCACCGCGTAAAGAAGCTTACCGTTCGGGTGAAGCGCCAGGAACGACGGGCTTTCGGTTTCAGCGGCCAACCGGAAATCCGACAGCTCTCCCGTGTCGCTATTGAAGCTCGCGGCATAGATGCCCCGGCTTCCTTTCCCCGTGTATGTGCCGGCAAAGAGCCGGTGTTCCGCGCCGGACGCGGCCGTCGCCTGGCCGAATGCACGAATTGCGGGCAAAGCCGCAACCCCTTGGATCAGTTGGCGGCGTGTAATTGCGGATGGAATAGGCATACGGCTCCTAGAGTACAAGAAGCGGGCCGCCTAATCCCAGCCTTATGCTCACTGAGGCAATCCGCCCCCTCCAATCAGCACCTTCACGTGAATCGAGCCCGCATCTGTCCCGCGCGCCTGCGCGCTGGCGACGACATCTTTTTGCACCCAGCCGCGCGGAGCCTGAGCGGGTGATTGAATCACCGCCTGAACCTGATAGCTCCCCTGGGCATCCACCGGATACACCGCGGTTCCGTATTCTTCCCGCCATCCATCCGGCACAGAAAATTTCAGCGTCACATCTTGTGCCGCATCTGTGGCGTTGATGATCGTGATTGGCAGATGCAATTTCGAGCCCGCGGAGATCATTACTTCCGGCTGCTTCAATAAGCCTTCCAAATGGCCGATGCCGTGCGCCCTCCAAAACTCGCGATAAAACGACCATGGCCCGCCGAGCTCGATCGAGACGCCTTTTTTCTCAGCCGGCCGATAGCCGGGCGCCGGAGCGTAGGCAACGGTTTTGCCCGTGATGCCTTCCATTACGTCGCCGGTCCGGCTCGACGCCACCAGCGACTTGCCGAAGACCAACTGCAGGGGTTTCTCGAAGGCCTTCAGGTCGCCGTTCCGTAGCGCTTCGGCCGCTAATTGACCCGCGTCGCCTTGCGTGAGATGGTAGGCCATTTCTTCGGCCGCCAGCCGCGCATAGGAAACGCGTTTGGCCGGCGAAATAGCGCTGGGGTCATAACGAGGCCCTTGTCCTTCGAGGAAATCGGTGTGCGACGCATCGGAATAGAAGTAAAGCTTCTTTGGCTGCCAGGGATGCAACCCCTCGAGGAGATTCGAGTCGTTAAGACGATCCCGCGGCTTCGCGAGCTGCTCAGGGAATGCAGTGGCGTCGCCCGCTAAATCGAAAGCTTCGGTGGCCAGGACGGATGACGCCTGGTGATCGCCGTGGTTTTCCCCTGCCACGTAAACGGGTAGCCACGTAATGATGACTTCGGGTCGCGTCAACCGCACCAGTCGCACCGTCTTGGCGAGCGCTTCGCCATGCCGCCAGGTCTCGAGCGAGCGCAGCACATCCTGGCCCGGCGTGTCGGGGCCGTCGAGGAACCAGACATGCAGGACGCCGAAGCTGGCCAGCGCTTCGCGGGCTTCGATTTCGCGGACGGCGCCCAATGACTCAGCCTGTTCATTCCCCGCTTCGTTGCCGCCTCCATTGCCGCGCGTGCCGAAGATGACGGAAACGCGACGGTGCTCGTCAAAGATCGCCTTGGCCAAATAGGGAGTAATAACGGTCTCGTCATCGGGGTGAGCGACAATCAGCAGAATATCGGTCTTGAAGCGTGGGTCGGGTGGAAGCTCTCGCGGAGCTCTCTGAATCTCTGCCGTGCACGCGACCAGCGCGCAGACCAGCCCGACAGCCAAATACGTCCTTTTCATAACTACCTGTTTTCTCACATACCGTCGTGATGTGAAGGCAAAATGGATCAATGCCGGCGTTGACAACCCAACGTCTTCTCCTACGCACGTGGAAAGACGAAGACTTGCCTGCCTTCGCAGCCCTGAATGACGATCCTGACGTGATGGCATTCATGCCCAAACGCCTGAGTCGCGAGGAAAGTGATGCGACCGCGGACCGCATCCGCAAGCAGATCGACACTACGGGCTGGGGTCTCTGGGCTCTCGAGGTGACGGGCATAGCGCCGTTCGCCGGATTTGTCGGGTTGTCAGTGCCGCGATTTGAAGCGCACTTCACCCCATGCGTCGAAATCGGATGGCGGCTGGCCAAGGCTTATTGGGGCAAAGGATACGCGACCGAGGCTGGGCGCGCCGCAGTCGCCTACGGATTCGAAACACTTCGTCTGGCTGAAATTGTCTCGTTTACCACCGAAGGAAACTGGCGCTCACGCGCTGTGATGGATCGGCTCGGGATGCGGCACGATCCACGCGACGACTTTAACCATCCGAATCTCGATGCGGGCCATCCGTTGCAAAGGCACGTTCTCTATCGCCTGAGTCGACCTTTTTGAGGGCGACGCCGAAGCGCAGGGGCGCACGACGCAACCGGTGTAATCGACATCGCAACATCGCTGCTGCCGGGGCGACCAGTTGCGCGGGGCCCTTGACTCATGACAGAGTGGCTCGAAGGGTCTAGAAAACAATGTCACCAAGATTACTCACCTCTTTTGCTGCCTTGATGCCCCTGGCCCTCGCAGCCCAATCCCTCAATCAGGCTACAGTGCCGCTCCACAACTGGTCGGCGCCACGCCAGATCCGGCGCTCGCAGCTCCGGACTGTCCAGAGCAGACCATCACCAAAGCAGTCTCAGCTTCCTGGCGGCGTTGACCCAGACTCACTCGTTTTTGTCCCGATCGCGCCCTGCCGCGTCGCGGATACCCGTGCCGGTTCGGGGTTTCCCGCTCTCGGATCGACCCCGCTCGCTTCTCTCACGCCGCGAAATCTTCAGCTCGCGGGAGTCTGTGGCGTAGAGGCCACAGGGGCTAATTTTCCGGGTCCAGAGGCCTATTCCCTCAACGTGACCGTCGTGCCCCCTGCCGGCAATGCCGGCGGCTATTTGCTCGTTTATCCCAACCCGGCGACTCCGATCCCGCTGGTTGCCTCGATGACCTGGAATCCCGGAGCCTCCTACCAGAGCAACGCTGTGATCGCCGCCTCAAGCACCGACGGTACGGTGAACGTGGTGTCAAATAATCCGACCAACGTGGTGATCGATATCAATGGCTACTACGCTGCGCCGACCAGTTCACAGGGCAACACCGCTCTAGGGATACTTGCACTCTCCGCAGACACCTCGGGCGGAGGAAACACGGCTTTGGGAAGTTTCGCGCTGCAGCTTGACACCACCGGCCAGGAAAACACCGCCATCGGGTATGTGGTGCTGGGCTCGAACACCGATGGCACCGACAATACCGCAGTCGGCTATTACGCAATGCGATATGCCTACGACGGCTCTGGCACGCTCTTCAACAACGTAGCCGTCGGGAGCAATGCGTTGGAAACTACTGTCGGCGCCAACAACAACACCGCCGTTGGCTTTAACGCGATGGCGAACAGCTCGACCGGCGACGACAATACAGCGATCGGCACCGGAGCGCTGATTGGAAGCAGCGGAGGTAACAATATCGCTGTCGGCTTTGAGGCAGGCGGCCAACTTACCAGCGGTAGCGGCAACATCATAATCGGGCACGCGGGGACGTCAAGCGACAACGACATTATCCGGATCGGGACCAGCCAGAGCGCGACCTTCATCGCCGGCATTTCCGGGACCAGCGTGCCCGGCGGCGCGGCAGTCGTCGTCAACTCCAACGGCCAACTGGGCGTCGCAACCTCCTCGCTCCGCTACAAAGAGGACATTGAGAACATGGGCAACGCAAGCGAGGGATTGCTGCGCTTGCGTCCAGTTACTTTCCATTACAAGACGCCTGACCCCGACGGCTCGAAGCCGCTCGAATACGGCCTGATCGCCGAGGAAGTTGCCGAAGTATATCCGGAACTGGTAGTGAAGGGAAAAGATGGGCAGATCCAAAGCGTGCAGTATCAGACGCTCCCCGCTCTGCTCCTCAACGAATTGCAAAAACAGTACAGGCACGCAGAGCAGCAGGATCGGGTGGCCAAAGAACAATCCGAAACGATTCAAAAGCTGGAAGCTCGTCTCGCAGCTCTCGAAGCACAATTGGTCACCGCGACGGCGAAGTAACCTCCGACGAAGTCCCATCTTCTGAAGGCGGGCGGTAGAGCCGTTCGCCTGCCCGCCTCGGGGACGCGGCGTCGCTGATCACGACGTCAAGCGAGACCTCTCGGACTGCCGGTTGACCCTCCACACCACGACATGAAAGACTATGCCGGAGGTCTTTCGAAAATGACGTCACGATCGTTCGGTTGTCTGCTGGTTTTCCTGCCGCTGGTGCTCGCTGCTCAATCGCCCCAAGGACGCGCGGTTCCTCTCAACAATTGGACAGCGCCTCGCCAGATACACCGGTCCCAATTGCAGGGGGCTCAACGCGTTGCAACGCCGAAGCTTCAGCTTCCTGGCGGCGTCACGACTGACGTTCTGGTCTTTGTGCCTATCGCGCCGTGCCGTCTGGCCGACACACGATCGAGCTCGGGTCATCCGGCCCTCGGGTCGACGCCCTTGGCCCCACTCACGCCTCGCACTCTGCCTATCGCCGGGTTTTGTGGAGTCAGCATTCAGTCTCTCTTCGCCGGCCCCGAGGCTTACTCGCTGAGCGTCACCGTGGTGCCGCCTGGCGGCACAACTGGCGGCTATCTGCTCGTGTATCCGAACCCCGTCACTCCGATTCCTCTGGTGGCGTCGATGACCTGGAACCCCAGCGCGTCCTACCAGAGCAACGCCGTGATTACGGCAGCTAGCTCGGGCGGTTCGGTGAACGTGGTCGCCAATGCCACCACTGACGTTGTCATCGATATCAATGGCTACTATGCGGCGCCGAGCGACGGCAACGGAGACACGGCCCTCGGCGCCTCGGCGCTGGACAGCGACACTTCGGGTATTGACAACACCGCCTTGGGGCTTCTGGCACTCGCCCAGAACACCTCGGGTAGCGACAATACCGCCATCGGCAGCATGGCCTTGGCGGTCAACGCCGGCGGCCTGGAGAACACAGCTATTGGCGCATCGGCGCTGCAAAACGGAGCCGGCCCAGTCGGCAATACCGCAGTCGGGTTCCAGGCAATGTCCAACTCCTCCTCGATCCAAGATATCGCCATTGGCTCATCCGCGATGCAAAACGCCACCGGAAGCTACAACATCGCTGTCGGCAGCTCGGCGCTTCTGGCAGCCAGTGGAGACCACAATATCGGCATTGGCAACGAGGCTGGCAATAATGCCGTAACGGGCTGCTGCAACATCATGATTGGAAATGAGGGAGTGTCCTCGGACGATCACACCATCCGCATCGGAGATGTCCAGACCTCGACGTATGTTGCCGGCATCTCGGGGGTAGGCGTGTCCGGCGGCGCGCCCGTGGTCGTCAACTCCAACGGCCAACTGGGCATCGAATCATCCTCGCGCCGCTATAAAGACAACATTGAGGACATGGGCGATGCGAGTAAGGGATTGCTGCGCTTGCGTCCGGTCACTTTCCATTACAAGCAGCCCGATTCCGATGGATCGAAACCGCTCGAATACGGCTTGATTGCCGAAGAAGTCGCCGGCGTCTATCCGGAGTTGGTAGTGCGCGGAGCGGACGGGCAGATCGAGAGCATTCAGTACCAGAAGCTTCCCGCCATGCTGCTCAACGAGCTCCAGAAGGAACACCATCACATCCAGCAGCAAGACGAAACGATTAAGAGGATGGAGGCTCGCCTTGCCGCACTCGAAGCAGAATTGGCCAACGCGAGGGCGAACGCGACTTCTAGTAAGGCCCCTTCCTCTTCCTCAGGCGGCCGTTAGATCGAGCGGGCTCGTTAAGCGCCCGGTGCAATCCGCTGAAGGTACTGAACCGCGCGCGTCAGCAAGGGACAGAGGTTGTACGCAAACTTCCGCCACTTAGCACTAGCCGCGTGCCCTGGCCCATTTTCCACCCTTGGTGCCAGTGTTGCCGGAACGATTGCCACCGAAGCCGGACGCCTTGTGTTTGGTATGGTGCTTCGGGCGGTCGCCCGCGGTAGCGAATCGTGCGCCAAGCTCGCGGCCGCCAAGCGGCGTATCCGCGGGATCGGCGGGAAGGTTCGAAGGAACCTCCTGACGCACCAGCTTCACGTTCAGTGCCCGTTCGATGTTTCGGATATCACCGCGCTCTGAACTCGTCGAGAAAATGCTGGCGACGCCGCGCATCCCAGCTCGACCAGTGCGGCCGGCGCGGTGGATGAAATCCTCCGGCTGCTGCGGAAGGTCGAAGTTCACGACGTGGGCGATCCCTTCAACGTGAATGCCGCGCGCGGCAACGTCGGTGGCGACCAGGACGCGATAGTAGCCTTCCTGGAAGCCGGCCAAAGCCTGGTTGCGTTGATTCTGGGTGCGGTTGCCGTGAATGCCGGTGGCCTTCACGCCGGCACGGGTCAGGCGCTTGGCAAGGCGATCGGTGCCGTGTTTGGTGCGCGCGAACACCAGGAAGGAACCTTCCTCCTTGGCCAGCATGGCGCGAAGCAGGCCGAGCTTCCTCGGCTGGTCGATTTCGTAGACGTGCAAATCGATATCATCGTGGGGCTTGGCAATGGCGCCGATAGAGATGCGCTTGGGATCACGCAGATGTTTGTTGATAAGCGGCGCGACGGATTTCTCGATGGTGGCGGAAAAGAACAGCGTTTGGCGCGCTGCGGGAATGGCCGCGATGATATCCTCGATAACCGGCAGAAAGCCCATGTCGAGCATGCGGTCGGCTTCATCGAGAATCAACGTGCGAACGTTGCTCAGGTTAACGAGGCGGCGCTCGAGATAATCGGAGAGACGGCCGGGAGTGGCGATCAGGACGTTAGTGCCGCGGCGAATTTCGTGAAGCTGGTGGGTCTCGCTGAGCCCACCAACCACTACAGTGGCGCGCAGGCCAGTGCCCTTGGCGAGCAGGATGAAGGTCTGTTGAATCTGGATCGCAAGTTCGCGCGTGGGCGTAAGAATCAAGCCCGAGATGCCGTCTTTGGCGCCTTCCCGAGGTGTAGCCAAGAGCTTCTCGAGAAGAGGGAGCACGAAGGCCAGAGTCTTGCCGGTGCCGGTTTGGGCAGTCGCGATCAGATCCGATCCCGCGAGAGCGGCTGGAATTGCTTGAGCTTGAACAGGCGTTGGTATCTTGAAGCCGTTCGAAGCGAGGTTCTGCTGTAAAGACGCAGAAAGAGTGAGTTCTGTAAAAGTTTTCATTTCGTATAAGGTGTACGCAGTCTCGGGCCGCAAACCGGACCCGTTCGGGCAACCACACCTCAACGAAAAAAGAAGAAGCGTGATCTATGTCGTTCGTTTTGATTTAGGGAAACCAGCCCAGCTTGGGCCGCCTAAACAACTGAGGAAGGAAACTTCAACACGAGGCAGAGGCAATCGAACGATCAAGCTGTCTCCACAAGCATAGCAACAGTTGGGTGGATAATGCAAACACCGCTCCTTAGTGACGATCCGGATTCAATTAGAGAATAGGACCATGACTCGCGTACGCATAGACAAGTGGCTCTGGGCCGCGCGATTCTTCAAGACACGTTCGATGGCTGCTCGAGCCTGCGAGCTAGGCCGGATTCAGTGCAATGGGCAACCCGCCAAGGCTTCGCGTGAGGTCCACACCGGCGACCATTTGCAGGTGAAGAACGAAAGCGGCGATTTCCAGCTCGAGGTCCTGCTGCTCAGTGAAATGCGCGGACCGGCCGCCGTAGCGCAGACACTCTATCTGGAGACCGAAGAGAGCCGGATACTGCGGCAGAAGGCGGTGGAAGAGCGCAAGGCGATGCCGCACTTCGAAGCATTACGTGAAGGCAAGCCATCGAAACGCGATCGCCGCGAACTCAACCGGTTTCGCGGCAGAGGATAACTACCGCGTCGGGCAACCAAATGTGGGGCAGGTTGTTAGGAAGATGCTGAAAAAGCCAAAATGTGGCCGGCCGCAGATGAACGCCGATGAACGCTGATCGAAAACAAATGGCTTATCCGCGTTGATCAGCGTTCATCGGCGGCCAAACACCGTTTGTCCCGGAGTTTCTCAGCCTCTGTCAACCTGCACAAAAAAAGCGGAAGAAGCACGATCCACTACCTTCCAAACACGCTCGTGACCGGCACCGGCGGAGTGGTTCCGCGGATAGCGCGCCACAAGATGTCATTCAACGTGTCGTCATCGGCACGGTCGGCGTCGGAGAAATCCAAACGCGCCGACTGTTCGCTGCCGGGTCCATTTGCCGGGTTCCGTTCGGTGAGGGAGGTCTGCGGCGCAAGGCGCGACCAGGGGCGCAAGTCCGGATGCGTCAGGAACGAACCGAACATCACGACAGCGGAAGCGTCAAACTGCGTCATCGGGCGGATTGCGAGCAGCGCCTCAATCGTGTGCAGGATGCTGGTCTGGTTATACATGGTGGAATCGACGACGCCGCGGCGCGTGTAAGGCGAAATCACGAATGCGGGGGCACGGTGCGAATCCACATGATCGGGGCCGTTCTGAGCGTCATCCTCAATAATGAAAATCGCCGTGGTGGACCAGAACTTACTGTGCGAGACCGCCTCGACGATCATCCCCACCGCCTGATCATTATCGGCATTAAGCGCCAGAGGAGTCAGTTTGCCGGGGGCCGTGCCGGAAGTGTGGTCGTTGCCGAGCCGCACCAGCGAAAGCTGCGGAGCCTGCCCGTCGGCTGCAAATTCGCTCCATTCGCGCAGAAACTCCGTGGCGCGGTCGACGTCGAGGTAATCGAGATCGAAGGTCCTGTAGTTCATATCGGTGACCGGCTTAAGAGACGGATCCCTGAAGCTGGCCACCTGACGGTTGTCTTGAACGCTTTTCAGCGGCACGTTCACAACCCAATCGCCGTAGTTGCGGACCGTAACACCCGCGGCCATGGCGTTATTCCAGATGTAGCCGGCCGGCGGCGTATCGGCAGGCTCGCCACCTTCATAGTCATATGTCTTGCGGCGCCCGGCATAGCTGTTGGGCCACATCTTCACCGTGTAGTCGGGCGCGATGGCGGCGTTGGCCCAATTGTGTCCATCGGCGCTGACATCGGAATTTTCATAAAAGTTGTCGTAGAGAATGAAGTCGCGCGCGAGCTGATGCAGGTTCGGCGTGATCTTCTCGCCAAAGAGCACCAGCGTGGCGTCGCTATTGCCTTTTCCGATATCGCCCAGCACCTGATCGTAGGTGCGGTTTTCCTTCACGATATAGATGACGTGTTGGATGGGCGAGTTGTGGCCTTCGCGTTTCGTGAAGATATCCGCCTGCGGCCCTTCAATACGCTCGCGCTGCACGTCGTCCCGATAGGGCGAGTTCTCGCGCACCGTGCGCGTGAAGGCTTCGAGCGTATCGTCCTCGGGCGCAGTCAGGAGCGCCACCGTGCCGGTTTGAATGCTGCCCACATATTCGACCGCTTGCGCGCCCTGATGCGAAGGCGCCGGACGCTTCGTGGGATTGGGGCCGTTCGGATTAGGATGGCTGCCCAGGCCCTTGCCGTTCAGGATGGCGAGGCGGCCGTCAGATAATGTGACCACACCCGTCGGATACCAGCCGGAGGGAATGAAGCCCAGCACGCGGCTGCGGGCGCTGGTGATATCGACGGCGGCAATCGCATTTCCATCCGAGCAAGTGATGTAGAGGCGCGTCGCATCCTTATTCACGGCCAGCGCCGAGGGCGTCATGCCGAGCGGCTGCTCCGGAGTGAGCGCAACACTGATGTCTTCGATCTGTTGCAGGTCGCCGTCGGCAGTAACGCCGTAAACCAGCACGGCGTTTGTGTTGGCCGCGGCCACGAACAGGCGCGCCGGATACTTGCTCGTTTCGCCTTCGTCAGTGGGAGCGGGCTTGGCGAGCCACAGCAGATCGGTGGGATGCGGGCCAGTGCGAAACTTGGCCAGAATCTCGCCGCTCAAGGCATCGTGGCGATAAAGCGCGGCATCGCCCCATCCGCTCACCAGCAGCGACCTTCCCGAGGGATGGACGAGGATGCGGTAGGGACGCTTGCCCGTCTTCCAGCGCTCGATGAGCATGGCGGATTGGAGATTGAAGACGGCTATGGAATCGAGGTGGACGTCGGCCGCATACAGCAAGTGTCCGTCGGGCGAAATCGCAACGTCGCCAATGAAGCTGAGGCCCTTGTTCGCCAGATCTGCGACCGCCACTAGGTCGCGGCCCGGCTTCAGATCGCCGGTTTCCGGCGTGAACTCGAACTCATACACACGAGCCTGGGAGCCGCCGCCCGCATATACGCGCGTTCCGGACGGCGCAAAGGTCAAGCCGTACCAGGCGTCTCCGGCGCCAGGCGTCACGGGCGCATCCCAGCGAACCTTGTCGCGTACCAGGACGCGTTTGACTTCTTTCTTCGCGGCGACGTCAATCACGCTGATCGAAGGCGGCTTGTAACCCCCATTCAGAACCAGAAGAAAGCGCCCGTCGTTCGAGAGGGTTCCTCGCATGGGCAGCGTATCCACGCCGATCTGCTCTCCGGCCGGCCGCAGCAGCCAGCCGGTATTGAGCAGGAACGACCCATCCGGGCGCGGGCCCACGCGCACCGGCGCGGGCTGCTCCGAGACGAGGAGGCTGGCGAAAATCACGGCAAGCACCGCAATAGCGGAACGGGCTTCGCGAGATTTGAGGCTACGGACAGAGAAGATCTTCATTCAACAAACCTATGTGCGATGGGGAATCGCCGGCCAACCCCGAACGCTTTGGTAGTGATGCGCAAGCCCAGAGCCGCCTGCTGCCTCTTGTATTCGTTGCGGTCGACCTTATTGATCACGTCGCGGACCAGCTCGACGGGCAGAGATTCCTGTTCGGCGATTTCCTCGGCCGATTGATACCGCTCAACGTAGCCCGCGAGCACGCGATCGAGAACCTCGTAGTCGGGCAGGCTATCGGTGTCCTTTTGATTGGGGCGCAATTCGGCCGACGGAGGCTTGAGGAATGTGTTTTCCGGGATGGGCGGCGGAAGGCCGCGAGCGGCGCGTCTCGCGTTGGCGATACGGGCGAGACGATAGACCATGGTCTTGGGAACATCGCTGATCACGGCGAGGCCCCCGCACATATCGCCATACAGAGTGCAGTAGCCGACGGCCAGCTCGCTCTTATTGCCCGTGGTCAGAACCAATGCGCCGAACTTGTTGGAGAGCGCCATCAACGTGAGGCCGCGAAGACGCGACTGAAGGTTCTCTTCGGTGGCGTCGGGATTGCGGCCGGCAAACAGCGGGCCGAGGGTGCGGAGCATTGCGCAATAGCCTTCATTGATCGAGATCACCTCGAAAGGGATGCCCAGATTTTGGGCCAGGGCGCGGGCGTCAATGAGGCTGTGATCTGAGGAATAGGGCCCGGGCATGCCGACACCTGTCACGTTCTCCTTTCCCACGGCATCGGCGGCAATGGCCGCGACCAGCGCGGAATCGATGCCCCCACTCAAGGCAACGAGGGTTTTGGAGAAGCCGCACTTCCGAACGTAGTCGCGTGTCCCAAGCACAAGCGCAGAATAAGCGGCTTCTTCCTCGTCCTCGAGATCGTCGTGCTGATCGCCCTCGCCCGTGGCGCTATCGAAGAACACCAGGTCTTCGTCAAACGATTTCGCGGTGGCGGCCAGCGCGCCATCGGCGGTGAGGGCAAAGCTGCTTCCATCGAAGACGAGCTGGTCATTGCCGCCAACCATATGCACATAGACCACCGGGACGTGGAAGCGCTGGGCAGTGGCGCGAAAAATGGAGAGGCGCTGCGCGCGCTTGCCGAGATTCCACGGAGAGGCGTTGATAGAGATCAACAGCTCGCCGCCCTGCTGCACAAGCTCTTCCACAGGGTCGCGGGCATAGCGGCGCTTTTCCCAATAGCGTTTATCGTTCCAGGCGTCTTCGCAAATGGTAATAGCTAGCTTCAATCCGCGAAGCGAGAATACATGCTGTGACTTGGCAGGCTCGAAGTATCGTCTCTCGTCGAAGACGTCATAGGTGGGCAGCAGCATCTTGCGCTGGTCAAACACGATGCGCCCCCCATGGAGGACCGCAGCGGCGTTTTGAGCCCGTAGCGCCGCGCCGTCCGGCGACCTGCCCACGTAGCCGACGACGAGCGCAGCGGAGAGCGGTCTCGAGCCCTCCGCGAGTTCGGCGAGCGCAATTTCGGTGCGGTCGATAAAGGAGGGCTTTTCCACCAGGTCGCGGGGCGGATAGCCAGTGAGGGCAAGTTCTGGAAAAACCACGAGCTCAGCGCCCCCGGCGTCGGCGCGTTCGGCAAACGAGAGGATTTTGGCCGCATTCTCCGCGAGGCCGCCGACCGTAGTATTGATTTGCGCGAGCGCGATGCGCATGAAACCACTATTGTACGGGTGACGCACGCAACCTCACTGCGAACTGCGAGCCGCGCCCAAAGGAAGCGGTCTTCCCCGCGTTACACTGATTGCGGTGGCCGGCAAAAAAACGATTCGTTATCGCGATGCGGGAGTCGATATCGACGAAGCAGACCGCGCAATCGCGCTGATCAAGAAACACGCGCGCCGTACTTTAACCCCGGGTGTCCTCACTTCCATCGGCAGCTTTGGCGCCGGCTTCGAATTGAAGGGCTGGCGCGATCCGGTGCTCGTGAGCTCGACGGATGGCGTCGGCACCAAGCTCAGGATTGCTTTTGCGACAGGCCGCCATGACACCATTGGCGAAGACCTGGTGAACCATTGCGTCAACGATATTGCCGTGCAAGGGGCGGCGCCGCTCTTCTTCCTCGACTATTTCTCAGTCGGGAAGCTCGAGGCGCAAGTTCTAGAGAAGGTAGTGGAAGGCCTGGCCCGGGGATGCAAGCGCAATGGGTGCGCGCTGATTGGCGGCGAGACTGCCGAGATGCCCGGCATGTACGCGCCGGGCGAATACGACCTGGCCGGCTTCATCGTCGGTGTCACCAGTCGCAAACAGATGCTGACCGGATCGGAAGTCAAAGAAGGCGATGTGTTGCTCGGTCTGCCGTCGAACGGCCTCCACACTAACGGATATTCGCTGGCCCGCAAGCTGCTCTTCGATGTTGCGGAGCATAAGCCCGATGCGGTGCTCCCGGGACTCGCCGGGACGCTCGCCGACGAGCTGCTGAAAGTGCACAAGTCCTATCTGGCCCCGATCCAGGCGCTGCATAAGGCGAAGCTGTTGCACGCGGCCGCGCACATCACCGGCGGCGGGCTCACCGACAATGTGCCGCGCGCCCTGCCGGATGGCCTGGCCGTCGAGATTGGTCTCGGGCGCTGGCCTCGACAGCCGATCTTTGAACTGCTGCAACGGCTGGGCAACGTTCCCGAGGACGACTTCCGGCGGACCTTCAACCTGGGTGTGGGTATGGTTCTGATCATTCCAGCAAAGAAGGCCGGCGAGGCGAGCGCCATACTCGACCGCCTGAAGGAACCGCACTATGAGATTGGCCGCGTCATTCGGCTGTCTTCGCGGCGCGGGAAGCGAGTGATCTACTTGTGAGCAAAGGAAAGCTCGGAATTCTGCTTTCCGGCCGTGGATCGAACTTCGAAGCCATCGCGGCAAACGTCCGCAACGGAACGCTTGATGCCGAAATCGCCTACGTGTTTTCGAACCGCGCTGCAGCGCCGGGATTGGCGCGTGCCCGGGAGCTGGGCTTTGCCACCGGCACAATCGACGGGCGCCATATGGAGCGCGAAGCCTATGACCGACAGGTAGTAGCGGCGCTAAAGCAGCACGGCGTCGACCTGGTTTGTCTGGCCGGTTATATGCGCCTGCTCAGCGGATATTTCGTTGGCGAGTTTCCACGCCGCATATTGAACATCCATCCCTCGCTGCTACCGGCTTTTCCTGGTCTTGACTCCCAGTATCAGGCCCTCGAGCATGGAGTAAGAGTCGCCGGCTGCACCGTTCACTTTGTCGATGAGAACCTGGATAGTGGGCCCATACTCATGCAGGCAGCGGTGCCTGTGGAAGATGACGATACGGTGGAGACCTTGGCGGCGCGCATTCTTAAAGAAGAGCACCGCATTTATTCGCTGGCCATCGCTTGGGTGCTCTCCGGTAAGTACCGGATTGAAGGGCGCCGCGTGTTGAGAACCGCCATGGATATCTAGAATTACAAAGAATGTCTAAAAATGCTAAAAGACTGCTTGCCGAGACGCGACCGTAAGGGAGCGTTCTTTACCCCGCAAATGCATCTTGCAATCCATTTGCTCGTCCGCGTTCATCCGCAGCCAATCATGCCTTCTTCCCAGCCCGTCAGAATATTCGCCCCATGACTTTACTACGCCTTTTTCTCGTTCTGCTTCTCATCGCCGCCATCGCCGTGGGCGTGGTGTTTTTTCTGGGGAAACCCGTCGAGGTGAAGCCAGCCCAGGCCATTGCCGCCATTGGGGACTCCACGGAGGCCCACTTTGTGGTCACCGGCCGGCACGGCGCCAAGTTCTTCTCCGCTGCGTTGGAACAGAACGGGAAACGGCAAGTGGTGTTCGAGGACAAGCAAAAATCGCAGCAGGCCACCCGCTTCTACGATTTCACGATTGGCAAAAAGCAGGCGACTTTTCTTACCGAAGGGCCGGCAAAATTGATCGTCACAGCGAAAGCGAACGACACCTGGGGCGCGACGGCACAGGCCACCCTCGACGTGGCGATCGTGCTCCGTCCGCCGCTGGTGAGCGCTGACGGCCTGCAGCACTACATCAACCAGGGCGGTTCGGAGCTGGTAATGCTCGAGGTGGCCGGAAACTGGACCGAAGCGGGAGTGCGGGTGGGGCCGCATACCGCACGAAGCTTTCCAATGCCCGGTGAGCCGGAAGATTCCAAGCGGCGCTTCTCGCTGTTCCCGTTCTCTTACGATCTGCCGCCGGAGACGATTCCCGTGGTCTTCGCCCGGAATGCGGCCGGCACTGAGGCCACAGCTACCTTCTGGGTGAAGCTCTTCCCAAAGAAATTTCAATCCAGCACCATCGAGCTGACTGACGAGAATATGCGTAAGGTGCTCGCAGACTTGGATCCGAACGGCAGCGGCGATCTGGTTACGCGTTTCGTGCACTTCAACCGAGACGTTAGGAAGCAGAACAACCAAACGCTCGCCGATTTGCGCCTGAAGACGGCTCATAAAATCCTTTGGTCAGGGCCGTTTGAAGCCATATTGGGTAAGCGCGAATCCTACTTTGCGGATCATCGCACCTACATGTACCAAGGCAAGAAGGTGGATGAGCAGGTGCACCTCGGCTTCGACATTGCCGCCCACGAGCACATGCCGGTGAAGGCGGAGAACTCAGGGGTAGTGGTTTGGGCCGGGCGGCTCGGGATTTATGGCAACGCCGTGGTGCTCGATCACGGCTATGGGGTTCAAACGCTATATGGGCACATGAGCCGGATTGACGTGAAGGAAGGCGACGCGATTACCAAGCTCCAGTCCCTGGGCGTCTCGGGTTCCACGGGCCTGGCCTTCGGAGACCACGTCCACCTCAGCATGCTGGTGGAAGGCGTGCAAGTAAACCCCATCGAGTGGTGGGATGAGCATTGGATTCACGACCGAATTCTGAGCAAGATCGGACCCGGAGCTCGCGCCGGTGGAAGCGTTGCCGAACATCCGGCTGCGCACACCGCTACGAAAACCCGCCCGCGGATAGCCGGCAAGCATCGCCATAAGCGTTAAGCGAGATGCGACCGTTTATCGAGAAGTTCTGTGCCGGCCGTGGCGCAGGCACTCGTGCCTGCCGCGCCGAGATTCGTCTCGGCGCTCCTGTCTTGCCCTGTCTTGCTTTCCCTGTCCTGACCCGTCCTGTTTTGCTCCTCGAGTGACGCTAACGTGTCTCACATAATGCACCGGCCCAACGGCTTTGCGTCGGCATTCGCACTGCTCCTGACGATGTGCCTGGAGACTGCCTGCGCGCAAGCCCCAGGCGAATTCGTCGCGGACCCGGCGCCCACGCCCTCATCGCATGCTTCGACGCTGGTTGAGCTAAGAGACGGCAGCATTCTTGCCGCATGGTTCGGAGGAAGCGAAGAAGGCGCGCGCGATGTGGCCATTTGGGCCGCCCGGCGGCAAGGCGGACACTGGCACAAGCCATTTGTGTTGGCCCGTGAGACGAACATAGCCACGTACAACCCGGTGTTGTTTCACTCCGCGGATGGAGTGCTGTGGCTCTACTACAAATTCGGGCCCTCGCCAACGGCATGGAGCGCGGCGCGACGCTTCAGCCGTGACGAAGGAAACTCGTGGTCGGAAGTGGAGTATTTGCCGGCGGGGCTGCTGGGTCCGATTCGCGCCAAGCCGCTGGTTCTCGAGGACGGCACGATTGTCGCGGGCTCGTCGGTCGAAAGCTATCGCACCTGGGCGGTGTGGATCGAGCGAAGCACGGACCAGGGAAAGAGCTGGACGAAACTTGGCCCCGTTACCGTTCCGGGTCCGATGCATGGGGCGGATGAAGGAAGGCACGGCATCATCCAGCCTTCTGTGGTTTCACTCGATGAGCGAGGGCAACACCTGCGATTCTTTGTGCGTGCAACCAAAGACATCGGCCGCATCTGCGCCGCCGATTCTCTCGACGCCGGACTCACATGGACGGCGGCTAGTCCGACGGAACTGCCGAACCCGAACTCCGGCATTGACGCATTGCGGCTAGCCGATGGCCGTTTCGTAATGATCTACAACGACTCGACCTGGCTGCGGACCCCGCTGGTGTTAGCCATAAGCAAAGACGCGGTTCACTGGAGAAACTTCCTGACGCTAGAGAATGCGCCGGGTGAGTTTTCGTATCCGGCTTTGATTCAAGCAAAATCCGGCGCTCTGCTGATCACTTACACCTGGGACCGGAAACGCATCCGGTTTGTGAAAGTGGATCTTGCACAGGTGCCGTGAGGGCGTCCCCTCAGGTTAAGGTTCGCTGCTGTCGGATGTGGCACAGGCACTCGTGCCCGATGTCACTTAGTTCTCGTGGAGTCGCGAATTCTGGCTTAATTGTGGGGCGGACCCCCTGGTCCGCGCGGGTCCCCCCGGACCCGCTCTTCGCCAATGGGATCAGGCGCGTGGACGTGTGAAAAGGCCGACGAGGGCGTCGGCCGCGGACCAGGGGCTCCGCCCCACAGCGGTTCCCGCATGTCCGGCTGTGGGATAACTAAGTGGCGCAGCGCTCCGCTCTGGTCTTGCCGCACTTGACCATCGAAAATCTTCCGCGAGTTCTGGATCTTAGGGCTTTCCAGCAGTAGTTGCGGCTTGCCCGATGAACCCTTCGCGCGGCGGATTTCCGTCGTAGAGCAGAACGTACTCGGCCTGCGCTTCGAGACGCGATGCCTTCACCGTGCGCAGCGCGTCGTTCCCTGCAACCGCGAGAACCATATGCGAGGCGTCGAGCGGATTCTTCGCGGCGTAGACCAGGGCTTCCCGTTCGGACGCGTGCACATCCCCATCAATCGTAAAGCTGGCGCCCTGATAGGCGAGGCCGAGTTTTGCGGCCCAGGCGCCGAGCGCCGAGTTCGCCTCGGGGCGGCCAACGAAGACCACATCGCGATGCCGGAGCAGATCGTCCGATACCTCAAAATCCTTGTAGATCGGAACCTGGCTTTCGTAGCGGTCGAGGAAGTGGGCTTGCATCTGCTCAGCAGCGTAGCGGTTCGCGCCGGCTTCGCGCACGGTGCCGTAGACAATTACGGCCGAGGCGAGATGCCGGGTGATATCGCTCGTAAGATACGCCGGGCCGCCCACGGGCTCTGTGAACTCGAATCGCACGCCGGCCTTATCGAGGAACGACTGCGCGGTCACAGTCTTGGTGGTGTTAGCCGCGAAGTAGTCGGTCATCAACTTCAGGAAAGCGTCGTCACCCATCTTGCTTCGCAGCGAATCGAGGAACAGCACACCCTTAGCCCGTTCGAGTTGGACGCGGGTCATGGCGTTCTCGGGACCAAGCTTCAGGCCGCGGTACCGGGCGCGCTGCGCGTTCAACTGCTTCTCGACATCATCCGATTCCAGAACGTTGTAATACGCCGCTGCGCCCGCCACGAACCATGTGTCCGCGTCGGAAGCCGGCAGCACCCAGCCCTTCCACAAACGGTCCTTCAGGGACACGGCCTTGGCTGCGTGATTTGCGTCGGATTTTGCTTTGGCGGCCAACCGCTCTTTTTCGTTCTGTTGAATGTCCGCGCGCAAGCCTTCCGACTCTTCGGCGCGGAGCAGCACGTAGCCCGAAGGATACAGGCCGTCGTTCTTGTCATAGCCGGATTGCGGAGGCGCAATCCGTTCGCGCTGGTTGGGCTTCCCGATTTCCGCCCACACCATCATCCGGTTCGCCATGTCCGAAGTCGCCACCTTGGCATCCATCGCGCCCGAACTGACTAGCGGCGCGCTGCGAAACGCGAGAAACGCGAACTGCTCGTCGATCTGGCCCCGCTGCGCTTGATACAGACTCTGCCAGGCCAGATCGCGCGGGCCCGGAACATAGGGAATATAGTCCGGATTGCCTTTCGGATCGGGATAGTTCTCTAGCCGAACGTCGAGGTCCTTCGTGTTGTTGTCGCCCCAGTAGAACCCTGGCGTTCCGCCGAACCATTCATTCTTTGAACTGCGCCACAGCTTGGTTTTGTAGGTGCCCAGCTCGTACATGGCGATCTCATTGTTCTTCGCGTCCCCGATTAGCCATTCATTGGTGTACAGGCCGTTGTTACGGGTGCCGAGCTGCTTCACCACTTCGTCGATGTTCCCGCCGTACTGGATCGCCATGCGAGCGCGGAACGCGACGGGTGTGCCCTGCATGTTGAACGGTGTCTGGTCGATGGTGGTTTCCGTGAGCACCACCCCGGCATCGTTCTGATACCAATCGGTGCCGCTCTCGATGCCGCCGGGATAGCTCTGGATAAGCATGCGGTGGCCCGTGGCGGGCTTGATATCGAGCATCACGTTGGTCTGCTCGGCGAGAGTCAAAGACCACCACGTGGTGTGGCCGATAACCATCTTGCCATCGCGCGTGGCAGGGCCCGTAGCAGCGAAGGCGCTGCAATGATCCAGCACTGAGTCGCGTTTGCCGCCGGCATACGCAGGCTTGTCGAGGCTGAGCCCTTCAAGGCCGGTAGCGGTGGTGGAAACGGCGTATGACAGTTCGCTCAGTTCCACGGTGACGTTCGCCACCACGATGTCCATGAGGTCGATGCGGCGATCCCGCCACCGGGCTCCCGCATCGGAGGCGCCTTCGGCGATGCCCCGCATTTCTTCCATGATTTCGCGATCGAAGCCGCGCAGAAACAGCGCGTTGGCCGTGGTGCGGTACTGATCCCACTGTTCCTTGGAACCGAGCTCGGCGGCGCAGCGTGCGAGGTATTCGGGGATCTCTCGCGCCATCAGGTGGCCGTGCTGGTAGCCGCGTTCGTACGGAGATCCTTCGATGTGGAGGTAGATCCAACCGCCGGATGGATAGCGATAAGCGGGCCCGAACGTCTGGACGGCCTCGCGCGCCGGCCACTCATCTACAGAGGACACTTCGTCGAGGCTCACGCCCTCGAACCATGCTTTGCCGCGCATGGAGCCGTCTCCCGCGGCGGTCAGCTCGATCGCATCCTGCGCGCGGCTGGCAACGAATTTCAACGAGAGCCGGGTCCACGGCTGAGTGCCGCCCACGGAGGCCGAATGAACGTCCCACGGCATGGAGGCCATGCTAAGCGCGGCGCCGACGGCGATCGGGGAACGATCGAGATCCTTGACAGCAAGATCGTCGGTGCGCACCCAGCCGCTGAGTTCATATCTCTTGCCGATAGTCAGAGCGATGGGCGCAAAACGAACGACGGCTCCCCCGCCTTCCTTCGCCGGCTCCAGCCGCAATGATGGATTGTCGCCGCGCAACACCATCGAGTCAGGCGTTGCCGCTCCATGGATGACGGTAAAACTCTGGCCGGGTTTTTCGAACGAGGCTTGAAAAACCAGCGTTGCGCCATGGGCGGCGAGCCCAATCGACAGACAGCACATCAGACGGAACATTCGGCACTCCTTGGGATAAGGATACAGCGTAGGGCTGTACTGCGGGGGTGCGAACATCGAAGTGTATACCGCGATACAAACTCCCATTCCTGAACGGAAGAAGTGCTTGCGCTCATGACAATTCTGAGATTCGGCCGCAGACCGATGCGCATTGGTCTGGCTGTCGCCCTTGTGTTGTGCTCCCCCATTTCCCTCTTAGCCTCCGATGGGCTGGCCGGCCGCTGGCGATCTATCGAAGTCAACGCTACCGGTCTTGGATCCACCATCGAGTTTCGGGACGACGGCACGTTGGACTTCAGCCCCGCAACGGCAGTGAATGTGCCCTATCGCGTCGAAGGCGACACACTCGTCTTATCGCCGTCCGGCGGCGCTGAGCAGAAGCAGTCGATGGTTTGGGTAAACGACAGCAAACTTGTGTTGGTGCAAAAGACCGGCGACGCGCAAGGCGAAATCGTTCTGGTCCGCGCCACCCCAGCCGGCGGCGAACCGCGTTCTCTGTTGGGCGAGTGGACCACGCAGATCAAAATGCAGGAGCGCACCGTCACGGCCCGCTATATCTTCCGAAAGGACGGAAACCTGCTCCTTCTCGTTTTATTGATTACTCAACGTGGAATCTACCGCACCACCGGCGCCCACCTTCACTGGGAGCTGCCGGAGCAGGCGCCGGCCGACGGCGATTTCAAGATCGAGAGCGAGGTACTGACAATCCCCAAACCCGGCGGCGGCGAGTTGAAATACAAACGCTATTAGTACCAAGGTGCAGGAGTTTGCGTGCGCTCCCTGGCACTTCGCGAATCGGCCAGCGGATACACACTTTGTACGCAAACCCCCCTCCGCGGCGGCGCAGGCGGTTTCGTCTGCGTTTCTCCGGCGGAAATGCAAAAAAGCCCGGCTAGGTAGCCGGGCCTTTTCGTTTATTAATCGGGCGACGTCCTACTCTCCCACACACTCGCGCGTGCAGTACCATCGGGGCTGGGAGGCTTAACTTCCGTGTTCGGGATGGGAACGGGTGGGACCCTCTCGCTCAAATCACCCGAAACCTGCTGCCCGGGGCGCTTGCCTTGCGGAAGCGCGATCCCCGAGCGAAACCTGTTTCGACTCAATTTCTGAATACCTAATTTGGCTTGACGCCTGACGGGCAACTAGACAAGCTGCTTGACAACGCGCGCAGGGCCATTAGAACCCAAAACGCACAGTTCATTTTATGGTCAAGCCGAACGAGCTATTAGTAACGGTCAGCTCAACGTATTACTACGCTTACACATCCGTCCTATCAACGTGATCGTCTTTCACGGCTCTTCAGGGAGATCTCATCTTGGGGAAGGTTTCGTACTTATATGCATTCAGCACTTATCCTAACCAAACTTCGCTACTCAGCTGTGCCACTTTGAATGACAACTGAATCACAAGAGGTTTGTTCATCCCGGTCCTCTCGTACTAAGGACAAGCCCCCTCAAATCTCCTACGCCCACCACAGATAGGGACCGAACTGTCTCGCGACGTTCTGAACCCAGTTCACGTACCGCTTTAATAGGCGAACAGCCTAACCCTTGGGAGCTTCTGCACCCCCAGGATGCGATGAACCGACATCGAGGTGCCAAACCGGAGCGTCGATATGAACTCTTGACTCCGATCAGCCTGTTATCCCCGGCGTACCTTTTATCCGTTGAGCGATGGCCCTTCCATGCAGAACCACCGGATCACTAAGTCCTGGTTTCCCACCTGCTTGACTTGTAGGTCTCGCAGTCAACCTGGTTTATGCCTTTGCACTCGACCGCTGATTTCCAAACAGCGTGAACCAAGCTTCGAGCGCCTCCGTTACCGTTTAGGAGGCGACCGCCCCAGTCAAACTACCCGCCTAGCAATGTCCTTCTCCCGGATTACGGGAGTAAGTTAGAACCACAGAACGATCAGGGTGGTATCTCACCGTTGGCTCCACTAAGCCCAAGAGCCTAGTCTCAAAGCCTCCCACCTATGCTGCGCAGACCGCACCATAGTTCATTGCTAAGGTATAGTAAAGGTGCACGGGGTCTTTCCGTCTAGTGGCGGGCATCCGGCGTCTTCACCGGAACCACAAGTTCGCCGGGCGGAGCGCGCCGACAGTCGTGAGATCGTTACGCCATTCGTGCAGGTCGGAACTTACCCGACAAGGAATTTCGCTACCTTAGGACCGTTATAGTTACGGCCGCCGTTCACCGGGGCTTCAGTTCAAAGCTTCGCTTGCGCTAACCT
>Ga0181525_10000243_pt1 | contig 50363 bp, 13 predicted proteins | sample PEATcosm2014_Bin_48_FD_121100 | JGI IMG/M metagenome (GOLD analysis project Ga0181525, IMG submission 121100) | Peatland microbial communities from MTU Mesocosm Facility, Houghton, MI, USA - PEATcosm2014_Bin06_10_metaG | ecosystem: Environmental > Terrestrial > Soil > Wetlands > Peat | place... | reverse complement strand
TTTGCGAAGGAAAAACATTGGGTTGCTGTAACGCAGGACGTTCCGGACGAATCTCCGGCGCCGGATCTCGCCCTGCATTCCAACGCCAGTGCCGTCTCCACTTCTCTCGCGTTCAGATTCGAGTTGGAAGACGAGTTGATGACGAGTCTGGCTGAGGCGCTTTACATGGAGCGGCAGTCCGTGGATTCAGACTCGGCCTTTGTCGAACTCGGAATGGATTCTATTGTCGCGGTCGAATGGATACGCACGGTCAACAAACGCTATGGCACCGCGATCTCCGTCGCCCGAGTGTACGATTTTCCCAACATTCGCCAGTTCTCTGAATTCCTGCTGAGTCAGATTCCGGAAGCGCACAATTCCTCCAGACCTCCGCTGGACGGAGCTTCCCCTCAGGTGGATCCAGCTATAGCGAGAGGCAGGGAATCGTCCGTTAGTGCTGATGTCCACATTGCCGTGGTAGGAATGTCCGGAAGGTACCCGGGCGCGGCCAATCTGCGTGAATTTTGGAACAACCTAAAGCGGGGTGTCGATTCTGTGGGGCCCGTTCCGATGGATCGCTGGAGGAATTCGGTCCCAGCCGACGAGATCTATTGCCGTCACATGGGTGCTCTTTCCAAGATCGATTTATTCGATCCTCTGTTTTTCAAGATCGCCCCCACCGAGGCGGAGTTCATGGATCCACAGCATCGGCTTTTCCAGCAGGAAGGCTACCGAGCATTCGAGGATGCTGGATACACGACGGAAATGCTAAGCAACCGCCGGTGCGGTGTTTACCTCGGAATCATGAGCCACGAGTACGGCATCATGGTCGATCGCTGCCGGCGTGTGCCTGCGAACGCAATCGACAATAGCGATGCAATCGGAGTTGCACGCCTGGCTTACTGTCTGAACCTGAAGGGTCCGGCAATCGCGCTCGATACAGCATGTTCCTCTTCCCTGGTCGCAACACATCTGGCGTGCCAGGCACTCAGGACCGGAGAAATCGATATGGCTCTTGTCGGGGGATCGACGTTATATCTCACCGAAGAGTCGTATGCGGGCATGTGCCGCGCCGGAATGTTGTCCAGGCAGGGGCAATGCAAAGCCTTCGATAATCGCGCGGATGGTTTTGTGCCTGGCGAGGGTGTGGGCGCGGTGGTTTTGAAACTACTCCGCGATGCAGAGCGCGATGGCGACACAATATACGGCGTGATCCTGGGCTCGGGAATCAATCAGGACGGACGCACTAACGGGATTACCGCGCCTAGCGTTACCAGCCAGATGGAATTGGAAAGGGAGGTTTACCAGAGATACGGGATCGACCCGGCCACCATTACCTACGCGGAACTGCACGGGACCGGCACGAAACTCGGCGATCCGATCGAACTCGAGGCGCTGTCGAACGTATTTCGTGAGAAAACAGCCAACACCAGTTACTGCGCCATCGGTTCGGTCAAGACCAACATCGGCCACACATCCGCGGCGGCGGGTGTTGCGAGCCTTCACAAGGTTTTGCTTTCCATGCGGGATCGCGTCCTGGTTCCTTCCCTGCACTATCTGGAACCCAACGAACGCTTCGATTTCGAGCACTCGCCGCTCTACGTCAATACTCTTCTTAAACCTTGGAACGTTGAGGCGAACCACAAGCGCAGGGCCGCGGTCAGTTCCTTCGGATTCAGTGGAACCAACGCACACTTGGTGCTCGAGGAGTATCGGCCTTCGCAGAATGCCCGACCGATGCATTCCCCGACCCCTTCTCGTGGCGTTCAGACCGGTGTACCGCAGGTCTTTGTGCTGTCCGCAAAAACGGAGAGCCAGTTGTCTGAATATGCCGCGCTGCTGCGGCAGTTTTTGGACGGTGACAGCAACGCCGAGATGACCGACTTGGTCTACACACTTCAGTGTGGCCGCACGGCGATGGAATACCGCCTTGCAATTGTATTTTCGAGTAGGTCGGAATTGACCGAATCGCTCACCGCATTCTGCGAGGGCAAGCACTCCGGAAACACCTTTTGCGGCCGTGTTGAGGATCGTCGCAGCCGGGGCGCGGCTACGCCGGAGGAAAACAGTGCGGCGGCCAACTGCCTCAGTCCGGAAGCATCCATGAGGCTCGCTGCTGATTGGGTCAAGGGCGCGAACATATCCTGGCAACTCGCCTACGAAGGCTCCCGACCGAGGCGGATCAGCTTACCAACGTATCCGTTTTCCAAGGAGCGGTATTGGCTTCCTGAGAAGGAGGATCAGCCGCCGAACCGCGTAGAACCGCTTTTGCTGCCCAAGAACAGTTCCAGCGGGTCGAGGGCGACGTTCACGTTCTTCGTGCAAGGAGACGAGTTTTTCATTGCCGGTCATCGCTTTAGGGGAAAGAAGATCGTACCGGCCGCGGTCCAGTTGGAGATGGTTCGGGCCGCTGCGGAACAGTTTACCAGAGAGCGTCACCTTTCCGGTGATGTGGTGCGAATGGAGCAGGTGATTTGGGTCAGGCCGATCGTGATTCAGCCCTGCTTAAGTGAGCTTCATGTAGCCCTCGCCCCACGAAGTGATGGCGCCGTTGTCTTTGAGCTCTTCAGCTTTGACGAGAGCCTCGTTCGAGAAACGGTTCTTTATTCCACAGGAACGCTTGAAGTCGGGAACCTAGCGGAGCGCCGGGAGGAGAGGACCGCTGCGGAGTTGCTAGCGCGCTTAACACAAAAACCAGCGCGGGAGCCGGAGGCTGCGTCGAAGTACTACGAGAGATTCTGCGCCAACGGCATCGACTACACCCCTTCCATGCGTGGACTACACCGAATCTATCGCGGAGGCGACGAGGTGTTGGGCGAGTTGATCATGCCTGCTTGCCTTGCGGGGACGAGGAGGCGTTATGTTCTGCACCCAACCGTGCTGGACTCGGCGTTGCAGGCGGTTATAGGATTGTCGCCTTCCGATGCACCAACCGCTGAGCCGGCTATGCCGTTCAGCCTCGAAACCCTGGAACTATACAGGCCCTGTTCGGACGATTCGTGGGCGCATGTCCGCCACACTCCCTTGTCTCAGGCGGTTCCTGGGATGCTACGATTCGACATAGATATTTATGATTCCGCAGCACGGCTCTCCGTAAGCTTGCGCGGCTTTGCCTTGCGCCCTGCTGCCGGATCATCGCAACCCATGACATCCGAGAGCGGGGTGATGTTGCTGACGTTGCAGAGAGCGGAAGTAGTACGTATCGAAGAAACCGTCCACTCTCCCGATGCGGCGCGCGAGTGGGCTTCGACCGGGCCATCCCATGCAGTGTTCCTCTGTGACGTTAGCGATGCTGTTCAGGCGTCGATTGAAGCATCGGATGCGAATATTCAATGTTTTCGGTTGACGACGCAGCACATCGAAATGGCTTGCAGATTCCAGGACTACGGTCGCCAGTTATTCAACCACATCCAGCGGCTGCTTCGAGCTGTTACACAGGACGAGATATTGTGTCAGCTGGTGATTCCAAGCGGAGAACACTACGTCCATGGCGCGCTCAGCGGTCTGCTCAAGACTGCGAGTCTGGAGAACCCGAGAATTCGGGCGCAGGTGGTCCGCATTCCTGAGAGTGGTTACCGGAACTTGGGGGCCAGACTTCGAGGGCTACATAATGGCGATCTCAACAGTGACGTGGAATGCGACGATCGAGGTAACCGTTTGGCATATTGGCACGAGATCGCGGCGAATCGCGCGAAAGGCCAGCCGGCGCCATGGCGGGACGGAGGTGTCTACCTGATTGTGGGTGGGTCAGGTGCGTTGGGATTCTGCTTCGCCAAGGAAATCGCTGCTAGGACAAAGAACGCGGTAGTCATCCTCAGCGGTCGCACTAACCCAGATGCTGTATCGATTAAAGCGCGCCTGTCGGAATTGAGACAGCTGGGCCTTGTAGCCACCTACATCCAGGCCGATGTGAGCAAACGCGCCGAGGTCGCGAATCTGGTTTTCACAATCGTGAAAACCTACGGAACTGTGCATGGAATCCTCCACTGCGCTGGGATCATTCGCGATAACTTCTTACTAAAGAAGAGTCACGCCGAGTGGGACTTGGTGCTGGAACCGAAGGTCTTGGGCGTTTCCAATTTAGACGAGGCCACTCAGGACTTACCGCTCGATTTCTTCGTCCTTTTTTCGTCGATCGCTGGTCCCCTGGGCAGCGTGGGGCAGGCCGACTACTCCGCCGCCAATGCCTACATGGACGCCTTTGCGCATTATCGCGCCCAAATGGTCAGCGCCGGCAAGCGTTGGGGCAGGACGCTCGCTGTTAACTGGCCACACTGGGAAGCGGGCGGTATGCAAATGAACGAGCAACTGGCCGAGCTCGCAGCGGCCCGTTCCGGCATCGTGTCGTTGACCGCTCCGCAGGGCATCGCGGCCTTTTATGGCGCTTATAGCTGCAACGCAAATCAAGTGATGGTCCTGGCCGGCCATCTGGATAAGATTCGTGCCTACTTGAGGAAGAACGGATATGCCGCAAGATCGAACAGCGAGCCGGCAAGCAAACCGAGCGGCCAACGCCGAACTGAGCCCTTTGTCTCCGATTATGTGGCCAGTGTCCTGTCTAAAAAGCTCAAGATTCCGCGGCACAAGATCGTGTCCACAGCTCCTTTTGAAGATTACGGCATCGACTCGATCAATATGTTGCAGATTGTTAGCGAACTGGAAACTACCTTTGGTCCGCTTCCGAAAACGCTTCTGTTCGAGTATCAAACCATTCAGGAACTGAGCGAGTATCTCGTAGGTAGGGGTGGAGAGCCTGGGACGCAACTGATGGGCGCCGGCCCCCCATCCGCGCCAGGGGAGCAATCCGTCCTCGAAATCGCAATCATCGGCCTCGCCGGGCGTTATCCCGGCGCGCCCAATCTCGATACCTTCTGGCAGAACCTGTGCGAAGGAGTCGACAGCATCGGGGAAGTCCCCACCTCGCGATGGGACCACAGTCGATGGTTTGATCCGGATAAAACCAAGTCCGGCAAAACATATAGCAAGTGGGGCGGCTTTCTGGATGGCATAGCGGAATTCGATCCACGATTTTTCAACATAACCCCCAAAGAGGCCTGCTATATGGATCCGCAGGAGCGCCTGTTTCTCGAATGCGCATATGAATGCGTCGAGAACGCGGGCTATACGCGCCAAACGCTCGCGGCATCAGCCGGCTGCGAGTACCAAGACGCTAATGTTGGGGTATTCGTTGGCGTGATGTATCAAGAGTATCAGCTCTACGGTGTAGAGCAGACGCTGAAAGGCCACCCGCTGGCGCTTCCGGGGAGTTCGTCCTCCATCGCCAATCGCATTTCATATTTCCTTAATCTACATGGTCCGAGCATGGCCGTGGACACAATGTGTTCTTCGTCCTTGACCGCAATCCATCTGGCGGTCCAGAGTTTGCGAACGGGCGAGTGCGCAGTCGCTTTGGCCGGCGGGGTCAACCTGTCACTGCATGTCAACAAATATCTCGGTCTCAGCCAGGGACAGTTCGTTTCAAGCAGCGGGCGTTGCGAGAGTTTTGGGCTTGGCGGCGACGGTTATGTGCCGGGCGAAGGAGTTGGCGCCGTTCTGCTGAAGCCGCTGGAACGCGCCAAACTGGATGGCGACATTATTCTCGGTGTGATCCGGGCCACCGCCGTGAACCATGGCGGAAAAACAAATGGGTATAGCGTTCCCAACCCCAATGCACAAGCTTCTGTTATCCGAACAGCCATCCACGCGGCGGGCATTGAACCAAGGACTATCACGTATGTAGAGGCGCACGGCACGGGCACGTCTTTGGGAGATCCCATCGAGATCGCAGGATTGCAAAAGGTTTTCGCGGAAGGAACTCGCGACAAGGGATTTTGCTCAATCGGATCAGTGAAATCGAACATCGGCCACTGCGAGAGCGCCGCGGGCATCGCGGGACTGACAAAGATTATCCTGCAGTTGCAGCACCGGCAGCTTGTGCCCTCGCTCCACTCCGCGGCGCTGAACCCGAATATCGACTTCTCAGATACGGCGTTCGTGGTGCAGCAGCGTCTCGAAGAATGGAAAGCCCCTTATTTCATCGAAAACGGGCGAGTTACAATCACACCGCGCCGCGCGTCGATTTCCTCGTTCGGAGCAGGTGGTTCGAATGCCCACCTTGTGATTGAGGAGTTTGTGGAACTTGCCCCTCCTTCGCCGCCTAAGCCACAAGGAAGCGAGCCAATCCTGGTGGTGCTTTCGGCGCGGGATGAAGAACGTCTGCAGGAAAGAGCGCGCCAACTGTTGGCGAGCATAGCGAAGGGAGACATCCGCGAGCATCAGTTACTTGACGTCTCTTACACATTGCAGGTGGGACGCGAGGCGATGAAGGAGCGGCTGGCATTCATTGTACATTCGCTCAGCGATCTGGCGGAAGCGTTGCACGAAGCAGCCGACGGATTCGGCGGGAATGGCCATCACCGTCACCAATTCTTCCGTGGGCGTGTCGAGCAGCCAATCGTTCTGGAAGAGGATACGCAGCGGCTGGCCGCGGTCTGTCTGGAGCGGAAAGAATATCCTCGAGTTCTTGAGTTGTGGGTAGCCGGTCTGACGATCGATTGGGCCTCGCTCCACAAAGGGCGGAAGACGAAGCGATTGGGACTGCCTACCTACCCGTTTGCTCGGGAGGTCTATTGGGTGCCGATCGAAGGGCGGAAGCCCCCTGACGCTTTTGTCACCTCGCCGATTCAATCGGAGGATCCTGGCGACGGCTTGGCGATGCGAAGTCCCATTAAACTGCAGTCCACCGTAGAGCTGGAATTTCAGAGCCGTGCTTCAGCCAAGGTCAACGGCCACAGATTGCCCATTTCGCTCGCAACCAAGGACGAATGTTTGGATTCAAAGAATGTTCCGACGGTTCCCAATGCGCCTTCCGGTGGTGCTGGCCCGAACGGCCACTCTGAACCGACGGTGGCCAACGTACAGCGGGCAGAGTCGCAGAAGGCTCCCAAGGGCGTTTTCTCCCTCGCCCAGCTTCAGAGCGAATTGGTGAACAGTTTGGCCGCGGCTCTATTTCTCGAACCTAGCGAGATTAGAGTCCACACCAGTTTCATTGATATCGGACTCGATTCAGTCGTTGGTGTGCAGTGGGTGCAATCGATCAACAAGACTTATTCAACCAACATCACGGCTACCAAGATTTACGACTACCCTTCCATTTCCGAGTTCGCCCGATATTTGTACGATCAACTGCAACTAGCCGCGCCAAGGAACGGAGCATCGCACGCTGCCTTGTCTCTCGACCATATTCTAGTAGACGTTCAGGCCGGAATTCTGGATCCTCAGCGCGCTAGTGAACTGCTGTCGCAAGTCCTGCCCAATTCGGCACCTGAGGAGAGAGGATGACCACGGAGGAGATTCTGCGGGCACTCCAAGCAGGAGAACTCGGCTTGGATTCTGCGCGAGAGAAGCTCACCGCTCACCGGTCATACCGGACGTCCAGAGGACTGGTCGTTCGATCCGTAACGCAGATCTCGGACTTGGGCCTGGGCCAGTGGGATGTGCCGGCGCCCGCCGCATCTGAGGTGACAATTCAGGTAAAAGCATCCGCGTTGAATTTCCCTGACGTCATGTGCATTCACGGGCTTTATCCGACGATGCCGGATTATCCCTTTGTGCCTGGTTTTGAAGTTTCCGGCATCCTGTCTGCGGTAGGTCCGGATGCGGAGGGGCACTTAATTGGCGATGAAGTGATTGCTCTTACAGGCAAGCAGATGGGCGGGCACGCCGCCTACGTCAACGTCCCCGCCGCTAACGTGATCCGCAAGCCCCGCAACATCTCGTTCGAGGACGCGTGCAGCTTGCCGGTGGTGTTCAGTACGGTCTACTATGCTTTCGAACTCGCTCACCTTGGTTCACAAGAGCATGTTCTCATCCACAGCGCCGCCGGGGGTTGCGGACTTATGGCGTTCCAGCTCGCTAATCTTCGGCAGAGCGTCTGCTATGGCACGTCGCGGAGCGAAACTAAACTGGCGTTTCTGAAAGACGCAGGATTCGCTGAAGTGATCAACTCCAAGAACACTGATTTCGAAACCGAGATCAAGCGACTCACTGCCAACCGCGGCGTCGATGTCGTGCTCAATAACCTGGCTGGTGACGCGCTTCAAAAGGGGATCAATTGTTTGGCCCCGTTCGGCCGATATCTGGAGCTGGCGGCTCAAGGTCTCAAGACGAACAGAAGCGTGGACTTATCCTCGTTGGTTCGGAATCAAAGCGTACACAGTATTGATTTGAGGCGGTTCGGCATTGAGAAGGGGTTTCAAGGAAAAACGTCGCTGGAGACGATGGCCTCCATGCTGCAAGCAAACGCGATCGTTCCACTGGTTTCGCGTGTTTATCCCCTCAATCAAATCACCGAAGCGCTGCAGTATGTAAGCGAGGGCCGGCATCTCGGCAAGGTAGTTATTAGCCACACGAGCCAGGAAATGGTGGATCGAACCGGCGAATGCGCAGAAGCACTACGGCGGCAGCGACTTTGTGCCATGCGGGGCAAACCTCGAAGCGCTCCCCTTACTTCGGCCTCGTTGTCCGCAGGTCCACAAGCGCCGGAGCAGATCGCGATCATCGGCATGGCGGGCCGGTTCCCGAAGGGACCGGATGTGGAGACATTTTGGAAGAACATTGCGGATGGCGTCGATTGCATCTCTGAGGTTCCCCAAGAGCGTTGGTCTGTGTATGAGTTCTATCAGCCGGGTGCCAAAGTGGCGGGGAAGAGCTACGCAAAATGGATGGGCGTGCTTGAAGATGCTGAACTGTTCGATCCGTTGTTCTTCAATATCTCGCCGGCCGAAGCGGAACGTATGGATCCCCAGCAGCGGCTGTTCCTGGAGGCCAGTTGGCACTGCATCGAAGATGCTGCGATACGGCCGTCCAGCCTTTCCGGGAGCCGGTGCGGTGTTTTTGTCGGCTGCGCTTCAAGTGAATACGGGCGCGACCAGAGCAAGGACGGGCTGAACTCCCACGCCTTAATGGGCGGTGCATCATCGATTCTGGCCGCCCGCATCTCGTATTTTCTGAATCTAAAAGGCCCGTCTCTCGCGATCGATACGGCATGTTCGTCTTCCCTGGTCGCACTTGCCCAGGCCTGCGATAGCTTGATTCTCGGCTCGTCCGATGTCGCTCTGGCGGGGGGCGTCCACATGATGTACGGGCCGGCCATGCACATCATGACCAGCCAAGCTGGTATGTTGTCCGACGCCGGCCGGTGCTTCGCATTCGACGCTCGCGCGAATGGATTCGTTCCGGGCGAAGGCGTCGGCGTCGTCTTGCTAAAGCGGCTTTCGGACGCCATTCGGGACGGCGATTGGATTGCCGGAATCATTCGGGGCTGGGGTGTGAACCAGGACGGTAGAACGAACGGCATCACGGCGCCCAGCGCGAAATCGCAAACGGCGTTGGAACTCGATGTATACCGCCGGTCCCAGACCGATCCTGAGACCATTAGGCTGGTGGAAGCGCACGGAACGGGGACTGCTCTGGGCGACCCCGTCGAAGTAGAGGCGCTCACGGATGCCTTCGCGTCGTTTACCAACCGGCGGAACTATTGCGCGCTCGGTACCGTGAAGAGTAATATCGGTCACCTGATGACCGCCGCAGGTATCGCGGGCGTCATCAAGGTATTACTGGCTTTGCGGCACCAAATGCTGCCGCCCACCATCCATTTCAGCGCGCTGAACCCTCACATCGCGCTTGACTCGTCGCCCTTTTACATCAATACCCATCTGCAGCCGTGGGCCGAGGAATCGGATGTGCCGCGAAGGGCCTGTGTGAGCTCTTTTGGATTCAGCGGGACCAATGCGCACGTGGTTATCGAAGAGTTCGCCGCACCGGCTCGGCAACAACTGAATGGTCCGGTTGTGTTTGTGCTTTCCGCGCGCACCCAGGCTCAACTCAAGTCTTACGCACAGAGAATCATCGAGTTCCTTCGTCAGAACGAAACCGTGGACTTGCGGGATCTCGCATACACTCTGCAGGTCGGCCGGGAATCAATGGAGTATCGCATAGCTGCAACGGTGACGTCTCGCGAATCTCTCGGCAACGCGCTCAGCGAGTACATCGCCGGCCAGACTGACCAGCTGATGTGCCAGGGGCGGGTGGATGGAGGTTGTTCCGTGACGACTCCATTCGATGATGCGCTGTTACCGTCCTGGCTGGAAACGAACGGGCTGCAGAAGGTCGCTGAAGCCTGGACTCACGGGTCGGAGGTGAATTGGGATCTTCTCTACCCAGGGGCAAAACCCCGGCGCCTCCGCCTGCCGGGTTATCCGTTCGCGAGGAAAATCTGCTCGTTCTCAAGATCTGAGACGGCATTGGTCGCCGGGCATGAGGCGGATGCAGTCCTGCATCCGCTAGTGCATCGAAACACCTCGGACCTTCGGAGGCAGCGTTACACCTCCGAGGGTTTTGGTTCCGAAGTCTATTTCAACGATCATCAGATTCTCGGAGACAGGGTGCTGGCGGGAAGCGCCCTTCTGGAAATGGCTCGTTTTGCCGTACAGGACGCATCCGGCGATGCTCCCCCGCAGTTGTCCCTCAGGGACGTTGTATGGATCCGCCCATGCGTGTTCTCCCACCCAATCAAAATTCATATCTTCGTCGATCTGAAGGAGTCCGGGGAGATCGCATTCGAAATAGCCGGAGACGAGAACGGAGGCGAAGTATACTGCCGCGGTCGCGCCGGTTTGGCGCCACACGCAAGGCCCCGGCTTGCCCTGCAAACCCTGCAGAGTGAGTGCAGGCTCGAAGTGATCTCGGGAAATTCTTTTTACGATGGCCTGAACAAAAGCGATTTCCACTTCGGACCATCACACCGGGCAATCCGGAACATCTTTCGAGGCGAGAATCAGGCTTTGGCCGAACTGGCGTTGCCGGAAGGATTGTTCCGCCGGGAGCCACGCTTCGTCCTGCACCCAGGCATGCTCGATTCTGCTTTGCAAGCCGCCGCTTTGGTGCTTGCCGATCATGGAATTGACGGCGCACTCTTGCCATTCGCTTTGGATGACCTCACTGTCTTTGCGCCGATGTCCGCAACCATGTCGGCATACGTCCGGCGCAGCAGCGCCTCACAGAATTCCGGCGCAATCCAGAAGTCGGATATCGATCTGCTTGACGATCGTGGAGAGGTCTGTGTCTCGATCTCTGGCTTTTCCATGCGCCCGTGGAAGGAAGGATCTGTACCGCAGATCGAGCGCAGCCGTCACAATCTGTCCCTGCCGGTGATTTTCCGGCCCGTATGGACGCGCTCGGATCTTTTCTTGCCGCCTTCACCCGAGAGAGTTGAGACTCACCTAATAGTGCTCTGCGAGACGTTGGAGATTGATAGAGACGCTGTCGAACAGACTCTTGGTCACGTCGAATGTCTCTACCTCAACTCCCCAGCGCTTGATTCCGAGCGCTATGGGCTCTATTGTGAACGGATTTTGCGGGCGCTCCAGTCGGTTCAATCGGCTGCAACTCGAGGGCGCATTCTCGTTCAGGTGGTTGGAAGCGCGAAGGCCCGTCTTATCCTGCGCGGCATGACAGGACTGCTCAAGACTGCGGAGCGAGAACTGAGCAGTATGTGCGGCCAGGTAATCGAACTGATCGGATCGCCCACGGCTTCTGAAATTCTCCAAACCCTTCGCGACGAAGCTCAAGATTGGCGATCCAGGGAAGTGCGCTACGTAGAGTCCAATCGATTCGTGGCGGAGTGGGCCAGCGTTCCTTGGACCGAGGACGCTCCGTCGCCATGGAAGGACAAAGGGGTCTATGTGATCGCCGGAGGCGGCGGCAAACTCGGCTTGCTACTTGCCCGCGAGATCGCGCACAGCGCCGCGAACCCGACCCTGGTGCTCGCCGGCCGGTCATCGCCTAGTCCGTCGGTCGTAACCGAGCTGAATCATATCCGCTCCTTGGGAGCAACTGTCAGCTGTGACCGGGTTGATATAAGTGATTCCGACGCCGTGTCGGACTGGATCAATCGCGTTCAAAACGAACATGGCGGAATCACAGGGGTCATCCATGTAGCGGGGGTCATCAAGGACAACTACCTCCACAACAAGACCGCTGAGGAATGTCGCGAGGTCCTTGCACCCAAAGTGGCGGGCGTGCTTGCGCTGGATCGAGCCACCCGAGACATCGCACTGGACCTGTTTCTGGTTTTCTCCTCGGTTGCGGGAGCTCTCGGGAATGCCGGTCAGGCCGACTACGCTTCCGCCAATGCGTTCCTGGATGCGTATGCGGAGCATCGCTCCGAACTGGTTGCGAGCAAGCAAAGGTCGGGCCGGACCCTCTCCATGAACTGGCCGTTGTGGCGTGATGGTGGCATGCAAATCGACGCCGCCACATCCAGGAGAATGAAAGAGTCCGGCTGGGATGGGTTGGAAACGCGCGCCGCGTTTCGCGCTTTGAACCAATGCATAGCGGGCGAGCAATCTCACTTTTTGGTGGCATCAGGCGATCCGGAAAAAATTCGTCGTCTGCTTTTGCCGCTTCAACCTGTTACCGATCCGAGCACTGTGGGCAATAAGGAACTTGTTGCCGGAAACTTGACGCAGACGCTTAGGCATATTATTTCCGGTCTACTCAAAATTGAAGAGCAGGAAATCGACGGAAACACGGAGTGGAGCGAATTCGGATTCGATTCTATCTCCCTGACGGATTTCGCGGGGCAAATCTCCCAGAGATTCGGCATCGATCTTTCGCCAACGATCTTCTTCGAACATCCCACCCTGGAGGGTTTGGCAGCGTTCCTGCGCGAACAGTTTGGCACCGCATTCCCGCAGGCCAGAGTCCCGCAACCGGCCCAGCGGTCAGAGGTCAAGCAATCCGTCCAGGCGCCCGAGTCATTGCGACTCGCCAGTGCGGCCGCAGAACCGCTGCGCGCTGTGCCTAAATCATCGCCCCAGCCGATTGCAGTGATCGGAATGAGCGGCTGTTTTCCTCAGGCCCGGGATCTGGATGCGTTTTGGCGAAACCTCGTGGACGGCCGCGATTGCATCGAAGAGATACCCGCGAGCCGCTGGGATTGGCGTGCCTTTTACGGAGACCCAAGCCAGGAAGACAACAAAACCCGGATCAAGTACGGTGGATTTATCGAAGGTGTCGATGAATTTGATCCTCTGTTTTTCAATATCTCACCGGCAGAAGCCGAGATGATGGATCCGCAGCAGAGGCTCTTGTTGACCCATGTCTGGCGCGCGATTGAGGACTCCGGACACGCTCCGGAGAGCCTTGCTGGAAGCGCTACGGCAATCTTTGTGGGCACTGGCGCGAGCGGTTACGGCACCATTCTCCAGGCCGCCAGAGTACCCCTAAAAGGTTATTCTTCCACGAGCTCCGTGCCATCGTTGGGGCCGAATCGCATTAGTTTCCTGCTCGATTTGCACGGCCCCAGCGAGCCCATCGAGACCGCCTGTTCGAGTTCTCTTGTGGCCGTTCACCGGGCACTGATGGCGATTGAGAACGGTCTTTGTGACACCGCAATCGTTGGTGGTGTCAACACGATCCTGACGCCAGAGGGGCACATCGGGTTCGGCAAGGCGGGGATGCTTAGCGAAGATGGCCGATGCAAGACCTTCTCGGATCGAGCTGATGGCTACGTCCGCAGCGAAGGTGTGGCCGTCTTGATTTTGAAACGCCTCCAGTTGGCGGAGCGCGATGGCGATCATATCTACGGCCTACTGTGCGGCAGTGCTGAAAACCACGGTGGGCGAGCCGCTTCCCTGACGGCTCCCAACGCCAAGGCCCAAGCGGCGGTGTTAGAAGCGGCCTACGCGCGGGCCGGAATAGACCCGCGAACTGTCACGTATATTGAGGCACATGGCACAGGAACCCCACTGGGGGACCCGGTTGAAGTGAACGCTCTCAAGGCGGCATTCCTGTCGCTCCAGCGTTGCGGCGATCCTTCCTTGGACGTAACTGCGAGTTGTGGCCTGGGATCGGTGAAGAGTAATATCGGGCATCTGGAACTGGCCGCGGGAATTGCCGGGCTGGTCAAAGTTCTGTTGCAACTGCGCTATAAAACCCTGGTCGGAACTCTTCACTGCGAAACCATTAATCCATACATCGATCTTCAAGCCAGTCCTTTTTATATAGTCCGGAAGACTAAAGCTTGGACCGCTCTCAAAGATCCAAACGGCAGAGCTATTCCGCGCCGCGCAGGTGTCAGCTCCTTTGGATTCGGCGGCGTAAATACGCATGTCATCGTCGAAGAGTACGTCGCGAAGCCAGATTCCGACGCGTATTCACAGTGGAAGGGTCCGGCTTTAATCGTCTTGTCGGCGCGAAATGGCCGTCAATTGCGCCAGCAGGCTGAACAATTAATCGCAGCGCTCGAACGAGCATCTTGGTCCGACAGCGACCTGCCCAGTATCGCCTTTACCTTACAGGCAGGCCGCGATGCGATGGAGGAACGGTTGGGCATTGCTGGCGTCTCCCTGGCAGACCTAAAGGCCAAGCTCGATTTGTTCCTGCGCGGGGAGGCCGCCAGTGAGAAAGTTTGGCATAGCGCAGACAAGCGGGTGCGCCAGGCGCTCTCTGCTTTCTCGGCTGATGAAGACCTGGCGGCTGCCATTGCCACTTGGATTGCCAAAGAAAAGTACGACCTGCTTCTAGAGTTTTGGACCAAGGGAGGTGTAATCGCGTGGGAGAAGCTCTATGGTGAGACGAAACCCAAGCGCCTCAGCCTGCCTGCATATCCTTTTGCGCGCGATCGCTATTGGCCCTCGGTGTCCGGGTCTCTGATCCTGCCGCTGCCCGATGTGCAGCGCGGTGGGTGGCTACATCCCCTCTTACATCGGAACACTTCCGACCTCGCTGCCCAGCGCTTTAGCTCGACGTTTTTTGGAGACGAGTCCTTTCTCGCCGACCATATCGTGCAAGGCAGGAAGACTCTGCCGGCCGCGGTTTATCTAGAGATGGCCAGAGCTGCTTTCTTCCTCTCGTCGGGCCACGCTGCCGCTCCGGCGAGAGGGATTCGCCTTTGTGATGTGGTCTGGCTGCGGCCCGCGCTCGTGGAGGATCGGGAGCTGGAAATCCATGTCAGCTTGGTGCCGGACCGCGCAGATGATGTCCGTTTTTGCATTTCTCCGGATGCGAGCGGCGGCAGTGGGCTCGACGTCAACTCGCGAACCTATTGCCGCGGACGCGCCGAACATTTTCCGATCGAGTCGATTCCACGGCTCGATCTTCCCGCTCTACGCGCTGCGTGCGGACTGGAACAACTTACGTCCGAACAGTGCTACCGCGCATTCGATGCCTGCGGCTTGGTCTATGGTCCCGCCCACCGAACTGTCAGGACGATCTATCGGGGGAGCAATCAGGTGGTTGCGGAGATCGTTGCTCCTAAGCCGGCTGCTTATTTCGATCAGCATGTGATCTTGCATCCCAATCGGTTGGACGGCGCGTTGCAGACCATCATCGGACTATTTCCGGTCGAAGCCGGCCGTGAACCTCTGGTTCCGTTTGCGCTGGGTGCGTTGGAAATCTTCGCGCCGATACCTGCCCGGGCATGGGTATGGATTCGCCCCTCGCAGTCCAGCGGAGGAGGCGATAGCACACCCAGGCTGAACCTGGATCTCGTGGACGAGGACGGTCAACTCTGTGTGAGGATCAGGGAGTTCACGGCCCGTGCAGTAAAAAGTGGAGGTGTATCGCAAGAAGCCGGCGGTCCCGACGAGTCCGGGGCCCATCCGGATCGCCTCGCTGCTACAACCCCGAAGGATGCCGTGTCTCCAACCGAATCGGCAACCACATTCGCCATCGGCAGGATTCTGGTCGAAGAGATTTCCACCATCCTCAAGCTTCGCCCAACGGACCTCGACCCTGACTCAGAGCTCACCGACTTCGGCTTCGATTCGATTACTCTTACCGAATTCGCAGCTCACCTCAATTCCGAGTATGATCTCGAGATCTCGCCCACTTTGTTCTTTGAATGCCCTACGATTCGAGCGCTTGCTATCTATTTGGCGGCGACATATGCACAGCACTTCCTTCAAAAGCCCGCCGGAACGAGCGAGACCAACAGCGGAACCGACGACTTTCCAGCTCAACTTCAGACTTCGCAGGCTTTCGCAGCGCCCGCTGGTAGACGGTTTCGCCCCGCCCCATCTCCCGATCAAAATCGCTCGCTCCAAGGAGCTGATCCCATTGCCATCATCGGCATGAGTGGCCGTTTTCCATTGGCCGCCGACCTCGATGAATTCTGGAGGAACCTCGTGGAGGGACGAGATTGTGTTCAGGAGATTCCACCCTCGCGTTGGGATTGGCGCCGGTTTTACGGTTCTCCGGAAACAGAAGCAAACAAGACAAACATTAAGTGGGGATGCTTTATTGACGGCGTTGGCGAATTCGATCCCTTGTTTTTTGGAATATCTCCGGCGGAAGCGGAGCTGATGGATCCTCAGCAACGCCTGCTCATGACCTACGCTTGGCACGTGATCGAAGACGCCGGTTATGCTCCGCAGGAGCTTTCAGGTACGAACACAGGCGTCTTCGTCGGAACAGGCCAAACGGGTTACGGGAGTCTGATCGATCAGGCTGGAATAGAAATCAAAGGTTACTCTTCCACCGGTTCCGTGCCTTCTGTGGGACCGAACCGCCTGAGCTATTTCCTCAATTTGCGGGGCCCTAGTGAGCCTGTTGAGACCGCATGCTCCAGTTCACTGGTGGCTTTGCACCGTGCGATCGCGGCCATTCGCGGCGGTGAGTGCGACATGGCTCTCGCGGGCGGCGTAAACACAATCGTGACTCCGGCCGCGCATATAGCGTTCAACCAGGCCGGCATGTTGAGCCAGAACGGGCGCTGTAAAGCATTCGCGGAAGAAGCCGACGGCTATGTGCGCGGGGAAGGCGTCGGTATGCTCATGCTGAAGCGCGCTTCGCAGGCCGAAGCCGATGGAGACCACATCTACGGGATTATTCGAGGGAGCGCAGTCAATCATGGTGGCAGGACCGCTTCTCTGACTGCTCCCAGCCCGAAAGCTCAGGCCGAGCTACTGATGCGCGCGTATCGAGCGGCTGGTGTCTGCCCTGAGACAGTCACGTATGTGGAAGCGCACGGAACAGGAACGCAACTGGGTGATCCGATTGAAATCGATGGTTTGAAGAAGGCATTTGCAGCCCTCGACCTTGACGGGCATGGCCGGGAGATCCAAAAGAGTCACTGCGGGTTGGGCTCTGTGAAGTCTAACATCGGTCACCTGGAACTGGCTGCAGGCGTCGCGGGTGTCATTAAGGTCTTGCTTCAGTTCAAGCACAAGACACTCGTCAGGACACTGCATTGCGAGCACATTAATTCGCACATTTCACTTGAAGATACGCCCTTTTATATCGTTCGTGAGACGCGTCCGTGGCAGGCGCTGGCCGATTCCTCAGACCGACCCCTACCGCGCAGAGCAGGCGTGAGTTCCTTTGGCTTCGGCGGTGTTAACGCGCATGTCGTGCTCGAGGAGCACATTCCCGCTTCTCATTTTCCGCGAGCGCGGTCCGCAGAGCCATGCCTGATCGTTCTGTCGGCTAAGAACGAAGCCAGGCTGATGGAGCGAGCCGAACAGTTGGTGCGAGCTCTCAATGGCGAACGGTGGGGAGACGAGGCGCTTCGCTCCATCGCCTACACTCTGCAGGTCGGCCGTGATCCCATGGACGAACGGCTCGGTTTTCTGGCGTCTTCCGTTGATGAGTTCCGGGCGAAACTGACCGCTTATGTGCAAGGCCAGTCCGCGCCGGGGGAATTGTGTCGGGGGCAGGCCAAGCGCACCAACAAAGAAATACTATCGCTGCTCTCTGAGGATCAGGAACTGCAAGAAAGGATCAGTCAGTGGTTTGAGAGGAAAAAGTTCACCAAGATTCTGAACCTCTGGGCGCGGGGTGCAACCATCGACTGGCGGATGCTCTATGTCCCACCATTCCCGAATCGTGTTAGTCTGCCCTCGTATCCGTTCGCGCGTGAGACGTATTGGGTGCCATCGACACAGCCCTCTCGACTCTCTCCTCTTGGGCGAGCTGCGCGGGTGCTTCACCCGCTACTTCACGGGAATTCAGAGGATCTCGGTGGTCAAGAGTATACCTCCACATTCACAGGAGAAGAGTTCTTTTTACGCGACCATGTAGTGCGCGGCGAGCGGATTCTCCCGGCGGTGGCCTACCTCGAGATGGCGCGCGAAGCGGTAGCGCAGGCCACCAGCACCATGTCGCCAGCGAGCATCACACTGCGGAACATCGTTTGGCTGCGTCCGTTCATGGTCAGGGATCGCGCTTCGCAGATCCACATCAGTCTACGGCGACAAGACGAGAGAGAGATTGAATTTGAGTTATACGGCTACGATTCGGGAAGCGATTCTGGAACCAGGCAGGTTCTGGCGCGAGGCTACGCGCGCCTTTCAGAAAGCGCTCATCCGCCGCAAATCGACATTGCCAGCAAGCAGGCGGCATGTACCCATCGACGCCTGTCTGCGGCTGAGTGCTACGAGCGGCTTGCCTCGACCGGACTCACTTATGGTCCTTCTTTCCGCGGATTGGACGAAGTCCTCGTGGGCTCGAGTCAAGTTGTGGCCCGGGTGAGACTGCCTGCGGACGCCGCGACGGAGAATACGCCCGAATACGTATTGCATCCCAGCGTTATGGACGCCGCGCTACAGGCATGCTTTGGACTATGGGAAGGCGCCGGTAGCCCGGGCGTGCCGTTCGGCCTGGATCTGCTCGAAATGTGGGGACCATCCCCGCAGAATGGGTTCGTTTTCGCCGCCGCCCGGCCGCGCCCCGAAGCGGCTGATGGCGTCTCGAAGTTAGACGTCAGCTTCTGCGACCTCTATGGCAGCGTACGGATCAAGATGAGCGGCCTGTCCATCCGAAGACTGCCGGAGGAAGCGCTGCACGAGGAGCGGGGAACTCTGATCTTGCGGCCGGTTTGGCGCGACCTTCAAGCCGAACGAAAAGAAGAGTCCAATGAGCCCCAAGTTCGCTATGTTGTCCTTTGCGAGCTGCCAGAGATCGCGGTGGACCGGATCGCGTCCCGGCTGCCTGGTACACAGTGCCTTAGCCTCGATTCGCCTACCGACCCTCCCCATCGGCGTTTCATCAACCATGCGGCCAGGATAGTTGGGGAAATCCAAGAGCACCTGAAACGTCACGGGCGCACTCCTGCTCTTCTGCAAATCGTCATCCCGGGTGAAGGGGATGACCGCCTTCTGAGGGGCTTGGCCGGCCTTGTGAAAACGGCGCGATTGGAAGAACCGGCGCTTCGCACTCAGTTGATTGAAATCGATATGTCAATGGCCTCGCCGCAGGCCCCGGATGACGTGATCGAGAAGCTCAATCATGCCGCCGCGGCGGACCGCCACTGCCACATTGCTTATCGGGCGGGGCGAACCCTGAATCCGGATTGGGAAGAAGTGATCTCGCCTCCGCACTCGGCCATGCCGTGGCGCGATGAGGGCGTTTACCTGATAACTGGGGGCGCCGGCGGATTGGGACGCGTTGTCGCACAGGACATCGCTTCGGCGGTCGCGCGGCCGACAATTGTTCTCGTCGGCCGTTCCGCCGTCCTTGAAGCAGGCGTCCACGGCTGGATCCCGATAGACAAAAGCAGGACGGCCCGGATCGAATACCGCGCGGCGGACGTGACGCGGGCGGCCGACTGCTCCAAACTAATCGAGTCCGTCCTGCGAGAGTTCGGGAAATTGAACGGCATCATCCATGCCGCGGGCGTCATTCGCGACAATCACATCAGGAATAAGAGCCAGGAAGAATTCGAAGAAGTTCTGGCTCCCAAAGTCAGCGGACTTAGGAACCTGGATGAAGCCAGCAAAGACGTCGACCTGGATTTCTTTATTCTTTTCTCTTCCTTGGCAGGCGTATTTGGAAATGCGGGGCAGTCAGACTACGCCGCAGCGAACGCGTTTCTGGATGCATACGCAACCTATCGGAACGAATTAGTCTCCAGCAGGAAGCGCGGCGGAAAGACGGTCTCTCTGAATTGGCCTTTGTGGCGCCAGGGAGGCATGACTGTGAATCCCGCCAGCGAGAAAATCATCATGCAGACCACGGGCTTGATGCCCATGGAGACTGGTGCCGGTATGGATGCATTGTCCCGATCGATCGCTTCCGGAGAAGAGCAGCTGCTGGTGGTTTCCGGTAACCTGGACAAGATCAGAAAGACATTGTTCCATGGCGCATCCCAAACCCTGGGGCCTACCGCACGCGATGCTGGCCGCGATCGAGAGTCGTTCCAGCCCGCAAACCAACGAATGGTCCAGGAACTGGGAGAAGCATTGCGTACTACCGTAGGGAATTTGCTCAAAGTCGACGTCCACCTCATCGATCCCGAGGGCGATCTGAGCGAATTTGGGCTGGACTCCATTACGTTAACGGAGCTCACGAACCATCTCAACCTGACCTATGGGTTTGATCTCGCTCCTACGATATTCTTCGAATATCGAACGTTGCAGGCAGTATCGGAATACCTGGCTTGCACCTATGCCGAGAAGTTGGCGCCAGCCTTCCGGCGCGCCGTCATCACCGTACCGCCTGCAGAGCCAACCAAGGCGCCGGAACCGGTTCAGCAGCTTCGGCACAGTGTATTGGGAAAGGAAGCTGAGCCCACGCCGCTTGCCGTGGTGGGAATGAGCGGACGTTTTCCTAAAGCAGCCGATCTAGACGCCTTTTGGGAAAACCTCGTAAACGGCGTCGACTGCATTTCAGAGATTCCTGAATCACGCTGGAACTGGCGCGACTTTTTCGGCGATCCTAATCGGGAAGCTAACAAGACCAAGGTCAAGTGGGGAGCCTTCATCGACGGTGTGGACGAATTCGATCCTCTGTTTTTCGGCATTTCTCCCAGCGAGGCTGAGGTGATGGACCCGCAACAGCGACTGCTGATGCAGTACGTCTGGCTAGCCATCGAGGATTCCGGATACGCGCCGCGTAGCTTGGGCGGAACCAGGACGGGCATCTTTGTCGCTACCGGCAACACGGGTTATAGCAGTCTGATGGATCGCGCCAACCTTGCAATTCAAGGCTACTCGTCGGCTGGCGCCGTACCCTCGATTGGTCCCAACCGAATGAGCTATCTTCTCGATTTGCACGGGCCAAGCGAACCGATCGAAACCGCATGTTCGAGTTCGCTGGTTGCGATCCATCGGGCGATGGAAGCGATTCACTGCGGAAGCTGCGACATGGCCATCGCCGGGGGCGTCAACACCATTGTTACCCCGGGCGCCCACATCGGTTTCGACAAAGCAGGGATGCTTTCTTCCGACGGACGATGCAAGACTTTCGACCAACGCGCCGACGGTTACGTCCGCGGCGAAGGGGTCGGGATGCTCTTCCTGAAGAGGTTGCGTGATGCAGAGGAGGCGGGCGACTGGATCCATGGAGTGATCCGTAGCAGCGCGGTGAATCACGGAGGACGCGCCAAGTCCCTGACGGCGCCGAATCCGAATGCGCAGGCCGATTTGATCCGAAACGTTTACACCAAGGCAGGCGTGGATCCGCGCTCCGTCACCTATATAGAAACCCACGGAACAGGCACCCAGCTTGGCGACCCGATTGAGATCAACGGCCTAAAGGCGGCGTTCGCGCGTCTTTACGAAGAGATCGGGGAGAAGGTGGTCGAGCAGCATCACTGTGGCTTAGCATCGGTGAAGAGTAACATCGGTCATCTGGAACTGGCCGCCGGTGTTGCCGCAGTGATCAAGGTGCTCCTACAGCTCAAGCACAAAAAGCTGGTTAAGACTCTGCATTGTGAGACCGTTAATTCTTTCATTAAGCTGGAGGACAGCCCTTTCTTCATCATCCGCGATCTCCAGGATTGGCAGCCTGTCCATGACGACTCTGGGAGGCTCTTGCCAAGACGAGCGGGCGTCAGTTCATTCGGGTTTGGCGGTGTCAACGCACATGTAATGATCGAGGAATATGTGCCGAAGGTTGCGACGGCCGAGTCTATACCGCGCGTTCCTGTCGCCGTTGTGCTTTCGGCAAGAACGGTGGAGCAGCTCAGTCGGCAAGCCTCGAATTTGCTCGGTGCGATTCGAAAACGCTCCTGGTCAATTTCGGATTTGAATAGCATAGCGTTCACGCTACAAGCGGGAAGGGAGGCCATGGAGGAACGGCTGGCGGTTATTGTGGATTCTCCCGAAGCGCTGGGCGCCTCCCTGCAATCGTTCCTTGACGGCCATACCGGGATGGAGAATGTCTTCCGCGAGCAAGTCAGTGAGCGAGGTACGTCCCCTTCGCCGGCGCAGGAAGGAGATCTCCAACATGCAATGGAAGCCTGGATTGCGAGAGGTCAGCTCGCTAACTTGCTTCGCCTTTGGATTCGCGGCGCGCCTGTCGATTGGAGCACGCTGTACCGTGGCGCTAAGCCTCGGCGAATCCCTTTGCCCGGCTATCCTTTTGCCCAGAATCGGTACTGGGTACCAACACAGTCTGCGACGCCCGCCAATGGAGCCAGCAAGGATCATAAGGATTCGAGACAGCAGGGACTTCGCGAGATCCCTTCAGTGATCGGGCGTTTACAGAAACGAATATCTTCGCCTTCCAGCGGGATGGAGTCGCTTTCGCTCATCGAGGACCACCAATAGAAACGCAGTCGCAAACAGAGCTCTATGAACATAGAAGTACGATCTGAGATGGAAGAGTCGCTGTGCTGTCTGCTCTACTCACAACTCTCGGCCATGGGCTGCTTCCGGCGGCTCCCTGCCGCGCTCGCCGAGATGATTGAGGTGGCGGGAATTTCACCCGTGTATGAGCGCTGGCTTGAGGAATCGATCGCGGTTTGTGTGCGACACCAATACCTCGCGAAGGATGGCGATCGTCTTGTCCAGGGAATGAAGGCGCCGCCGAAGTTGGATGCGGCCTGGCAATCGTGGGCGCACGCCAAAGGTGTTTGGATGGCAGGGCAAAACCGGCAAGCTGTGGCTGCTTTCGTTGACGTGGCAATTCAGGCCCTGCCCGACTTACTGTCGCGCCGCCGGCGCGCCACTGATGTTTTGTTTCCGAACGGATCGCTTTCTTTGGTGCAGGGGATTTACAAAGATAACCCGATTGCGGACTACTTCAATGGCGTGTTGGCAAACAGCGTCGAGTCTTACGTGCAGCTCCGGCTGGATGAAAACGCGGCGGCGCAGATCCGAATTCTAGAAGTCGGTGCGGGCACGGGCGGCAGTACCGCTCAGATCCTGCGCCAGATGCGGCCCTATACGTCGATTCTGGCCGAGTACTGCTATACCGACCTCTCGAACGTATTTTTGAGCCATGGGAAGGAGGAGTTCGGCCGTCATCACCCCTGGATGACCTTTCGAATTCTGAATATCGACCAACCTCTAAGCGATCAGGACATCGCCATCGGAGCTTTTGATCTGGTCATCGCGAGCAATGTGCTGCACGCTACGCCGAGCATTCGTCGAACTTTACTGAACGTTAAAAGCGCGCTGATTCGGAATGGCCTGGTGATGTTGAATGAGGTCAGTGGTAACAGCCTGCTGACACATCTCACGTTTGGATTGCTGGATGGGTGGTGGTTGTACGAGGATCCGGAAATACGGATTCCCGGATGCCCCGCGCTTGCCCCCAACGCATGGAAGGCAGCTCTGGAAGAGTCCGGCTTCAACTCGGTGTTCTTCCCCGCCGCCGACGCGCATCATAATGGCCAGCAGATTGTTATTGCCGAGAGCAACGGTCTCATTCAGGTATCGCCTTTTGTGTTGCGAAAGAGCGGTAACGGACACAGTCGCATCGTACGCGAGGTGCAAGACCCTGACGAGCCGCGCACGAGACCCGCGTCAAGGGCGGAAGCCGGCCATGTGAGGCAACTGGTTCGCGCCCGCGTCGCTGCGACTTTAGGACTGAGCGAGACGGAAATTGACGATAACCGGACGTTTTCCGACTACGGTGTCGATTCCATCAATGGCGTAAATGTGATCAATGCTATCAATGACGCGCTGGGGCTCGCATTGCAGACGATCGTGCTGTTCGATTACAGCAATGTCAATGCGTTGACAGACTACATTACCTGCCGTCACGGGGATTCAATCGCTGGTATGGGAGCGGGAATTGAGCCATGCGAAGCCGATCAGATGCAAGCCCCGGCCCCGGTTTCCATTTCTGAATCCGATTTACCGCGTGGCGTGGATCTACGTCCCCAACCAGGGCAAGAGGATCCCATTGCCGTCATTGGAATGAGCGGCCGCTTTGGAGCTGCAAATTCGGTTCAGGAACTTTGGGAACATCTTGCCGCAGGACACGATCTAGTGAGTGAAGTCTCGCGCTGGGATCTCACGCGCCACTATGTAGAATCCTTCGGTTCGAGTGAAAACTACTGCCGGCATGGCAGTTTCATCGAAGGCATCGATCTTTTCGATGCGGCCTTTTTCCAGATTTCCGCCATAGAAGCGCGATGCATGGATCCGCAACAACGTCTTTTCCTGGAAGAATGTTGGAAAGCGCTCGAGGACGCAGGTTATGCCGGTCAAACACAGTATCACGAAAGCTGTGGCATTTATGTTGGGTGCGCGGGCGGGGACTACCAGAGGCTGTTCTCGGGGAGCGAGCCGGGACAAGCGTTTTGGGGAAACGCCAGCTCTATCGTACCGGCGCGGATCGCCTACTTCTTGAATTTGCGAGGGGCGGCCATTGCCGTGGATACTGCATGCTCCAGTTCGCTTGTGGCGATCCACCTGGCTTGCCAAAGCCTCTGGCGCGGGGAAACGGACTTGGTTTTGGCGGGCGGCACGCACGTGCAGTCCACACCAACTTTTTACCTCTTATCGAGCCGAGGCGGTATGCTCTCGCCCACCGGTCGTTGCCACACTTTTGGGGATCAGGCCGATGGTTTTGTACCGGGCGAAGGCGTGGGTGTGGTGGTTCTGAAGAGGCTGGCGAACGCCATCGCTGATCGTGACCATATCTATGGCATCATCCGCGGTTCGAGCATCAATCAAGACGGCGCGACGAACGGCATTACTGCACCCAGCAGCATGTCGCAGGCGCGTCTGGAATGCGAGGTCTATGACCGTTTCCACATCAACGCCGAATCGATTCAAATGGTGGAAGCTCACGGCACGGGGACCAAACTAGGTGATCCCATCGAGTTCGAAGCCCTGTCGCGCGCGTTTCGCCGTTACACCGGCAAAAGTGGCTATTGTGCGATTGGGTCCATCAAGACCAACATCGGTCATACGGCGACAGCCGCCGGCGTTGCCGGGGTCATCAAAGTTCTGCTCTCGCTCCAGCACCAGACGATTCCAGCTTCGCTCCATTGTTCGAAATACAATCCGAGCATTGCGGTGGAGGGCAGTCCGTTTTATGTAAACAAACAGACAAGTTACTGGGAGGTCCCGCCCGGCGAAAAGCGGCGTGCCGCCCTGAGTTCTTTCGGCTTTGGCGGCACAAACGCTCACATGGTCATAGAGGAGGCGGCGCTTCCGGTTGAGGCTCCTCAAGAGGCAAAGCCGGCGTACTGGATCGTATTGTCGGCGCGCACTACCCCGCAACTGCGCCAACAGGCACAGCAGTTACGCCTCTTTGTCGAGTCCCAAGATTCTAGCGGCCGTGGCTTGGATTTGAATTGCGGCGATTTGAGTTACACCTTGCTGGTCGGAAGGCGCCACTTTCAGCACAGATTGTCCTGCCTGGTTTGCGATGTCCGGGAGTTGGGTTCAGCGCTAGGAAAATGGCTGGAGACGGGTTTCGCCGCCCAGATCGCGGTTTCCGAGACCGGCCAACAGAAACGGCGCAATCAACCCGATCTGGTTCGCTACGGCAACGCCTGCCTCCAGGAGTGTGCCCGCGGAGCGGTGCCTTCGCTTTATTTGGAAAAGCTCGGCGCTGCCGCGGAGTTGTACCTGCAAGGCTACGCACTGGATTTCGAGCTGCTGTTTGCCCACGATCGGTTTCGACGGATTTCCGTGCCAACCTACCCTTTTTCGCGGGTTTCGCATTGGATCACTGCCGAAGGCGTCGGGGCGAGTCAAACAAAAAACGCGGATGTTCGTTCTGCCCCGGCGAAACATCCGTTGTTGCAGCGTCAATCGTTCGCCGATTCGGCGCGGTGCTGCTACACGTCAACCTTCACCGGAGAAGAGTGGTTTCTTTCCGATCACGTCGTGCAAGGCAAGAAGATCCTTCCAGCGGCGGTTCAGATCGAAATGGCGAGGGCGGCGGTTGCGGATGCACTGGCGGTTAACGGCGAGTCGCGGCTGCGTCTGCACAGTATCGTTTGGTCGCGTCCCGTGGTGGTCGGCAATTCTCCCGTTAAGTTTGGCATCCGCATCTTCGAGGCCATCAACGGGCCGGATGAGCGAGAGTGCCGCTACCAGGTCTTCAGCGGCGAAAGCCCTTCGACCTCAGGCGAGGTAATCCACGGCCTGGGCCGCGTCGCGGGTCATAAAAAATATGGGCGATGCGCGTGGCGACGGTCCCCGTATCGAGCTAGCGTCTATTCGCGCTGCATGCGAATCCGATTTCATTCCCAGCGAAAAGCTGTACGAGCAGTACCGCCAATTCGGGATTGACTACGGCCCTGCCTTTCGCGCCATCGATGGTATTTACGTTGGTGCCGAGCAGGTCTTGGCGAAGGTGCATTTGCCGCCGGGCTTCGCGGAGACAGGCTCTTATTTGCTGCATCCCAGTCTGCTTGACGCCGCACTTCAAGGGGTGATTGCTCTGTTCGCTGGGGACGGAACGATTCGTCCTGCCCTTCCTTTTGCCTTGCGCGAGTTGGAGGTGTTCGGCTCCTGTCCGGATCGGATGTGGGTTTGGATTCGATACGACGCCACAAACGATAAAAATGCACCGGTAGATGCCACCCGGCAGTTCGATCTCGATTTGTCCGATGAACAGGGTCGAGTTTGCGTAACACTGCGCGGCTTTTCAACGCGCGTGGTGCCGCTGATGGAAGCAGGATCCACAGTCCGTTCGGAGCCAGCCTTTGGGGCACCCTCGGATAGCACCTCCCAAGGCCACTCTCCTTTCGTAGGCGACCTCCTCTTATTGCCGGTTTGGAATCCCGTCGCTGTCGCGGACGCTGTTGCGAGCCCGGACTTCACACAACGCGTTTTGGTGTTGGACGCGGATCGCTCTTTGCCTGCCCACTGGTGCCTGCGTCATCCGAACTTGATCCCGCTGGATCTCGACCCTGCGGCTAAAGTGGACGAGATTACGAGCGCCATAAAGCAGATCGGCCAGATCGATCGTGTTTTGTGGATTGCACCCGAATCGGCTTCCGACTTCAGTGATCTGATTGTGCGTCAAGAGAATGGTGTGCGTGCTCTTTTCCGCGTGGTGAAGGCCGTGATTCAAGCCGGCTATGGGAGCGCAAGTCTCGCTTGGACCGTCATCACTTTCTGCTGCCAGGCGATTCGGAGGACTGATCCAGCCGACCCCACCCATTCGGCAGTCCACGGCTTGGTGGGCTCCATGGCCAAGGAGTATCCCAACTGGACGGTGCGTCCGATTGATCTGTCCTCCAAGGACGTTGCACCGTCGCTGGAAGAGATTTTGAAGCTATCGAGCGACCCATCCGGCAATGTGCTTGCGTACCGTGATGGGCAATGGCATGAACAAAAGCTGGTGTTGCTCGAGCCGGGCCCCGCGCTGGAGAGTCTCGGTTCGCGATATCGGAGCGGCGGTGTCTACGTAGTCCTCGGAGGCGCGGGAGGTGTGGGTGTTGCATGGAGCGAATACATGCTGCGGCAGCACCATGCTCAAGTCGTGTGGCTTGGGCGCCGTGATCCCGATGATACGATTCGTGCCAAAATCGATTCGTTCGGTAAACTCGGTCCGAAACCGGAGTACGTGTCGGCCGACGCGACGGACCTCGGTTCCCTCCAGGCAGCCGTCGCTGAAATCAAGCGGCGATTCGGAGCGATTCACGGAGTAGTCCACTCGGCCATTGTGCTCCTGGATCAGGGACTCGCTACGATGAGCGAAGACAGATTCAGCGCGAGCCTTTCCGCGAAACTGGATACCAGCGTGAACCTGGTACGGGCATTCGCTGGCGAGCCGTTGGACTTCTTTCTCTTCTTTTCCTCGTTGGCCAGCTTCGTCAAGCCTCCGGGACAGGCGAATTATGCGGCAGGCTGTACCTTTGAGGATGCATTCGCTCTGCATTTGATGCAGACTCGATCCATGACAGCGCGGGTAATAAACTGGGGCTATTGGGGCGATGTAGGTGTCGTTTCCGCGCCCGCGTACCGGCAGCGAATGGAGCGCGCTGGGATTGCGTCCATTCAACCTGCCACTGCGATGCACGCCCTGGAGTTTTTGCTGTCCGGTCCAGTCACTCAGTTGGCTCTGGTGAAGACAACTCGCCCGCTTGCGCTACCCGGCCTTCTGACTTCGGAAGCTGCTACGTTCCAAGCCGCCAGTGAGTTGGACGTAACATTCGACCCTGGGCCCCCTCACACGCGCCACGCAACGGAAAGCCATAATGCCATTTCCGCGGTCGCCGCAAAGATCGAAGCGCTTCCCGCGATGGAGGCGTCCCTTGCTGGACTCCTCTACGCGCAATTGTTGGGGCTGGGCTTCTTTGAGTCGGAGAAGCGCTCGTTATCGGCGCGGAAGAAGGCATGCGGATTGATTCCTCAGTATGACCGTTGGATGGCGCAGAGCTTGCGGGCGTTGACTCACCGCGGGTACATCGCGGTCAACGGCGATATCGTTAACAACTTATTTCAAGGAAGTATCGCCAGCCTCTGGGAAGTCTGGAATCGAAAGCGGGCGGAATGGGCCATGGACCAGGCATTGCAGCCGATGGTAGCTCTCGCTCAAGAGACGCTCGCTGCTTTACCAGGCATCCTCACTGGTGCTCGTCCGGCGACGGATGTTCTATTTCCGCGCGGCTCTGCGAACTTAGTCGCAGCGCTGTATCGCAGTAATCCGGTTGCGGATTACTTCAACGACGCACTCGCTGAGGCAGTCGTCGCCGTTGTGCTGATCCACCGGCAACACTCAGCGTCTCGGAAAATGCGCATCCTTGAAATAGGCGCTGGAACTGGTGGCGCAACTGCGGCGATTCTGCAAAAGCTGCAAGCATCGCAGGAATTTATTTCGGAATACTATTTCACGGACATCTCCAAGAGCTTTATGGGAGCAGCACAACAAGCCTTCGGCCATGAAAACCCATTCCTTCGCTTTGGTGTTTTGGACGTAAGCAAATCCCTCGACTCACAGAATATTGCTGCGGGGCTCTATGATGTGGTGGTGGCTTCGAATGTGCTCCATGCAACTCCCAACGTCCACCTATCACTGCGCAACGTGAAAGCCGCTCTTCGAGCCGGAGGCGCCTTGATCGTGAATGAGCTGAGCGGTCATGCACTGTTCGCACATCTCACCTTTGGACTCTTGGAAGGTTGGTGGCTTCATGAGGATGAAGTTCTGCGTATTCCTGGCGGCCCGGCGCTTGCTCCTACTACCTGGCGCATTGTTCTCGAGAATGAGGGGTTCGTCGGCGTCGAGTTCTTGACACCGAACGCAGAGTCCCTGGGTCAGCAGATTATCTTTGCTAAGAGTGACGGAATTGCACGCCAGCCTCTCTATACATCGAACGATAAATCGAATGTAGTAGACCGCGATGGGCGCCGCGGTGCAACTGCGGGCAGCCACGAGGCAGTGGAAAAGGTCCGATCCACCATTCGCGACTGCCTCGCTGAAAGTTTGGGGTTGGACGCTCGCGAGATTCAGTATGGCTCTCAGTTCCGGGAATACGGTCTGGATTCCATCATCGCTGTTCAGATGGTTAACCTCATTGGGCAGCGCCTTGGATTGGTTCTCGAGACAACCGTGCTCTTTGACTACGACACGGTCCGTACGCTGGCCGAATTCCTGGTGGAGCGGCACTCCCTTTGCGCATCGAGCTTCCAGCGTGATGAGGGAGCGCCGAGTACCCCTTCGGTCGGCGAGCCAGCCGCTACTCTTCCGATTTCAGTCCCCTCCACCTACCAACGTGTGCTGCTGGAGCGGCCCGGACAGATCGATGGAATTCAGGTGGTATCGTCCCCTTGCCGCCCGCTTGCGGCAGACGAGTTGAGGGTAGCCGTCAAAGCGTTCTCGCTGAATTTTGCCGATTTGTTGTGCGTCAAGGGACTGTATCCTACGATGCCGCCCTATCCTTTTACCCCAGGTTTCGAAGCCAGCGGCGTGGTGATTGAGGTCGGTTCCAGCGTGCGGTCAGTGCAAATTGGTGACGCTGTGATCGTCGGCGCCGGCGAGTCGTTGGGAGGTCATGCCAGCATGTGGATTTGTTCTGAGGAACAAGCGTTTCTGAAACCAAAGCGGCTGAGCTTTGAAGACGCTTGCGCACTGCCTGCAGTCAGCATGACTGTCATTGATGTATTCCGCAAAGCTAGGCCGCAGCGCGGAGAGCGAATTCTGATTCAGACGGCCACCGGAGGCGCCGGGCTGGTTGCGGTCCAAATGGCACATCGGTTCGGCCTAGAGATTCTCGCGACGGCCGGATCGCAAAGCAAGCTCGATTATCTCGCAGGACTTGGTGTCCCGCATGGCATCAACTATCGCGAGGTTGACTTCGAGTCCGAGGTCAAGCGAATCACCAATGGGGAGGGCGTCGATATTGTGATCAACACCTTGCCCGGCGAGGCGCTGCAGAAAGGACTGCGCTGCTTGCGTTCGGGAGGGCGCTACGTCGAAATAGCTATGATAGCGCTGAAATCTGCAAAGAGCATCGATTTGTCGGTGCTCCACGATAACCAGTCATTTTTCAGTCTCGATTTAAGGAAACTGGCTCGTTTTAACGCTGCAGTAATGAAGGAGTATCAGGAAGAGTTTCTTCGGCTTGTCGATGAGGGCTGTTTGCAGGCGGTCATTCACAATGTGTTTTCGCTGGATCAAATCAAAGATGCATACGCAGCCTTGGAAACTCGTAGCCATATTGGAAAAGTGGTGGTGCGGATTACCGAATCCTCCCAATCGGTGTCTGAAACGGCTACGGCGGGCTCACGCTTTCCAGAACTGGTACGGTTGAATGGCCAATCGCAGGGACGTCCGGTGTTTTGGCTTCACGGAGGCGTGGGCGGCGTCGAGATGTATCAGCCGCTTGCCCTCAAAATTCCGCGGCCTTTTTTCGGGATCCAGGCGCGCGGCTGGATGACGGATGCCATTCCGATTCGCGGAATTCGAGCAATGGCCAATTATTATTGCTCTATCATCCGATCTGTACAGAACAAGGGCCCCTATGACCTCGGCGGTTACTCGCTAGGCGGGATGCTTGCGTATGAGGTCGCGCGTTGCCTTCAGGGGGACGGCCAGTCGGTGGATTCCCTCGTAATGCTGGACTCCCCCGACAGCACGTACTTGGATATCTTCAAGTTTTCGAAGCGGACCGCAACACTGCAGGCGGTCAACGGTGCGCTCTTTTCGAAAGTGCTTAACGATCCAGATCGATTGCGGACCATTTTGATCGATCGGAGTGAAGTAGATTCGGTCGTGGACGATGAAGCGCTTTTGAAAAGACTAATTTCGATCGCTCAGAAGCGCGGCATGTCGAAGGAGGAATCACAATTACGAGCTACCGTTCAACAGAGCGCCAAACTGCACGACTCTTACGAATTGGACAAATACCGCGTGAAGCCCCTGCCCGGCCCCCAGACTGTCAATTGCTTCTATTTCAGAAATGGCAGTCGCCGTTTCTGGGGAGATTTGGAATCTTACTTAACGATGACACCCGGGGAAGTCCATTTGGATGGTGTAAAGTATTGGGAAGAATGGGAACGGGAACTCCCCGGCATTCAGATTTTGGATGTGGAATCCTCCAGCCACCTGACGTTGCTGGCCGAACCCCGAGCCTTTGATGAAATCTCGCGGTTCTGCGCGAAGCTATACTCCTCCGGCGCGGAAGTCCGGTCCCGAGCATGACCCCACGTCAAATATCGCTCGACCCGACCGATAGCCTGCATCGGGAAGTGCCATCGCCTTTTGCGGCCTCTTGGCTTGGGCGCTGCGTTTCAGGGCTTTTGGCGGCTCCGGCGATATTTACGGCCGGGCGATTTTTCCAGGTCGGAAGGCTGGTTTCCAAACGACTCTGGCGGTATTGTCTGTTCTCGGTCCTGAGCTTCATTTCTTTCGGTCTGGTGAAGAAGCCGCCGGGATACAACCTCCCAGTCATGCTACGCAAGATCCTCGAAGAACTTGGAGGAACCCTGATCAAGTTCGGGCAGATTTTGGCGATGCGGCCCGACGTGATTCCGAAGGAATACGTGATTGAGTTTTCGGCGTTGCTGGACGCCGTCCCCCCATTTCCCGGCGAAGATGCGATGGCTATCGTGGAACAAGAGTTGGGTGTTCCATTGAAAGATATCGTTCAGAGCTTTGACAAAGATCCGATTGCCGCCGCATCGTTCGCCCAAGTTCACACCGCAACCCTGATCAACGGGGAACGCGTCGTGGTGAAGGTGCAGCGCCCAGGGCTGCGCAAAGTTGTGGATGCCGATACCCGAATTGTGGTGGGGCTAGCCACCGTTCTCGATTTTCTGGGCGTCTTTGAACACACGGAACTGCGGCTATTTTCGGAGGAATTTCGCGATTGGACCGAGGAGGAGCTGGATCTACGGATCGAAGCGGCGTATGCCCAACGGCTCCGAGACGCGACGGGCGCCGATTCGAATATTTACATCCCCAGAGTCCATTGGGAGTACACCACGCGCTGCGTGATGACGATGGAGTTTCTGGATGGCCTTTGGATCTCCCAGATTTTCACCCTGATTGATACGCAGGGCCGTGAGCGAACCAGGCTCGACCTGGCACAGCGGAGCGTTGATCTGGATCTGGTCGCCGCCAACATTTTGGACAATCAACTTCGCCAGATGTTTGAGCATAATCTGTTCCACGCCGATCCGCATGCGGGCAATCTCCTCATTTTGGCAAATAATGTGATCGGTTATGTCGATTTTGGAATCACAGGGCAACTGGACAGCGAGTTTCGCTCCACGCAATTGCTTCTTTACGATGCATTGCAGCGGCGCGATTATGGGCAATATCTAAGAGCGATCTATCGCCTCATCAAACCTCCTATCGAAAGCATGGATCTACATGGGTTTGAATATCAGGTCAGGAAGAACGCCGCGGCGTGGCAAAACGCGTTGCACAACCCATACGCCACATTGCAGGAACGCAGCAGTTCCTGGCTGTTTATGCGAATCCTGAAGGAGATCCGCAAATACGGAATTGAGGTCCCCCGGACTGCACTGCGCTATTACAGGGCGTTCTCCATGATCGAACTGATGGTTCTGCAATTGAGCCCTCGGTTTGACATTGTCAAAGCGATATCGGAATACCTGGTACAGGCTGAGGTTCGCGAACTCAGACTGGAAATGCGAATCGAAGCCCAACTCATGAAGCTGATCGAGAATCGGCGCCTGTTTCGCGACGGCTTGGCCAGCCTTCGGCGAACTCTCAATTTCGGCGATCGAAGTGACACGATCACTCGTTTGCGCCCGAGTCGCTGGAGGTTGGCGCTGTCGGGCGTCTCACGGCTTATCGCCATGGCGGCCATTCTCGTGTTGGTGCTTCTTCCCTTCAATTGGAATTTCCTCGGCGTGATGCACGCCTGGTCGACACGGCTCGGAACGTTGCGAATGGTCGAGATTCTCGGCGGGATTTGTTTGCTCGGTGTGTGGGCCGCGCGACGCCTGAGCATTAGCAGCGCCCGAAACGGTGCTTTGGTACGGCAGCATCGGGCATGACGCGCCCATCACATGACTTGCGACGCCTCGAGCGGCGTTACCCGCCCATAGACTCCTGGCGCGTAAGCTCCGCCATGCTCGAGTACCGGTTGTTGGTGAACCGCGCCGATTCGATCACGAGCCTTTTCCCAATCTCATCTACGTGGCGATTGGCAAGCGGTTCCAGATCGGTTCCCTTGACCCACTGATTGAAAGCCCCCAGGGCCGGCCCTGTGTGAAGTTGATAGTTAACCCGGTCTTCTGCCTGCCCGGCAAATGCAAGCTGCGTGGAATAGTGAAAGTACCAGCGGAACACCAAAGACATCTTGTATTTTCCGTTTAACTCCGCTTTCCGTATTTCCGAAAGTCTGCCCTCTTGTTCCAGATGGCTCCTCATGTCATTCCAGATATCGAGGAAGCTTCTCTTGAAGTAGGTGGTCTGTAACTGCTGCTGTATCTTGTCCGGCAGGTCACCCAGGCTATCGAAATGCGAATAGAGGCCGTAGAGTTTGTTGGCTCTTGCGGGGAAGAAGACGCCTTTCTTGAGGACTTGAACCTTGGCGCCCATTTCGAACATATCGCCGGCAGGCGCATAGTCGGTGTCTTGAATGTTCATCTCCAGGAGAAGACGTTTCGCATCTTCGCTAATGCCTGCCTCTGGCGTACACTGATTGATCGATCCGGTGAGTATGAAGTCCGCGCCCATCAGGAATGCCGCGGCAGCCGCTTCGGGCGTGCCGATTCCGCCTGCCAGTCCCACGCAAACAGCGTCCGCATATTTCCGTTCTCTGAGGATGTGATCTCTGAGGCGAACCATCGTTGGGAGAATCACGGTGGGGATGGCTCCATCGGTATGACCGCCTGAATCCGCCTCCACGCAGATGTCATGGCTCATGGGAACGGTCCGGCCCAGTTCAGCCTCCGCGGCGCTAATGCTTCCCTCGCGCAGCAATTGTTGAACGATCTGTTGCGGTGCCGGACTCATGAAGGCTTCCGCAACTTCCGGACGGGAAACCTTCGCAATAACCTGGTTTGCGCAGACCACCAGACCCGATTCATCCCGCCGCAATCCCTTCAGGCGGAAAAGAACCAGTGCCGGCGTCATCTGCGTGAACGCCGCGGCCTCCACATTCCGTATGTTGTACCGGAGATATAGGTCCACCGTCTTTCTTTCCCCGCCAGGATCGCCGTAGTTGGCCAGCAGATTCATCCCGTAAGGCTCGCCGCCTCTGAGCTGCGATTGAATGCGCTGAATGCCGCGTTCAATTTGATCGAGCGTCAGACCACCGGTGCCAAAGAATCCAATCAAGCCGGCCTTGCCCATGCGAATCACCAGTTCGGGAGAAGCGATGCCGCGGTACATGGCCCCCGCTACATAGGCATAGTCGAGTCCGAACCGCCGGCGAAAGATCCTGCTTCCCAACGAACTCGGCGTGACTCTTCGGGTGGCCTTCAGGTCGCTCGATTCGGATGTACCCTGGTGGAGTTCGTCCATGGTGGAGTTCGTCTATTGCACCCGATTGAAGTGTTAGTTATACTAGCACGAGCCGCTGTTCGTGGTCCATCCGTTGATCAACGAACACTGACCGACTTGGAAGGACGCGTTGCCGATGCCTCAGGCGGTTTCATCCGATACTTCTCTCGAGTCCCCCCCATTGCCGCCCGGTCCTGGCCTGCCCTCGGTTCTGCAACTTCTGCTGTTATACAAACGGCCGACCGAATTCTTGAACGACTGTGCGGCAAAGTACGGAACCACATTTACACTGCGGGTCCCGGGGATTCCGCCGTTTATTCAGACCAGCGAGCCCGCTCTCATCGAGGCGATTTTTAAGGGCGATCCGGAGATTTTCCTAGCGGGGCGGGCCAACATCGGCCTGAAGCCAGTGGTTGGTGTAAATTCTTTGCTGCTTCTCGATGGCGCCTCTCACCGGCATGAACGAAAGCTCATCATGCCCACATTTCTGGGCAAGCGCATGCACGCCTACGGCCTGACCATACGAGAGACCGTGAACCGGCATATCGATCGCTGGCCGGTGCAGAGACAATTCACCTTACTTAGGGAAACTCAGGACGCCACGTTCGAGATCATCTCACGCCTGGTATTTGGATTCGATGATGCGAAAACCATCGCCGGATTCGGACACCACATTCATCGCATCCTGAAACTTGCCATCCTGCTGTTTCCCAATTCCGAGGGCGAGATCATGGCGGAGCGTCCGGCCCGTTGGCTAGGTAAGGTCTTTCCTCGCTGCGATGTTTTTGCGGCCCTGAAGTCCGTCGACGAGATGATTGACGTCGAGTACCAAAAGCGAATCTCCGCGAATTTCGGTGATAGAGAAGACGTGCTGTCGCTGCTGGTTAAATCGCGATACGACGACGGCCATGCGATGAGCCGCGCGGAAATTCGGGATGAACTGATGACCTTGCTAATGGCCGGACACGAGACTAGCGCGACAATCCTGGCCTGGAGCCTCAATCATCTCTGCCGGCATCCGGAGGGGCTGGAGAGACTTCAGGATGAGATCCAGGAGCACGGCCACGGAAACCCGATTCCACTGGACGCCATCCCGCACCTGAAATACCTGGACGCAGTTATCAAGGAAACCATGCGGATTACACCCGTGTTCAGCCTCGTGGCTCGTGTCCTAAAGGAATCGCAGACCATCGCGGCGCGAACTTATCCTGCTGAAGTGGTCCTTTCGCCCAATATTTACGGAACGCATCACCGTTCCGATCTGTGGGGCGATCCGGAAGCATTTCGGCCTGAGCGATTCTTAAACGGCGAGGCAAATCCGTTTCACTACTTTCCATTCGGAGGGGGAACCAGAATATGCATAGGGATGAATTTCGCCTTCTACGAAATGAAGATCTTTATTGCAGAGGTTGTTCGGCGTACGCGCTTTTCGTTGGCGCGAGGTTACCAGGCCAAAGTAGTTCGACGCAACAATACGCTGGCTCCGTCGAGAGGTGTCCCGCTTATCCTCAACGCCAAGAGCTGAAAATCTTCCAGCTTCAGCCCATCCTGGTATGACCAATCCAGTACAGAGTTCCATACAAGGCGTCTCCACCGTGGGTAATGGAACGTCATCGGAAATTGTGTTCGTCTTTTCCGGCCAGGGCTCGCAATCCTACTTTATGGCCAAAGAGCTGTATGACAGCCATACTGGATTCTGCTGGCAGATGAACCGTCTGGATGGACTATTTCGAGATGCTTTAGGCAGCTCGGTGCTGGATCACGTATATAATCCTCGAGTAACCAGGTCCGATCCATTTGACGCGATCCTGTTTTCGCTGCCAGCGACGTTCATGGTCCAGTACGCCATGGCGCAAACCTTAATCGAGAATGATGTACGTCCCCACCTTACTTTAGGCGCCAGCCTCGGGGAAATGAGCGCCGCTGTGATCGCCGGCTCTGTGTCCCTCGAAGACGCAATATCGGCCGTGGCGGCGATGGCCCAGTTCTTTGACCGCACGAGGCTGGACGGCGGGATGACAGCGGTACTCCATGATGTCGAATCCTACCGCAGGTTGGATGCGATTTCCCGTGACGCTGAACTAGCCGCTATCAACTACGAATCTAATTTTGTCGTATCCGGCACTGAGCCCGCCTTGGGGAGGATTCATCAAGTGCTGCTGGAGCGTGGTATCCCATTTCAACGTCTCCCGGTGAAACAGCCCTTTCATTCGCCCCTGTTGGACTCCGTGCAGGACGATTTTCATCGCGTTGTTCCGATTCCCCGGTTTGCGCCGCCAAGGATTCCCGTGGTCTCGTGCACGTCCGGGGGACCGATCGCGCAACTGGATGTGAAGTTCCTGTGGAACACAATCCGCCAGCCGATTCAAACCATGGATGCCGTTCGATCCCTGGAACAACAGGGTTCGTTTCGCTATATCGACATGGGCCCAGGCGCCTCTTTCGGGAATTGCATCAAACGCATTTTGAAAAACGGTTCGCTCTCCACGATTCACCAACCGCTGAATCCTTTCGCCCGGCGCGCCGAAAATCTTGAGGTCGTTGTTCGCACTTTCATGCTGGAACGCGAGGCCGATAAACCTGCGGCGGCGGTTGCCGAGCCATTCCCCCAGGTCCAGCTGCGCCCGGAAAGCCGACACGCCGTTAGTATTGATCTTAGCTGCGCATATGTTTTTCCGGGCCAAGGATCGCAATATTTGGGAATGGGTGTTGGCCTTTTCGATGAATTCCAGGAACTAACCGAGATCGCCGACCAGACTCTTGGCTATTCCATCAAGAGGCTATGCACGCAGGATCCCGACATACAACTCGCCTTAACCCAGTTCACGCAGCCTGCCGTTTATGTCGTAAACGCCCTCAGCTATTTTAAGAAGATTCAAAGCGAAGAATGTCGCCCCGGGTTTGTTGCCGGCCACAGTCTCGGAGAATATAATGCTTTGCTGGCGGCTGGAGCTTTCGATTTTGAAACCGGACTGCGCCTGGTGAGAAAGCGTGGCGAATTGATGAGCCGCGTGTCGGGTGGCATGGCCGCCGTGATCGGTCTTCAAGCGGACGCAATTGCAAAGATCCTGGACGAGAACGGGCTCAACAGCATTGACATCGCGAATCTGAACGCGCCGGACCAGATCGTGTTAGCCGGTCCGGTAGCTGGAATTCGCGACGCCCGTCCATTTTTTATTGATCGAGGCGCTCACTACGTACCACTCAACGTAAGCGCACCATTTCACTCCCGCTACATGGAGCCGGTTAGGCGCGAGTTTACGGAGTATTTGTGCACCTTTCACTTCTCTCCGTTATCCTGCTCTGTTATCTCCAATGTGGATGTGAACCCATATCGCGACGATTCAATTCCCCGGCTTCTCACAGAACAAATTTGCCGACCAGTGCAGTGGACACGGACAATCTGCCATTTGATGGATCGGAATGTACAGCACTTCCACGAAGTTGGGCCGGGGCAGGTATTGACGAAGCTAGTGGCCAGTATTCAGCGGAGCAGACGGTGACTCGCTCCGTAGCTTTCCAACCCAAAGCTGCGGCATTGAGGAGAGAGCATGTATGAGCTATTATCGCCGCGTCTCTCCAGGAGAGCGCACATTTCATTTGGCCAAAGAAACCGATCCATTCTCGCGAAAGTATATTCAGGTTGTGATCGAAGGAGAGGGCGAGCTGAAGTTATCGAAATGGCAAGCGGCGATCGAACAGCTTTCGAAGGTTCACGTGGGTTCTCATCTGAGGTTGAAAGGCCATTTGGGATTCACACGATGGGACAGTGAAGGGGCGGTCCCCACCGTTCGCGAGATATCTCCGAGCTGGAACGGGTACGACTTTGATGCACCGTTCCTGTTCCCACCTCCCATCGATATTCGAAGAGATCCGCTCGGCGAAGTGGTGCTCCTCCAGGATCCGGTGCCGCGCGTTCTGATGCGGGTTCATCATGCAGTGATGGACGGTGTGGGTGCTTTGCTGCTGGCAAGGGACGTCTTTCGAGTGTTGCGATCGGAACAGCCTCTCGGCTCGAATTCGAATTCCTCGGAGATCGACGTTTGGCGTGCCCATAACTTCGGAAAACGCGAAATGCCTTCCGTTTCCAAGGACGCCATTACACCTTTTGGTTCGACCTGCGGACGGTTGGAAACGAACCCGGTTTGGGCGCGAAGATCCCTGCCGCAACAGGGCGTTCGAATCATCCCCAAGCTAGCTCTACTACTTGCGGAACGAGCATGGCGGGAACGTGACGGGACCTTTAGGATCGCGCTTTTCGTCAATCTGCGCCGTCACCTGGGCGTTGGCCAGATCACTCTGGCGAATTGCAGCGGTATGATCCTATTCGAAGTGGAGCCGACAGATACCGAAGATAAAGTAATTCGAAAAATTTTCGACAAAATGCGCGCCCGCACTTACTTGGACATGACACCGTATGTCTCCGTCGTGCACTGGCTTCCGGCTGGCCTGTTCAAGCCTGGGCTGTCAACTATACGGCGCCAGTACCAGCGGGGGACGTTCAACGCATCGGCTTATCTCACCCACATCGGATCGTTTTCACCTGACCAATACTCCTACGGTGATTTTCGCGCGCAACGGCTTATCCCCATTCCGCCGAGCGACGCAACGGCGCCTCTCCATTTGGCCATCTGCGAGTCCGATGAAACAGTAGAAATCGTGGCGAACGCTCCCGCAGGGCTCGCAGGTGAGGGAAAGCTCGAAAGTTTGATGGACGACCTGGACATCAAACTGGTCCCCAAGCGGATGCCGCAGAGTAGCGCCCACGCATGACCGTTCACGACATATTCAATCTCATCGTCAAAAATACTCGGGAAGTCGTCCCGGAGTTGGGTGAGCACGCATTCCAACCCGCCGACCGTCTTCGGGATCTGGGAGCCAATTCGATAGATCGATCCGAAATCCTCATAATGACGCTGGAGGATATCAGCCTCGCGGCGCCTCTGGTTCAGTTCGCTGGCGCCTCCAGCATCGGTGAACTGGCGGAGTTGATCTATGCAAAAGCCGCAGTCCTATGATCTAGTCATTTCCGGGGCCGGAATCACGTCGGCAATCGGGCAGGGCGTGCCAGCCTTCACGTCTGCGCTGTTCGGCGGCGAAACGGCATTTCGCGAGATGAGGCGCCAGGGACGGCAGCGCCCGCAGCCAGCCGAAGGCAGCCTCTATTTAGGTGCGGAGTTGGAGTCGCTGGCTTTGCCGGACAGAATCACGGGTCACAAGTTTCCGTCGGCCTCTTTGTCTGCGCAGGCAGCATTGGCAACCGTTCACGAGGCATGGCACGACGCCAGGTTGGAACAAGTGGACCCCCAACGAATCGGACTGATCGTAGGCGGATCCAATCTGCAACAGCGCGAGCTCCTGTTGACGCAGGAAAAGTATCGCGACAAGATCGCATTCTTGCGTCCCACCTACGGCTTTGCTTTCTTGGATAGCGATATTGCCGCAATCTGCAGCGAAGCATTCGGTATTCGGGGACCATGCTTCACGGTAGGTGGCGCGTCAGCCAGTGGTCACGTCGCTGCTATCCAGGGTATCCAAGCGATTGCTTCGGGCGTCGTGGATGCCTGTATCGTGGTCGGCGCGCTCACCGATCTCTCGTATTTTGAGTGTCAGGCATTGCGATCCATGGGAGCTATGGGCTCCGATCGCTTTGCCGGCCAACCTGAATTAGCTTGTCGTCCCTTCGATTCTGAATCCGACGGCTTCATCTATGGCGAAAGTTGCGGAGCGATCGTGATGGAACGGTACAGTCACGCGCGCCGGCCCGGCGTTGAGGCGATTCTTGCATTCTCCGGTTGGGCCATGAGCATGGATGCAAATCGGGGTCCGGAGTGCTCGCTCGATGGCGAGGTCGAAGTGATCCGGCGGGTGCTACAACAAGCCGGCATCGAGCCACGGGAAATTGACTATGTGAACCCCCACGGGTCCGGATCGAGCCTCGGAGACAGGACGGAACTTCAGGCTCTCCGTGCCTGCGGCTTATCGCACGCGCCGATCAACGCGACCAAATCGATAACTGGCCACGGTCTGTCCGCCGCCGGCGTGGTCGAACTCATCGCGACTTTAGTACAGGTGAAGGCAGGGAAGCTACACCCTTCTCGGAACCTGGAAAACCCGATCGATTCTTCGTTCCGTTGGATCGGCCCGGTTGCGGAAGAACACCCGGTCCGCGCGGCCCTCAACTTGAGCTACGGATTTGGGGGGGTAAACACCGCAATTTGCTTGAGTGCCCTCCGATAGGTACGTCCTGGTTCTAACCGAAAAGGTATCATCGTTAGACAAGCGGTATATGGTACAAGCCGGCATTGAAGCTCTGAATGTGTTTGGCGGCAGTGCATTCCTCGACGTGCAGGAATTGGCTGAATACCGCGGGCTGGACTCCGCTCGATTTGCCAACCTGCTCATGAAGCAGAAATCGGTGGCTTTGCCATACGAAGATCCCGTCACCTTTGGAGTGAACGCCGCGAAGCCGCTGCTGGACGCCCTGAGCCTAGCCGAGAAGCAAAGCATTGAAATGGTGATCGCCTGTTCGGAATCCGGGATCGATTTCGGCAAATCAATCAGCACCTACCTGCATGAGTATCTCGGATTGCAGCGTAACTGTCGTCTTTTTGAACTGAAGCAGGCCTGCTATGCGGCGACTGCGGGTCTACAGATGGCGCTCAACCTCGTGGTGGCGCAGTCTTCCCCTGGGGCTCGCGTGCTGGTTGTGGCAACCGATGTCTCTCGATCATTCACCAACGGCGGCCAGAAAACACCGCCCGCGGATGGGGCTTTTGCTGAGCCCAGTAGTGCGTCGGGTGCGGTGGCATTCCTGGTCAGCGAGCACCCAACCATCCTTCGGGTCGATTTCGGAGCGAACGGCTATTACGGTTACGAGGTCATGGATACCTGCCGTCCTGTCGCAGACGGCGATGCGGGTGATGCAGACTTGTCTCTCCTCTCCTATCTGGATTGTTGCAAGCAGGCTTTCGAGGAGTATAGAAAACGTGTCAAAGACGTGGATTATCAGCGAACTTTCGACTACCTTGCGTTTCACACACCGTTCGGCGGCATGGTAAAGGGCGCTCATCGCAACATGATGAGAGAATTTGCCGGCGCCGCTGGTTCCGCGATTGAGGAAGACTTTGCCCGCCGCGTGATGCCCGGCTTATACTACTGTCAGCGAGTCGGAAACATCATGGGGGGGACGGTACTGCTCTCTCTCTCCAGCACGCTCGATAATGGTGATTTCACGGGCGCGAGGCGAGTTGGCTGCTTTTCATACGGCTCAGGTTGTTGTTCGGAATTCTATAGCGGCGTAGCCGGGCCGGACGCGCAGGCGCGTCTTTCGAAGATGAACATCCGCTCGCACCTTGACAATCGCTACCGTCTCACAATGGGCGAGTACGAAAAGCTCTTGTGCAAGTCGAATCACTGCTTGTTCGGAACCAGCGAGGCGAAGCCTAACCGTTCGCTGCTGCCCGAGGTTTGGGAGAAGCTCCAAGGTTGCGGGCGTCTCTACCTGAAAGAAATCCGGAATTTCCACCGCCTTTATGAATGGGGTTAAAATGCCGGCGATGATCCCGCAAACAGTGAACGTCCGGCATGAGGACAACGTCTGCTTCCTGCAACTTCATCGCCCGCAAGCGAACAACACAATCAATCGTCTTGTGATCGAAGAGTGCCTTGCAACTGTGGAACAGTGCCGTGCGAGTTCGACAGTACTAGTGGTCGAAGGGCTTCCGGACGTGTTCTGCCTGGGAGCCGATTTCGTAGATCTAACGATGCCGCGGCAGGCTTCCCGGCTGCAGAACGGCGAATCCGACGCCGAACTCTTATATAAGCTGTGGCTCCAGTTTGTAACCGGTCCATTCATCACAATGGCTCACGTGCGAGCCAGGGCAAATGCCGGCGGCGTCGGCTTCGCGGCTGCCTGCGACATCGTGGTGGCTAGCACCGACGCGCAGTTCAGCTTGTCTGAGATGCTCTTCGGACTGTTCCCGGCCTGCGTCTTGCCCTTCCTGATCCGGCGCGTTGGAGTTCAACGGGCTCACTATCTGACACTAACGACGAAGCCGATTACCGTCCAGGAAGCGCATTCCTGGGGTCTGGTGGATGCGTTCGGCGCCGATAGCGAAAAGCTGTTGCGCGTCCACCTCCGGCGGTTGCGGTGCCTCAACAAACGGGCGATTCGCGATTACAAATCTTTCGCGGCGAAGTTCAACTCACAACTCGCCGAATTTCAGCCCGAAGCGGTCAGAGCTAACCACAAGATGTTTTCTGATCCTGAAAACCTAGACGCGATCGAGCGCTACGTCACAACCGGCCAGTTGCCGTGGGAATCGTAGTATGTCACCCGAACTCACAAAGTCCCCGCCGATCGTTGCGTTCGAGGAGGTGAGTCCTGGAGTTGCCCAGATCACGATGCAGGACCGCGAGAGCAAGAATGCTTTCAGCGAGTCGTTGGTTCGAGAGCTGATGGCCCAATTCGCCAGTGTAAGCCGCGATCCTCGTTACAAAGCGGTCATTCTCACCGGGTACGATACTTACTTCTCATCCGGCGGCACGAAGGCCGGCCTACTCGCGATTCATGATCGCCGCACGTCGTTCAATGCCATCAACTTCTACAGCGTCGCCTTGGATTGTGAGATTCCCGTGATTTCCGCGATGCAAGGGCACGGCATCGGTGGCGGGCTCGTCATGGGCCTGTTTGCGGATTTCGTGATCATGAGTCGGGAAAGCTACTACACGGCGAACTTCATGCGGTACGGGTTTACCCCCGGGATGGGCGCCACCTATATTCTTCCCAAGAAGCTGGGCTTTTCACTTGCACATGAGCTCTTGCTGAATGGCGGCGGCTATCGCGGCGCCGATCTGGAGAAGAGGGGGTTACCATTTCCTGTTTTGCCCCGCAAGGACGTGCTTCCGCAGGCCCTGGAATTGGCGAAGGACCTGTCTGAGAAACCCCGTCTTTCCCTCGTCATGCTGAAAGACCATCTAGTGAGCGAACTGCGCCAGCAACTCCCTGGCGTCATTGCAAAGGAGCTTCAGATGCATGAAGCCACTTTCCATCAAGATGAGGTGAAGCAGCGCATTCTTCAAATGTTCCCATGAGCCGGCGGCTTGGCTGGCGACACCGGAGTTTTTAGAGGCAACTCATGCTGAGTGTCATCCACAACTACACCAACGGTTATGTCGTCGTACCTGTTTTGCTGGCGTGTCGCCGCGCTGGGTTGTTCGAACGCCTGAATCGCATAGAGCCGGTTCCTTCCGATCGCGTGGCTCGTGAGTTGTCCGCCAATGCGGGGCATCTTCGAGTGGCCTTGCTGATGCTCGAATCGATGGGCTGGATCGCAAGGTGTTCGGGCGATTCCTACGTCCTGACGGCCGCCGCCGATCACGTGGGACGTATTCCGGCACAGGCGGAAAGCCTGATGTCCATTTCCATGGCGCGTTATTTGGCCGGCGACGAGTCTATCAGTTTGGCGTCGTACATTGCCTTGTCGCGTTCCCATTGGGGAGTTGATGATCCGGACTTGGCCCAGATGCTGGATGGAGTTATTGTGTCTCCGTTGCTGTCGGAGATTGCCCGACGTGGCAGTGTGGAGGACGCATCCAGCCTCGCCAAACTTTGGTCCAATCTGGGCCGCCACGATCTGAATGTTCCCGAGCGCGTCCGCGAGGAGCTGGCAGGACTGTTCTTCGAGCAAGGATGGCTTACCGAGAATACGACGACAGCAGATTTCACCGCCCAGGGTTCCTTCGTTTTTGCACGCACGTTCCTGTTCGCGATCGTGGGCTCTTACTGGCCGATGCTGCAAAAACTTGAGGATGTCATCTTCGGTGATTGCGATGCTGTCTTTGCCCGCGATTCACAGGGTCGCGAGTGTCATGTCGACCGCGCGCTCAACGTCTCAGGCAGCGGCCAGCAACACACGAAATACTTCCACGCCATGGAAGAGTTCATCGTCCAGATTTTCGATACGGAGCCCCTGCAGGCTCAGCCCCGATACATTGCCGATACCGGTTGTGGCGACGGTACCCTGCTCAAGCGAGTCTACGATGCGATCCGGCATCGCACCCTGCGCGGAAAGCAACTTGACCGGTTTCCGCTGCAATTGATCGGCGTTGACCTCAATGACGAGGCGCTGGAGGCAACCCGCAACACCCTGCGTGAGGTCGATCATAGAACCATAAAAGGCAACATCAGCGATCCTCAAAAGTTGATCGAAGACTTGAAACGGGCAGGCATCACGGACCCGGACAACATTCTTCACATCCGGTCCTTTCTGGACCACGATCGTTCGTTCGTGCCGCCCGATGGTGGTGCCCCGACGTTGTTTCGAGAAGAAAGAATCGCGTCTGAGTATGCATTTGTGGATTCGCGCGGGAGTGAGATTCCCGCCGCTGAAGTCTACCAGAACCTCGTAGAGCATCTCAAACGCTGGGCGTCTGCCCTTGGCCGCTATCCGTTGATCGTCCTCGAAGTGCACTGTCTTGAGCCCGCCGCTGTAAGACGCCACCTCAGTCAATGTGAAAGCTTGCACTTTGATGCCTACCAACGCTTCTCGCAGCAGTTGCTGATACGGGCGAATCACTTCCTGCTGGCTGCTGCCGAAGCCGGATTATTCGCGAGGCAGAATCGCATCCAGAAATATCCGAGGACCCTGGGATTTACCCGGATTACGCTGGCATCGTTTGAAAAGCGCGCCTATCGCATCCGCTGGGCCGGTCCTAACGATCTTCCGCGGCTCTTGGAGTTGGAGGCCGAATGTTGGGAGCCGCTCGTTCGAACCACCGCGGACGTATTGCGGGCGCGTATTGATCGCTATGCCGAAGGCCAACTCGTTCTGGAGATGCAGGACCGCATTGTTGGAGTGATTTATTCTCAGCGGATCAACGATAGCGCCAATCTAATGAACGCCACCAGCGATACCGTCGATGATCTGCACACCAGGGATGGAACGGTGGTGCAGCTGTTAGGCCTCAGCATCACGCCCGATTCACAGCATTCCAAACTTGGCGACCAGCTTCTCGAGTTCGCGCTCCAATACCACGAACTATCGAATAATGTAACGGAGATCGTTGGCGTGACCCGCTGCAAGGGCTCTATCCGGCGTGCGGATTTGTCCATCCAGGAATACATCGAGTTGAAGACGGAGCAAGGACTGTCGGTCGACACGGTGCTGCACTTTCATCAGGTCCACGGCGCCGCGATCGATCGGCCGATTGCCGGTTACCGAGTGCACGATGCGGAGAGCCGAGGCTACGGCGTTCTGATCCGATACGAGGTCAATCAGCGCAAGCGGCTTGACGACAGCGCTGCCAGTGAAGGGCAACCGCGAGCCGTGGCAAAGGTATCGGCGTCTTCGGTGGAGCAGCGCCTGCGCGGCCTCGTTTCTCGGATCATCGATTGCGATGAGGCCCTTGTCTCGTTGGGAATCCCATTAATGGAACTGGGATTGGACTCGTTCGGACTGATGGAACTCGCCATCCAGATCGAACGTCGTTTCCAACTCAAGCTGGAACCAGCCTGTTTCTTTCAACACAACACACTCGCTAAGGTTGCCTCGTGGATTGCGCATCGCACGGAGCCAATTACCGCTTCAGAGCCGTCTATCTCTTCTCCGGAGCCAGCAACGCCGGTGGATTCGGATGCGATCGCAATCGTCGGGATGGCGTGCCGGTTGCCCGGTGGAATTCGTAGTCCTGAAGAGCTCTGGGAAGCTCTCATTTCGAACCAGTCACTGGTTGCCCCCATGAGCGAGATCAGTTGGAGATGGTCGTTCCAGGGAACGCCAGCCTCCCCTCCCATGCCACACTACATAGCCTCCGTGGCCGGCATTGACCAATTTGATGCTTCGTTCTTTAATATTTCTCGCGCCGAAGCCGAGCTTATGGACCCGCAACAGCGAATCCTGCTCGAGCTTTCCTGGGAGTGCGTGGAGGCAGCCGGTCACGATGTCCGCAAGCTCGCCGGCACAGACGTGGGTGTGTTTCTCGGGGTGAGCGGCTCCGACTATAAGACACTTCAAGATCGGAGTCACGGTCCGATCGATCCACACTATGCGATTGCGACCGCTACATCGGTCATCCCCAATCGCATCTCGTATCAGCTCGATTTCCGTGGGCCGAGCGTGCAAGTAGACACTGCCTGTTCCAGTTCCCTTGTGGCGATCCATCAGGCCGTGGAATCGGTGAAGCGCTCGGAGTGCTGCGCGGCTCTGGCCGGGGGAATCAACCTCATCTGCCAACCCAATAATACGGCTTCTTATTACCAGGCGGGCATGTTGGCTCCCGACGGAAAGTGCAAGACATTCGACGCTGATGCGAATGGGTACGTGCGCGGGGAAGGGGCCGTTGTGTTCCTACTGAAGCGGATGGAACTGGCGATCGCGGATGGCGATCACATTTATGGCTCGATCATTGGATCCGCCATCAATCACGGGGGACGCGCCGCCGGATTGACCGCCCCAAATCCCGAGCAGCAGTCGGACGTGGTGCGCAGGGCCATGCGGGCGGCGCGAATCCAGCCTAACCGTGTCAGTTTCATCGAAACTCACGGGACCGGCACCTCGTTGGGTGATCCCGTCGAAATCAGCGGGCTCGCGGCGGCCTTTTCGCAATCTGCCGCACCCTGCGTGATCGGTTCCATCAAGACCAATCTAGGTCATCTCGAAGCAGCCGCTGGCGCAGCCGGTCTGCTGAAAACGGTGCTCTGTCTCAATCACCACTGGATTCCAGCCAACCTGCATTTTCGAAGGTTGAATCCCAAGATCTGTTTGGAAGGGACGCCATTCCAGATTGCCATCGAGAACATCCCCTGGGATGCCGTGGACCACGAAAATGTTCGTGTTGCCGGAGTGAGCAGCTTTGGCTCGGGTGGCACAAACGCTCATGTGTTGGTTCAAGAGTGCTCGAGATCTAATAGGTCCGAGACGAACCCACCGGCCGACTTTCCTTGCCTTATTCTGCTCTCCGCGAAAACTCTGGATGGCTTACATAGACGCGAAGCCGATCTCCGGAGCTGGTTGTCAGGCCAGCACCAGCTCAATCTGCGGGACATCAGCGCCACTCTTGCCGTCGGCCGTACTCATTTTGACTTCCGGTCCGCCTACGTAGTCTCTGGGGTTGAAGAGTTGGAGGCGGCTCTTTCTCGTGCTCTCACCCGAGCCGGCGCTGGCAGTCTACGGACCAGTCCACCAATGAAGAAAATAGCCGGTATGCTGTTGGAAGAAGCCCTGGTATCGGTTCATGGGGCTCCTGAGTCCCATGCTGAAAACCTCCGCGCATTGGGCGAGCTCTACCTGCTTGGGTGTGATGTTGATTGGAACCGGTTGTTCCCGAATGCGACGTTTCAGCGGCTCAGGCTACCGGCTTATCCCTTCGAGCGCGATTCTTACTGGCTAAGCGCACCCGAATCCGCGCGCCGCTCGGACGGGCCGTCGGAATGGCTATGCTTTGCCGAAGCATGGAAGCTTGCACCGGTTAATCCTGACGTCGACTGGCAACAGAGGCTCGCATGCGTCGTGCAAGAACAGCTCTGCGTGGTTTGTGACGATCCTGATCAGGCCGATGCATTTTGCGCTCTCCTTGGAAAACTGCAGGTTTTCGGGGTAGCAGAAGAGGTATCTCCCAATCGCATCCGCGCCGTGCACTACAGTGCTCTATCTGATCCGTCGGCTGAATGGTTGCATCCGCTTCCCGATACGGTGTTCTGTCTAAGTTCAGCGCCGGCAGGCACCTCAACTTCGTTTGACCCCAGCCTCTCGGCTGCGTCCGCGGTCTTTCATTTAAGCAAGGCCCTGATGCTGCACGCGGGTAATCACCGCGTCCGATTGTTCTTCGGCTTTGAGGAAACGCCTTACCCTTCGCGTTTGGAAAGTGAGGCATTGGCAGGGTTCTTGCGCTCGGCGATGCTGGAAAACGATCATCACACATGGAAGCTGATCGCTGTCGCCGGTGCTCAATCGGAGCTCCATCAAGCGATTCTGCGCGAATGGCTTGCGCCCACCTCGGGCGAGGCGATCGAGGTCCGTCATGCCGGCGGTGCGCGTTCCATTCGGGGGCTGACTGAGACACGTCTGCCACCGGCGGACGCAGCGCTATCCGGCTTCCGCCACGGAGGTACCTACGTCATCGCGGGTGGTCTGGGCCCAATCGGCGAGCGCCTATGTCACGAACTTGCCTGGCGGTACCATGCCACGCTTCTGATCCTTTCACGGGCTCCTCTGGACCCGGCCAAGCAACAGAAAATTGCCAACCTGCGTTCGCTGGGTGGGGCGGTGCGCTACTATCCGGTCGACATTACGGATCGAACCGCGCTGGCGAAGGTTTTAGACCAGGCCAGAATGGAAGTCGGACAAATCCATGGAGTGGTTCATCTCGCGAGGGTTGTGGAAAATGCTCCGATCGCCGCCAAAGGCTGGCAATCGTTTGAACGCGCCGTGCGCGCAAAGGTCCTGGGCACGGTGCTCTTGGATGAACTCACGTCGCGGGAGCCGCTGGAGATCTTCCTTCTGTTTTCATCGGTTGCCAGCCTCGGAATCCGCGGGGCAGCGGACTACGCCTATGCGAATTCATTCCAAAATGCTTTTGCCCGATACCGTTCGGAACTGGTCAAGGCTGGCCGACGCTTAGGCAGCACCGTCGCTCAGTGCTGGGGACCCTGGACCGTGGATACCTACCTTGGCGATCGACGCGACGAGACGTGGAGGTCAGCCGGTTACGATTCCATCGCGATGAACGACGCGTTCGAACTGATGAATCCTAGCAGCAAACATGGAGAGCCGGTTCTCTATCTGATGAAAGCAGCTGCCCCAGAAGGACTCCGGGAGCATTTTGGTGTAACCGAAATACCGGCCCCATTAGACTCCAAGGTCGAGGCCCCGTGGGAAGTCCTGGATGCCAGGTTGCGCCGCTTCGAGCAACAGCAGATGCGGGGCAAACCTCTTGCGGTCTCGGGCCTCGTGAAGCTGTTGGCAGACTACGATATCGAGGCGATGCCACGCTCGTTGCTCGAACGCGCGGACCGCCTGTTCTTTCCGGGCAACGCTGCGCCGCGGTCGGTTGAGATCGAGCGCAAGCTGCGAGTTCTCATCGCCGAGATTTTGAAAACGCAGGCCGATTTTGCTTCCGAAAGGACTCTGCAGGAGCTTGGGCTGGATTCCATCTCCGCCATGCAGTTGGCCACCCGCCTGGAGAAAGAGCTAGGGATGCCCATGCAGCCGAAATGGTTTATCGAATTCGCAACGGTGTCTTTGCTGGCCGAACATTTGGCC
>Ga0181525_10000238_pt1 | contig 50963 bp, 46 predicted proteins | sample PEATcosm2014_Bin_48_FD_121100 | JGI IMG/M metagenome (GOLD analysis project Ga0181525, IMG submission 121100) | Peatland microbial communities from MTU Mesocosm Facility, Houghton, MI, USA - PEATcosm2014_Bin06_10_metaG | ecosystem: Environmental > Terrestrial > Soil > Wetlands > Peat | place... | reverse complement strand
TAGGGTCTGTACCCAGATAGCTTCTTGAAAAATCGCAACGATCGTGATTCACCGTGCTTGGAGGTGGGTCATGCGATTTGATTTGAGCGATGACGAATGGGCTGTTCTGGCACCGCTGATGCCGAAGAGCCGAATGAGCGCCCGCGCTGACGATCGAAAGATCATGAACGCGATATTTTACGTTCTGCGCACCGGGATGCCGTGGCGCGATCTGCCGGAGCGCTATGGGCCGTACACGACGGCATACAATCGCTTCAACCGTTGGTCTCGACGCGGCATCTGGAAGCGGATTTTCGACACGCTGGCATTGAAATCGCGCGACAGTCTGTATCTGATCGACAGCACGATCGTAAAAGCCCATCGTGCGGCCAGCGGCGCAAAAGGGGGGAGCAAAAGCAGGCCATCGGCATCAGCCGTGGTGGTCGCTCGACGAAAATCCACGCCATCGTCGACAGCAAAGGCCGCCCACTGAACTTCACGGTGACGGGCGGCCAAGTCCACGACAGTCAGGTCGTTGGCGACGTCCTCGACACTCCCAGACCGCCGCTGGCCATAACCGCCGACAAGGCTTACGACAGCGAGAAAGTGCGCCAGCAGATCAAGGACGAGGGCGCTCTGCCGGTCATCCCCAGCCGCAGCAATGCCACCAGGAAAGCCTATTGTCCCAAGCGCTTTTATCGACGACGCCACAAAATCGAGAATTACTTCTGCCGCATCAAAGACTGGCGCCGCATCGCAACCCGCTATGACAAACTCGCCCGAAACTTCCTTGCCGCCGCAGCCCTTGTCGGCGCACTCTATTGGATCAAGTTGTGAGTCCAGACCCTAGATTTCATCTGTCCGATCTCCGATATCTGACGTCCGACCGCTAATGGCCCGCATCAATCGCCTCACGCTGACGAATTTTCGCAATTATCGCGCCGCCACGCTCGAAGTCGACGCGCGGCCGATCGTGCTCGTTGGACCGAACGGCGCCGGCAAGACCAATCTCCTCGAAGCCATTTCCTTCCTGAGCCCCGGCCGCGGTTTGCGCCGCGCCACGCTCGAGGAAGTCGCGTTCCAAGAAGGCGACGGATCGTGGGCGGTGGCCGCCGAGGTCGAAGGCGCGTTCGGGCTCGCCACCTTGGGAGCCGGCATTGAGCGCGCGCCCGAGGATAGCGCGCTGGCTACGCGCAAATCCCGCATCGATCGTGAGCCGGTGTCGTCGGCGGCGGCGTTTGCCGATCATCTGCGCGTCGTTTGGCTCGTGCCGGCGATGGATACGTTGTTTGCCGGCGCGCCTTCGGAGCGGCGGCGCTTTCTCGACCGGCTGGCGCTTGCCGTCGACGCCGAGCATGCGAGCCGGGTCAACGCGCTCGATCGGGCGCTGCGCTCGCGCAACCGGCTCCTGGCCGAGCCGCAACCGGATGCGCATTGGCTCGACGCCGTCGAGCACGAGACCGCGGAACTTGCAATTGCGGTCGCTGCCGCGCGCGCCGAAGCGGTACAAAGGCTTGAGCGGGTGCTTGCCGTGCGCCGCGACACCGACTTCCCGCCGGCCGACATCGCGCTCGACGGCTGGATGGAAAAGCTCGTCGCCACCCATCCGGCCGTCGAAATCGAGGAGCGCTACCGCGCCGTGCTTCGCGACGGACGCCCCCGCGATGCCGCCGCCGGGCGGACGCTCGACGGTCCGCACCTGACCGACCTCACGGTCGTGTACGCGCGCAAGAATATTCCCGCCGCCGACGCTTCGACCGGCGAACAGAAAGCGCTCCTCATCGGGCTCATCCTGGCGCAGGCGCGGCTGATCGCCGAGATGACCGGCGCGACGCCCGTGCTGTTGCTCGACGAGGTGGTGGCGCATCTCGATCCCGGCCGGCGCGCGGCATTGCACGCCGAACTTGATCAACTCGGCGCCCAGGTCTGGATGACCGGCGCCGATCCGGCGCTGTTTGCCGAGATCGCGAACGCCGCGGCCATGATCGAGGTGCGCGCCGGCCGCTTGGAACTGCAACGCCGCTAAAGCCGGGCGGAACCGCTCTCGAATTTGCACAAGCTTGTCGCGTATTTCGCGACTTTTTTTGGCGTGTTTTGCGGCCTGAAAACTTCTTCCAAACCGGCCATATTCCAGCCGCCGCAAATCCTTGAAAAACAGCGATTCGACAATATGTTACTGCCTACCGATTAGCCCTGTACGCTTAACCTTTTTCGTGTACAACAAATCATCGATTCCCCGCGCTTTTTCAGAAGCGATTCGAAAGCCCTTTCGCAATGGCTGAAGCCGCCCGCAAACCGCTCCGCGATCCATCCGATTACGACGCTGAATCGATCAAGGTCCTCAAGGGCCTCGATGCGGTGCGCAAGCGGCCGGGCATGTATATCGGCGACACCGACGACGGCTCGGGCCTGCACCACATGGTCTACGAGGTCGTCGATAACGCCATCGACGAGGCGCTCGCCGGTTACGCCAAGGAAGTCGTCGTCACCCTCAATCCCGACGGCTCGTGCACCGTGCGCGACGACGGCCGCGGCATCCCGACCGACATCCACAAGGGTGAGGGCGTCTCGGCTGCCGAAGTCATCATGACGCAGCTGCATGCCGGCGGGAAATTCGACCAGAACTCCTACAAAGTTTCGGGCGGCCTGCACGGCGTCGGCGTCTCGGTGGTCAATGCGCTGTCGAGCTGGCTGAAGCTGACGGTCTGGCGCGATGGCGCGCAGCATTTCATGGAATTCCACGACGGCGACGCCGTAGCGCCGCTCGCCGTGGTCGGCAAGGCCGACGGCAAGCGCGGCACCGAGGTCACCTTCCTGCCGTCGAAGCAGACCTTCACGATGACCGAGTTCGACTTCGCGACGCTAGAACACCGGCTGCGCGAGCTCGCCTTCCTCAATTCCGGCGTCACCATCATTCTCGCCGACCAGCGCCATGCGGTCGAAAAGCGCGAGGAGCTGCGTTACGAGGGCGGCGTCGAGGCGTTCGTCAAATATCTCGACCGCAACAAGACCCCGCTCATTCCGCAGCCGGTCGCGATCAAGGCGGAGCGTGACGGCGTCGCGGTCGATTGCGCGCTGTGGTGGAACGACGGCTACCACGAGCAGGTGCTCTGCTTCACCAACAACATTCCGCAGCGCGACGGCGGCACCCACCTCGCCGGCTTTCGCGGCGCGCTGACGCGCCAGATTACCGGCTATGCGGAATCCGGCGGCGTGGCCCGCAAGGAAAAGGTCGCGCTCACCGGCGACGATTGCCGCGAAGGCTTGACTGCGGTGCTGTCGGTGAAGGTCGCCGATCCGAAATTCTCGTCACAGACCAAGGACAAGCTGGTCTCCTCGGAGGTGCGGCCATCCGTCGAGGGCATCGTCAACGACATGCTCAAATCCTGGCTCGAAGAGCATCCGGGCGAGGCTAAAATCATCGTCGGCAAAGTCATTCAGGCCGCGGCCGCCCGCGAAGCCGCCCGCAAGGCGCGCGAAATGACGCGCAAAAGCGCGCTCGGCATCACCTCGCTGCCGGGCAAGCTCGCCGATTGCCAGGAGCGCGATCCGGCCAAATCCGAACTCTTCATCGTCGAGGGCGATTCCGCCGGCGGCAGCGCCAAGCAGGGCCGCAACAGGGAGTTTCAAGCCGTTCTGCCGTTGCGTGGAAAAATCCTCAACGTCGAGCGCGCGCGCATGGACAAGATGCTGTCATCCGAGCAGATCGGCACGCTGATCACGGCGCTCGGTACCGGCATCGGCACTGACGAGTTCACCGCCGACAAGCTGCGCTACCACAAGATCATCATCATGACCGACGCCGACGTCGACGGCGCCCACATCCGCACGCTGCTGCTGACGTTCTTTTACCGGCAGATGCGCGAACTCATCGACCGCGGTCATCTCTTCATCGCGCAGCCCCCGCTCTACAAGATCGCCCGCGGCAAATCCGAGCAATACCTCAAGGACGAGCGGGCGCTGGAAGACTATTTGATCGATACCGGGCTCGAAGACGCCACGCTCCGGCTGTCGTCCGGCGAGGTGCTCGCCGGCAACGATTTGCGCAAGCTCGTCGAAGAGGCGCGCACTATCCGCAATGTCCTCAACAATCTGCACAGCCGCTATAACCGCAAGGTGATCGAGCAGGCGGCGATCGCGGGCGTGCTGCGCACGCAGGTCACCGACGATCCGGCCACGGCCGCCGCCGCAGCCGCGTACATCGCGCGGCGGCTCGACGCGCTTGCCGACGAGACTGAACGCGGCTGGCAGGGCACCTTCACCGAAGGCAAAGGCTTCGAGTTCGAGCGCACTTTGCGCGGCGTCAAGGAAGTCGCGGTCATCGATGCCGCATTGCTCGGCTCCGCGGATGCCCGCAAGCTCGACGAATTCGCGGCCTCCCTGCAGGCGATCTATCCGCGGCCGACGCCGCCGTCGATCCTGCGGCGCAAGGACGAAGAGACGGCGATCCACGGCCCGGTCGGACTGTTCGAGGCGGTGACGGCGGCTGGACGCAAAGGCGTTTCGCTGCAGCGCTATAAGGGGCTGGGCGAGATGAACCCCAATCAGCTCTGGGAAACCACGCTCGACACCAACGCCCGCTCGCTCCTGCAGGTGAACGTCAAGGAAATCGACGAGGCTAACACGCTGTTCGACGAATTGATGGGCGACAAGGTCGAGCCGCGCCGCGCCTTCATCGAGGAGCATGCCCTCGCCGCCAGCGTGGACGTGTAATCTCGTCATTACGGACGTCGCCAACGGGTCCGGCCCGAAGTGGCCGGCCCGAGGACAAGCTCCGCGGCAGTCCGAATCCATATTCGCTGATCGTGGTTATGGATTCTCCGGGCGCGCCCCGCCAAATATGCCCGTCACAACCGCAGCATTGGCTCATTCAAGCACAGCGTGCCGCCGCGCGGAACCGCCCGGTGTAATTGTTCCTCGCCTCAAAACTTCGTCGGCTTTGCCGGCGCCGAACCCAACTACTTTAAGTGTGAAATATTTTGACGACGCGCGGGAAGGCGCGTTAACATTGGCGGCCCTCGGGACTTAAGGAGCGCCGCCATGGAATTTTCCATCTATTCCGAGCTGCAAACCTGGCCGGGCAAGACGCAGCAGCAGGTTTACACCGAAGCGCTTGAGCAGGTCGTCAATGCCGACCGGCTTGGCTATTCGACTTACTCGATCATCGAGCACTTTTTCTTTGCGAAATTCGGCGCCTCGCCGAACCCGTTCGCGTTCTTCGGCAAGGCTTCCGAGCGCACCCGCAACATCAAGTTCCGCACGCTCGTGCACGTGTTGCCCTATCACAATCCGGCCGTGCTCGCGTCGCAGATCGCCCAGTTCGACCTGCTGGCCGACGGCCGCTACGAATTCGGCTTCGGCCGCGGCCACGGCTGGATACCGCTCAAGGGCGGCGTTCCGGTCGAAGAATCGCGCGAGCGCTACGAAGAAGCGCTGCAGATCGTCATCGCAGCGCTCGCTCAGGAGCGTTTCTCCTACGACGGCAAGTATTACAAGATCAAAGACTCCCACATCGTGCCGCGGCCGATGCCGGGGCGGAAATTCCGTATCTTCCTCGGCGGCACGAGCGACTCGACCTACGAGCTGGCCGGCGAGCGCGGCTACGCCATGGTGGTGCCGCCGCTTCTGCCCTACGAGGCGCTGCGGGCGCAGCTCGACATCTACCGCGCTTCATGTGCGAAACACGGCAACAAGCCGGATATCGTCTGGATCCACGCCTGCCATCTCGATTTCGACCGCGAGACGGCCAAGCGCGAGGCCGAGAAGATGATGCGCGGCTTTTTGAAGGGCAACGCATCGGTGCTTCTGGAGAACGCCGACGAAATGCCGCCGAAGGATGTGCTGGAAAAATCCGGATACGGCTTCTACGCCTCGGGCATCATGGAGAACTTCTCCGACATGCCCTACGACGAGATGATCAAGAACGACATCGTCTGGGTCGGCACGCCAAACGACATCATCGAGCGTATCGAGGCGGTGCAGAAATTGTGCGAGGGGCTCACCGAGGTGGCGATCACGGTCAATCCCGGCGGCGTCGAGCACTGGAAGACGATCAAGACCCAAGAAATGTTCGCCCACCACGTCATCCCGCATTTCGCCGGGAAAAAGTAATCTGGCCCGTCAAAACAAATCGAAATATTCGTTCTGCTCCCAGGCGGTGACGTTGGCGTGCTCGGCGCTTTCGGCCTCGAAGCGCGCCACTTCGGCGCCTTTGAGCGTGGCGAAATAATCGACGAAGCCTGAGCCGAAAGTCTTTCTGAAGACATCGCTTGCGCGCAACGCCGCCAAGGCCTCTTTGAGGCTCTTCGGCAGCGGCGGCGCCTTGGTTTCGTACGGCGTATCCGCGGACGGCCCCGGATCGCGCTTTTGTGCGATGCCGTCGAGGCCGGCATAAATCTGCGACGCGAGATAAAGGTAGGGATTGGCGGCCGGCTCGCCGACGCGGTTTTCCAGATGCGTCGCGGGATCGCCGGGCTGGCCGAGCACCCGCACCATGACGCCGCGATTGTCGCGCGCCCAGATGGCGCGGTCGGGCGCCAGCGTATAGGGACGGTAGCGCTTATAGCCGTTGACGGTCGGCGTGGTGAACGCGGCCGCGGCCTGCGCATGCGCCAACAGGCCGCCGAGATAGTGCAGACCGGTGGTCGACAGTCCTTCGCGGTCATCGCCGACAAAGGCGTTGACGCGGCGTTTGCGGTCGATCAGCGATTGATGCAGGTGCCAGCCCGAGGAGAACAGGTTGGGCAATCCGGGCCGGCACATGAAGCTCGCGAGACAGCCGTTCCGCCGTGCGATCTGTTTCACGGCGGCGCGGAAAAGCATCATGGTGTCGGCGCACTCAAAGCCGCTCTGCGGGCGGAAGGTGAATTCGCACTGGCTCGGTCCAAGCTCGACTTCGAGCGAACGCAGCGGAAGCCCTAGTGCCTGCACGCCATGCCGGATCGGCTCGAGCGCCGCGTCCAGCTGATCGAAGCGCGACTCGGTGAGATATTGATAGCCCTGATTGAGCAGGCTCACCTCGGGCGCCTGCGGCGGCCAAGTGGCGTCTTCGAGCTTGAGCCGCGGATTTTCCAGCTTGAACAAGTGGAATTCGACTTCCAAGCCAGCGAGGAAGTCGAAGCCTGCTGTTAGCAACCGCGTGAGCGCATCGCGCAACACCTGCCGGGTCGAGAACGGCACCGGCTTGCCGTTCCCGAAATAAATGTCGCACAACAGCCAGCCGGTCTGCGGCGCCCCATTGTTGGACGTCCATGGCAGAACTTGAAACGTCGACGGGTCGGCGACCATGACGAAGTCGCCGCCGCCCTGCATCTCCGCCATGGCGAAGCCGCCGCCGGCGGTGAACACCGGATAGACCGTCTTGTGCGCGGTGTCCTTGGCCAAGAGCGTCGTGGTCATGGTGACGCCGCTATGCATCAGCGCCGGCGCGTCGGCGGCGACGACGGTCTTGCCGCGCAGCACGCCATGCTGGTCGGCAAAGGAAAACCGCACCAGCTCCAGTTTGTTTTTCTTGATCGCCTGCGCGACATCGTTCGCCTGCCGCGCCTGTTCGCCGGTCCACAGGTCGTGACGTTCGACGAAGGTAGCGGCGGTAGTGCGGCGTGGCGGCATCGTTATTAGGCGAATAGCGAAATGGCGATTATTTGCTTGTTCCGCTAATTCCAGCTTTTCGTTTGCTGCCGCGCCGCGTCGGTGCGCTGCCAATAGCCCTGCCAGTCGCCAGCCGGTCCGATGCCGTCGACGCAGGCCGGACCGGTAACGCCTTTAGCGCGCGCAGCATCCAGCACCATCAAAGGCGTTTCACCGTTGCCCGATTGCTCCAGCGCACGGCGCAACAGCCGCCGATAGGCTGTAATCGCCTTGTCCGAGATGCCGAGATGCTCCTGGGTGCGATCCTGGATCACGCCCATCGACTCGCAGGCCCACTGGTCGTGCACGTTGATGTCGGCGCCCATGCCGGTGTAGGTCGCGTGCTCCTGCTCGTGCGGATCGAAGCCGTAATCGTTGCTCTTGTTCTTGCGCGGCACGTAATCGGGCAATTCGTACAGTTCGAGCCGCTGGCGGCGCATCTCGTCCTTGTCGACGGCTGCGGCGAACGACGTGAAGATCGCGTACCAATAATGCTTGGTGTCGTCGATCGGCACATGCCACTGCGAGATCGTCATCTCACGGCTCATCGGGATGATGAAGGCATTGGGGAAGACGAGATTGGTGACGCGGATGTGCGCCTTGTCGCCGCCGATCTCGCGCAAAGTCGCCAGCCGGAACCCGTAATCGGTCGGCTCGACCTCGATGCGCGGCTGGGTAAATTCGCGCATGATCTGCGTCATCGGCATGTCCGCGTCTTTGGTCTTGTCGCGAAACATCTTGCCGTAGCCCTTGTCCGGGTCTTCATCCTCGAAAAAGCGATGCAGGAACGAGGTGTGAACCGGATCGATGCCGACTTCGAGCGATTGCAGCCAATTGCAGTCGATCATGCCCTTGAAAGCGAAGGTGTGGGTCGAAGGCGCGATAAAGCAATCGAAGTCGGGGAATGCCGGCGGCTCGCCCGGACCGAGATAGGCAAACAGGATGCCGCTCTTCTCGACCACCGGATAGGATTTCTGTTTGATGTTGGCGCACAGGTTGCTGCTGGCAGGCTCGGCCGGCGTCTGCAGGCATTTGCCTGCGACGTCGAACAGCCAACCGTGAAAGGCGCAACGCAGCCCGCCGTCCTCCAGCCGCCCGTAAGCGAGATCGGTGCCGCGATGCGGGCAATGCCGGCCAATGAGCCCGTAGCGGCCCTTGTCGTCCTTGAAAATCACGAGGTCTTCGCCAAAGAGCCGCACCGGCTTGACCGGCCGGTTGCCGGACAACTCGTCGATGAGCGCCGCAGGCTGCCAATAGCGCCGCATTAATGCACCGGCGGCGGTATCGGGCCCGGTACGGGTGATGAGATCGTTCTGTTCGGCGCTGAGCATGGCATTATCCCTCGCTGGCCGCCGATATTAGCGTCCATTCTGCGGAATCGTAAAATCCCCTAATGCCCGGGCAGCACCACGACCTTCGGACTGGCCGGCAAGGACGCCTTCGACACCACCAGTGAGGGAATTTCCGCCTGCTCCACCGGCCATTGCTGACGCGCCCGGTCGAGAAAGCGCTCAAGCGTATACCAGCCGAAAAAATGCATCGGGATAATGATCTGCGCTTTGAGCGCCGTCAGCACTTCCATCATGCCGTCGAGGTCGAGCGTGTAATTGCCGTCGACCGGCGCCATCACCACGTCGACACGGCCGATCTCGTTGAGCTGCTGCTGCGTCAGCGTGTGGTGCAAATGGCCGAGATGGGCGATGCACAGATTGGCGATTTCGAAGACGAAGATCGAATTGCCGTAGCGCTCGGTGCCGCCGGTCCAATCGCGGATATTAGTCGGGACGTTACGCACGCGCACGTCTTTATATGTGAGGTCCCAGACCGCCGGCTCCTCCGGACTCGGCCCCCAGCCGCGCAGCACGTATTTGATCGCCGGATCGGGATGATCGGTGAAGTGGGTGTCGTGGGCGTGATTCATGGTGGCGATGTCGGGCGTGACCGGCGGTTTTTGATAATCGTTGTAGTCGGTGGCGATGCGCACCAGCTGCGGACTCTCGATCAAAAACGTCGCATGCCCGATAAAGGTGATCCGCGCCTGGTCGGCATTGAGTGCGGCAAGCTTTAATGCGGCGGGGATGATCCGCGGCCGGGCGGCGGCAACGAGACCGGGACAGCTTTCCTGCATTTCCGGTTTTGGCGGCGGCGTCTGCGCGGAGGCGGCGACACATCCCGCCGCCGACACAAAGGCCAAGGCGGCGACGCGGGCAACAACGCCGGCGACGACGCCGATGGGCGACAGGCTCACTTCGCCACTCCGTATCCGCGCCCCGGCAGAATTGATCGAATGGCAGATAAATTGGCACGGAATGAGGCGCGCGACTATCGGCGCGCGGCGTCGTTGCCGGGCTGACGCCGGCGAAATTAGCGCTCGACGATGAGGCCGTGCTCGGTGACGACGACCCATTGGCCGTCTTGCCGCTTGATCGCTTCGACGCGGCCGATGCCGGGAAGGACGGCGCCGGTCACGACCTCGAACACGCCATTATAACGGCTTGCGACCAGCACCTTGCCGCCTTGCGCGCTCTGCACGACCCAGTCTTGCAAGATCCGGTCGGTACGCTTTGCTTCCGACGATGCCGGTTGGCTAGCGATGGAGCCAGTGGTCTCGGGCGCTGCCGCAGTGCTTCTCTTCTCGAGCCTCTCAAGAAACTCGGCCATGTGGGCGAGCTTTGCCGCCGGCTCGCTCTGGGCCTGTTCGAGGCGGTCGAGACGATCGGCGAGTTTGGCGAATTGGCCGTTGGCATTGTGGGCGGCGCCGGCAAGATCGGCTTTCAGCGCGGACAGGTCAGGTTTGGCAGCCGACGCCCCAGTGGTCGCTGCAACCTGGGAGACGGGCCACACATGCGCCACCCCCGACGCCGACAGCGAACCGACAAACGAGCCGAGCGCGGCCGCCGCGGCCACCAAAGCCGCGAGCATCGCAAACCGCATTGAGCGCGTCGGTGACGCGCCGCCTTCGCGACCGGCTTCGGCAGCCTGCTCGGTTGCGGCCTCGTCAGCCGACGGCCGGAAATCCTCGTTCGACTCCGCGGTGGCATCGAGCTTTGGCGACCAGACCACCGGCAATTGTGGTTCGGCCGGCGCGTCGTCCTTCGGCTTATCCTCGTGCTCGTCGGCCATGGGCGGATCTCCGAAATGCGGATGATCCGATCGGTAGCCTTGTTTGGTTAGCAATCGGTTAGCAAATCGCGAAAATCTCAGTCGATAAGGCCGTTTTCGCGGGCGAGGTCCTTGAGCGAAGCCTCCGGCCGCGCGCCGAGATGTTGAATGACTTCGCAGGCGGCAAGCGCACCCAGCCGGCCGCAAGTGCGGTCGTCGGCGCCGCGCGCAAGTCCGGCGAGGAAGCCGGCCGCGAACAAATCGCCGGCGCCCGTGGTATCGACCACGCGCTCGACCGGAAACGCCGACACGGCCTCGGTCCCCTCACGCGTGATCACGACGCAGCCCTTTTCGCTGCGTGTCACCACTGCGGTAGCGATGTCCGCCCGCAACGCCTTCACCGCGGTATCGAAGTCGGACGTCTGATAGAGGCTGTGCAGCTCCGCTTCGTTGGCGAAGATCAGGTCGACGGTTTTAGAGCGCATCAGCTGCAAGAACTCGTCGCGCCAGCGATCGACGCAGAACGCGTCCGAGAGGGTCAGCGCCACAATGCGCTCGGCTTCGTGCGCGATCTTGGCGGCTTTGACGAACGCATCCTTGGCGTTCTTCGGGTCCCACAAATAACCTTCGAGATAAACGATGGTGCTCGCAGCGACCAAATCGGCGTCGATGTCGTTCGGATGCAAATCCTGCGCGGCGCCGAGATAAGTGTTCATGGTGCGCTCGCCGTCGGGCGTGACCAACACATAGCAGCGCGCAGTTGAAGCGCCGTCGGCGGCCGGCGGCGTCGTAAAGGCGACGCCGGCGGCGCGGATGTCATGGCTGAAAGCGCGGCCGAGGAGGTCGTCCTTGACCTTGCCGATAAAGGCCGACCGCGCGCCGAGACCGGCGACGCCGACAATGGTGTTGGCGGCCGAACCGCCGGAGGTCTCGATCGCCGGCCCCATGGCCTCATAGATCGCCGCCGCCCGCGGCTCGTCGATCAATGCCATCGTGCCTTTGTTCATGCCTTGTTTGAGCAGAAAGTCTTCTTCGGTGCGGGCGATGACATCGACGATCGCATTGCCGATGCCGAGAACGTCGTAGCGGGCGATTGGCATAACAAACTCTCTGAAAAACGCATTGAGGGACGCGCACTATAACCAGCGCCCCTTGCAGGACAAGGCGTGGGGTGGCAATGGGACGCTCGCTTGCGGCGGAGACCAATATGGCGTTTCAGGAACGCGTTTTTTCGGGGGTGCAGCCCACCGGCAATCTGCATCTCGGCAATTATCTCGGCGCCATTAAGCGCTTTGTCGAGCTGCAGAACCGGTACGATTGCCTTTATTGCGTGGTCGATTTGCACGCCATCACGGTCTGGCAGGACCCGGCCGAGCTGCCCAAAGCCACGCGCGAGGTCACGGCCGCCTTCATTGCCTGTGGGATCGATCCCCAAAAGCACATCGTGTTCAATCAGAGCCAGGTGGCCGAACATGCCGAGCTCGCCTGGGTGTTCAACTGCGTCGCCCGGCTCGGCTGGCTCAACCGTATGACGCAATTCAAGGAGAAAGCCGGCAAGGACCGCGAAAACGCGTCCGTCGGGCTTTATGCCTATCCGAGCTTGATGGCCGCGGACATTCTGGTCTATCGCGCCACCCACGTGCCGGTGGGCGAAGATCAGAAACAGCATCTGGAGCTCGCCCGCGACATCGCGCAGAAGTTCAACAACGACTACGCCGCCTCCATCCACTCGCACGGCTTCGGCGATACGTTCTTCCCGCTGCCGGAGCCGCTGATCACCGGCGAGGCGACCCGCGTCATGTCGCTGCGCGACGGTTCAAAGAAGATGTCGAAGTCGGACGCCTCCGATTATTCGCGCATCAACCTGACCGACGATGCCGACGCCATCGCGCAAAAAATCCGCAAGGCCAAAACCGATCCAGAGCCGCTGCCGAGCGAGGAAGCCGGGCTCAAGCACCGACCGGAGGCGGATAATCTCGTCGGTATTTATGCGGCGCTTGCCGACACCACACGCGCGGGCGTGCTGGGGCAATTCGGCAACGCGCAATTCTCGACCTTCAAAACGGCGCTGGTGGATCTGGCGGTCGCCAAACTCGGTCCGATCGGCACCGAGATGAAGCGGCTGATGCACGATCCGGTCACAATCGATTCAATCTTGGCTGACGGCTCGGCGCGGGCGCAGAAGCTCGCCGGTGAAACCATGAAGGCGGTCAAGGACATCGTCGGCTTCGTGCGCGCTTAAGCATTTTACGCAGCACGATCGTTGCGGAAAACCGGCTTGTCCCGCCCCGCGCCGCCGTGCCACCATCGAACGCGTTTGCGTTAGTGTGGTCCGTGCCGGAGGCATCGCATGTCGCGCAGGCGCCGCAGCTATGAAGCCGGCCACAGGCCGAAGCTTCTGGTCGTCATCGACGACACCGAGGAATGCGACCGCGCGATCTACTTCGCCAGCCGGCGCGCGGCGCGGATCGGTGGCAATGTGGTCATGCTGCGGGTGATCGAGACCCACGATCAGAGCCAGCAGTGGCTCGGCGTCGCCGATATCATGCGGGCGGAGGCGCACGAAGAGGCCGACAAGGAGCTTAACAAATACGCCGCTCGCGCCAGCGCTATCAGCGGCATCACGCCCGAACGCGCGGTGCGCGAGGGCGAAAGGGCCGAAGAGATCCTCAAGCTCATCGATGAGGACGAGGACGTATTCATCCTCGTGCTTGCCGCCGGCATCGGATCGGAGGGGCCGGGACCGCTGGTCGCGGAGATCGGCAGGACCGCCGGCGATTATCCAATACCCGTGGCCATCGTGCCGGGTCACCTGACCGACGAAGAAATCGACGCCTTGAGCGGGTAAACTGGTCCCGCTACTTGAACTTCCAACGAAATTCGCCACGTATTAGGGTGAATTGGACGAGTCACGGCAGGGCCGATCGAGGCTAGCGCCGTTTGACGGAGGACCGCATGTTCATCCAGACCGAAGCAACGCCCAATCCGGCCACCTTGAAATTCCTGCCCGGCCGGACCGTGCTTGAGACCGGAACGCTCGACCTGCGCAGCACCGACGAGGCGGCCCAATCGCCGCTCGCCGACCGGCTGTTCGCGATCCCCGGGATCAGCGGGGTGTTCTTCGGGTCCGACTTTATCGCCGTCACAAAAGACGACAGCGAATGGACGCAGCTCAAGCCGATGATCCTTGGCGCGATCATGGAGCATTTCATGTCGGGCGCGCCGTTGCTCAGCGCGGCAGGCGCCGAAGCAAGCGACGGTGATGAGTTCTTCGATACCGCCGACGCCGAGACCGTAGCCACCATCAAGGAACTGATCGAGACCCGGGTGCGGCCGGCAGTGGCCAACGACGGCGGCGACATCACGTTCAAGGGTTTCAAGGACGGAATCGTATATCTCAATATGAAAGGTGCGTGCGCGGGCTGCCCATCGTCGACCGCAACGCTGCGGCACGGCATTCAAAATCTGCTCCGGCATTTCCTTCCCGACGTCACCGAAGTCCGCCCGATGTAATGGAACGGTCGGCGGATGAACTAAAGCGCGCATGCGCGTCCTCGCCATTGATACTGCGCTCGCGGCGTGTTCCGTGGCCGTGCTCGATACCGAATATGGCGGCATTCTCGCGAGTGAGAGCGTGCCCATGGTGCGGGGCCACGCCGAAGCGCTACTGCCGATGCTCAAGCGCGTGATGGACAAAGCCGGCACGACGCCGCCCGACATCGACCGGATCGCGGTCACCACCGGGCCGGGCAGTTTTACCGGAATGCGGGTCGGCATTGCGGCGGCCCGCGGCATTGCGCTCGCGCCCGCCAAGCCGGTCGTCGGGCTGACGACGTTGTCGGCCTACGCCGCGCCACATATGGCGACCGACGATCGCCTGCCGGTGATTGCCGCCATCGATGCGCGGCACTCCCACGTTTATCTGCAAGTCTTTGGTCCCGGTGGCCGCACTTCGTCGGCGCCGCGGTTCGCGCCGTTACGCGATGCGATCGAAGCCGCGGCTGAAACATCTTGCGCCATCGTCGGCTCGGCGGCGCAATCGGTTGCGGATGCTTTATCTGCCATGGACGCCGTTCCAGCTATCGTCGATGGGCGCGCGTCGCCGGATATCGCCTGGGTAGCGCGGTTGGGCGCGGTTATGGCCGAGGATCAATCGCCGCTGAAGCCGCAATATCTGCGGGCGCCGGATGCGCAGCCGCAGAACGCCGCCCAACTGCCGCGACGATGATGGGCTTCGTTTCGCGCCTGTTTGCCAAGGCTGAGCCTGTCATGGCCGAAGCGCGCCCGCGCGATGCCGCGGCGATCGCCAAGCTTCATGGCGCATCGTTCAAGCGCGGCTGGGGCGAGGACGAGTTTCAGACGCTGCTTGCCGACCGTGCCGTCATCGCGCATCGCGCCACCATCGGCGCAGCGCCGATCGGCTTTATTCTTTCGCGGCTTGCGGCCGGCGAAGCAGAAATTCTCTCAGTCGCCATCGCGCCGAACTGGCGCGGGCGCGGTTTCGCCCGCCCGCTCCTCGATCTGCATCTGCGGCGCCTGGCGGGGCTGGGCGTGCGCGCCGTTTTTCTTGAGGTCGACGAGCACAACGCGCCGGCCAACGCGCTCTACCGCCGGGCCGGATTTCATCAGGTCGGACGGCGCCAAGGGTATTATGACGGTGAGGCGACGGCGCTGGTGCTGCGCCGCGACCTTTAGCTGACGCATGGCTGTAAAGGCGGTATGATTTGAAGGAAGCCCCGATTCACCGACGGACCGAGAAAGGTACAGATTCGGCCGGAATGAAAGGCGCGCGCAAACTCTACGTGAAATCCTTTGGCTGCCAAATGAACGTCTACGATTCGCAGCGTATGGCGGACACCCTGGCGCCGGAAGGATATGTCGAAACGGCGAGCGCCGAAGACGCCGATCTCGTTATTCTCAACACCTGTCACATCCGCGAGAAGGCGGCGGAAAAGGTCTATTCCGAACTCGGCCGAGTGCGCCGCATTAAAGAAGCGGCGGCGGCTGACGGTCGCAATCTCCTGATCGCGGTCGCCGGCTGCGTGGCGCAGGCCGAGGGCGACGAAATCATCCGCCGCGCGCCGGCAGTCGATCTCGTGGTCGGATCGCAGAATTATCATCGCCTGCCCGATCTCGTGGCGCGCGCCGCGCGCGGCGGCAAGGTCGTCGACACCGAGTTCCCGCTCGACGACAAATTCGAGCACCTCGCGGCGCCAAGTTTAGACGCGACACGCGCGCGCGGCGTTGCCGCGTTCGTCACGGTGCAAGAGGGCTGCGACAAATTTTGCACCTTCTGTGTGGTCCCGTACACGCGCGGCACGGAGGTCTCGCGCCCGGTCGACAAGATCGCCGCCGAGGCTGCCCGTCTGGCGCAAGCCGGCGTGCGTGAGGTCACGCTCATTGGGCAAAACGTCAACGCCTTTCACGGCGAAGGACCTGACGGCCGGACCTGGTCGTTGGCCCGGCTCCTCAAGCGCCTTGCGCAACTGCCCGGCATCGAACGGCTGCGTTATACGACCAGCCACCCGCTCGACATGGATGATGAACTGATCGCCGCGCACCGCGACCTGCCGGCGCTGATGCCGCAACTGCATTTGCCGGTGCAATCCGGCTCCGATCGCGTTCTTGCCGCCATGAATCGCCGCCACACCCGCGCCGATTATTTGGGGGCGATTGCAAAGCTGCGCCGGGCGCGGCCGGACATCGCGCTGACCTCCGATTTCATCGTCGGCTTTCCCGGCGAAACCGACGACGACTTTGCCGCAACGCTCAGTCTCGTCGAGGACGTCGGCTATTCCGGCGCCTTCTCCTTTAAGTATTCGCCACGCCCGGGCACGCCCGGCGCCGACATGGATGACCAAGTCGACGAGGCGGTGAAGACCGACCGGCTGCACCGCCTGCAACGGACGATCGACGGATGCCAGGCGGCATTCAACCGCCGTTGTCTCGGCCGCACCGTGTCCGTGCTGTTCGAGCGGGCCGGCCGCTACGACGGCCAGATCGTCGGCCGCTCGCCGTATCTGCAGCCGGTCCAAGTGGAAGCATCCGCTTCCCTCATCGGTCAAATTGCCGACGTCACCATCACCGAGATCGCCAGCAACAGTTTATTTGGTGCGCTGGCCCAACAGCCGGCGCTCGCGCCCGCAGGAGCCTGAATGCAAACTCCCGGTCCTTTTGGTCCACACAATACGGATGCCGGATCGCTGGTCGCGGCCCCTGACAATGGCACGCAGGTCGTTCTCACCTTCGACGACAATCGCCTCGCCTCGACGCTGTTCGGCCAATACGGCCAGAACCTGGCGTTGATCGAGCGCCGACTCGCAGTTGTCGCTACGTCGCGCGGCAATCAAGTGACGCTTGAAGGTTCGCGTGAGGCCTGTGAGCAGGCGCGGCGCGTGCTTGAAGGCCTCTACGATCGGCTCAAGCACGGCGACGAGGTGACGCAGGGCGACGTCGATGGCGCCATTCGCCTTGCGCTGTCGCAAGGTTCGCTGTTCGATTTCGATCCGGCCTCGGCTCGCGAAAGCTTCGAAGAGATCAATCTGCGCAAACGCCGCGTGCGCGCCCGCACGCCGGCGCAGGACGCCTATCTGCGCGCGCTCAAGCGCCACGCACTGGTGTTCGCCACTGGCCCGGCCGGCACCGGCAAGACCTGGCTCGCTGTCGCCCAAGCGGTGCAGTTGTTCGAGCGCAAGGAGGTCGACCGGATCGTGCTCTCGCGTCCGGCGGTCGAAGCCGGCGAGCGGCTCGGTTTTTTGCCCGGCGATATGCGCGAAAAGGTCGACCCGTATCTGCGTCCCATCTACGACGCGCTCTACGATCTGATGGACGCGCGCATCGTCGAGCGGGCGCTGCAGACCACCGAGATTGAAATTGCGCCGCTCGCATTCATGCGCGGCCGCACCTTGTCGAACGCGGCCATCATTCTCGACGAGGCGCAAAATACCACGGCGATGCAGATGAAGATGCTGCTGACGCGGCTCGGCGAGAACAGCCGCATGATGGTGACCGGCGATCCGAGTCAGGTCGATTTGCCGCCCGGACAGACCTCGGGTCTCACCGAAGCGGTTCGATTGCTCGACGGCGTCGAAGGCATCGGCCACGTCAGGTTTACGGCTGCCGACGTCATTCGCCACGAACTCGTGGCGCGCATCGTCGAGGCGTACGACAACGCGGCGGCGGCCAAGCGCGAGCGGCCGTGAATGACCGAGGCGGCGCGGAAAACCCGGGCGCCAAAAACGCCACGCAAGTCGCAAGCCGCGCCGCGACTGAAGGCGCGGCTGCAAAGGGCGCGAGCGAGAACGGCGCCGCGATCGCCGAAGATCGATGTGCTGGTTGAATCCGATCTCTGGAAACGAAAGGCTGAGGTGACGTCGATGGTGCGCCGAGCGGTCGTGGAAGCAGCCGCGGCGCTGGCAACGCCGGAGGCCGAGCTTGCTATCGTGCTGACCGATGATTCGGCGATTCGTGTGCTCAACCGCGAATGGCGCGGCGTCGACGCAGCCACCAACGTTTTATCGTTTCCGACCGGCGGCCACGCCGGCAAGCGATCGCATATCGGCGATATCGTGCTGGCCTACGAAACCATTGCGCAAGAGGCCCGCGCCGAGCGCAAACCGTTCGCCCATCATGTTGCCCACCTCGCCGTGCACGGATTCCTGCATCTTTTGGGCTATGATCACGGGCGAGCAACCGAAGCCGAGGCGATGGAACGGACGGAACGCGCTATCTTACGGCGTCTGGCGATCCCGGACCCCTATCGCCTGCCGGCCAAATCCTAGGTCGGCAAACTCCGCCCGACGCGCTGACACCGAAGCCATGGTCCAATCGTCCTCCGCAAACCAAGCCAGCGAGACCGCTAACCACGGTCTCCCCATGGTCGTCCCGCAACCCGGCGAGCCGAATGAGGGCTGGTTCGCGCGCGTCCTGCGCATTCTGTTCGGCTGGAAGGGCGCGGCGACCCGCGCCGATCTTGAACTCGTCCTCACCGCCGAGCAGCCCGAGTCCGGCTTCTCGCCGGCCGAGGCGGCGATGCTCAAGAATATCCTCGGCCTGCGCGAATGCCGCATCGAGAGCGTCATGGTGCCGCGCGCCGATATCGTCGCGGTCCACCAAGACATCACGCTCGGCGATTTGGTCATGGTGTTTGCCGGCGCCGGCCATTCGCGGCTCGTCGTCTATAACGACACGCTCGACGATCCGATCGGCATGGTGCACATCCGCGACTTGCTGGCCTTCATGGCGGCGCGCGCCGCAGTCGATCCGGCCGCCGGAGAAGAGAAGCTTTCCGCCGCCGATCTCGATCTCGCCAAGATCGATCTTTCCATGCCGCTCGTCGCCGCCAAGATCGTCCGCGACCTGCTCTACGCGCCGCCGTCGATGCCGGCCCTCGATCTGCTGGCCAAAATGCAAGCGACACGGATTCATCTTGCTCTCGTCATCGACGAATATGGCGGCAGCGACGGCTTGGTTTCGATGGAGGACCTGGTCGAACTGATCGTCGGCGACATCGCCGATGAACATGACGAGGCGGAAACCGCCGCCGTCGTCCGGCAAAACGACGGCTCCTTCCTCGCCATCGGCCGCGCCAGCCTCGACGATGTGCGGGCCGTGGTCGGCGAGGAATTCGACGTCGGCGAAGCGGCACAAGAGGTCGATACGCTGGGCGGTTATCTGGTCATGAGCGCGGGCCACGTGCCGGTGCGCGGGGAATTGGTTTCCGGCCCCCCACCCTTCGAAGCTGAGGTGCTCGACGCCGATCCGCGACGCGTCAAGCGCGTGAAGATCTATCGCCGTAAGGACCGCCGCGAGTTAGCGACGCCACCGCGGTCAGCGCCGCCGCGCTCGCCGCCCTCCCGCGACGAGGCGGCGCGCACGAACCCGAACGCGACGCCGGCGCCGTGAAGCCAGCGGCCCTGATCAACATCATTGTACTGTCCTACGGCTGGCGGCGCTGGCTTATCGCCTTTGCGGCCGGCGCCGCGTCGGCGCTCGCCATGGCACCGTTCGATCTGTGGCCATTGTGGCTGGTTACCTTTCCGGTGCTGGTCTGGCTGCTCGACGGCACTGGGGTCGATCATTGGCATGGCGTAACCGGCGCCGCCGTCACCGGATGGTGGTTCGGCTTCGGTTATTTTCTCGCCGGACTTTATTGGGTCGGCCACGCCTTTCTCGTCGATGCACAAACCTTTGGATGGCTGCTGCCCCTCGCGGTACTCGGACTGCCGGCGGGGCTTGCGATTTTCACCGCGCTCGGCGCCGCGCTGGCGCGCCTCCTTTGGGTTCGCGGCGCCTTGCGCTTCCTCGCCCTGGCGATGGCGTTGACCGCGACCGAATGGCTGCGCGGGCACATCCTCACCGGCTTCCCGTGGAACGCATTTGGCTACGCGCTCACCGCACCGCTGGTTTTGGCGCAAAGCGCCTCGGTCATCGGCATCTGGGGGCTCACTTTCATCACGGTGGCAGTCGCCGCAAGTCCGGCGGCGCTCGCCGACGATCGCGCCGAAACACGTTTGCCTTGGCTGCCGCTTGCACTCGCTGTCGTTGTTGTCGCGGCTATGGCTGCCTACGGCGCGGTGCGACTTGCCCGCAACCCCACCAGGCTGGTCGAGGGCGTGCATCTGCGGATCATGCAGCCGAACCTGCAGCAGGACGTGAAGTTCAACTATGCGGCCAAGCAGCAGGTCGTCGACCGTTACATTTCCTTGTCGGACCGCGCCTCCGGCCCGCAGTCGCGCGGTGTGCGCGACGTGACCCATCTGATCTGGCCGGAATCGGCATTTCCGTTCTTTCTCACCCGCGAGCCCGAAGTGCTCGCCCAGATGACGCACCTACTGCAGTTCGGAACGGTTCTAATCACTGGCGCGGTCCGACTGGCGGAGCCGGTCAATCCCGGCGAGCCCGCGGCCTACAATTCGATCTACGTCATCGATCACGACGGCTCCGTCGTTTCGCTCTACGACAAAGTTCATTTGGTGCCGTTTGGCGAGTATCTGCCGTTCCAGCGTTTTCTGGAAAGGCTCGGCGTGCAACAACTCACCAAGCAGATCGGCGGCTTTCAGGCCGGGGACCGGCGCCGCCTCGTCGCCGTACCGGGCGCGCCGCTGGCGTTGCCACTTATCTGCTACGAGATCGTCTTTCCCGGCGACGTCATGCCCAAAGGACCGCGCCCGGGATGGATCGTCAACGTCACCAATGACGGATGGTTTGGCTTTTCCAGCGGCCCCTATCAGCACTTCCAACAAGCGCGCGTGCGCGCCATCGAAGAAGGGCTGCCGCTTGTTCGCGCTGCCAATACCGGCATTTCTGCCGTGGTCGATCCGGTCGGACGGATCGTGAATTCATTGCCGCTCGGCACCGAAGGCGTCATCGATTCGGCGCTGCCGCAGGCGATCGGGGCTCCGATCTACAGCCGCGTTGGCGACCTTCCAACCGGCATGATCGTCGCGGTATCGCTGCTCATCCTTATCCGCCGGCGCCTGCGGCCGGCGCAGTGATCCGCAAAATTCTTTCGCCACCAGATGAGCTTATATCCGAACGTTCCGGGGCGCGCCGCAGCGGGCCGCAACGCCCGAGATGTATCAATGTGATAACGACCAAGGGTGTCGCGATAAACAAACTTCAACTCACCCGCGTAAGTACTGGGCAGTCGAACTACTTAACAATATTATAGTTGATTATTGGCACAAACGACCTCGCGAGAAAGATGAAGCACTAAAATCAGTGCCGTCGCCCGTGAAAACGTTCGCACCACACATCACGGTATGTTTGATATCTAAAGTAATTACGATAGACATTGCGAGGCAGGAGAGGTCGTCATGATGGCCAAAAAGGCACCGAACCCCATCGATAAGCATGTCGGTAGTCGGGTGCGCATGCGCCGCATGATGCTCGGAATGAGCCAGGAGAAGCTCGGCAACAGTCTCGGTTTGACCTTTCAGCAGGTACAGAAGTACGAGAAGGGCACCAATCGCATTGGCGCCAGCCGCCTGCAGCAGATTTCGCAAATTCTTGAAGTGCCGGTGTCGTTTTTTTTCGAGGGCGCGCCTACCGTCGGCGCGGCACGCGCGGACGGACTGACCGAAGCACCCTCGCCCGCTTACGTATCCGAATTTCTCGCCACCGCGGATGGGCTGGCCCTGACCAAGGCCTTCACGCGGATCAGCGATGCAAAACTGCGGCGACGCATCGTCGAGTTGGTCGAGCAAATAGCGCTCGGCGAAAAAGACTGACGGCCCGGCGGCGGTCTGGCTTCCGCAAAATGCGGTGTACCGCCCACACTTCGCCCACATCTTGACCGCGCTGAGCGACGCTGCAACAACCCTGTCACAGTCAAGCGCTGCTTCTCGTTCGGGCCGGATGAATAACGCACGCGGCGACGATGGGGCTTACTAAGGGAGTGTTTCGCAGTGCAACGTTCAAACTACCTGTTCACCAGCGAGTCTGTCTCGGAAGGCCATCCTGACAAGGTCTGCGATCAAATTTCGGACGCCGTGCTCGACGCCTTCCTGGAGAACGATGTCAAACTCGGCATTGCCGACGAGAGCAAGGTCAATACCCGCCTCGGCTGTGAGACGCTGTGCACGACCAACAAAATCGTCGTTGCCGGCGAGGGCCGCGGCCAAGCCCCGCTGTTCCACAAGCACGGCGACAAGGCCGTGGTTAATCGCGAGATGATTACAGAGATCGCCCGCAACGTGGTCAAGGATATCGGCTACGATCAGGACGGCTTCTCCCACTATGGCGCCGACGTCGAAGTCTTGCTGCATGGACAATCCCCCGACATCGCCATGGGCGTTGACGCCAAAAAGAAGAAGGGCGCCGACGAGGAAGGCGCCGGCGACCAAGGCATGATGTTCGGCTACGCTTGCACGGAGAGCGAGGTCTACGAAAAAGGCTCGTTCATGCCGGCGCCGATTTATTTTGCGCACAAGATTCTCAAAGTGCTGTCGGATAAGCGCCGCTCCGGCGCGCTGTTCGACCTGCAGCCCGACGCCAAGAGCCAGGTCACCGTCAAGTACGTCGACGGCAAGCCGGTCGGCTGCACCAAGGTCGTGGTATCGACGCAGCACAACGCCGAGAGCCGCAACGGCAAAAAATATACGCCCAGCATCGTCAAAGAAATGATCGCCGATTCCGTTGAATCGGCGCTGCCGGATGGCTGGATGCCCAAAAAGCCGAGCGATTTCCTGGTCAACCCGACCGGAAATTTCGTCGTCGGCGGCCCGGACGGCGATTGCGGCCTGACCGGACGCAAAATCATCGTCGACACTTATGGCGGTTACGCACCGCACGGCGGCGGCGCCTTCTCCGGCAAGGATCCGACCAAGGTCGATCGCTCGGCTGCTTATGCCGCGCGCTACCTTGCCAAGAACGTCGTTGCGGCCGGGCTCGCGCAAAGCTGCACCATCCAGATCGCCTACGCGATCGGCGTGGCAGATCCGATGTCGCTTTATGTCGACACCCACGGAACCAGCAAAGTCGACGAAGCGAAGTTGCAAAAGATTTTGCCGGAACTGTTCCTGCTGCGACCGACCAACATTCGTCGCACGCTCAAGCTCAACCGGCCGATCTACCGCCGCACCGCGGCCTACGGCCATTTTGGGCGCGCCCCCGATCGGGATGGCGGCTTCTCGTGGGAGCGGACCGACCTCGCCGACGAACTCAAGCGTCACTTGCGCTAGCTACTGCCTCCGGGGGCTTGTCCCCGGCCAGTCGATCAGGCAGTCATTGCCCTTCTGAAATTGGGATGTGCGGGCTTACCCCGCGCATGATGCCGCGTGAGTGCCGAGCTCAACGCAACGCGTGGCTTCTTCGGCCGTCGCAAGGGACACAAGCTTCGCGGCCGGCAAGCGGCCTTGTTTGATACCCTGCTGCCGCGTCTAGCCCTCGATCTCAGCAAGCCGCCGACGGCCGACTTGAAGGCGCTGTTTGCGGTGCCGGTCGGCGAGGTCGTGCTCGAGATCGGCTTCGGCGGCGGCGAAAACATGATCGCGCAGGCGCAAGCGCGGCCGCAATCCGGCTTCATCGGCGCCGAGCCTTTCGTCAACGGCATGGCCAAGGCGCTCGCCGCGATCGAGAGCCTCGAACTGAAAAATGTGCGCCTGCATTTCGACGATGCGACGTCGTTGCTCGTCTGGTTGCCGGACGCGTCGCTTTCGCGCATCGACCTCATTCATCCCGATCCCTGGCCAAAACGTCGGCATTACAAGCGCCGCTTTGTGCAGGATGTAACGATCGCGCAATTCGCCCGCATCCTGCGGCCTAGCGGTGAGTTGCGCTTCGCTACTGACGCCGCGGATTATGCCGCGTGGACGCTTCAGCACTTCCTGCGCGCGGCGGATTTTGACTGGACCGCCCGCGGCGCCGACGACTGGCGAAAGCCATGGCCGGATTTCACCGGCACCCGCTACAACGCCAAAGCCGCACGTGCGGAACGTTCGACGTGTTACCTGGTGTTTCGCCGGCGCTAGCGCATGATCCGGAAAAGTGGAAGCAGGTTTTCCGAAAAGATCATGTGCCACTAAAACAGCGTGATCCGGAAAAGTGGATACCGGTTTTCCGAAAAAGATTACGCGCCAACAAAAGATCTCGATCGCGCCGGGACTCCCACTTACTGGCCCTGCCGTGCCTGCCAGAAGCGGACCACGCGTTGCGCGGTCGAGGCCGAGAGGCGGCCATAATTGACAAAGGCCGCGTCGAGACCCTGCGTTGACGTGCCGCCGCCGTTTGGACGCACCTTGATCACCGCCTTAACCGCCGGCCAGCTCAAGCCCGCGGCCTTGCACAGGATCAACACCGGGTCCGGCCCGTCGCCGTCCATCAGCCGGTCGACGATCTTGATCGGCACCTTGGACAGGGCGGCTAGGCCGGCCACCGTCTCTTCGACTTTGTTTTCGGCGCAGAATGAGGCGAGCGCCTCTTCGTTCAATCGATTGGCGCGGTCGAGGCCCAATACGGTGCGCTGCGCCTCGCGATAATCGCGCGGGCCGACGCGCGCGCCGACTTCTTTTGAGACCTTGGCGAGCACATCGCAGATCGCCGCTCTGACTTCAGGCGTCGCCGACGCGATCAGCCGCCGGTGCACGACGGCGGTGGCTTTGCTGAGCAAATCGCGGAACATCGGTGGCGGGATATCCGGCCGCAGCCCGACCTTTTCCGCCAAGATGCCGTCCTCTTCGGCGCGCTTGATGAGCCGATAAAAGCCTTTTTCGGAGATGCGAGCGCTGCGGTTCTCGGCGACGCGGCGGGCGACGTCGCGGTTGCCGCGCCGGACCAGCACGTCGGTCACTGCCTCGCCGAGCGCTTGGCGGCCGGAGATGGCGTGGAGATGAGCCTGGCCCTTGGTGCTGGCGACGTCGACCAGGTCCGCTTCGGCCAAACGCGGCGCGTGTTTGAGCACCGGCCCGGCCACCGCAATGTCGTCGTCCTTGGCAAGCGTGCGCAGCACCTTGACCGGCGCGTTGCTCACCGGCGCCAGATGGTTCGAGAGCTCGGCCCGCGCCTGGGTCTCGATTTCCTCGATCAAAGAGCCGAAGACGTCGTCAAAAAGGTCGACGTGTTCTTCGCTGTAGCGGCTCGCGCCGGTAAGAAAGAGAGCGGTAATGCGTTGGAGCGCGTCGACCCGCTTTTCACGCGAGCCGTGTTGGAGGACTTCTTCAAGCTCGGGGATTAACGAGAGGTTGGAGCCCGTACCAGACATTGCCCATCGATGGTTAGGGAACCGTATGCCGGAACTCTTTCTGATTACCGGTGACAGATTACCGATCCCTGAACGGAACGCCCTTGAAACCGCCCGGGAAACGGCTATATTGGCCCCATCCGTCATGGATACCTCATAACGGTCGGTTGATCCGAAGGTTTTGAGAGTGGGCCCCCCGGGACCCGCTCTTTTTTATTACCTAAAGCCTGACGGTTTTCTGACCGACCGACGGTCCGACGACTCATGTTTGCGAAACGCATGGACGATAGGCCGACAACGTTTACCGATGAACCGCGGCTCATCACCGAGCCGGGGCGCGCGGCGCGCGTCGCCGCGATTGCCGAGCCGGTGCTGGCCGAACTCGGCTATCGGCTGGTCCGCGTACGCGTTTCCGCAGCCGAGGGCTGTACCGTGCAGATCATGGCCGAGCGCCCGGACGGCACGCTGGCGATCGAAGACTGCGAACTCGCCTCGCGCACGCTCTCGCCGGTGCTCGACGCCAATGATCCGATCGAAAGCGCTTACCGGCTGGAAATTTCCTCGCCGGGCATCGACCGGCCGCTGGTGCGGCGTTCGGATTTCGATCGTTATGCCGGTCACGTCGCGCGCATCGAAATGCTGGCGCCGATCGGCGGCCGCCGGCGTTTCCGCGGCGAGATTCTCGGCACGCAAGGCGATGGCGTTCGCCTTCGCACCGACGAGCCAGCGGTGGACGAAACTTCTGAAGTGCTGCTGACGATCGAAGACATGATGGAAGCGCGGCTGGTTCTAACCGATGAACTCATTTCGCAATCGCTGCGGCGAAGCAAGCGTGACCAACGCAAAGGAGACTGAACCATGGCGACCGTAAGCGCCAATAAGCTTGAACTCTTACAGATCGCCGACGCCGTCGCGCGTGAAAAGGCGATCGATCGCAAAATCGTGCTGGGCGCCATGGAGGATGCGATCGCCAAGGCGGCGCGCTCGCGCTACGGCAGCGAAACCGAAGTGCGCGCGGAGATCGATCCGAAAAGCGGCGAACTGCATCTATCCCGCCATATGCTGGTGGTGGACGCGGTCGAAAATCCGGCCTTCCAGATCACGCTGGAAGAGGCCCGCCGCCACCATCCGGCGGCGCAGGTCGGCGACACCATCGCCGACAAGCTGCCGCCGCTGGAATATGGCCGCATCGCCGCCCAATCGGCCAAGCAGGTCATCGTGCAGAAAGTGCGCGAGGCCGAGCGCGACCGGCAATACGAAGAATACAAGGATCGCATCGGCGACATCGTCAACGGCATCGTCAAGCGCGTCGAATACGGCAACGTCGTCGTCGATCTCGGCCGCGGCGAAGCGATCGTGCGGCGCGACGAAATGCTGCCGCGCGAAGTATTCCGCAACGGCGATCGCATTCGCGCCTATATCTACGACGTTCGCCGCGAGCAGCGCGGGCCGCAAATCTTCTTGTCGCGGACGCATCCGCAGTTCATGGCGAAACTGTTCGCCCAGGAAGTTCCGGAAATCTACGACGGCATCGTCGAGGTGAAAGCGGTAGCGCGTGATCCGGGCTCCCGGGCCAAGATCGCCGTTCAATCGCGGGATTCCTCGGTCGATCCGGTCGGCGCCTGCGTCGGTATGCGCGGCTCGCGCGTGCAGGCGGTGGTCAACGAGCTGCAGGGCGAGAAGATCGACATTATTCCGTGGTCGATGGACATTGCGACCTTCGTGGTCAATGCGCTTGCCCCGGCAGAAGTCGCCAAAGTGGTGCTCGACGAGGAACGCGAGCGCATCGAAGTGGTGGTGCCCGACCAGCAGCTCTCGCTCGCGATCGGCCGACGCGGCCAGAATGTGCGGCTTGCGTCACAGCTGACCGGCTGGGACATCGACATCCTCACCGAGCAGGAAGAATCCGAACGCCGCCAGGCCGAGTTCGAAAATCGCACCCGCATGTTCATCGACTCGCTCAACGTCGACGAGGTGATCGGACAATTGCTGGCGTCCGAAGGGTTCACTTCGGTGGAGGAACTGGCCCTGGTCGACACTAAGGAGCTCGCGGGCATCGAAGGTTTCGATGAGGACACTGCGGCCGAATTGCAGACCCGCGCCCGCGACTATCTGGCCAAGATCGAGGCCGAGCTTGACGCCAAGCGCGTCGAGCTTGGCGTCGCCGACGAGCTCAAAGAAGTGCCGGGTGTGACCACCGCCATGCTGGTTCGTTTAGGCGAGCACGGCGTCAAGACGGTTGAGGATCTCGCCGGCTGCGCCACCGACGACCTGGTCGGCTGGACCGAACGCAAGGACGGCGAGACGGTTCGCGAAGCCGGCATTCTCGATGGTATGGACCTGTCGCGCGAGGACGCCGAGGCTCTGGTGATGCAGGCTCGGGTGAAAGCGGGCTGGATTAGCGAAGCCGATCTGGCGCCGCCGCCGGCCGAGGAAGCCGCTCCCTCCGAGGTGGAAGCTTAAAGGAACCGAACAAAGCGCATGACCCCTGACGTACTCGCGACCGAACAGAGCACCGAACTCGACCGCGGACCCCACATCCGCGAACGCGTTCGCCTGTGCGCCGCCACGCGCCAGGTGCTGCCGGTTTCTGACCTCATCCGCTTTGTGCTCGGGCCAAACGGCGAGGCGGTCCCTGACCTTAAAAGCAAGCTGCCCGGACGGGGGATTTGGGTTACGGCGACGCGGCTGGCGCTGGGCGAAGCCATCAAACGCAAAGTCTTTGCTCGTGGCTTCAAGCGCGAGGTCCGGCTGCCGGCCGATCTGGCCGACCGCACCGAACAATTGATGGAACGGGCGGTTCTCGACGCGCTGGCAATGGCGGGCAAGGCCGGGCTTGTGGCCCCGGGGTTCGCCAAAACCGCGGCGGCGCTGGCAAACGACGAGGTTCTCGCGCTGCTGCATGCGACCGAGGCGGCGCCCGACGGCAAGCGCAAGCTCGATGGTGCTGCCCAGCGGCGGTCCGCCGGCGCCTCGATTGTGATTGAATTCCTTAATTCGGCGCAATTGGATTTGGCATTGAACCGCACAAATGTGGTACATGCAGCGCTGCTCGCCGGTCCTGCGAGCGAAACCTTTCTGGCGCGCTGCCGGCGTCTTGAACGGTTTCGGACCGGCGATTTACACGATCAGGCCGAACTATCGAGCGCCGAAGTTACCCGGCCGGAGACACGACGCGTATGACCGAGACGACCAAGAATAGCGGCGAGAAGCTGAGCGTGACGCCGACCAAAACGCTGACCCTCAAACGCGGCGGTGTTGAGCAGGGAGTCGTGCGGCAAAGCTTCAGCCACGGTCGCAGCAAGGCGGTCGTGGTCGAGAAAGTAAAACGCCGCATCTCTGGTCCGGAGCCGAAGCTGGAAGCCGCGCCGGCGGTGGAGCGCGCCCCAATCGCGAAACGTCCGGTGGCCAAGCCTGCGGCGCCTGCGCCTGCCAGCACTGCGCCGGCAGCACCGGCCGCCCCGGCCAAACCTTCCGGCGTCGTGCTGCGTACCCTCACCGAAGAAGAGCGCAGCGCCCGCGCGCACGCGCTGGCCGACGCCCGGCTGCGCGAGGCGGAAGAGCGAAAGATTGCCGAAGAAGAAGCCAAGGTCCGTTACTCTCGCGAAGAGGCGGATCGGGCGGATCGCGCCAAGGCGGAAGCCCGCAAGCGCGAAGAGGAAGAGCGGCGCAAGCACGACGAAGAGACCAAGCGCAAAGCGGACGAAGTTGCCAAGAAGCGCTTCGGCGCAGACACGCCGGTAGTCAAGAGCGGCGCGCGCCCGGCGCTTGAAGCCGATGAAGAAGAAGCGCCGCGCGGCCCGCGCCGCGGCGGTGCGCTGGCGCGCCCGGCAGCAGCGCCCAAGACGCCAGCGCGGGGCCCGGAAAAACGCCGCGGACGGCTCACGGTCGTCACCGCGCTCTCAGCCGACGAAGTGCGCGAACGCTCCGTGGCGTCGTTTCGCCGCCGCGTTCAGCGCATCTCCGGCCATCGCGACGCCGAGCCGAAGGAAAAGATCGCGCGCGAAGTCACCGTCCCGGAAACGATCACCATCCAGGAACTCGCCAACCGCATGGCCGAGCGGGCGGTCGACGTCATCCGCATCCTGATGCAGCAGGGCCACATGGCGAAGATCACCGATACGATCGATGCCGACACCGCTCAGCTGATCGCCGAGGAACTCGGCCACACCGTGCGCCGGGTCGCCGAATCCGACGTCGAAGAAGGCATGTTCGACGCCCCCGACGATCCGTCGATGCTGCAACCGCGCGCCCCGGTCGTCACGATCATGGGCCACGTCGATCACGGCAAGACGTCGCTGCTCGATGCGATCCGCTCGACCGATGTCGCGGCGGGGGAATCCGGCGGCATTACCCAACACATCGGCGCTTATCAGGTGACGTCGCCGTCGGGCGGCCGCGTTACCTTCATCGATACGCCCGGCCATGCCGCCTTCACCGCGATGCGCGCCCGCGGCGCAAAAATCACCGACATCGTCGTCCTGGTGGTCGCGGCCGATGACGGCGTGATGCCGCAGACGGTGGAGGCCATCCATCACGCCAAAGCGGCGAAGGTGCCGATCATCGTCGCCATCAACAAAATCGACAAGGCCGATGCCAAGCCGGAGCGCGTGCGCACCGAGCTGCTGCAGCACGAGATCCAGGTGGAGTCGCTTGGCGGCGACGTGCTCGAAGTCGAGGTATCGGCGAAGGAAAAGCGCAATCTCGACAAGCTGCTCGACATAATCGCGCTCCAATCGGAAGTGCTCGAGCTGAAAGCCAATCCAAACCGCGCCGCCGAAGGCACGGTGATCGAAGCCCGCCTCGACCGCGGCCGCGGCCCGGTCGCGACCGTGCTGGTTCAGCGCGGCACGCTCAAACCCGGCGATATCGTCGTCGCCGGTTCGGAATGGGGCCGGGTGAGGGCGCTGGTGTCCGACACCGGGCATTCCGTGGTCGCCGCCGGACCGTCGATGCCGGTTGAGGTGCTCGGTTTCAACGGCACGCCGGAAGCGAGCGACCGCCTGGCAGCGGTTGCGACCGAAGCGCGCGCCCGCGAGATCGCCGATTACCGCACCCGCCAACGGCGCGAAATCGCCGCAGCCCGGCAGACTGGCATGCGCGGCTCGCTCGAGCAGATGATGAGCCAGCTCAAGACGTCGGGCCGGAAGGAATTCCCGCTGATCATCAAGGGCGACGTGCAAGGCTCCATCGAGGCGATTGTCGGCGCCCTGGAAAAGCTTTCGACGGACGAAGTTGCGGCGCGGGTAATCTTTGCCGGGGCCGGCGGCATCACCGAATCCGACGTGACTTTGGCGGATTCTTCGGGCGCGGCGGTCATCGGCTTCAATGTGCGCGCGCACAAGGAAGCGCGGGAGGCGGCGGAAAAAGCCGGCATCGAAATCCGCTACTACAACATCATTTACGACCTCGTCGACGACGTGAAGAAGGCGATGTCCGGTCTGCTGGCGCCGAGTTTGCGCGAGACCCTGCTCGGCAACGCGGTCATCCTCGAAATCTTCAAGGTCTCGAAGGTCGGCAACATCGCCGGCTGCCGCGTAACCGACGGCGTCGTCGAGCGCGGCGCCAATGTCCGGCTGATTCGCGACAGCGTGGTCGTGCATCAAGGCAAGCTGTCGCAGCTCAAACGGTTCAAGGACGACGCGCGCGAAGTGGTCGCTGGTCAGGAATGCGGCATGGCGTTCGAGAATTATCAGGATATGAAAGCCGGCGACACGATCGAGTGTTACCGCGTGGAGAGCGTGCAGCGGACATTGTAGCCGTCGTGGCCGGATTTGATCCGGCCCTTCACGTCTCGCTCGCGTGACATTTCAGGACGCAGGTGCCCGGGCCATAAGCGAGCGAAGCGCCGACAACGGCGCGACCGGGCACGACGAATACGAAGCGATTTAGAAGAACACATGCCACGTCACCATCAACGCCGCGAGCAGACTGCCGGCGGCTCGCAGCGCCAGCTGCGCGTCGGCGAACTCATTCGCCGCGAGCTCGCCGACATGCTCTCGCGCGGCGGTATCCACGATCCGGTGATCGAGACGCATATGATCACCGTGCCCGAAGTGCGGATGACCGCCGATTTGCGCCTGGCGACGATCTACATCATGCCGCTCGCCGGCCGCGACGAGAAGGACGTGCTGGCTGCGCTCGAACGCAACAAGCGTTACATCCGCGGCGAGATCGCACATCGCGTTAACCTGAAATTCGCTCCTGAGATTCGTTTTCGCGCCGACGAGCGATTCGACGAAGCAGAACGGATCGAGAAGCTTTTGCGAACACCGGCGGTCCAGCGCGACCTGAAAGACGAATGATGCAAAAGGCAACGCACATCGCGGTTGACGCCTCCCCCCTCGAGGAGGAGGTCAGTCGTCTTGAAACCGCGCCGCTCTCTTTTACCCCCCTCCCCGACACTTCCCCTCAAGAGGGGAAGGTGCGCTCAGTGCAGGCGGCAAATCAGACCAAACAAAAAAAGCGCGACGTCCATGGCTGGCTGGTGCTGGACAAGCCGGTCGGGATGACCTCCACGCACGCTGTCGCCGTCGTCAAACGCGCCTTCTCCGCCAAGCGCGCCGGTCACGCCGGGACGCTTGATCCGCTCGCTTCGGGCTCGCTGCCGATCGCGCTCGGCGAGGCGACCAAGACCGTTCCGTTCGTGGTCGACGGCTGCAAGACATATGTCTTCACGGTGCGCTTCGGCGAGGAGCGCGACACTGACGACGCCGAAGGCCGCGTCGTCGCGACCAGCCAGCACCGCCCGACGCAGGCCGCGATCGTGGCTTTGCTGCCGCGCTTTATCGGCACCATCGAGCAAGTGCCGCCGCGTTTTTCCGCGATCAAAATCCAGGGCGAGCGGGCGTACGACCTCGCCCGCGAGGGCGAGACGGTCGAGATCGCGCCGCGCGCGGTAACCATATATCGGCTCGAACTCCTGGAAATTCCCGATGCTGATCATGCGGTATTCGTTGCCGAATGCGGCAAGGGTACCTATGTGCGGGCGGTGGCCCGCGATCTCGGCCGCGCGCTCGGCATGTTCGGCCACGTCAGCGTGTTGCGCCGGACGCGAGTGAATCCCTTCGCCGAAGCCGACATGATTTCGCTGGAACGGCTCGATTCTTTATGTCATAGAGCAGCCGCCGGCAGGGGAAACCTCGCGGCGATACTACTGCCGGTCGAGACCGCGCTGGACGACATCCCGGCGCTGGCCGTTAGCCCGGCGGATGCGGCTAGGCTAAACCGGGGCCAAGCCGTCTTATTGCGTGGACGGGACGCTGCCGTCATGCGCGGCACGGTCCAGGTCGCTTCGGGCGGACAGCTCGTAGCCATTGCCGAGATCGACCGCGGCGAAATCGTTCCCAAACGCGTGTTCAATTTGCACGGCGTGACTGGTTGCGCCGACAGACAAAAGGGTTAATGCCGATGTCGATTACGACCGCGCGTAAGGCGAAAGTCATCAAGACGTATGCCGCCAAGGCCGGCGACACGGGTTCGCCGGAAGTCCAGATTGCGCTCCTTTCGGAGCGCATCAACAATCTGACCGAGCACTTCAAGACTCACGTTAAGGACAACCATTCGCGGCGGGGCTTGCTCAAGCTCGTGTCGCAGCGGCGCCAAATTCTCGATTATCTTCGGCGCACGAACGAAGGACGTTATAAAGAGGTGATCGAACGGCTGGGTATCCGCCGTTAGTTTTTTAGTTTGCGCGCGGACAATCCGCGCGCTCGCGGCGGAGCGCATGAGGCGCCCGCCGGTAAGTGTGGCAGCGAAGCTGCCGATGAGAGAGACGGACTTAAAGGCCCGTCTAAATCCGAGGAAGGTCCGAAGGCCATGGCAGGATCGCCGGACGTTGTGCAGGCATTGCAGCTTTGCTGCGCGCACAGCGTCTCGCCGTCTTGCTTATGGCTTTCGCGCTTTCGCGAAAACCATGAGAGACAAACGCAATGTTCAACATTCATCAAGTGCAACTTGACTGGGGTGGACGCCAGCTCACGCTAGAGACCGGAAAGGTCGCGCGCCAAGCCGACGGCGCCGTTATGGCCACCTACGGCGAGACCACCGTGCTCGCCGCGGTCGTCGCCGCCAAAGAGCCCAAGGAAGGCATCGATTTCCTTCCGCTGACGGTCAACTACACGGAAAAATATTACGCAGCCGGCCGCATTCCTGGCGGCTACTTCAAGCGCGAGCGCGGTCCAACAGAAAAGGACACGCTGACGTCGCGCCTGATCGATCGCCCGATCCGTCCGCTGTTCGCGGAAGGCTGGCGCTGCGACACGCAGGTGACGGTTACCGTGCTGTCGCACGATCAGGAGAACGATCCGGACATCGTGGCGATGGTTGCCGCCTCCGCCGCGCTCACGCTGTCGGGCGCGCCGTTCATGGGGCCGATCGGCGCGGCGCGCGTCGCCTTCATCAACAATGAATACGTGCTCAATCCGGCGCTGGACGAGATGCCGGAAACCCAGCTCGACCTGGTCGTCGCCGGCACGCAGGACGCGGTCATGATGGTAGAGTCGGAAGCCAAGGAGCTGTCCGAAGACATCATGCTCGGCGCCGTGATGTTCGGGCATCGGCATTTCCAACCGGTGATCGAGGCGATCATCCAGCTCGCGGAAAAGGCCGCCAAGGAGCCGCGTGAGCTCACCGTCAACGATCATGCGGCCCTGGAGAAGGAAATTCTCGGCCTGGCCGAGCCGGATCTGCGCGCAGCTTATGCGATCGTGCGCAAGCAGGATCGCCAGGATGCCGTCGCTGCGGTCAAGCAGCGGGTGATGGCGCACTTCTTTCCGGAGGGCGCCGAACCGAAGCACAGCAAGCTCGCCGTCGCCGCCGTTTTCAAGGAACTGGAAGCCAAGATCGTCCGCTGGAACATCCTCGACACCGGCAAACGCATCGACGGCCGCGACGTCAAGACCGTTCGGCAGATCGTGGCGGAAGTCGGCATCCTGCCGCGGACCCACGGCTCGGCCTTGTTCACCCGCGGCGAGACCCAAGCCTTGGTGGTCGCTACGCTGGGCACCTCGGAAGACGAGCAGTTCATCGACGCGCTGCAGGGGACGTACAAAGAGACCTTCCTGCTGCACTACAACTTCCCGCCCTACTCGGTCGGCGAAACCGGCCGCATGGGTGCGCCGGGCCGGCGTGAGGTCGGCCACGGCAAGCTCGCCTGGCGCGCGATCCATCCGATGCTGCCGTCGAAAGAAGAGTTCCCCTACACCATCCGCCTGGTCTCGGAGATCACCGAGTCGAACGGCTCGTCCTCGATGGCGACGGTGTGCGGCGCTTCGCTGGCGCTGATGGATGCCGGCGTGCCGCTCAAGCGGCCGACGGCGGGCATCGCGATGGGCCTGATCCTGGAAGACAAGCGTTATGCCGTGCTCTCCGACATCCTCGGCGACGAGGATCATCTCGGCGACATGGACTTCAAGGTGGCCGGCACCGAAGGCGGCGTCACCTCGTTGCAAATGGACATCAAGATCGCCGGCATCACCGAGGAGATCATGAAGGTGGCGTTGGCTCAGGCCAAGGACGGCCGCCTGCATATCCTGGGCGAGATGGCCAAGGCCTTGAACACGGCGCGCGCCGAACTCGGCGAGCATGCGCCGCGTATCGAGTCCTTCAAGATACCGGTCGACAAGATCCGCGAAGTCATCGGCTCGGGCGGCAAGGTGATCCGCGAAATCGTGGAAAAGACCGGCGCCAAGATCAACATCGAGGACGATGGCTCGGTGAAGGTGGCGTCCGCCAATGCCGAAGCGATCAAGGCGGCGATCAATTGGATCAAGTCGATCGCGTCCGAGCCCGAGGTCGGCCACATCTATGAAGGCACCGTGGTCAAGGTCATGGACTTCGGCGCCTTTGTGAACTTCTTCGGCGCCAAGGACGGGCTGGTCCATATCAGCCAGCTGGCGCCGCGCCGCGTCCAGAAGACCAGCGACGTGGTCAAGGAGGGCGACAAAGTGAAGGTCAAGCTCCTTGGCTTCGACGAGCGCGGCAAGGTGCGGCTGTCGATGAAGGTGGTCGATCAGGAGACCGGCGAGGATCTTGAAGCCAAACAGAAGGCGGAAGGCGACCAGCAACCGCGTGAAGCCGCCGCTGGCGAATAACTCCGCTGTAAGCCCCAAAGAGAGGCCGCTTCGCGCTAGCGCGAGGCGGCCTTTTCCTTATTCGCCAAAGTGCACTGGCTCGGCGACGCGCTGCCGCGTCGCCGGCGGCTTGAAGACGATCAACAACGGCATCACCACCAAAGTCGCGATCATCAGCATTTTGTAATCGTCGATATAGGCGATGATCTCCGCTTGCCGGGTGATGACTGCGTCGAGCGCGGCGCGGCCGGCAGCCGTCACCGGATTCCAGGCATGCGCGATGATCGGATTTTCAAAGCCGCGGTTGATCTCGGTGACGCTGGGAACGATGGCCGCGTGGTTGGCCTGGGTGTTCTGCACCAACATGCTGTTGACGACCGAAATGCCGACGCTGGAGCCGATATTGCGCGACAGGCTAAAGAGGCCGGCGCCTTCGGCGCGTTCGGTCAGCGGCAGCGTCGACAATGTGGCGGCACTTAGCGGCACGAACAGGAAGCCTAGCCCGAAGCCCTGGACCATGGTGACACCGATGATCGTTCCTTGCGAAACGTCAGGCGTCCAGCCGGTCATCTGATTGAACGACCACGCCGTCAAGCCAAGACCGACGATCAGCAGATAACGCGTATCGACGCGACCGACCATCCGGCCGACGATCAGCATCGACGCCATGGTGCCCACGCCGCGCGGTCCCATGACCAAGCCGGCGGTGACGACGGGATAGTCCATCAGCTCCTGCAGATAGGGCGGCTGCAACGCCATGGAGGCGTAGTAGGTCAAGCCGACGACAGCGATGAAAAGCACGCCGGCGGCAAAGTTGCGATCGCGAAACATGGCCGGCCTGACAAAGGGATTGTCCGCGGTGAAGGTGTGAACGAGGAAAAGGTAGAACGCGGAAACCGCAACGATGGCCTCAATGATGATTTCACCGGAGCCGAACCAGTCGAGCTGCTCGCCGCGGTCGAGCATGATCTGCAGCGCCCCCAAGCCCACGCTCAACGTGCCGAAACCGAACCAATCGAGCTTTGAGTCGGCGTTGCGCGGCGAGTCCGGGAGAAAAATCATGATGCCGACGAGGTCGAGAATGCCGATCGGCAGGTTGATGTAAAAAACCCAGCGCCAGCTGTAATTCTCGGTGAGCCAACCGCCGAGCACCGGCCCGAGCACGGGTCCGATCATGACGCCGATGCCGAACAGCGCCATGGCGAAACCCTGACGCTCGCGGGGATAGCTGCCGAGCAAGACGGTTTGCGACAACGGCACCAGCGACGCGCCGAAGGCGCCTTGCAACACGCGAAACAACACGATCTGGGTCAAGGACTGCGCCATGCCGCACAGCATCGAGGCGACGGTGAAACCGGCGATGGCGACGAGGAAGAGACGCTTTATGCCGAAACGGCCGGCCAGAAATCCGGTCGGCGGCGTCATGATGGCGGCGGCGACAATGTAGGACGTCAGCACCCAGGCGATCTGGTCCTGGCTCGCCGAGACGCTGCCCTGCATATAGGGCAGCGCCACGTTGGCGATCGTGGTGTCAAGCGCCTGCATCAGCGTGGCGAGAATGACGCAGACTGTAAGCGCGCCGCGATTACCGCCCGCTGCTGCGATTTCGCCGCCCATCACTTAACCCGATGCGCGGAGCCAAAGAGTGAGGTCAGGAAATTCGGCAGGCCACGCGGATGGCCGGTATCGACATCGACTATGACGCTCATCCCGGCCCGCAGCGGCGGCAGATTTTTGTCGGTCGTATCGAGGCGAATGCGCATCGGCACGCGCTGCACGACTTTGACCCAGTTGCCGCTGGTGTTCTGCGCCGGCAGCAGCGAGAACTCCTGGGCCGCCGCCGGGCTGACGCTTTCGACCACGCCGTGCCATTCGTGATCGGGGTAGGTGTCGACCGTCACCACGGCGTGCTGGCCCGCACGCACATAGGTCAGCTCTGTTTCTTTCGGAGTGGCGTCAACCCAGACGTTATCGGTATCGACCAGGAAAAACGCGGTCGTGGAAGCGGCGAGATATTTGCCCGGCGCGATCGCCGGCACGCCGGTGACGATACCGGAAAACGGCGCGGTTATCACCGTGTGGTCGAGCTGGCGCTGCGCTTCATCGACTTGCGCTTGAGCCTGTTGATATTGCGGGTGATCGGTCACTGCGATGTCGGCATTGCCGCCGAGCTTGGCGAGCTGCATCTGCGCCTGGTCGCGCAACGCCGCGAGCTTGCCCTTGTCGTTCTGGAGCGTGTAGATCGCCTGATCGTAGGTTGCCTGCGGCGCGGTGCCGGATTTGAGCAGCATTTCCGCCCGCATGTAATTGGTCTGATCGAGTTGAACCTGCGCCTCCTGCGCATCCGCATCGCTGACCATGCGCTTGTAATCCTGCTTCATCGCCTGGATCGTCAACGCGGTCTGCGCCAAATTGGCCTTGGCGTTTTCAAGCGCGATCTGAAATTGGCGCGGATCGAGCCGGTACAGAACCTGCCCGGTGTTAACGTGCTGGTTTTCTTTCACCGCCACGTCGAGCACGATACCGGAAATGTCGGTGGAGACCCCGACCCTGTCGGCCTGCACGTAAGCGTCGTCGGTCGACATCACCTGCCCGCCGGTCACGTACACGTAACAGCCAATGATCAGCACGATCGGCAGCAGCGCAAACAGTACGTAGCGCAGGCGATCGCGGCGGCGCATCGAGCGCAGCTTTTCGGTTGCAGCCGTCCGGGCGTTGCGCTTTTCCGCAGGCGCGAGCGACACCGGCGCTTCGGGCGCTTCGTCGCGAACAGGTGCGATCGTCTTGCGAGCCACTTCAGCCATAGCGCCGCTCTCCGACCATGGCGCTGGCGTTTCGCTGCTGGATAAGATGGCGCAGATTTTCTTTCGCGACGTCGAGCTGCGACACCATTTGCTCGACGTCGGCCCGCGAGACGCCTTCGAGCACCGCCGCCATGGTTTCCTCGCCAAGGCCGCTCAGCTCCTTGAGCACCGGTCGCGCGGCATCGGTCAGGAACAATCGCTTGGCGCGGCGGTCGGTCGGATCGGGCCGGCGCACAATCAGGCCGCCATCGCTAAGTTTGTCGAGCAGGCGGGTGAGCGTGATCGGCTGCAAGTCGAGCATTTCGGCGAGTTCGGACTGGTTGAGACCTTCCGAGCGGTCGAGCCGGACCAGGACCGCCCATTGCGCCCGGGTCATGCCGAACTGCGCCGCTTTGTAGTCGGCATAGGTCCGCAGCAGTCGCGCCACGTCATTGAGTAGAAAGGCAAATTCACGATTAAGCGATGGATGAGCCATGGGTCGCTGCCATCAGGTCAGGGAGGATAATATAAGGCAGCTTATTTAATTTCCATGAATACCGACGCAGACCAGATCTGCAAATGCCTCGCAGCAAGGCGCGCCGGTGTTATGCGAGCCCCAGCTCGCTGAATGCGGTGACGTGATGGTCGGCGGCGGCGCTGGCGAAGCAACAGAACACGACCCGGTCGACGCCGCGCGGCGCCGCGGCCAGTTCCGCTGCGACTGTGCCCACCGCAACGCGCGCGGCGCGGTCGGGCGGAAAGCGATAGATGCCGGTCGAGATCGCCGGAAAGGCCAGCGAACGCAGCCGGTGCGCGGCGGCAAGTTCCAACGCCGAGCGATAGCAGGAGGCGAGGACATCATCTTCGCGCAGATCGCCCCCACTCCAAACCGGACCAACGGCATGGATCACATGCTTCGCCGGCAAGCCATAGCCGCGGGTCATTTTCGCCGCCCCGGTCGCGCAGCCGCCGAGCGCGTGGCATTCATCGAGCAATTGCGGCCCGGCGGCGTGATGGATGGCCCCGTCGACGCCACCGCCGCCGAGCAACGACTGGTTGGCCGCATTGACGATGGCGTCAAGCGCAAGCGTCGTGATGTCGGCGATGCAAATCTCCAATCGCGCCGAGCCGATAACGGCGGATAACAGCGGTGCGGCGTCCGTCATAACCGGATTTGTTTGTTGTTTGCTCAATGCGCGATATTATCCGCAAAAGCGGACAAGAGCTCAGCAAAAAGTGAAGGCGCGACAGCGCCTCACGCCCATTCGGCCTGCGCTTCGGCGCGCAAATCCACGGTGCTTTTCACGCCGATGTCGTCGAAATGCTGATCGAGAAAACGGCGCGCGGCGCGCTTGCCGTTGACGTGCAGCGATTGGAAGAAATCGAAATCGGTCGAGATTTTAGTGGTGGCTTCGTATTCCGCCCCGAGCACGATGCGGTGAACGTTGATACGGCGATATTGCCCGGGCCCCATGCCGCGTGGCAGCCGGCCTTGGTCGATCAGCCGGCCGACGAATTCGATGGCGCGATATTCCGAGATCAGCGAGGAGTTGAACGTGATTTCGTTGATGCGGTTCATGATCTCGCCGGCGCCGGTCGGCGTCGACTGTCGGAACAGCGGATTGATCTGCACCACCAGTACATCCTCGGTTTTGGTGGTGCCGAAAAACGGAAAGATCACCGGATTGCCGAGATAGCCGCCGTCCCAATACGGAATATCGTCGATTTCGACGGCGCGAAACAGCAACGGCAGGCAAGCGGACGCCATCAGCGCTTCGGCGGTAATCTTGTCGCGCGGAAACACCCGCACACGCCCGGTTTGCACGTTGGTCGCCGAAATAAAGAGCTGCAGGTCGGAGTAGGCGCGCAGTCCGTCAAAGTCGACGAAGCGCTCGAACAGATCTTTCAGCGGGTTGATGTTGAGCGGATTGAAGTCGTAGGGCGAAAAATATTTGGAAATCATGTCGAGCCACGCCTGCATCGGCGTGCCCTCGAGCGGTATGAACGACAATAGCCGCTCGACCACGGCGCGCTGCATAGACGGCAGATTGCCGTTGTTGCTCACCGCGCGCCAGAAATCGCCGAGGCGCTTGATCGCCTCCTCGGGCCCGCCGCGCACCAAACCATCGGCCAGCATCACCGCGTTGACCGCGCCCGCCGACGTTCCGGAAATGCCCTCGAAAACCAGCCGGCCGTCGGTCAATAATTGTTCGAGCACGCCCCAGGTAAACGAGCCATGCGCGCCGCCGCCTTGCAGCGCCAGATTGATGCGCTTGGTGTTCTGCGCACCAGGCGCGGCGGCTTCATCACCCGTGCGACCCGGCATCAGCGCCTTGAGAATAGGTTTCAACGCCATATGCGTTTTTTCAGCGATCCCAGAATCGCCAACCGGCCCGCGGACGGACGTTTACTCGGCGGTCCAGCCGCCGTCGATGGACAGATTGGCGCCGGTGATGGCTTTGGCCGCGTCCGAGCAAAGATAGACGGCGAGCGCCGCCACTTCCTCGACGGTGACGAATTCCTTGGTCGGCTGCGCGGCGAGCAGCACGTCGCGCTTGACCTGATCGGCGGTCATGTTGCGCGCCTTCATGGTGTCGGGAATTTGTTTTTCGACCAGCGGCGTCCATACATAACCAGGGCTGATGCAGTTGACGGTGATGCCAAAGGTCGCGGTTTCGAGCGCGACCGTCTTGGTGAGGCCGGCAATGCCGTGCTTGGCGGACACATAGGCCGACTTGAACGGCGAGGCGACCAGCGAGTGGGCGGACGCGGTCGAGATGATGCGCCCCCATTTGCGCGCCTTCATCCCCGGCACCGCGGCGCGCATGGCATGAAACGCCGCCGAAAGATTGATGGCGATGATCTGGTCCCATTTTTCAATGGGAAAATCCTCGATCGGAGAAACGTATTGGATGCCGGCGTTGTTGATGAGAATGTCGAGCGAGCCGAAAGTTTTTTCGGCGGTGTGCACCATGTCGGCAATCTCGTTGGGCTTGGTCATGTCGGCGTGCGAATACGCCGCCTTGACGCTGAAATCCTTCTCGATGCCGGCGCGCTCCTTTTCGATCGCGGCCGCGTCGCCAAAGCCGTTGATGGTGACGTTGGCGCCCTCCGCCGCAAGCGCGCGGGCGTAGCCAAGACCGATGCCCGAGGTCGAACCGGTAATCAGTGCGTTCTTTCCCTTTAACATGATCATCCTCATATGAACGTGTATCGCCGTACCAAGAATGCGCCCCGCTGCATGACCTTTTCGCGAAACGGCGGCAATGTGAGGGGCTTTTTGCTGCGGCGCAATGTCAAAATCGGCGGTTTCGTCACGTTTGTGCGATATTGGGCAGGCCGCTGAAATTGCGCTAAAGAAATCGTAGCGCGGGCCGAAGGACGGCGTCTCGCTGCAAGGAAACGACACCATGCCGCAGCTGATTTTCCCGGCGCCCGACCACAATCACGACAATTGCGCAAGCTCCGCCATTGCGCATGCGGAAGCGCTTTGCGCGACGCGGGCGCAGCGGCTGACGCCGATGCGGCGGCATGTGCTGGAGGCACTCCTCGCCAGTCACAAACCGCTTGGCGCTTATGAGATCATGGAGTGCCTGGGCGACGATGGACGTCCCGCGCCGATCACGGTCTATCGGGCGCTTGTTTTTTTGCGCGACAACGGCCTCGTGCATCGTATCGAAAGTCGCAATGCCTTCGTCGCCTGCGTGCACAATCACGCCACCAGCGACCCCGTGGTCTTTCTCATTTGCGAACGCTGCGGCGCGGTTGGCGAGGCGGCAGGCGGCGTGGTCGCGGAATCGCTGAAGGCCTCGTGCCGCGCCGCCGGCTTCACGCCGAAGAGCCCGGTGATCGAGATCGCCGGCGTCTGCTCGCACTGCCGCGAGACGTGATCGCGCGATCCCGCGACACCCCCTCCGCTAAACTGAAAAATCTCATCAGTGTTGCAATCGCCGCAATCCCGTCCGCTCGACGCGCTCGCGATCACCGTGATTATCGCTTTGTGTCTGACGTGGGGCTTCAACCAGGTCGCGATCAAGCTCGCGCTGCCCGACATTCCGCCGCTCATCCAGGCGGTGGTGCGTGCGGTCATCTCCGCCATTTTGGTCGCCGGATACGCGTGGTTCCGCGGCATTCCGCTCTTCAAGCGCGACGGCACGCTTGTCGCCGGCATTGTCGCCGGCATCCTGTTCGCGCTTGAATTTCTGCTGATCTATCGCGGGCTGGTTTGGACGACGGCAACGCGCGCGGTTTTGTTCCTCTACCTCGCGCCCTTTTTCGTCGTCGTCGGCTCGCGCTGGTTCATTCCCGGCGATCACTTTGCGGCCTCGCAATGGATCGGCCTGGCGCTGTCGTTCGTCGGCATCGTCATCGCCTTCGGCTTGCCGACGCCGGCCGCCGATCCGCGGAAGATGCTCGGCGACATCATGATGGTCGTAGCCGCGGCCGCCTGGGGAGCGACCACCGTGGTGATCAAGGCAAGCGCGCTGAACCGGACGAGCTCGGAAAAGACCATGCTTTACCAGCTCGTGGTCTCGACGCCGCTGCTGGTCGTCGGCGCTCTGATTTTTGGCGAACGTGTCAGCTCGGCGCCGTCGGCAGTGGCGATCGGCGCAGTGATTTATCAGGCGGTTTGGGTAGTTAGTGTCACTTACGTCGTTTGGTTCGCCCTGGTAGTGCGTTACTCGGCCAATCGGCTGTCGGCCTTTACGTTCCTGACGCCCATTTTCGGGGTGGCTGCCGGACATATGGTGCTCGACGAACCTTTGACCCCGGCCTTTGTGCTGGCGGTCGCTTTTGTCGCCTTGGGCCTAGTGCTCGTAAACCGGCCGCGGTAAGGCTATATCGGGCTGATCGAGCGCCCGGCGCTGGCGGAATAGCAGCTTTTGGCCGCCTGGCCGCGACGGATTGATTAGGAAACTCAAAGGATTATCAATGCTGGCGTTTACCGGTCCCGCCCCCAGGCACAGAACCGTGGCCGTCAAGGTCGGCCAGGTTACCGTCGGCGGCGGCGCCCCGGTCGTCGTGCAATCGATGACCAACACCGACACGGCCGACGTGGCAGGAACCGCCAAGCAGGTGGCGGCGCTGGCGCGCGCAGGCTCCGAACTGGTGCGCATCACCGTCGACCGCGACGAAGCTGCAGCCGCCGTGCCGCATATCAAGGAGCGGCTCCTTAAAATGAATGTCGACGTGCCGATCATCGGCGACTTCCACTATATCGGCCACACGCTTCTCGCCGATCATCCGGCCTGCGCCGAGGCACTCGACAAATACCGCATCAATCCCGGCAACGTCGGCTTCAAGGACAAGAAGGACCGGCAGTTCAGCGCCATCGTCGAGACCGCCATCAAGCACGACAAGCCGGTGCGCATCGGCGCTAATTGGGGCTCGCTCGATCAGGAACTGCTCACTCACCTGATGGACGAGAATTCGCGCTCCAACACTCCGGCCGATGCCCGCGACGTCACCCGCGAGGCGATGGTGCAATCAGCGCTGCTGTCGGCGGCGCGCGCCGAGGAGATCGGGTTGCCGCGCTCCAAGATCATCATCTCCGGCAAGGTGTCGGCGGTGCAGGACCTGATCGCGGTTTACAGCGAGCTCGCACGGCGCTCGGACTATGCGGTGCATCTCGGCCTGACCGAAGCCGGCATGGGCTCGAAAGGCATTGTCGCCTCGTCGGCGGCGATGGGCTTTTTGCTGCAGCAAGGCATCGGCGACACGATCCGCGTTTCGTTGACACCCGAGCCGAACGGCGATCGCACGCTGGAAGTGAAGGTCGGCCAAGAGCTGTTGCAGACGCTCGGGCTGCGCACCTTCGTGCCGCTGGTTGCTGCCTGCCCCGGCTGCGGCCGCACGACGTCGACGACGTTTCAGGAATTGGCGTCAAGCATCCAAAGCTTCATCCGCGACTCGATGCCGGAATGGAAGACGCGTTACCCGGGCGTCGAAGGGCTCAACGTCGCGGTCATGGGCTGCATCGTCAACGGTCCGGGCGAGTCAAAGCACGCCGACATCGGCATTTCACTGCCTGGAACCGGCGAAGCTCCGGCCGCGCCGGTTTTCATCGATGGCAAGAAGGCGATGACCTTGCGCGGCCCGACGGTGTCCGCCGACTTTCAGAAGATCGTCATCGACTATATTGAGCGGCGCTTCGGGTCGAGCGCCGGACGCACGGCGGCGGAGTAAGCTCGCCCCTTACGGATAAATGTTGGATGCCGCGATCAGCTCTCCGGCATTTGGAAAAAGGTACATCAGCAATAGCGTGATCGCTAAGCCGAGGACGCAAATCCCGGCGACCTTGAGCAACTAGGGGTGACAATCGCATCGGCCGACTGAAAGCCCACACGCGCGCCCACTGCGCCGCCCATGCGTACCGGGATGGAAAGCTCGCTTCGCATCGGCATGGCCGATCTCCTCTGCGCCACGTTGCCCGGCAGAGAACCGCCAAGATGCCCGCGGAGTTTGTCATTCAAGGGGCGATCGCGTGACATCTCATCGCGATCGGACTCAATTCAGGGCCGTTATGGCGACGGAGGACCTAACGCGCCGGCGATGATTTGATCTTAATTTTACGAGAAGAATTTTCGGAGCTTAGTGCCCGCGCGCCAATCGCTGCACGAGATCGTCGAGTTGATCGAGCGTTTTATAGCGGATGCTCAGCGTTCCGGCACCGTTGTGGTCGGCGATGGTGACAACGAGGCCGGTGGCATCGGACAGGCGTTTTTCGAACGCCAGTGCGTCCGCGCTCTTGACGGATCCGGCGCGCGGCTTGCGGCCGTTGCCGCGTGCGCCGCCGCGCTTGTGGGCGCGGTCCCGCGCCATGGCTTCGACTTCACGGACGTTGAGATTGCGCGCGACGATGTCTTGCGCGAGCTCTTCGGCGTTGGGCTCGCCGACCAGCATGCGCGCATGGCCTGCGGTGAGCTCGCCGTTGTGAATAAAGGCCTTCACCGGGTCGGAAAGCTTCAACAACCTAAGCGTGTTGGCGACGTAGCTGCGACTCTTGCCGACGATCTTGGCGATTTCTTCCTGACTGTTGCTGAACTCTTCGATCAGCGCGCGATAGCCTTCCGCTTCTTCCAGCGGATTGAGATCGGCGCGCTGCACGTTCTCGATGATGGCTAGTTGCAGCGCCTCCGCATCGGTCGCCTCGATGACGACGACCGGGACTTCGTGGAGGCCAGCGCGCTGCGCTGCGCGCCAGCGCCGTTCCCCGGCGATGATCTCATAGCCGTCCGGAACGCCGCGCAGCGCGCGCACCACGATCGGTTGAATGATGCCGCGTTCGCGCAGCGAGGCCGCGAGCTCGTCGAGTTCGGCAGCGGCAAACGTCCGGCGCGGATTGCGCGCATTCGGCCGCAACGAACCAATCGCGAGTTTGCGCTGGCCGCGCGGACGTTCGGACGGACTCTCGCCGCCGACATCGCCGATCAAGGCAGCGAGGCCGCGTCCGAGCCGTGACCGCGATCCCTCCTCTGCCATCGGCTCTCCCAATCTCTCGGTCATGCGCACCTGCGTATCTTGTCGTCGTCTCGATTACGGTTTGCAGGGAAATGAAAAAGCCGCCGGTCAATGCGACCCGACCAGTTCCTTTTCCCGCTGGATGATCTCGGTGGCGAGCCGCAGATAAGCTTCGCTGCCGCTACACTTGAGATCGTAGACCAGTACCGGCTTGCCGTAGGACGGCGCTTCAGACACGCGCACGTTGCGCGGAATGATCGTGTCGTAGACTTTCGGGCCCATGAATTCGCGCACATCGGCGACGACCTGGCCGGAAAGATTGTTGCGCGAGTCGTACATGGTCAGCACGACACCGTGGATGGTCAGATCCGGATTGAGCTGTTCGCGCACCGAGTCCACGGTCTTGAGCAGTTGCGACAAACCTTCGAGCGCGAAGAACTCGCACTGCAGCGGCACCAGAATGGCGTTCGCCGCCGCCATGGCGTTGACGGTGAGAAGATTGAGGGACGGCGGACAATCGACCAGGACGTAAGTGAAGTGTGTTTGATCGCCGATCGCCGCTTTCAGCGGCGCCAGCGCATTGCGCAGCCGAAACGCACGGTCGCGCATTTGCCCGATTTCAAGTTCGAGACCGGAAAGATCGAGCGTCGATGGCGCCAGATGCAACCGTGGCACCGCGGTGGCAACGACGGCGTCGCGCAACGCGCTCTGGCCGGTCAACACGTCGTAGGTGGAATGCAGGCGGTTGCGGCGATCGATGCCAAGTCCGGTTGAGGCGTTACCTTGCGGATCAAGATCGACGATCAAAACTTCTTCGCCGATGGCGGCGAGCGCAGTGCCGAGATTGATGGCCGTCGTGGTCTTGCCGACGCCGCCCTTTTGGTTAGCAACGGCGAGCACCCGCGGCGCCCTAATCGTGCCCAGGCGCATCTGGGGCGCGGCGGGGAGGGTCGCGTCGGGAGATTGTTCCGGGAGTGGCGCGTCGTTCATCGCGGCCGATGTCCTTTGTTTGATCGTTTGCCTTTGCGGCTTGCCGGGCCCAGCACCGGTTCGAGATCACGCACGACAACGATTTGGCCCGTAAGGTCGGTCAGGCTTTGGACCAACGTCGATTGAATGTTCCAATATTTAGCGGCTTCGGTCAATTCAACCCCAACATCTTGTCCCTTGAGAAACAGTCCCAAAGCCCCCCTTTTCAACAAGGGATAGACCATGGGGAGGAGCGCGGGCAATGGCGCCAGCGCGCGCGCTGTCGCCACTTCGATGTTTTGCGGGATGTTTTCCACAAAGTCCTCGATCCTCACCGTATGAACGATAGCCGGCGCTTGCGTCGCGGCGATGGCTTCACGCAGGAAAGTCGACTTTTTGTGGTTGCTCTCGACGAGATGCATCTGCGCGCCAAGCTCGTCCGCCAGCGCACAGGCGATCACCAGCCCCGGAAACCCTGCCCCCGACCCGAGGTCGGCCCAAACCCTGGAGTTTGGCGCCAGCGGCAAAAGCTGGAGCGAGTCGGCGATGTGGCGCGTCCAGATGGTCGCCTCGGTCGACGCCGCGATCAGGTTTGTGTGTTCCTGCCAAGTCAACAGCACGTCGACAAAGCGATCGAGGCGGGCGGCTGTTTCACGTGAAACAGGCGTCAGCGCCAACGCCCTTTCGCGATCTGCGGCGAGATCGCCCGCCCGCTCGCTCATGCCGCGCCGCGACTGGGCTTGCGCCCCTGCCGGCGCAGATGCGCGATCAAAAGTGTCAAGGCCGCTGGCGTGACGCCGTCGATGCGGGCGGCGTGGCCGATGGTGCGCGGCCGGTGCGCTTGCAGCTTATGCCGCGCCTCGTTGGATAGGCCGGGCAACGTTGCATAGTCGATGTCCTCGGACAGGACATGGCTCTCATCGCGGCGATACGATTCCACATCAGCCGCCTGGCGGCGCAGATAGACGGCATACTTCGCGTCGATTTCGAGCTGCGCGGCAATCCTCGGAGCAATCTCGCCAAAGCGCGGCCAGATCCGCGCCACGTCGGCGATGCCGATATTCGGATGCGACAACAGATCGAACGCGGTGCGGCGCTGGCCGTCTTTGCGCAGCTCGAGCCCATGGCGTGCGGCCTCGCTTGGCGTCACCGTCAATTCCGCCGCCATTGCGCGCGCCGCTTCCCGCGCCGCCATCTTGGCGCGATGCGCTTGGGCCCGTTCGCTACCGACGCAGCCAAGCGCCATGCCTTTGGCAGTGAGGCGCTGATCGGCATTGTCGGCGCGCAATGTCAGCCGGTATTCGGCCCGCGACGTGAACATCCGATACGGCTCGCTGACACCGCGGCTGACCAGGTCATCGACCATGACGCCCAGATAACCTTCGGCCCGGTCGAAGATGATGGGCCCGCTGCCGCCGGCAAGCGCGGCCGCATTGAGTCCGGCGATGAGGCCCTGTGCGGCGGCCTCCTCGTAGCCGGTCGTGCCGTTGATCTGACCGGCCAGGAAGAGCGCGGGAAGCCGCTTGGTCTGCAGCGAGGGCTCAAGCTCGCGCGGGTCCACATGATCGTATTCGATGGCGTAGCCCGGCCGGATGATGCGGGCGCGCTCTAGTCCGGGAATCGAGGCGACAATCGCCGCCTGGACCTCTTCCGGCAGCGACGTCGAGATGCCGTTGGGATAGACCGTGGTGTCGTCCAAGCCCTCCGGCTCAAGGAAAATCTGGTGTCCGTCGCGGTCGCCAAAGCGGACGATCTTGTCTTCGATCGATGGGCAATAGCGCGGCCCCCGGCTCTGGATTTGCCCCGAGTACATTGGCGACCGGTGGACATTGTCGCGGATGACAGCGTGCGTAGCGGCGGTCGTACGCGTGATCGCGCATGCGACTTGGCGGTTGGCGATGCGGGCCGTGAGCATCGAAAACGGCTCGGGCGGATCGTCGCCGGGCTGCATTTCCAAGGCCGCCCAGTCGATCGTGGTGCCGTTAAGCCGCGGCGGCGTACCGGTCTTCAGTCGCCCAAGCACAAAGCCTGAGCGCTCAAGCGTCGCCGAAAGGCCCGTGGCCGGCGCCTCGCCGACCCGGCCGGCGGGAATCTTGCGTTCGCCGATATGGATGAGGCCGCGTAGGAACGTGCCGGTCGTCAACACGACGGCGCCCGCGGTAAAAATCCGGCCATCAGCAAGCTGCACGCCGGCCGCATGGTCTTCCGCGAGAACGAGGTCGTCTGCCTCGCCCTCGATCACGGTCAGGTTGGGGATGGCGCGGAGCGCCGCCTGCATGGCAGCCGCATAGAGCTTCCTGTCGGCCTGCGCGCGCGGGCCGCGCACCGCGGGTCCCTTGCGGCGATTAAGCACCCGAAATTGGATGCCGGCCGCGTCCGCGACACGGCCCATCAAGCCGTCCAGCGCGTCGACTTCACGCACCAAATGCCCCTTGCCGAGGCCGCCGATGGAAGGATTGCAGGACATGGCGCCGACCGTGGCAAAGCGGTGCGTGACCAGCCCCGTGCGCGCGCCCATGCGCGAGGCCGCAGCCGCAGCCTCGCAGCCGGCGTGGCCACCTCCGACGACGATCACATCAAAGCGCGCGTCCAAAGCTTTTCTCCGCAATGGGGCCGGTTCTAGCGCATGATCCGGAAACGTGGATACCGGTTTTCCGAGAAAGATTATGCGCCAACGAAAAATCTAGCCCCCTAATCCGCGGTCAAAAGCGCCGCCACGTTTCACGTGAAACATGGCGAGCTTGCGTTAACGATTCATTTACCAATACAGAAATCCCGGAAAATGACGTCGAGAATGTCTTCCACGTCGACCCGACCGGTCAGCCGGCCAAGCGTCGTTGCCGCCGATCTTAGCTCCTCGGCGATCAGCTCCTCGGTGCCGCTGCCGCCTTGTGCTAGAGCGCGATCGAGCGCCCCAACGGTCTCCTCGAGCGCGCGGCGATGGCGGGCGCGGGTGATAAGCCCGCTTTCCGCACCGGCAAAGTAATCGCGGGCATGCGCCGCTAGGGCCTCAATCAAAGCGTCCATCCCTTCGCCGCTAAGGGCCGAAACCGCAAACTTCCGGTCCGAAGAAGCGGACTGTGATTCACAGTTTATCCACAGGCTATTCACAGCCGCATCGGTCTTGTTTGTAATCGTCCAAGTCTCTGATTCAAATGGCTTTCCTCCACTGCTGCCAACCCCTATTCCATTGACAGATCCGTCAATGGCCGATCCGTCAATGACCCACAGCACGAGATCGGCGGCTGCAGCACGTTCCGCGGCCCGCCGAATGCCCATCTGCTCAACCGGATCGCTGCTTTCCCGGATGCCGGCGGTGTCCAGCAATGTGACCGGGTAGCCATCGAGATTGAGATGTACCTCGATCACATCGCGCGTGGTGCCGGGATAGGGTGACACGATAGCCGCCTCGCGACGGGCAAGCCGGTTCAGCAATGTCGATTTCCCGGCATTCGGCGGCCCGGCGATGGCGACGATCATTCCGTCGCGCAACCGTTCGCCTCTGCCCTGGTCCCCGAGCGCTGCAGAGATTTTGCTGCGCAATTGCTGCGCAGCACAAAGCGCCGGACCGACCAAATCCTCGGGTACGTCGGCCTCGTCGGTGAAATCAATCCGCGCCTCGACCAACGCCAAGGCTTCCACGATTTGCTTCCGCCAGGCTTGCGCCTGCTCACCGATCAAGCCCTTGAGCTGCCGGTAGGCCTGCCGGCGTTGCGCCGGTGTCTCGGCGGCAATGAGATCGGCCAGGCCTTCGACCTCGGTCAGATCGAGCCGGCCATTCTCGAACGCGCGCCGCGTGAACTCGCCTGGTTCTGCCGGCCGACAGCCTTCGATTTGTCCCAGCGCTTCGAACACGGCGGCAATGACGGCATGGCCGCCGTGCAGCTGAAACTCCGCCATGTCTTCGCCGGTTTCGCTATGCGGGCCGGGGAACCAGAGCGCGAGCGCTTCGTCGATCGCTTCCCCGCCGTTCGGATCACGCACCTTCACCAGCGCCACGTATCGCGGCGCTGGCACCCGGCCGATCAGCTTTTCAAGCGCTACGCTCGCCTGCGGCCCGCACACGCGCACCACCGCGATCGCCGCCGGCGGCCGGCCGGAGGAGAGGGCAAAGATGGTTGGGCGCAAATCCGTCATTGAGCCCCAAAGATAAGGTTCGCGGCGGCGCTTCGCTGGGTGCGGGCTACTTGCTACGGTGCAGCCATGTCAACGTCACAGTCCGCTTCTCACGCCCACGAAAACCGTCTCGCCCAGGAGACGAGCCCGTATCTTCTGCAGCACAAAAAT
>Ga0181525_10000236_pt1 | contig 51160 bp, 50 predicted proteins | sample PEATcosm2014_Bin_48_FD_121100 | JGI IMG/M metagenome (GOLD analysis project Ga0181525, IMG submission 121100) | Peatland microbial communities from MTU Mesocosm Facility, Houghton, MI, USA - PEATcosm2014_Bin06_10_metaG | ecosystem: Environmental > Terrestrial > Soil > Wetlands > Peat | place... | reverse complement strand
GCTCACCCTCAAAACGTTTCAGACTAATATTGGTCCGAACGTTTATTGCTGGCGTCTCGCCGCCATTTTTGAGAATTACCGCAAATTCATAGGTGTGAACCGGGCCGGGAATTTCCGTGTTATAGGCCGACATTCTACCGGGCTGGCGATGTTGAATGACATGAACGTCCAATGCGGTGACGTAAGCGCGCAATTGCTGTTGGGTATTAGTGACCGCGATCTGATTTGCAGTAATGGCGGACTTGGCGGAATCGACAGCGGCTCGGATCGACGCCTGCATGTCGGTCGATTGCTTGTCGGCGGCGGTGCGAAGCCCAGCGGTTTCAACGAACAGCCCAGAGGTGGCATTGTAGAGGCGGCGCGTATAGAGAACCAAAAATCCGTTGAAGATAACCAGAAGCCAATCGGTAGGCTTAAGAAGCTCGCCGTACCATTGGGATTCGCCCTCTCGTATCTCGTTTTGTGGTTTGGTTGCGATGCTTCCTACCGCTTTGCCAGTTTCGCTATTCCCGCTTTCGGCTTTGGCTGGCTGGCGCTGATTGTATATTTTGGCCTCTTGCATCTCGGCTGAGACGCACGCGACTAAAACGAGGCCAGTAAACGCCGCGAATAACGGCCATTTCAGCCAACGCGAAAACACGAGCAGCCCCTCAGCTAAATCTCCTCCAATGCTACGCCGTCTAAATCTAGGGCTGCAAGTACCGCTAAAAACCACGTAGCCGGGAACGTCCCCCGCTTTAGCCTCATCGTAATCGAGGCCTCGGTTTCGTCCTTAAAACCGTGCTTTTTGAGCCGTTTTGCCAACTCAACATAGGTTATCTCGCATTCCCGTAGCTTATGCTTGAGGAAGGCGGCTGCCCGCTTGGCCCATTCCTCCTCGGATTTGATGTTCATGCGCTGGCGTCCTAGCGGATATGCAAGCTAACATATACGATAGATCGCTTGACAAGGCAATACCTAACGTTTATGTTAGCTTCTATAAACGATAGGTGTGCAGATGGCCCAACATTTCCTCCTTTCCGCAGCCGCCAAAAGCCTTTCACTGGCGCGCGTTTTCACCATGAAGGACGATCAGGCGGAAATGGCGTTCCGCAAAGTGCGTTGGGCCGATACCGATGGCGAGCCGGTTTGCCCGAGCTGCGGTGGCGTGGATGCCTACGATTGCCGCCGCTTGAAGGGTGCGCCCCGGTTCCGTTGCCGGGCTTGCGGTAAAGATTTCTCGATCACATCCGGCACCCTGTTTGCCAGCCACAAACTGCCGCTGCGCTGCTATCTCGCGGCCATCACGATCTTCTGCAACGAGGTCAAGGGCAAGTCCGCGCTGGCCCTCTCCCGTGATCTAAACGTCTCGTACAAGTGCGCTTTCGTGTTGCTGCACAAGTTGCGCGAAGCGATGGCGGCAGAGTTGAAGGGCCGCGTGATCGGCGGGGAAGGCAAGATCGCGGAAGTAGATGGCGGTTATTTCGGCGGCTACATCAAGCCGTCAAACCTCAGAGAGAACCGCCGCGACCGTCGCCTGTTCCGCAATCAAAACGGCAAGCGCAAGGTGGTGGTCATTGTCCGCGAGCGCGGCGGCAATTCGGTTCCTGCCGTGTTCAAGTCGGAAGCCAAGGCGATGGGCTTCCTTCGCGCGCACGTCGCCAAGGGCACGATCTTGAACGCGGACGAGGCCGGTTCATGGGAAGAACTGCACAAGCGTTACGAGGTCCGCAGGATCAACCACGAGGAAGCCTATTCGCTCGACGGCGCTTGCACGAATTGGGCAGAGGAATTTTTCTCCCGTATGCGCCGCGCGGAAATTGGTCACCATCACCACATCGCTGGCGCGTATTTGCTCCGCTATGCGCAGGAAGCGTCATGGCGGGAAGATAACCGCCGCGCCTCGAATGGCGATCAGGTGAACCGCCTTGCGGGTCTGGCGATGGCGCAAAAGCCGTCAGTGGATTTCAGCGGGTACTGGCAGCGGCACGTTTCCGCTTCGGCTTAGAGATGGGCGGCGGCGCTATTTGCCGTAGCCGCTCAAGAATCAAACTTCGACAGATTGTCGCACGCTTCTTTCCGTACAGCCCGTACGGCACCAATCGCCTTTCGATAATCGAAATCGCCTCCATCGGCAGTGAAATGCTGAACTGAGGGGACTCGGCTTCGTCGGCCATAATACGCAACAATGGAATTGCAATGTAATTCCATTGTTATACAATACGGGGCGAGAGTCGAATCGAAGTCCCCGAACGCAAAAGCGCCGGGGATTTTCTCCCCGGCGCTCACCTTTTGTCAGAAGCGCAGTCTGTAGGATTAGTACGGACAGTGCTGGTTTAGGGCCGATGCAAGATCGACCCCGCCGAATAGAACACCGGGAGTGAACCGCACTCCCGGCCCCATGGTGATGCCGCCTAACTGAACCGGCTTCACCGGCGACCACGAGCCGTCTGGATTTCTAGTGAAATCCGCGCAGTTCACAGTCGTCTGGGATTGCGCCGATGCCGCGCCGGAGATGAGTCCGACGAAGCACAGCGCAGCAAGGAAAGAGAAATGCTTGCGCATATCTTGGTCCTCTGTTGCGAGGACCAGGGGTTGACCGCAGGCCAGCTGCCCGATGAGATATCGGGTTGCTTGTGAGAAGGCCCGTACCGCAGCTGATCCTTATCCCTGCGGGGCGGTATTACCGGCGCTTAGCCCCTTGGCGGGGGCGGCGCCGGGTCCTTTTTAGGACACGCACACGAGCGGGACTCTGAAGGCAACGAGCGGGGTACACGCGCGTAAACCGCATCGTCGGTCCCCAACCCGATACCGCACAAATTAACGGCTCGTTTACGCTTAGGTCAAGGCTTAGTATGAAAATCTGAATCAACCACTAAATGTGGTCATAGCGGGGACGAATCGGCGGGGGACGCGCAAGTATCGGAGATTCGTGGTGAATCCGAAAGGGTGCGCCGCTGGCCGCGTGCATTTGGCTGTTCGCAATGCTATTCCGGCAATCGCCAAATCCGCGCGGCCTTATCCCGTCCCATCCCGACAAGCTTGCCGCTTCGCGCCTGTATCCGCAGCGCATGAATGAGCCGGTACGAGATCGCCTTCGCCAGCACCTTGTCCGTGGCGTCTAGGCCCTTCGCATTGAGCACTATGCCGGATAGCTGGCGGGTGTTCATCGGCCCCTTGGCGAGCGCCGCCTTGCAAATGGCGACCATCTCGCCGCGTTTGAACATGCGGTAGATATCGACGTAAGGCGCGATGTGCTGGCCGTCTTCTGCCGGGCCATCCTCGCCGATCTCGAATATGCGGATCGCGGCGTTGATGTGCGCTAGGTCAACCTTAGCCTGGGCGATCTTGTTTTCGTAATTGACTATCGCGCGGGTGATTTCATCCCGCTTGAATTTCAACGTCGTGACGGTTCGGATTTCGCCCATGCCCGAAATGTTGTAGGGCTTCCGTCAGGCGGCTTGTGGCGTTTGCGCCATAATACCGGGATAGTCCGGTATCATGGAGCAAACGCCGGAAACCCAGCAATAGGAGGGGTTTCCGCTGCCGAAAGATTGGGGCGCCGGTGCCGCGACTGGAGTCGCGGCGGCGCCCCCGGATTGGTGTGGCCTGAAGTCACGAGGCCGTTCGGCGTGTATGACACATTGGACTTGCCCGTAAGTTGTGCAATCCTCGTTTGGGGGATTTCGCGGCGTGGATGAAAGAGGCGGCTTGCGCTATGCGCACCGCCGCCTGTCTCGACTTTTCGCCGCATCCCCGTTAAGCGGGCCGAGACAAAGCGAGCCCCACTAAAGCCGAAGCTTCAGGCCAAGCTTCCGCCAAACTCGCGTGCGGATCGTGACCTATGCAATTTAAAATGGCAATATCCCACTGCGCCGTGCAATTCTTTGCGCCGCTACCACCGATCGCGACCTTTTCCCGTACCCTGGTCGGCGTGCTGTTGTGCGGCGTGGTCTTGTGCCTTTCCGGCGCCCGCCCGGCCTCAGCGCAGGACGGGGTGACACTGTCCCGGGGCGCGGCCGTTCCGGGTTTCTGGGATCCGCGGCGGCGGCCCGAGCGGCCCGATTTGTCCCGCATCCAGTCGATCCGCTTTCTCACCGAGATGGATTATCCGCCGTTCGACTACGCCGCGCCCGACGGCAATCCGGCCGGCTTCAACGTCGATCTCGCGCGCCTTCTGTGCGACGAGATCAAGACCACCTGCACCATCCAGGCGCGCCGCTTCGATCTGTTGCTCGATGCGCTCAACGACAAACAGGGCGATGCAGTGATCGCGTCGATTGCCGAGACCGCGGAGACGCGGCGGCGCGCCGATTTCACCGATCCCTATTACCGCACGCCGGCACGCTTCGTGGCCCGTATCGACAGTCCGATCGGCGACGTCGAACCCGAGTTGGTCGAGGGCAAGAAGATCGCGGTCGTCGCCGGCACCGCGCATGAGGCATTCTTGAAGGAAATGTTCACCGAAGCCGAGATACGGCCCTATGCCAATGCGGAAGCCGCGCGCGAGGCGCTCCGCAACAAGGACGTCGATCTGTTGTTCGGCGACGGCATCGCGCTCGCGTTCTGGCTCAACGGCAGCGATTCAGGCGGCTGCTGTGCCTTTCGCGGCGGCCCGTATCTGGAAAGCAGGTTCTTCGGCGAGGGCGTCGGCATTGCGGTCAAGCGCGGCAACGATCTGCTGCGGCAGGCTCTGAACTGGGCGCTGTTCCGGCAGTGGGAGAAGGGTAGCTATACCGACCTTTGGCTGCGCTATTTTCCGATCAGTCCGTTCTGACGAGAACGCATTATGACGACAGTAGAGACCCAAACCACAAGCTTGCGTGACCTCGCCGAGCTTTCGCATGCCTGGCCGTTCGAGGAAGCGCGCAAGATCGTCGCGCGATTGAAGAAGATGCCGAAAGACGAGGTGATTTTCGAAACGGGTTATGGCCCGTCCGGCCTGCCGCATATCGGTACATTCGGCGAAGTCGCGCGCACGACGATGGTGCGCCACGCCTTTCGCATCCTCACCGATGATAAGATCAAGACGCGGCTGATCGCGTTCTCCGACGACATGGACGGGCTGCGCAAGGTGCCCGACAATGTACCCAACAAGGAGATGCTGGCGCGGCATCTCGGCAAGCCGCTCACGCAAGTACCGGACCCGTTCGGCACGCATGACAGTTTCGCCGAGCACAACAACGCTCAGCTCCGCGCCTTCCTCGATCATTTTGGCTTCGACTACGAATTCATGTCCTCGACTGCCTGCTACACATCGGGCCGTTTCGACAGCGCGCTGTTGACGATGCTGCGGCACTTCGAGGAAGTGATGGCCGTCATGCTGCCGTCGCTGCGCGAGGAGCGGGCGCAGACATACTCGCCGTTCCTGCCGATCGATCCGAAGACCGGGATCGTCTTGCAGGTGCCGGTCGTCGCCCATGACGCCAATGCGGGCACCATTACTTACGAAAACGCCGGTGAGCGCGTCACCACGCTTGTCACCGGCGGGCGCTGCAAGCTGCAATGGAAGCCGGATTGGGCGATGCGTTGGGTGGCGCTCGGTGTCGACTATGAAATGGCGGGCAAGGATTTGATCGATTCGGTCAAGCTCTCGGGCGAAATCTGCCGCGCGCTCGGCGGCGCGCCGCCGGAAGGATTCAACTACGAGCTCTTTCTCGACGACAAGGGGCAGAAAATCTCCAAGTCGAAAGGCAATGGGCTCACCATCGACGAATGGCTGCGCTACGCCAGCCCGGAGAGCCTGTCGCTGTTCATGTATCGCGAGCCGAAAGCGGCGAAGCGGCTCTATTTCGACGTCATCCCGCGTCATGTCGACGACTATCTGCAATTCCTCGACGCCTATCCGCGCCAAGGCGACAAGGAAAAACTGGGCAATCCGGTTTGGCACATCCACAGCGGCGCACCGCCCAAGCCGGATAATCCGGTGCCTTTCGCCATGCTGCTGTCGCTCGTCACCGCGTCGAATGCCGCGAATGCCGAAACGCTGTGGGGCTTTATCGGCCGCTATCGGCCGGGGGTGACGCCGCAAAGCCACCCGCGGCTGGCGGCACTGGTCGGCTATGCCATCAACTATTATCGCGACTTCGTCGCGCCGGCGAAGCGGTTCCGCGAGCCGAGCGAGGGCGAACGCACCGCGCTGTCCGACTTGCGCGATGCGTTGTCGCAGCTGCCGAGCGATGCCGACGCGCAGGCCATACAGGACGTCGTCTACGAGATCGGACGGCGCGAGCCGTTTCTCGATCGTACCGGCAAGATCAAAACCAAGGACGGCAAGCCTGGCGTGGCGCTCGACTGGTTCAACATGCTTTATCAGGTGCTGCTCGGCCAGGAGAGAGGCCCGCGCTTCGGCTCCTTCGTCGCCGCCTATGGCGTTGCCAATACCGTCGCCATGATCGACGGTGCACTCGCGCGTTCGGCGCTATAACGCATTATCCCGGCGCCGAATCTTTCGGCGTCCAGTCCTTCGGGGCCAATTCAAACGCGGCGAAATCGAAGCCCGGCGCGACAGTGCAGCCGCACAGCGTCCAGCCGCCAAGCGATCGCGCCGCCTGCCAGGCATGAGCCGGCACGATCGCTTGCGGGCGTTCGCCGGCTGCCAAGTCAGGCCCGAGCGTCACACGTTCGATCCCGCCGTGTTGCCGCGAAATTTCCAGTTCGAGCGGCGCGCCGGCATACCAATGCCAGAGTTCGACGGCGTCGATGCGATGCCAGTGCGAATGTTCGCCACGTCCGAGAAGAAAGTAGATCGCGGTCGAGGCCGGGCGGGGTCCTTGCCCTTGGCGTATATCGCGAAAAGTCTCGCGGAAATGCCCGCCCTCCGGATGCGGCTTAAGATCGAGCAGCCGGATCACGGCATCCGCGGTCAGGTCTTGGGTGACGAGCGGCGCCGTCAAGACCGGTTCTTGCGCTCGCGGATTTCCGCGAACACTTTCCAGGCCGGACTGCCGTCAAGGCCCACCGATTTCGCCACCTCGGGGTCATCGGCGCGCAGGAACGGATTGGCCGCCTTTTCCGCGGCGATCGTCGCCGGGATCGTAGGCTTGCCTGCCGCAATGAGCTTCGCCACCTCGGCGGCGCGCGCGGCCAGCGCTCTGTTGTGCGGCTCGATGGTCTTGGCGAAGCGGATATTCGCCGCCGTATATTCGTGGCCGCAATAAAAGCGGGTGTCGTCGGGCAGACCGCGCAGCTTGAGAAGCGAATTCCACATCATCTCCGGATTGCCTTCGATGACGCGGCCGCAGCCGATCGAGAACAAGGTGTCGCCGACAAAGGCGAGCTTATCCGCCGGCAAGAAATACGAGATGTGGCCGGCGGTATGGCCCGGCGTTTCGATGACGCTCGCTTGCAGCGCGCCGACCTGCACCGTGTCGCCCTCGGCCACGGTCTCGTCGACATGCGCGATACGTTGCGCTTCGCCGCGCGGCACGACGACCCGGCATTTATGCCGCGCTTTGAGCTCGCCGATGCCGGCGGTGTGATCGTTGTGGTGATGGGTGACGAGGATGTCGGTGAGCCGCCAGCCGGTCTGACGCAGCGCGGCCTCGACCGGGGCTGCCTCGGGCGCATCGATGGACGCCGTCGCGCCACTTGCCGGATCGTGGATCAGCACGCCGAAATTATCGGTGAGGCAGGGAAACAAATAGGTTTGCGCCGGCATATTTCCGTCCTGAACCGGTGGAGTTGTGTCGATCATCCACCTTCGCGCATGACGGCGCAACGGCATGGTTAACGCCGCAATGCCGGCACGGAATGTCAACGCAAAGCGTGCTATTTTGCCGCCATGGATGTCGTCGACCTGCGCAATTTCTACTCCCAAAGCCTCGGCGTGGTCGCCCGACGCTTTGTCGGCCGCGGCATCCGCGCGCGCTGGAACGACACCCGGGCGTTGCGCGTGTTGGGGGTCGGCTATCCGACGCCTTATCTCGGACTGTTCCGCGAGGAGGCGGAGCGCTGTCTCGCCTTGATGCCGGCGCCGCAAGGCGTGGTGCGGTGGCCGTCGCGGCGGCCGGCGCTGGCCGCACTGGTCGAGGAGGACGAGTTGCCGCTGACCGACGCCGCGGTCGATCGTGTGCTTTTGGTGCATGCGCTGGAAATGTCGGCCGACCCGGCCGAGTTGTTGCGCGAGGCGTGGCGCGTGCTCGCCGCCGGCGGACGGCTCTTGGCGGTGGTGCCCAATCGGCGCGGGGTTTGGGCGCGCTTGGATACCACGCCGTTCGGTCAAGGCCGGCCTTATTCGCGCACGCAGATCACGCAATTGCTGCGCGATACCTGGTTCACGCCGACCGGCTGGGGCGAAGCGCTTTACGTGCCGCCGATCCCACGCAACTGGTTCTTGCGCTCTGCGGTCGCCTGGGAACGCACTGGTGCCACCCTCTCCGCGCCGTTCGCCGGCGTCCACATCGTCGAGGCGACCAAGCAGGTTTATCGCCCGATACCGGCGCGGCGTGAGAAGCGGCGCCTCGTCCCCGCGCTGCAACCGGCGTTGGCGCCGTCGCCGGGTGCGGCGGCGATGCGCTGAGAGCGATCATGCCGGCCACGCTTCAGCGGTCGCCGCAGCTGCGTCGGTGCCGACATATTCCACGAGGCTCGATTGCCGGTCGCGCTCGAGCGCGCCGAGGAGTTCGGCCTTGATCTCGGCGACGAGCCGGAGCCCGCGGAATACCAGGCCCGAATAAATTTGAATGAGGCTCGCGCCGGCGCGGATTTTCGCCAGCGCGGCCGCGCCGGTATCGATGCCGCCGGCGCCGATCAGGGGAAACACGCCTTCGACCCGCACATAGGTTTCGGCCAGCATGCGGTTGGCGAGAGCAAGTAGCGGCCGGCCCGATAATCCGCCGGCCTCTTTTGCGGTCACGGTCTCGCGCAAACTGGGCGGCCGTGTCAGCGTGGTGTTGCCGACGATCATGCCGTCGACACGGCGCGATCGCGCAATACCGACGACATCATCGAGGTCGGGCAGTGACAGATCGGGTGCGATCTTCAGCAACAGCGGCGTCGGACCCGCAATAGGCGCAACGCGCTCGCGGGCGTCGATGACGCGGGCCAGGAGGTCGTCGAGCACGGTGGCTTGCTGCAGATTGCGCAGGCCGGGCGTGTTGGGCGACGAGATGTTGACCGTGACATAGCTCGCCACCGCGGCGAAGCGCTCAATCAGGCGCACATAGTCGGCGATGCGATCAGGGCTGTCCTTATTGGCGCCGACATTGATGCCGACCACACCGCCGGCCGGCGCCCGCGCCGCGAGGCGCCGGATCGCCGCATCGGCGCCTTGCGAATTAAAGCCGAGCCGGTTGATGACGCCGTCATCGGCGTCGAGCCGGAACAACCGCGGCCGCGGATTGCCGGGCTGCGGCAGCGGCGTGATGGTACCCACCTCGACGAAGCCGAAGCCCAACCGACGCAGGGCGTCGGGGACCTCGGCGTTCTTGTCAAATCCGGCTGCCATGCCGATCGGGTTTGGGAAATTGAGACCGAACACCCGCATCGCCAGCCGCTTGTCGTCGCTTGCGAGCGGCGGAAGCGGGGCAAATTTCAGCATCTTGATCGCGAGCCGATGCGCGTCTTCCGGATCGAGCGCGTGCAGAAACGGCCGCGCCAGGCGGTCGAGCAACCCGATCACGGCGTCAGCTCCGGCAGCGCGCGCTGCCCGTCGATTTCGTCGGGCAGTGGCCGTGCCCAGCGCACCGCGCCGAGCGGCAGCGCGGCGTAGAGGTGAGGGAAAAGATCGCCGCCGCGCGACGGCTCCCATTTGAGCGCGTCGCCGAGCGCGTCGCCGTCGACGGCGATCAGGATGAGATCGCTCTGTCGCGCAAAATGCCGCGCCGCCGTCTCGGCGACTTGGGCGCCGGTCGAAAAATGAATGAAGCCGTCACGCGCATCGACGTCTGATCCGCGATAAGACCCGGCGCGCTCGGCCGCCTGCCACGAACCTCGTCCGCAGATTTTGTAAATGGTCGACACGATCCTGCGCTTGGGCTGCTTATTTGCGGCGCGACCCTATCGGGCCTTGAGCATTCAGGCAATAATTCCTATCATTGCGGCGCTAGAGCCGCGTCGGTTCTGTCGATCGGAACCGGGCTCTAGCTTTTTATTGCGCACGAGCGTGTCCGGAAGCCGGAATGTGCTGTTCGGGATCATGCGCGGGTAGGGGTTGCGGATGCTTACGCACGCGCAGGTCTGGTCGGCCATCGATCGACTCGCCTCGCGCGCTGGGTTGTCTGCATCGGGGCTGGCGCGGCGCGCGGGTCTCGATCCGACCACATTCAACAAATCGAAGCGCATCACGCCGGAAGGCCGCGCCCGTTGGCCCTCGACCGAGTCGATCGCCAAGGCGTTGGCGGCGACCGGCGCGTCGTTCGACATTTTCGTCACGCTGATCGAGCCGAGCGGCGGCGCGGCGACGCGGGCGGTGCCGCTTCTCGGCTTCGCCGAGGCCGGCGCTGGCGGCTATTTCGACGACGGCGGTTTTCCTGCCGGCGAAGGCTGGGACGAAATCGCATTCCCGTCCGTCAGCGACGAGCATGCCTATGCGCTCGAAGTCTCAGGCCAGTCGATGGAGCCGGCCTATCGCGACGGCGACGTCATCGTCGTATCGCCGGCCGCGCCGATCCGCCGCGGCGACCGCGTCGTGGTGCGGACCAGAGGCGGCGAGGTGATGGCGAAGGAGCTTAAGCGCAAGACAGCGAAATCGCTCGAGCTGAAATCACTCAATGCGCAACATGCCGACCGTACGCTTTCGGCCGGCGACGTGCTGTGGGTCGCCCGCATCCTGTGGGCGAGCCAGTGACCGCGGATTGCCGAAACGGATATTAGGCGGTCTTCTTTTGAGCCGGCTGCAAAGGAGGACTGGTCGCCATCGTGGGATGGCCGGCAGCCGCCGCCAAGTAGCCGTGCAACGCCGCCACCACCTGCGCGCCCTCGCCGACCGCCGCCGCAACCCGTTTGACGGATTTGGCGCGCACGTCGCCGATCGCGAAGACGCCGCGCCGCGTTGTTTCCAACGGATGGCGGTTACCGCCGGCATCTTCGCCCGTCAGCACGAAGCCCTTGGCGTCGAGCGCGACGTCCGAACCCGTAAGCCAGTCGGTATTCGGATCGGCCCCGATGAACAGGAACAGGTGACGAATTTCACGACGCACCTCCTCCCCAGTTGCGCCGACGCGCCAGCGAACCGCCTCCAGCGTGCCGTCACGGCCTTCAAGCCCGATGACTTGAGCCCGAGTCACGACTTCGATGTTCGCAAGGCCGTCGATCCGATCGACCAGATAGCGCGACATGCTCGCGGCAAGATCCGCTCCGCGCACAAGGACCCAGACCTTTATCCCTTGGCTCGCTAGATAAACCGCGGCCTGTCCAGCCGAATTACCGGCTCCGATCAATGCGACTTCCTGCTTGTCGCAAAGTTTGGCTTCCAGCGGCGAGGCCCAGTAATGCACGCTGGTCGTCTCGAAAGCGTGGAGGTTGTCGACCGCGAAGCGCCGATACCGGGCACCGCTGGCAATAACGACCGAGCGGGTCGTGACATGTTCGCCGTCGCGCAATTGCAGCACAAAATGGCCGTTGGCGTCATTTGGCCCGGTCAACCCGCTTACTTCGTCGGGGATCGCCATTTCGGCACCGAACTTCTGGGCTTGATTGTAAGCGCGCGCCATCAAAGCGAGGCCGGTGATCCCGGTCGGAAAGCCGAGATAATTTTCGATCCGCGCCGAAGCGCCGGCTTGTCCGCCGAAGCCGCGGCTATCGAGCACGATGGCGGAAAGCCCCTCCGACGCGGCGTAGACCGCGGTTGCAAGGCCGGCCGGTCCGGCACCCACGACCGCGACGTCGTAGACTCGATTTGGGTCGATCGGACCGACCAGTCCGACGCAGCGGGCAAGTTCGTCCTCGCTCGGATTGCGCAACAATTGGCCGCCCGGGCAAAGCACGATCGGCAATTGGCCGGGATCGACATGGAAGCGGTCGATCAGTGCCTTCGCCTCGGCATCGGTCTCGGGATTCAGTAATTGTTGCGGTTGGCCGTTGCGCCGCAGAAAACTTTGCAGCCGGAGCACGTCGGCATTGTCGGCGCGGCCGACGATGATCGGTCCGCCGGAACCGCTCTCGAGCAGGCCGATGCGGCGCAGGATCAACGCACGCATGATCCGCTCGCCAAGGTCGGCTTCCGCGACCAACAAGGCGCGCAGCCGGTCCGGCGGAATGACCAGGGCTTGCACCGGCTCCTGCGCGGTGGCGTCCGCCAGCGCCGGCCGCCCGGCCAATTGCGCCAGCTCGCCCAAGAAGTGGCCGGGGCCATGGGTCACGATGGTCGTGCGATGGCCGGATTTGTCGACGTGGGTCACCTCAACCTGGCCGGCGAGGATGACCATCAGGCCGGGGCTGACTTGCCCAATGGTGTACAACGCCGCACCCTTTGCAAAGGAGCGGCATTCGCCGAACCGGCGCACCCGCTCGATCTCGAAGGGATCGAGCTCGGGCAACATCTGTTCGCCCCGCCGCTCGACAATCGATGGTGACGACGCCATGACGATCCGCCTCCGGCAATTCGGTGTCGCGGATATATAGTTACGCGAAGTATTGCCCGCCGTTCGCCGTCAATGTCGAACCGGTGATCAGTCCGGCGTCGTCGGAGGCCAGAAACACCACGCAGCGCGCGACCTCTTCCGGCTCGCCGAGCCGGCCGATTGGAATCTGCGGCAGCACGTTCTTCTGCAACACCTCCTGCGGCATCGCCTTGACCATGTCGGTCGCGATATAGCCCGGGCAGACCACGTTGACGGTGATGCCGGCGCGCGCGCCCTCCTGCGCCAGCGCCTTGGTGAAGCCGATCTCGCCGGCCTTGGCGGCGGAATAGTTCACTTGGCCGAATTGCCCCTTCTGGCCGTTGATCGACGAAATATTGACGATGCGGCCGAATTTGCGCTCGCGCATGCCTTCGATCACCTGCCGGCTCATGTTGAACAGCGAGCCGAGATTGGTGTTGATCACCGCCGTCCACTGTTCCGGTTTCATGCGGTGCAGCTGGGAGTCGCGCGTGATGCCGGCATTGTTCACCAGCACGTCGACCGGCCCGAGATCGGTCTCGACCTGCTTTACGCCGGCGGCACAGGCGTCGAATGAGGAGACGTCCCATTTGAAGACGCCGATCCCGGTCTCGGCCTTGAATTTTTGCGCCGCTTCGTCGTTGCCGCCGTAATTGGCCGCAACCGCGTAGCCCGCCGCTTTGAGCGCCTTGCAGATGGCCGCGCCGATACCGCGCGTCCCCCCCGTGACCAACGCAACGCGGGGCATATTTCCCTCCCTGGTTTTTCTCGTCTCGTCACGGTCGGGCTCGACCCGGCCATCCACGCCTTGTTCGTTCGAGATTAAAGACGTGGATGCCCGGCACAAGGCCGGGCATGACGGTCAGTGAGCGCTAGCGCACTGAATCCTACCGTTCCACGCACATCGCGATGCCCATGCCGCCGCCGATGCACAGCGTGGCCAGGCCCTTTTTCGCGTTGCGCTTCTGCATCTCGTAAAGCAGCGTCACCAGCACGCGGGTGCCTGAGGCACCGATCGGATGGCCGATGGCGATGGCGCCGCCATTGACGTTGACCTTGCCGGTATCCCAGCCAAGGTCCTTGTTCACGGCGCAAGCCTGCGCGGCGAAGGCCTCGTTGGCCTCGACCAGATCGAGATCGCCGACATTCCAGCCGGCCTTCTTGAGCGCCGCACGCGAGGCCGGGATCGGGCCGGTGCCCATGATTTTCGGATCGACACCGGCTTGGGCCCACGACACGATCCGCGCCAGCGGCGTCTTGCCGAGCTTGGCCGCTTCGCTCGCCTTCATCAAAACCACCGCGGCGGCGCCGTCGTTGATGCCCGACGCATTGCCGGCAGTGACAGTGCCCTCCTTGTCGAAGGCGGCGCGCAGCTTGCTGAGTGTCTCAAGCGTGGTGCCGTGCTTGGGATATTCGTCGGTATCGACCACAACGTCGCCTTTGCGGCTCTTGATGGTCACCGGCGTGATCTCGTCCTTGAACCTGCCGGCCTTTTGCGCCGCCTCGGCTTTGTTCTGCGACTTGACCGCAAACTCGTCCTGCTGCGACCGGGTAATCTGCCACTGCCGAGCAACGTTCTCCGCGGTATTGCCCATGTGATAGCCGTTGAAGGCGTCCCATAGGCCATCCTTGATCATAGTATCGATCATCTCGAAATTGCCCATCTTTACGCCGCTGCGAAGGTGCGCGCAGTGCGGCGCGACGCTCATGGATTCTTGGCCCCCGGCGACTACGATCTCACTGTCACCGTTGACGATGGCCTGGTAGCCGAGCGCGACCGAGCGCAGGCCCGAGCCGCACAGCATGTTGACGCCCCAAGCCGGAGTCTCGACTGGGACACCGGCCGCGATCGAGGCTTGCCGGGCCGGGTTCTGGCCCTGCCCGGCGGTCAGGATCTGCCCCATGATGACTTCCGAAACCCGGGGCGCTTCGACGCCGGCCCGGTCGAGGGCGGCCTTGATTGCCGTCCTGCCGAGTTCGTGGGCGGGCAACGACGCAAAGACGCCGTTGAATGCTCCAACCGGCGTGCGCGTTGCACTGACAATGACAACATCGTCTTGCATGGGGACTTCCTTCCGGGCGCTAGGGGTTCGGCTTGGGCCTATTGGACGCGGCTTTGCCGCGGGATCATTGCCTTATGTCATAAGGATGCGGCCCGGCCTCGACAAGGCACAACCAAGGGCTGGGACGAAGCCGCATCGCTGGCATGCCCAGGAGTTCGCCCTCGCAATCCGCCCCCGCAGCTATCAGGAATCCCGGAATGCGGCCTGATGACCGCTTCGCCGCAGCCGGGGACGCCACAAAACGGTAGCCGTGTTCGGAGAAAGCGCCTATTTTAACGCCAAAGCGGGTGGTTGCTGCACATGTCCGAAGCCCTGACCAAGACCGTCGAGCCGGTCACGATCAAGAAGTACGCCAACCGGCGGCTCTATAACACCGGTACGAGCACCTATGTGACGTTGGAAGATCTCGCCGCCATGGTCAAAACCGGCGAGGACTTTGTCGTCTACGACGCCAAGACCGGCGAGGAAATTACACGTTCAGTCCTGACCCAGATCATTTTCGAGCAAGAGAACAAGGAAGGCCAGAATCTCTTGCCGATCGCTTTCCTGCGCCAGCTCATCCGATTCTACGGCGACAGCATGCAGATGCTGGTGCCGCGCTACCTCGAAGTGTCCATCGACTCGCTCACCCGCGAGCAAGAGAAATTCCGCCAGCAGATGGCACAAGCCTTCGGCGTCGGCGCCTTCACTTCGCTCGAGGAGCAGGTACGGCGGAACATGGAGATGTTCGAGCGCGCCTTCGCCATGTTCGCGCCCTTTGCGCGTCGCGAGAGCGCCGGCGGTGAGGCCGGCGCCGAGGCGGAAAAACCGCCGGCGAAAACCGGCGACATTGACGATCTCAAGCGTCAGCTCGACGAGATGAAGAGAAAAGTCGATCGCTTGTCGGAAAAGGGCGAGGAATAATCGGACCGTAGATCAAATCGCCTCGGCCATGGGCGCGAGCCACGGCCGCTCGGTCGAGGCGAGTCCAACGAACGCTCCCTGCAGATAGTCGCAGCCCCACGCTTGCAGCGTCTGCGCGGCGGCCTCGTCCTGTACCCATTCGGCGACGGTTTTCAGCTTAAGCCGCCTGGCGAGGTCGATCAGAGTGCGCACGAAGGCGCGATCGTCCTCCGAACGCATGATGTGCTGCACGAACGCCCCGTCGATTTTGACGATATCCACGCCAAGCTTGCGCAAGTTGCGGAACGATGTGTAACCGGCGCCGAAATCATCGATGGCGATCCGGCAGCCGAGATCCTTGACGCGAGCGACAAAGCCCCGGGTTTCGTCGATGTCGTCGATCGCGGCGCTTTCGGTGATTTCCACGGTGAGGCGTTGCGCGATGCCGGTATGAGTACGCAGCAGTGCGCCAAGTCCCGCCCACCAGTCGGGATCGGTGGTCGAGGCCGGAGAGACGTTGAAGCTGGTCTGCAGCGCGGGGGTCGCGACCATCTCGTCGATGACGAGTTCGAGAACGCGGAAATCGAGCAGACGAACGAGACCGAGCCGCTCGGCGACCGGAACGATGTCGTTGGCGGCGATCAGACTGCCGTCAGTGCGACGGATGCGCATCAGGCACTCATAAAAGGCCGGGCGCCGATCCGTCGCCGAGGCCACGGCCTCGTAGGCAAGGAAGATGCGCCGCTCATTGAGCGCGGCGACGATCTCGTCGGTCGCCCGCACGTTCTCGCGGCGGACCGCCTCGCGTTCGATATTGGGCCGAAAGGCCTGGAATGAACCGCGCCGCCTTGCCTTGGCGGTATCGAGGCTCTCCTGCGCGCGGGCGAGGATCTCGCCGACGCTGCGGGCGTGGCGCGGCGCCGTGACGCCGCCGATGGTGACAGTGACCGCGATCGCCCCGGCATTGGTCGGCACCATCTCGTCGCGGATGCCCGCCAGCAGGCGCTCGGCGGCGATCGCCATGTCGTCAGGCGTGCAATCGCGCAGCACCAGCCCGAATTTATTGCCGGAATAGCGGCCGAGCGTGTCCTTGCCGCGCATCCGTTCGCGCAATCGCTTGGCGACCGCGACGATGACCTGATCGGCGATGTCGAAGCCATATGATTCGTTGATGCGCGCCAGGTTATCGACGGCGATCAGGAGAAAGCCGCACGAGGAGCGGAACCGCACCGCCTCGTCGAGGGTCTCCTCGATCACGTCGGTAAGGCATTGGCGGTTCAGCTCGCCGGTCAGGCCATCGCAACGGGCGAGAAACGTGAGCCGGCGTTCGTGCTCGTAGCGCTCGTTGATAACGCGTATGACGCCGTGTGCGCGCAGCGGCCGCCCGGTGGGGCCGGCAAACCAGCGGCCGGTGTCCTCGACCCAAAGCCTGGTCTCGGATTTGGCATCGGGTCGGATGCCATATTGAATTTGATAGGCGACACCGTGGCCGTCGTCGCGTCTTTCCGATTGCATGACGACGTCGAAGCGGGCCTGTGTGTTTTCCGCTTCGAGATGCTGCGCATAACCGCGGCCGCTCGAAATCCCGGCGAGGTCGTCGATAAGCAGCACCGCGGCGGCGTTCGCACTCCAGAGCAGGACATCGGTGTCGATGCGCCAGTCGTAGGCGGCCTCGCCGATCGAAGCGAGGATTTGGCCGGCGTCGAGATGAGCCGCCGGGGGCGCCGCGGTCGCGGGTGCTCCGTCATCGCCGGGCCCGGCGCCGGGGATCGATTCTCGCGGACCTACGTTGGTCAAGGGTGTCTCTTCGGGATTGTTGCAGTCCGCGAGGCGACAACACGCCTTGGCGCAGTGACGCTAGCGGAGGAGCCTAAATAATTCGGAAAGTCGCACAGCGGTTTCGGCGTCGCGGCACGCTGCTTGCGAGTTTTCTGGGGGGAATAACTGGGATGTCCCGTTTTGGGACAGGAAACGCCGTTGAGCAACGCACTCGTCCTCCTGGCACAGAGCCTTGACCGCGCCGATGTACGCGCGGGCGGGCGCCCGCGGGCCGATTTTATTGCGCATCTGATCGCCACCGCCGCTCACGCGCCGCAGACTTGCCAGCGCCGCCGCGCCGCGACGGAAGTAGCGACTGCGGCCTACGCCGCACGCGGGCAAGGCGCCGCGGTACCAGGCCGGGCGTTGTCCCGCTCGCTTTAGCAGGTTGCCGCAGCCGCCGACTGGCCGGTTTTTGCCGGATCAGCCCGAACCGGGTCCTTCGACCTCGATCTGGCGCGTCGAACTACGCATGCCGACGATAAAGCCGGCGAGCACATCGAACAGCGCCAGCGCCATCAACAAAAAAAACGTCGAGGTACCGGCGGGCCGCACCAGAAGAAACTCGACCAGCATGGCGATGAACAGTGCCATCGCCAGGATGTGATCCATGACGCTGCGGATGCCGATCCGGGTCGATTTGATGATTTCGATCCAAAGCAGGAAAATGGCGAAGGCGAGGATGATCTCTTCCCAGCTCAGGACCCAGTCCTGTCCGGACATCATGTGCACCGTGGTCGCGGGCGCGGTCCAGATGTCGTCAGGCAGGCGAAAAATAAAGGCGACGATGTTGTAGATGACGAACGGAACGAGCAGAAGCGGAAAGCCAAGTACGAACATGACGCAAATCTTTCGTCACACAGCGCTCCGGGACCGCCTTTAGGCGTCCGCTTTCTTCGTCATGACCTGCCGGCCGCGATACATGCCGGTTTTGAGGTCGATGTGGTGCGGACGGCGCAGTTCGCCGGAATCCTTGTCCTCGACGTAAGTCGGCGCCTTGAGCGCATCGGCGGACCGGCGCATGCCGCGCCTCGACGGCGACGTTTTTCTTTTGGGCACGGCCATGGGGTCGTTCTCCTCTGAGTTAGATCGCCCTGCTCGGAATGCCGGGCTTATAAAAGAAGAACGCCCAGGATGCTAGGGGCCCGGTAAAAGACTTTCGACGCAAGCATCGAGCGTGCTGAAATCGGCCGCACGGCGCTCGTAAAGGCTGGCCAGCCGGCGCACCAGGACGCCGGGCGCGCGGGCGCTGCGCGCCACCGGATTGGGCAGGATGGAGGCAAGTTCCGCCGCCTGAGAGGTGCTCAGATCGCGCGCCGATTTGCCGAACGCCCAGCGCGCGCCGGCCTCGGCGCCAAACTCGCCGTTCGGACCCCATTGCGCGATATTCAGATAGATTTCCAGTATGCGCTGCTTGGGCAAGACCAAGTTAAGCCACAGCGCCAACGGAATTTCGAGCGCCTTGCGGACAAAGCTGCGACCCTGCCAGAGGAACAGATTTTTCACGGTCTGCTGGGTGATGGTGGAGGCGCCTCGCGCCTCGCCAACGTGGCCGGAATGTCGCAGGGCCTCGCGCATCGCGCCCAGGTCGATGCCGTGGTTGTGGCAGAAGCTGCCGTCCTCGGCGACGATCACCGCGAGCTTCAGTGCCGGTGAAATGCGATCGAGCGGAACGCCGATCCGCTCGACGCGCGCGCCGGTTGCCCAACGCCACAACATCGGCGTCGAGACGGGATCAATGAATCGATAGAACGGCGCGATCGCGTAGGGGATGAGCACCAGGACGGCGGCGACGATTGCAAGAATCACGGCGAGGCGTCGCAAGGGTGATCTCTCTGCGCTTAGGACGAGCCGGCAATCCTGGCAACAGCGTCCGAATCTAATCCCGTGCGTAACCGATAAGCGGTCGCTTCTTGCGGCCGAGCAGGATCAGAATTGTCGCCACGATTCCGACGACCGCCCAGGCCGGCAAGTCGAAACTTCGTTGCAGGTACGGATCCCACGCCCAGGCGAGTCTCAGCTTCAACCAGCTCTGCACCAGATTGAGGCTGTTCTGGTCTATGATGGCCCATACATCGACGACCTTGGTATAGACGATGTCGTGATTGGCGATGGATTTGGTCCCGTCATAGACGAAGAACACAAACGCGGTCGCAAGCAGGCAGAGCCCGACGAAGCGCAGCAGGAATCTGATCATGAGCAGGCATTACCCTCCCGCGCCGGCTTGTTCAATGCGCCCACTCGCCGCCTGATAGGCTCCGGTTAGCGCCCTTGAGCAAGGGCCGCCGGGTTCGCTACAGTCCCCTGAGCCCGCCCCAGATCGTCTCGATACCACCAGCAGGAAATTGAAATGGCTTCCAAAAACGGCGGCCCATCGCACCGGCCGACCTTTACCGACCAGGAAGCCCTGCTGTTTCACAGCCAAGGCCGGCCCGGCAAGCTCGAAGTCGTCGCCACCAAGCCGATGGCGACGCAGCGCGACCTCTCGCTCGCATACTCGCCTGGCGTCGCCGTTCCCGTGCTCGCCATCGCCGAGGACGAGGAACGCGCCTTCGACTACACCACCAAAGGCAATTTTGTCGCTGTGATCACCAACGGCACCGCCATTCTCGGTCTCGGCAATCGCGGCGCGCTGGCGGCGAAGCCGGTGATGGAAGGCAAGGCGGTGCTGTTCAAACGCTTCGCCGATATCGACTCCATCGATCTTGAAGTTTCGACCGAAGACCCGGACGAGTTCATCAACTGCGTAAAATTCCTCGGTAAGGGCTGGGGCGGCATCAATCTCGAAGACATCAAGGCGCCGGAATGCTTCATCATCGAGCAGAAGCTGCGCGAGCTACTCGATATTCCGGTGTTTCATGACGACCAGCACGGCACTGCCATCATCGCCGCCGCCGGCCTGATCAATGCGCTCGAACTGACCGGGCGCGAAGTGGCGACCACCAAGCTCGTTTGCAACGGCGCCGGCGCCGCCGGCATCGCTTGCCTCGAGCTTTTGCGCGCGATCGGTTTTCGCCCGGAAAACCTGATTCTCTGCGATACCAAAGGCGTCATCTACGAAGGCCGCACCGACGGTATGAACCAATGGAAGTCGGGCTTCGCGGTCAAAACCAAGGCGCGCACGCTGGCCGAAGCGCTGGCCGGCGCCGACGTGTTCTTCGGTCTCTCGGTCAAAGGCGCGGTGACCCAAGCCATGGTGAAGTCCATGGCGGACAAGCCGATCATTTTCGCCATGGCCAATCCCGATCCCGAAATCACGGTCGAGGAAGTGGCGGAGGTGCGCTCGGACGCCATCATGGCCACCGGGCGCTCCGACTATCCGAACCAGATCAACAATGTGCTCGGCTTTCCCTACATTTTTCGCGGCGCGCTCGATGTGCGCGCCCGTGCCATCAACATGGAGATGAAAATCGCCGCGGCGCACGCGCTGGCCGCGCTCGCCCGCGAGGATGTGCCCGACGAGGTCGCGCTGGCTTACGGCTCGCGACCGAAATACGGACCCGATTACATCATCCCGGTGCCGTTCGATCCGCGGCTTATCTCCGACATTCCCCCCGCGGTGGCCAAGGCGGCGATGGACACAAAAGTCGCCCGCAAACCGATCGCCGACATGGACGTCTACCGGCACCAATTGCGCAGCCGGCTCGATCCGATCGCAGGCGTGTTGCAAGGCGTCTACGAACGGCTGCGGCGGCGGCCGCGGCGCGTCGTCTTCGCCGAGGGCGAGGAGGAGCAGGTGATCCGGGCCGCGGCAAGCTTCGTCCACCAGGGCCTCGGCACCGCGCTGTTGTGCGGCCGCGAACGGCGCGTGCGCGAGACCGCGCAGGCGCTCGGTGTCGAGCTCGGTGGCAATATCGAGATCGTTAATGCGGCGATGTCGTCGCGCAACGTCGCTTATGCGGCTTACCTCTACGAGCGGCTACAGCGTCACGGCTTTTTGCAACGCGATTGCCAGCGCCTGGTGAACCAGGACCGCAATCATTTCGCCGCCTGCATGGTCGCGCTTGGCGATGCCGACGCCATGGTCGCCGGTGTCACCCGCAATTTTTCCGTGGCGCTGGAGGACGTGCGGCGCTGCATCGATCCCAAGCCCGGCCACCGCGTCATGGGCATCTCGCTGGTGCTGGCGCGCGGCCGCACCGTGCTGGTCGCCGACACCGCGGTGACCGAGATGCCGACCTCCAGCGACCTTGCCGAGATCGCGATCGAGGCGGCGCGCGTCGCGCGGTCGCTCGGTTATTTGCCGCGGGTCGCCTTGCTCGCCTTCTCGACGTTTGGTCACCCCCCGGGCGAGCGCTCGGATCGCGTCAAGGAGGCGGTGCGGCTGCTCGACCATCGGCGCGTCGATTTCGAATATGACGGCGATATGGCCGCCGACGTCGCGCTGAACATGGAACTGCGCGAGGCCTATCCGTTCTGCCGCCTGTCCGGACCGGCCAATGTGCTGATCATGCCGGCGTACCATTCGGCTTCGATCTCGACCAAGATGCTGATGGAACTCGGCGGCGCCAATGTAATAGGCCCGATGCTGGTCGGCCTCGATCGCTCGGTGCAGATCGTGCCGCTATCGGCGAACGACGCCCAGCTCGTCAACATGGCGGCGCTTGCCGCCTATAACGTCAGCAGTTGAGTTGTGGCCGCATAACTATCTGACAGGACAAGGTAAAATCGCGGCGTCGGATTCACGACCCCGAAACCTCTGTCGATTAGCGTGCCGTCTCATGCAGCATTTCACGCCCGCGCCGTTCGCTCTCGAAGTCCAAGGCCTCGTCAAGCGCTTCGATCGCCCCGCGGTTGAAGGCCTCGATCTCACCGTGCGCACTGGCGAATTTTACGCGCTGCTCGGCCCGAATGGCGCCGGCAAGACGACGACGTTGCGCATGATCGCGGGCTTGCTGCGGCCCGACGCCGGCACGATCCGCGTCGCCGGCATCGACGCGCTTGCCGATCCGGTGGCGGCCAAGCAGGTGATGGCGTGGATCTCCGATGAACCGATGATCTACGATAAGCTCACGCCGCGGGAATATCTGGAATTCGTCGCCGGGCTGTGGGGCGTCACGCCCACGCTCGCCGAGCCGCGCGCGGCGGAGCTTTTGAATTGGCTCGATCTCGCGCCCCATGCCAACGAACGCTGCGAAGGCTTTTCCAAAGGCATGCGGCAGAAGGTGGCGCTCGCCGGCGCGCTTATCCACGACCCGAGCCTTATCATTCTCGACGAGCCGCTCACCGGACTTGATGCCGGCTCCGCCCGCCAGGTCAAAAGCGTGTTACGTGACCGTGTTCGCGCCGGTGGCACGATCATCATGACCACGCATATCCTTGAGGTTGCCGAGCGCATGGCCGATCGCATCGGGGTCATCGCGCATGGCAAGCTCATTGCCGAAGGCACGCTCGAGGAGTTGCGGCTCAAGGCCGGCAAGGGCACCGCCGCGGGGACAGCCAACGGCGCGAGCCTGGAGGACACCTTCCTCGCCTTGGTCGCCGAAGAGCCGCGAGCGGCATGACATCTCAGCCCGCGTCCGCCGTGTGGTTTGCGCGGCACGAGTCGCGTCTCGCCTGGCGCGATTGGCTTGCCATGATGACGGCCGGCCGGCGCGAGCGGCTGCGCCGCCTCATCATCGCCATCGTGATCTTTCTGATCTTCATGCACTTCGTCGCGTATTGGGTCGTCGGCCGTTATGCCGGCGCCGGGCCGGATAAGCCGACGCTGGTCGCGATCACCGCCAGCATATTGCTGTCGTGGCTCCTCATGATCTCGCAGGCGATGGAATCGACGACGCGCGCCTTCTATTCGCGTTCCGATCTCGATCTCATTCTCGCGTCTCCGGCCGACGTGGAAAAGGTCTTCGCCGTCCGCATTGGCACGGTGGCGCTGTCGACGTCGATGCTGGCGGTGCCGCTCGCGGCGCCGTTCATCGATATTCTAATCGCGCTCGGCGGTTGGCACTGGATGGGCGCCTATGGGCTGATCGTCGCAATGGGCGCTGCGGCGACGGCTTTGGCGGTCAGCCTCACTGTCGCGCTGTTCCGCATCATCGGCCCGAAGCGGACGCGCCTGGTGGCGCAGGTCGTCGCGGCTGTGATCGGCGGGGCCTTCGTCATCGGCCTGCAAGTGGCGGCAATCCTGTCCTACGGCACCATATCTCGGGTTTCGATCTTGCAATCGAAGGCCGTGCTGGCGCTCACGCCGGACGCAACCAGCATTTTCTGGTGGCCGGCGCGGGCCGCGCTCGGTGACGGCTTGGCCCTCGCCGGCGTGGTCGGCGTGAGCCTCGCATTGCTGGCCGCCGCCATTGCGATCGTCGCGCCGCGCTTCGGCGAATACGCCGTCACCGCCGCGGGCGTCGGTAGCTCCAGCGTCAGCCAGACACAGCGAGCGCCGGCATTCCGCGTGACGTCGCCCCGCCGCGCCTTGCGCCGCAAGGAGTGGACGTTGCTGCGGCGCGATCCGTGGCTGCTTTCGCAGACGCTGATGCAAATGCTCTATCTCATTCCGCCGGCGGTGCTGCTGTGGCGGACTTTCGATCAAGGCAGCGGGGCCTATCAGCTTCTGGTGCCGGTCCTGGTGATGGCGGCCGGTCAGCTTGCCGGCGGCCTCGCTTGGCTTGCGATCTCGGGCGAGGATGCGCCGGATCTGGTCGCCTCGGCGCCGGTGCCGGCGCGCTTTATCGTGCGGGCCAAGATCGAGGCGGTGCTCGGCGCCATCGCCGTGATTTTCGCGCCGCTCGTCGCTGTGCTCGCCATTGCCTCGCTTTGGCATGCGCTGGTTACGATTGCCGGCATCATCATTGCCGCGGCGACGGCGACATCGATCCAGCTCTGGTTCCGGACCCAGGCCAAGCGCAGCCAGTTCCGCCGCCGCCAGGTGTCATCGCGCGTCGCGACATTCGCCGAGGCGTTCTCGTCGATCGGCTGGGCCGCCACGGCCGCCGTCGCCGCCGTCAATGTTTGGCTCGCTGTCGCGCCGGGAATACTTGCATTCCTGGTGGTCGTAGGCGCCTGGTTCATGAGCCCGCGTAGCTCGCATGCATGAGAGCGGCTCGACGCGGCGAACCATCTTGTGATTTAAGTTCGCTTTGAGGCGTGGCGGCGGCCTGAAAAGAAAAGCCCCTGCGGGAGAAGCGTTCTGTGATCCCTTTCGAAATGGTCGAGCCCGCTTCGCTTGATGAAGCGATCGCAATGCTCGATCCGCAGGAGCCGACGATCCGCGTGGTTGCGGGCGGCACGGCACTGATGCTGATGATGAAGGCCGGCGTATTTCAGCCGAGCCGGCTGATCTGCCTGCATAAGATCGAGCCCGAGCACGGCCGCATCGACGTCGTGGGCCAAGGCGAGCTGCGCATCGGCGCCATGGCAAGCTTGAGTGAGGTTGAGAAAGACCCGCACGTCGCTGCGCGACTACCCGTGCTGGCCCGCGCCCTACGAACCCTATCGAACCCGCGCGTGCGCAATGTCGCTCGCGTCGGCGGCGCGCTGGCGCATGGCGACCCCCACATGGATTTGCCGCCGGTGCTCGTCGCGCTCGGCGCACGCCTCACGATCAAAGGCCCGGCGCGGACGCGTGAATTACCGCTGGAAGCGCTTTACTCGGGTTATTACGAGACCGTGCTGGAGAAGAACGAGCTCATCAGCGCGGTGACCGTGCCCGCGCTTGCCGGCCGCAAGGCCGCTTACATGAAGGTCACGTCGCGCTCCGCCGACGACTGGCCGGCGCTCGGCGTCGCCGTATCGTTTGCGCTGACGGACGGCGCGATCCGCGATCCCATTGTCGTCGTCAGCGCCGCGACCGAGAAGGTCGCGCGCCTGGCGAATGCGGAAAAGCTGCTGCACGGCGCCGCCGCGGATGAGGCTACGCTGACACGAGCGGGCGATGCGGCGGCCGAAGAAACATCGATCCTCGCCGACGCGCACGGCTCCGCCGCCTACAAGCGTGAACTGTTGCGGATTTATTTGCGCCGCGCCGTGCGGCGCGCCCTCGACGAAGGCGTGCCGCAACAATGAACCAGATCGGCCGCGATATTCCACGCCTCGAAGTGCGCGCCAAGGTGACTGGGCGCGCCGACTACACGCACAATCTTCGCTTGCCCGGCATGCTTTACGGCAAGGTGTTTCGCTCCACCGTGCCGCATGGGCGCATTCTTGGCATCGATACCGAGGCGGCAAGCGCGCTTCCCGGCGTGCACCGCGTCATCACCGGCGAAGATATCCGCAAGCTCATCCCGGAGCCCTATTACGGCCCGGCGTTCCACGACCAGCCGATCCTGGCGCTCGACAAGGTGCGCCATGTTGGCGAGCCGGTGGCCGTCGTGCTGGCGAGCGATCCGCACGTCGCCGAACAGGCCGTGCAACTGATCTCGGCCGACTACGAAGAAATGCCGGCGGTCTATGACGAAGTCGCGGCGATGGCGCCGGATATCCTGGTGCATGACGTGCTGCGGCCGGCCGGCACTTTCGCCGATCTAAAGCACCTCAAGGGCCGCGGCGGCACCAATGTCGCGCTCGATTATCACCTGCGCTGCGGCGCCGTCGACGCCGCGATGGCCGGCGCCGATCATGTCATCGAGCACACGTTCAAGACGCAGCAATGCCTGCATCTGGCGTTCGAGCCGTTCGTTTCGATCGCCGACCCGGGCGATAACGCGCTGACCCTCTATACCGCGAACCAGTCGCCGTCGTTCGTGCGCATCGAGATCGCCCGGCTGTTCGGCTGGCCGGAAAATCGGGTCAGGGTCAAGGTGCCCTATCTCGGCGGCGGCTTCGGCGGCAAGCTCTACATCAAGCTCGAAGCGCTGGTCGCGGCGCTGGCGATGATCGTCCGCCGTCCCGTCAAGATCGCGCTGACGATGGAAGAACAGTTCTACATGATCACCAAGCACGCGACGACGTTCCGCATCAAGAGCGGCGTCGGCAAAGACGGGCATCTCGTCGCGCGTAAATGCGAGGTGTATTGGAATGGCGGCGCCTATGCCGATATCGGGCCGCGCGTCGCGCAAAAATCCGGCTTCACCGCGGCTGGCCCGTATGACATCGACAATGTCAGTGTCGATTCCTACGAGATTTACACCAACCGCACGCCCGCGGGCGCGCTGCGCGGCTTCGGCGTTCCGCAGCTCGTCTGGGCCTACGAGTCCCATACCGACCTGATTGCCCGCCAGCTCGGCATCGATCCGGTGGAATTCCGGCGCAAGAATCTCTTGCGCGACGGACGGCCGCACGCGAGCGGGACCGTGCTGCATGACGCTGCCATCACGGAGGTATTCGATGCGGTTGTGGCGCGCCTGGGCTGGGACAAACCGTTCGATCGCGGTTCGGGAACGCTGCGGCGCGGCCGCGGCATTGCGATCGGGCTAAAGGCCGTGATTTCTCCGACAACGTCGGTGGCGATCGTCAATATTTCGGCCGACGGCAGCACGACCCTTTATACCGGCACTGTGGATATGGGGCAGGGCTCGGACACCGCCTATGCCTTGATCGTCGGCGAGGTGCTGGGCATCGGCGCCGAAGAGGTCCGCGTCGTTCATTCCGACACCGACGTGACGCCGTACGACATGGGCACGCTCGGCTCGCGCTCGTTGTATCACATGGGCAACGCGATGCGGCTCGCGGCAGAAGACGCCCGCAGCAAATTGCGCGCGCTGGCGACCGAAGCCGGCTTACCCGAAGGCACCAACTATCCGCCGTCCGAAGTTTTCAAGAAGCGCTATGGCATGCAGGCCGGCAATATCATCGGCACGGCGAGTTTTGTTCCGACCTACACGCCGCCGGACCCGCAGACCGGTCAGTCGGGGGATGTCACGCCGTTCTGGATGGTGGGCGGCTCCGGCGTCGAGGTCGAGGTCGATACCGAAACCGGCAAGGTCCGCATCTTGCGGCTCATTAATGCGGTCGACTGCGGCAATCCGATTAATCCCGGCGTCGCGCGCACGCAGGTGTCCGGCGCAGCGATTATGCAGCTTGGCTTCACGCTGTCCGAAGCCATGCATCTCGACGGCGGCCAAGTCACCAACGCCTCGCTTGCCGATTACAAGATCCCGGGCATCGGCGATATTCCGCCGATGGAAGGCGAGCTGGTTGCGGCTTCGCAGCATTCCGGGCCGTTCGGCGCGAAAGGAATCGGCGAGTCGGGAACATTCGGCGTGTCGCCGGCGATCGCCAATGCGATCCACGACGCCGTCGGCGTCCGCATCATGGAATTGCCGATCACGGCGGAGGCGGTGCTGCGCGCGTTGCGCGCCGAAGCCGGCCGTCCGCTGGACGATGAATGATTGGACGAATGATGAGCGCACGCACCATCAATTTCACGCTCAACGGCGAAGCGGTCTCGACCACGATCGAGCCGCACCGCAATATGATCGAGTTGTTGCAGCGCTTCGATTTGTTCGGCGCGCGCGAAAGCTGCGGGCAGGGCCTGTGCGGCTGCTGCACCGTGCTGGTCGACGGCATGGCGGTCTCCGGGTGCCTCTATTTCGCGGTCTGGGCGGACGGCAAGGCGGTCTCGACCGTCGAGTATCTCGATGCCGGCGGCGCGCTCTCCAACGTGCAGCAGGCCTTCATCGACTGCGGCGCGTTCCAATGCGGCTTCTGCACGCCGGGATTCGTGCTCATGACGCATCAATTGCTGAAAGATCATCCCGACCCGAGCGACGAGGACATTCGCCATTACCTCGCCGGCAATCTCTGCCGCTGCGGGACCTATCCGGAAATCGTCGCCGCGGTGAAACGCGCGGCGAAGGCCGCGGCGTAATTCCTCCCGCGTCGATCGGGCTAGGTCTTCTCCGGAAATATTCTCTTATATCGGATGAAGTCATCCGCGTTGGCGAATTCGTCATAAAGCCGCCGTGCCGGATTGTCGCCGCGGGTGTGCCAATAAAGCCGCGACCAACTCTTCGCTTTGGCACGGTCAACCAAATCCTGCATCAACGCCCGCCCGAACCCGCGGCCGCGATACTCGGGGGCGACGAACAGATCCTCGAGATAACAGATTGGCGCGGTCGACCACGTCCCTTCATGCAGCACGCTGACAGTAAAGCCAACGACCTTGCCGTCGGCGAGCGCCAGCCGGCCGAAAATTGCCGATGCCGGATCGAGAATGCGTTGCCATGTTCGCGTTGTTACGGCCTCCGGAATGCTGGTTTCGTAAAACGCGTTGTACCCCGACCATAGCGCTCGCCATGCCATCTCATCCGCCGCTGCCGGGTCGCGTATTACGATTTTGCCTTTCCGCCATTCACGCGCTGCCGGCCGCCGCTCGCAGGCCGGCGAGCTCCAAAGCGGTGGCCGCGCCGGTCATGCCGGCTTTCCGATAAGCCATGAGCGCCGCTTGCGTTCGGCATTTTTCGGTTCAAGCGGAATGCAGCGCCGCGATAAACCGCTGCTTGATCGCGTGCCCGTCGCGCAGCGGCAGGACGCGAGGCACGTCCTCCGGATCGATCTTGGCATTGACCAGAATCGGCCCGTCTCCCTTGTGCACCAAGTCGCGCACGTCCGCGGCTTCCTCGATGCGCGATACCGTGCGCGCGTGCTTGAAGCGGCAGGCCAACGCAACGGCGACGAAATCGATGCCCGCGTCGGTGTGGCTCGGCTGCATGCCGGTCTCGCCGTAACGGGCATTGTCGAGCACGACGATGACGAGATTGTTCGGCTGCTTGACGCCGATGGTGGCGAGGCTGCCGAGGCCCATCAGGAGGTCGCCGTCGCCCGGTATCACGACGACGCGGCGGTCCGGCCGCGCCAGCGCCAGCCCTAGCCCGATCATCGTGGTGCCGCCCATCGCGCCCCAGAGATAAAAGTTGAGCGGGTGGTCGCCGGCCGCTGCGACGTCGTAGGTCGCCGAGCCGAGCCCGGGCACGACGAGGAGATCGCCGCGGCCGGTCAGGAGCTGCCGCACGAAATCGCGCCGGTCCATCATGCTTTTCTTTGCATCATCGCGTCCATTGCTTGCGGCCGATCAGCCGTTGCGACAGTAAAATCGCGACCTGAAGATCGCCGTCGAACGCCATATCGCAGCCGGCACCGACGATCTCGTCGACGGCGTCGGCGCTCTCGATCCGGTAGGTGAGAAAGCCGGACAGCCGCAGCACGTCCTCGGTGATGGCGCCCATCGGCACTTGCCACGGATTGAATTCGCCGAACTCGCCGCGCATGGTGACGAGGACGACGCAGCCGAACCCGCAATTGCGCAACAGCGAAAACATATTGATGCAATTGCCGACGCCGCTCGATTGCATCAAGAGTGCCGCGCGCTGACCGCCCAGCGCCGCGCCGGCGACCAGCCCGACACCTTCTTCCTCGGTCGTGAGCACGACATCGGCGATGTCCGGGTCGTCCTTGCACAGCGTGATGAGCCGGCTGTGGCCGGCGTCGGGCACGTAACCGACCTGACGAACTCCGGCGCGCCGGAAATGCGCATGGATCGCGTCTGGCCAGGATGTTTCGATGGTGGTCGGGCTGTGCAACGCAATCTCCGGCGCGTGCCCGCTTATAGCATGTCTCAGCGGCGCCAGGGCAGCGCCGCGCGATCCTCGACAAAGAACCAGGCGCCCTCGCCGAGCTCGACCGGAAAGGCGGCAACGATGCCGTCATCCAATGCGCGCCATTCGAGGCCGGCGCGTTCGACGGCGGCTTCAGCGGTGGCGATCGATTGCACGCGCAGCGCATAGCCGGCGATGAACGGCAGCTTGGTGATCGCCACCTCCGGCAGCCTTTCCGTTACGATCTGGTGGCTGACGAGATTCACGCCGCCGCGATCCAGATGCAGCAATGCGCCGCCGGGTGCCGTCGGCGTCGCCGGGCGGCCGGTGAAGCGCGCAAAACGCTGGGCAGCTTCCTCGACGTCGGCGACGGCGATGACGACATCCAGCAGTTCCACCGCGCTGTTTGGCTGCTCCAGCCAGCGCGGCTGCCACACCGCCCGTTCGCTGTGATGGGTAAGGATCTGGATGCGTCCCTCCGGCATCGTTTCGGGCTGGACCCGCGCGATCGTGAAGGCCGCGATATCCGCTCCGGCCGCGGTTTCCACCGGACGCCGCATGCGCACCAAGTCGCGGACGTGAAATCCGCTGCTGCCCAGCCGGCGATGAGCTTGCGCGGCATCGGCCACGGCAAAGGCGACCAGATGCAGCCCGGCATGACGTTCAAGCGCCGCGTCAAGATCACCGCTGAGCGGCGTGTCGGATGTCTTGAACAAAATCTCAGCGTAGCCGCGCGACAACATCACGGTGACGTTGCCCGTTCCGGTCGGGCGGGCGCCGCCGGCGGCGTCGGCATCGGCCTGAATCGAGATCGGCGTCGGCGCGAAGCCGCAGCGCCGGAGCGCCCGGCTTGCGGCTTCGGCGTCGCGCACGAAATGGCCGACATGATCGAGAAAAATTTCGTCGCCGGCGGGAAGCCCGCGGCCGGTCTCCGGATATGGGGATGCGGCGGACATGCCTATCATTCGCTTTTGGCAATACCAGCGGCTTCGACGACCTTGGCCCAGCGCTCGATCTCGGACGGCAAGAATTTCTGGAGATCCGGCACCGACATTGTGCCGCTCGGGATCATGCCGAGATCGGCCATCCGCGCGGTGACGTCGTCCATGGCCACGATCGTGTTGAGCTCGGCATTGAGCTTGTCGAGAATGGGTCGCGGCGTCTGTGCCGGCGCGACGACGCCTTGCCAAGCGGCCGCGTCGTAACCGGGCACGCCGGCTTCGTCGAGCGGCGGCACGTCGGGCAGCGCGGTAAAACGGTGCCTGGTCGTCACCGCGAGCGCGCGTATCTTGCCGGCTTTGATCAGCGGCAGCGCGGGGCCCAGATCGCTGAACATCAATTGGATATAGCCGCCCATGAGATCGTTCAGCGCGGGCGCCGTGCCCCGGTAGGGGACGTGCGTCATCTTGATGCCGGCCATGCTGGCAAACAGCGCGGCGGCCAGATGGTGGAACGCGCCGATGCCGCCGGAGCCGTAGCTCAGCGGCCGTTCCTTGGCGAGCTTGATAAGTTCCTCGACATTGTTGACCGGCAGCGCCGGATCGACCACCAGCACAAACGGCACCGAAGCGATGAGCGCAACCAGCGCCAAGTCCTTGGCCGGATCGTAGGGCAGCGTTTTGTAAAGCGTCACATCGATCGCGAGCGACGACACCGTCATCATGATCGTATAGCCGTCGGGCGGAGATTTGGCGACGAAATTGGTGGCGATGACGGTACCGGCGCCCGGCCGGTTCTCGACGACAAAAGCCTTGCCGAGCCGCGCTTCAAGCTTTGCCGCGAGCAGGCGGGTGAGAATGTCGGTACCGCCGGCCGGCGCAAAAGGCACGACGAATGTGACCTGACGGCTCGGATAATCTTCCGAACCTTGAGCGTCGCCCGTCGTCTTGTCCGGCGACGCGCTTTGCGAGGCATTTTGAGCGCGGGCCGCCCGGACCGCGATGGCGGGGAGGGCCGCCGCCAGCAAGGCGCGACGAGATAGCCCTATCATCGGCATCATCGAGCGTATCCTCCTTGCGGCGGGCGCCTTATGGTGGCGCTACGCCGGTCCGTTGTTTTAACGCGCCCAGCCCCGCTGAGTCATCAAAAGGGCGTGCCCGCCAAAAGCGCCCGGAATGCCGAATTGCGGGTCGCTTCGCATTTCTTGACAGGCACTTACCGGGCCGTCATAAGGACGCCGGTCAGCGCGCGTCCGGTGCGGGTTTAAACCTGTCGCGACGCCGCCGACCATCAGCAGAAACGACTGGAAGAAGCCGGTCCGGACGCAAATCCGAGCATCGGGCTCGAACACGAGGAACTAAGATGTTCGCGGTCATTAAAACAGGCGGCAAGCAGTACCGGGTCGCCGCCGAGGATGTGCTCAAGGTCGAGAAGGTCAAGGGCGAGCCCGGCGAGATCGTCGAGTTCGGCGAGGTCCTGGTCGTCGGCGGAGACAGCGTGTCGCTCGGTGCCCCCACGGTCGCCGGCGCCATGGTTGCGGCCGAGGTGCTGCAACAGGCGCGCGGGCCGAAAATCATCGCGTTCAAGAAGCGCCGCCGCAAGAACTCGCGCCGCAAGGTCGGCCACCGCCAAGAGTTTACCCTTGTGCGAATCACCGAGATTCTCACCGACGGCAACAAGCCGAGCAAGGAGGCGCGTCCGCGGCCGAAACCCGCCGCGAAGCGCGCCGCGGCAGCCGAAGCCGCAGCCGTGGCGTCGGCCGCAGATACTGCGCCGGCGGGATCGCACGATGCCGCGCCCCAAGCGCGCAAGACCACCGCAAAGAAGGCTGAGAAGCCCCGACATAAGACGCCTGCCAAGGCGAAAAAGCCGGCCGCCAAGGATGCAAAAAAGGGTAAAAAGAAGTGACGCAGCGAAGTGATGCTTTTGTCACGAATCCCCTATACGTATTTTCAACGAGTAGGCTTGGAGGCCGGTAATGGCACATAAAAAAGCAGGCGGTTCGTCGCGCAACGGCCGCGATTCGGCCGGTCAGCGTTTGGGTCTGAAGATTTTCGGCGGTGAGGCGGTCGTTGCCGGGAACGTCATTGCGCGTCAGCGCGGCACCAAATGGCACCCCGGCAAGAACGTCGGCGTCGGCAAAGATCACACGTTGTTTGCATTGATCGATGGCAAAGTTGAGTTCCGCGCCAAGACCAAAGGCCGCGTGTTTGTGTCGGTACTTCCGATGACCGAGGCAGCGGCTCAGTAATACGGTGGATCATATAAGGTCTGCCGGTATCCAGTCGAACCGGTGGGCCCCAATGGGCTCCGACAAGGGGGAGACCGGGATACCGGCTCCCCCTTTCGGCTTTTGCAGGAGCCCAGGCCATGACTCTGGCAACCCAAGACGCAAAGCGAATCGCCGCGCAGGCCCGGCGAGATTGTGCCGGTGTGGTTCTCGAAACCGAGCGGCTCCTGTTGCGCGCGCCGCGCCGGGGCGACGCCAAAGCCATCGCGCGCTTGGCGCGCGACCGGCGCGTCGCCGCGAACACTCTGCGCATTCCGCATCCGTATAGGGTCGGTGATGCCGCGCAGTTCATCGCGGCGGTCAACCGTCAGGATGGCGAAGCAACTTTCGTCATCACGCTCGACGGCGCGCCGATCGGCGCCTGTGGTGTCGATGTACGCGAGAGCGGACCCGAGATCGGCTATTGGCTCGGTGCGGCTACTTGGGGCTGCGGCTACGCGACGGAGGCGGCGCGCGCGCTGATCGACCATGCCTTTGGCATTCTCGGCCACGACATGCTGCTGTCCGGCGCCCGCGTCAGCAATCCGGCGTCGCGCCGGGTGCTGGAAAAGTGCGGCTTCCAATGGACCGGCGTCGGGCTTTACCGCATCCGCGCCCTAAATTCCTCGGCGCCGTTCGACCGCTTCCGCCTCGATCGCGGCCTATGGGCATCGCTCAAGGCCTGGGGGCGGGTGCGCGAGGTGGCGTGATTGGTGGCGCGAAGTTCTCGCTCGTCATCGCGAGGCGCGAAGCGACGAAACGATGCCGATGAATTGTTACTGCCCGGCGTTCGTGGCGAAATACGGGGCGAGCTTTTCGACAACCGCCGGTCCGAACGAGCCTTGCGGATTCGACGGACGGGCGCGGTCCATCAACTCCCAGCCTTGGATCAGGACGCGGGCATGATCGAAGGCATTCTCGAAATCCGCGCCGGGATGCAGGCTTTGCCTAAAAAACGCGTCGCCGAAATAGGTCCAATCGCGCTCGGGAGCACAGCCGAACGAGGTGTTCTTGGCGTCCGCGGCGGTCATGACGATGGTGTTGTCGTTCGCCAGCGGCGGCACGAAAATTCCGGAATAGCAGGCCGACACGATCACCACGCGGTTCTTGATGCCCTCCTTATCGAGCGTCGAGGCGATCTGGTCCGGCGTCAGCTCGCTGACATCGCCGAACAGTTCAAGCGCAAAACCGGTCTGTTCGCCGTGTGAGGTCATCAGCAGGACAAGCACATCTTCGTCTTTGTCCATGATGCTGCCGATAGCATGCACGGCGGCTGCAAAATTCTTAAAGTCCGCCGCCGGGACATTCGCGAGCGTGCCGGGATTGTTGACGAGGCGGATGATGTGATCCTTGATCGGCAGAACACTGGCGATCGCCTGCAGGCCGCCATCGAGTTCCTTGATGAAAACATCCTGGTCGGCCCAGCCGGCGATGCCGAGCGCATAGATGTCGGTTATGCCCTTGCGCTGTGGCGCAAGGCGGGCGATTTCAGCCTGCAACAGCGCCGGCTGCGCACGCGCGACCTTGTCGATGTCGGCGCGGTTCACATGCGGATTGCCGCTACTATCCTCGTGAAGCGCGTAAAGGACTTCCCACCAATTGGCGGTACGGGCGTCGAAGCCCCGCGGCAGGAAAACCGGCGCGTGCGGCACCAGCGCGTCGGCGACCAAAAGCGCCACCCATAGCGCCGCCAACCTGCCGAGAAGGCGCAGCCGCGTCTGCCATTCGAGGCTGCCGACGACGCACACCATAGCGCCGATCCACCAGGCGGCGGCGACGGCATAAATCGCGCCGACCGGAATCGTGGTGGACCAAAGTGTGCCGCCAGCGGCGGCGGGAGCGAAATGCAGCAGGACGAGCTGGAGCGCCGCGGTTGCGATCTCGGCAATGATCGAGAGTGCGAGCATCGCCGAAAGCGCGGTGGCGCGGCCGTCCGGGCGTACGAACAGCGCAGCGACCGCGAGTTCGAGCGCGATCCAGGCGACGACCGCGTTGAGGCCGTAAGGATTGAACGCGTGCCAAGAACCCGCCACGAGCAATTGCAGCGCGATCCGGGCGGCGGCTGCCGCGACGGCATAGCCGAGCAGGACGGGCAATCCCACCAGCGGCGGATCGGCCGTTGTCCGCCAGATCGCGGCCCGCGCCGCAAGTCTTAGTACACGCCACACGCCGACTAAACTCCGTGCCGAATTTAGGCCAAATGCAGTGCCGCAATCGCGAATTTCCACACTATATCAGGCTCACGATGCCGGCCACCGCGGGCAATCCGCGATTGTGCCCGCCGCAGGCGCCGTTTACGAGTGGACTGATGAAATTCCTCGACGAAGCCAAAATCTATATCCGCTCGGGCGACGGCGGCAACGGCTGCGTGTCGTTCCGGCGGGAGAAGTTCATCGAGTACGGCGGACCGAACGGCGGCGACGGCGGCGGCGGCGGCGACGTGGTCGCGCTTGCGGTCGACGGCCTCAACACGCTCATCGACTACCGCTACCAGCAACATTTCAAGGCCGAGAACGGCCATGGCGGCATGGGCAAGGATCGCCATGGCGCCAATGGCGCCGATGTCGTGCTCAAAGTACCGGTTGGCACGCAAATTTATGAAGAGGATGGCGAGACGCTGCTCGCCGATCTTACCGCAATAGGGCAGCGCGCCACGCTCGCGCGCGGCGGCAATGGCGGCTTCGGCAACGCGCATTTCAAGAGCTCGACCAACCGCGCGCCACGTCACGCCAATCCTGGGCAACCCGGCGCCGAACTGACGATCCGGCTGCGGCTCAAGCTCATTGCCGACGCCGGCATTGTCGGACTGCCGAACGCCGGCAAATCGACCTTCCTCGCTGCCGTCAGCGCGGCCAAACCTAAGATCGCCGACTATCCCTTCACCACCTTGCATCCGCAGCTCGGGGTGGTGGATACCGGTGGGCGCGAATTCGTGTTGGCCGACATTCCGGGCCTGATCGAAGGCGCTCACGAGGGCGTCGGACTCGGCGACCGCTTCCTCGGTCACGTCGAGCGCTGCCGCGTGTTGCTGCATCTCGTCGACGGCACCGGCGAAGACGCCGGCGCGGCGTACCAAACGGTGCGCGCCGAGCTTGCCGCCTATGGTCACGACTTGACCGAAAAGGTGGAAATCCTGGCGCTGAACAAGGCTGATGCGATGACGGACGAAGCCGTCAAACAGCAAGTGGCGCTGCTCAAGCGCGCGGCGAACAAGACGCCGCTCGTGGTCTCGGCCGTGAGCGGAAAGGGCGTGCCGGAGGTGCTGCGGGCGTTGCTCAAAGTGATCGACCAGGCGCGCCGCTCCGAGGCCGAGCTGACGACCGCGGATGCCGCCTGGCACCCGTGAGTGCGCCGGGTTCGAGCTAAGGGGATTTTCCATGGCCTATACTTTTGTGCTGGTGCACGGCGCTTGGCATGGCGGTTGGTGCTGGCAACGTGTCGCCGAGCGGCTTCGACGCGGCGGCCATAGCGTATTCACCCCGACGCTGACCGGTCTTGGCGAACGTTCGCATTTGCTGCGCGCCGGAATCGACCTCAAGACGCACATCGCCGATGTGACGAACCTGATGAAGTGGGAGCAATTGACCGACGTCGTGCTATGCGGCCATTCCTACGGCGGTTTCATCATTTCCGGCGTGGCCGAGCAAATGGCGCCGGCGATCCGCTCGATCGTCTTTCTCGACGCCTTTGTGCCGCATGACGGCGACACGGCACAGAGCCTGACCGGACCAGCCGTGCAAGAGGGCATTCGGGTAGCACTGGCGCGCGGCGATATCGGAATGCCGGCGCGCTCCGCCGAAGCCTTTGGCGTCAACGCGGCCGATCGCGCCTGGGTCGATCGCCTTTGCGTGCCGCAGCCGATCGGCACCTTTACCGACAAGATCGCCCTGACCGGCGCGCGCAATCGCATCCCGCGCAAGAGCTACATTCGCGCCGCGAGCTACCCCAATCCCGGATTCGATCGGGCGCTCGCCGCGGTGCGCTCGGATCCCGCTTGGCGCACCTACGAAGTGCCTTGCGGCCATGACGTGATGGTTGACGATCCGGCCCGGCTTACCGAGATTCTGCTCGAGGTTGCGCACTGAAAGGCGCGAACTTCAGCGAGCCATCGCGTTCGACGCGCGGCAGGAGGTCGGTCTCCCACGCCAGATATTCCGCCATCGCCGCTTTGGCATCGCCCGAGCGCTCATAGGGCTTGCGCCATTGATCGACGGCGTCGTCGGCCATCTTGGCCGCAGCCGAGAATGAAAGCCCGGCCGCCTGCCACGCGGCATTGCCGCCTTCGAGAAAACGCACGGGCCGGTCAACGAGCGCTATCGCCTCCGCGACCGCCAAGCGCGCCAGCGCGCCATCCTCGGACGTGAGCACGAGTATGCCGTGCAATGGAATTTTCTCGAACGCACGCGCAAGCCGCGTCCTGATCGCAAACCATGCGCCTGGAATATGACCGGCGAGATAATTTCGGCTGAGCGAGAGATCGACGACTGTGGCTGCATCGCGGGACAGAAGTTCCTGTAGCGCGGCGCAGTAAATGCCGACGGCTGCGGGCGGTATATCGTTCTCGAGCATCGACACTTTGCACCGGCCGGTCTCGGTTCCCCCCTCTGCCAAAACAAAAACATCGGCAAAACCCATCTGGCGCAGCCAGGAGGCAGTCATCGCCGCGCGGACTTCCCTATCGTCGGTGAGCACGATGCGCGCGCCGAGCGTGCCGACATATTGATCGGTAGCCTGCACCAGTTGGCCGCCGGGCGCGGAGATTGCGCCGGGCATATGGCCAGCTTCGTACTCGGCGGGATCGCGAACGTCGAAAACATAAAGCGTGCGGGCCACGTCCTGGCGCCAGGCGTCCAGTGTCGTCCGATCGATGCGCGTGACGCCGCAGCATTGCGCCACGCTTTGGGCGGCGTTTCGCGCCCAGTCCAGCATTTGCGCCGAGGCGCCAGGTGCGCGGCGATCCTTGCCGCTATCGCAAGCAAAGCCGGCCAGGCTCCAGCCCATGGTGCCGTTGCGCAGCGCCACCACTTTGTTCGGCATGCCGGCATTGATCAGCGACTGCGCGCCGATAATGCTGCGGGTGCGGCCGGCGCAATTCACCACCACCATCGTGGCGGGCGACGGCGCGATGTCGCGCGCCCGCAACACCAGCTCGGCGCCGGGCACGTTGGTCGCGGTCGGAATCGAGACGCGCGCATATTCGTCGAACGGCCGGCTATCGAGCACCACAATGTCGGCGCGCTCGCGGATCAGTGCTTCGAGTTCGGCGGCCGCGATACTGGGCGTGCCGGTGCAATGCTCGATATATTCGCCGAAGGATTTGCTCGGCACGTTAACGCCGGAAAACAATTCAAATCCCGCCGCGCCCCATGCCGCCACGCCGCCGGCGAGAATGCGCACGTCCACATAGCCGTTGCGCGCTAGAATTGCCGCCGCGCGATCTGCCAAACCGTCGGCGTCATCGCACAGCACGATGCGCGTCGCGCGGCGCGGCACCAGCTGCGCGAACGTCAATTCGAACCGGCTGAGCGGCACCGAACGGGCCAACAGCAGATGGCTTCGCGAAAAGATCAGCTCCTCACGCACATCGATGAGCGCGAGCTCGCCGCCGTCAGCAATCATGCCCCGCAAATCCGCGGGGCCGATGTCCGGCGTCACGTCTAAATCACGTGGCTTGCTGCGGCGTCATGCGTTTCACTTCGCCGGTATTGAGGTCAAAGCGCACGCGATGGATGCGATCGAGATTGGTCCCGGTCACGCGAATGAAACGGGAATGGTCGGGATAATCGATCGAATGGATTTTGCCGTCCTGATAAATGCCGGCATGACCGGGCGACAGGCGGTATTTCTTCACCGGCTTGAGCTTGGCGTGGGTGGAATCGCCGCCGTCCTCGCGCTCCCATTCGATCATGTCGGTGTAAAGGGCGGCCTGGCCGTAGATTGCCCACGACTCGCCGTGATCATGCGGCGGCGAGACGCGCGCCTTGTCGTTGATGTGAGCGAGGATCTGGAAGCCCAGATCCGGGTCCTCGTAAAGCACGTGCAGGCCGCGCGGGGTATCCTCACCGGCATGCTGGCGGATGAAGTCCGGATTTTGCAGGAGGTGTTCGAGCTGCGTCCGCACTTCCTCGCGGCCTTGCGGTCCGGGGTCGCGGGCAAGGATCGAACGACAATCCGATATGAACTGATCGAGCTCATAGGCCATTGCTGTCACTCCCAAAGGCGGTGTTGTTGCCCGTAATGTCGCGCATCGGCGCCGCCGGCGCCAGGGGGCGGAAAGCAGCATGATTGGCGGCGGCCTACGGCCTCTGTTTGGATATGGCTCCGCCAGCCGCTACATTAGCGGGCATGTTCGGTCTGCCACGGACTCACGAGCGTCCGCGAAATGTCCGGCTGGATACGCTGATCCGCTTGCGCTGGCTCGCGGTTCTCGGCCAGTTCGCGGCCGTGCTGGTGGTTCATTTCGGCCTCGAATTCGAGGTGCCGATCTGGGCCTGCGTTGCCGTGATTGCGCTCGCGGCGCTGCTGAACGTGGCGCTGCGGATGAGCTTCCGCCAGACCCAGTGGCTCGAGCCCGACCGCGCCGCCTGGCTTCTTTCATTCGATACCGCGGAGCTTGCGGCGCTGCTCTATCTCACCGGCGGCCTGGAGAATCCATTTTCGTTTCTTTTGTTGGGACCGGTGCTGATATCGGCAACGGCGCTGCCGCCGCGCATGACGTTGCTGATCGGCACATTCGCGATGTTCTGCGCCACGGTGCTGGTCTTTCTGCATTACGATCTGCCGTGGGACAGCGAGGATCCGCTCGAACTTCCCGAAATCTACATGGTCGGGGTTTGGCTCTCGATCCTGCTCGCGATCGGCTATATCGGCGTCTATACTTGGCAAGTCGCCGAGGAGGCACGCCAGCTCTCCGATGCGCTGGCGGCGACTGAGCTCGTTTTGGCGCGCGAGCAGCACCTGTCTCAGCTCGACGGTCTCGCCGCCGCCGCGGCGCATGAGCTTGGCACGCCCCTGTCCACCATCACCGTGGTGGTGCGCGAAATCGAGCGCGCGCTTGAGACAAATTCGCCGTATGCCGAAGACGTGAAATTGTTGCGCGAACAGGCCCAGCGCTGCCGCGAGATTTTGGCCAAGATCACCGAGCTTCCGACCGCCGAACCGTTCGATCAAACGCCGCTCTCGGCCTTGATCGAAGAGGCGGTCGCGCCGCACCGCAATTTCGGCGTCGCGATAAGCGTCGCCTATCCGCCCAATCGCGCCAAGGAACCCGTCGGCGCTCGCAATCCCGCGATCCGTTACGGTCTCGGCAATCTGATCGAGAATGCGGTCGATTTTGCCCACAGCCGGGTCGAGATTTTCGCGCAATGGACCGCGGACGAGGTCAGCATCGCCATCAGCGACGACGGGCCGGGCTTTGCTCCCGAGATCGTCGACCGCATCGGCGCGCCCTATGTCACCCATCGGCGGCCCGGCGTCCGCAGTCCGGAAGGCGACGAGGATGGCGTGTTTGGCCTTGGCCTTGGTTTTTTCATCGCCAAGACGCTGTTGGAGCGTTCCGGCGCCAAAATCTCGCTGATCAATCAGGCGCCGCCGCTGCACGGCGCAACCGTCACCGTGACCTGGAACCGTGCCGAATTTGAACGGCCTCTGGCGCCGTCCCCTCTTGAGCGCGCGGTCGCCGCCTCTTAAGTGTAAGCTACTGTTTGGCTTGATTGTTGTTGCGTTGTTGTGCTCCATCAAAGTGGCGACGGCGATCGAACCGGTCGCGCTGGAACTTCGCGCTGCCGAGTAGAATTGCGGAGTGAATTGCCATGTCGAGTACATTGACCAATGCCGCAACCGTACCGCTGCCGAGCGAACGCTCGCTTCTGATCGTCGAAGACGACAAATCGTTTCTGCAGCGCCTGGCGCGCGCCATGGAAGGCCGCGGCTTCACGGTGACGACGGCAGAGTCGGTCGCCGACGGCCTGTTGCAGGTCGAAAGGGCCGCGCCCGCCTTTGCCGTGGTCGATATGCGGCTCGGCGACGGCAACGGCCTCGATGTCATTTCGGCGATGAAAAAGCGCCGGCCGGAAGCGCGCGCCATCATCCTCACCGGCTACGGCAATATCGCGACCGCGGTGAATGCGGTGAAGCTCGGCGCCGTCGATTATCTCGCCAAGCCGGTCGATGCCGACGATGTGGCCGCGGCGCTGCTCGCGCTCGACAACAAGAAGATCGAGCCGCCGGAAAACCCGATGTCGGCCGACCGCGTCCGCTGGGAGCACATTCAGCGCATCTATGAATTATGCGGGCGCAACGTTTCGGAGACCGCGCGGCGTCTCAATATGCATCGCCGCACCTTGCAGCGCATTTTGGCCAAGCGCGCGCCGAAATAACGCGATTACAGATCTCAAAATTCTCCAGCGTACGGTCCTTGCGGATCGGCGAGCGCCTGCAAGCGTAGGGCCGCGGCATGGGCGAACCGCAGCATAATGCTTTTGCGCGTTGCCGCGGGCAGCCGATGTTCCGGCGCCTCGCACACGATCGCGGCGCCGAAAGCATCAGCCACGATCAGCCCGGCATCCGGCGGAAATATTTCGCAAGGTACGTCGACGATGGTGGCGAAGAACAGGCGGTCGCAATGGGCGCGGTAATCCATCCATTTCTGGTCGGCGCGGAAATCGGCGACCGAGGATTTTATTTCGACGATAACGATTTCGCCGTCGCCGGCGAGCGCAACGAGATCGGCGCGGCGGCCCGACGGCAGCGACAATTCAGACACCACGCAATAGCCGAGCGCATGCAGATAGCGCGTGGTGCCCCGCGCAATCGCCAGCGCGGTCTGCGATTGCCGTCCATCGGCCGGCAAAGCCGATGCCAGCGAAGTCAGGTTCATGGCCAGGATTCCGGGTAACGGCAAATCCGACAGGGGACGGCACGCAAGCTTACGCACGCCACGCACTCCCAGACGATGAAGGCGCTCATTCTGCCGCGCCGAAGCGGTCCGGGAAAGCCCCCGCCAGGGCCTCGGGCGACGCCGCGATCACGCCGCGTTCGGTGATGAGACCGGTGATCAGCCGCGCCGGCGTCACGTCGAAGCCGTAATTGGCGACCGGCGAACCGTCGGGAACGATGCGCACGGTTTCGATCCGGCCGTCGGCGGCTCGGCCGGTCATGGTCGCGACTTCGTCGGCGCCGCGTTCCTCGATCGGAATCTCCGCGACGCCGTCGGCAATTGTGAAATCGATCGTCGGCGACGGCAGCGCCACATAGAACGGCACGTTGTTGTCGCGCGCGGCGAGCGCCTTCAAATAAGTTCCGATCTTGTTGCAGACGTCGCCGTTTCGAGTGACGCGGTCGGTGCCGACGATCACCAGATCGACCATGCCATGCTGCATCAAATGGCCGCCGGTATTGTCGGCAATCACCGTGTGCGGCACGCCATGCTGGCCAAGCTCCCAGGCGGTCAGCGAGGCGCCCTGGTTGCGCGGCCGGGTCTCGTCGGCGAACACATGAACGGGAATACCTTTGTCGTGCGCGGTGTAGATCGGCGCGGTGGCGGTGCCGACATCGACCGCGGCCAGCCAGCCGGCATTGCAATGGGTCAGCACGTTCACCCGCTGGCCCGCTTTTTTGCATTGCGCGATCGCCTCGATCAGCGGCAGGCCGTTTTGTCCGATCGCGGTATTGATGGCGACGTCGTCCTCGCAGATTTCGCCGGCGCGCCGATAGGCGGTGGCGGTCCGTTCGGCGCGCGGCTGGTTGCGTACCGCGGCCACCATCTCGTCGAGCGCCCATTTGAGATTGATCGCCGTCGGCCGCGTGGCAAGGAGCGTCGCATAAGCCCGTTCCAGCGCCTGGTCGGACGCGTCCGCGCGCAACGCCAGGCAAATGCCATAGGCCGCGGTCGCGCCGATCAGCGGCGCGCCGCGGATCACCATGGCGCGAATCGCGTGCGCCGCCTCATCGAGCGTGGCAAGCCGCGCCGTGGCGAACCGGTGCGGCAACGCCGTCTGATCGATCACGCCGACCGACCAGCCGTCCGGCTCGACCCAGATGCTGCGCGTGGCTTTGCCATCGACTTTCATAGCGGTTCCCTAGCAGATTCCATCGTGCTGTCGATGCCGCAAACGCCGCGCCAACTTGCCAGCGGGGCGGCCATGCCGCAATCTCGCGGGCACGATCCGAGGAGCCGCCGGTGGCCGCCATCGACTACGAAGCCGAATATAACAATCGCGCCCGCGTGCCGGAGCATCCCGAAATCTTCTTGCGCTGGACTCGCGACGCCGAGCTGTTCCGCGCCGAAGCGCTCAAGGAGGGACGCGCCGAACTCGGGCTGTCCTACGGCGATACGCCGCGGCAATTCTTCGACCTGTTTCTGCCGGCGGCGGGCGAGGCCGCGCCGCTTGCGATGTTCGTTCATGGCGGCTGGTGGCGTTCGCTCGATCCCTCCTTTCACAGTCACGTCGCGCGCGGTCCCACCGCGAATGGAATCATGGTCGCGGTCGTCGGCTACGATCTCTGCCCGACTGTCACCATCGCCGACATCGTCGCGCAGATCCGCCGCGCTTGCGCGTTCTTATGGCTGCGTTTCGGCCGGCGCATCTTCATTTACGGGCATTCGGCCGGTGGTCATCTCGCCGGCGCCATGGTGGCGACCGACTGGCCTTCGCTCTATCCCAAAGCGCCGGCCGATCTCATTCCGGCCGGGTATTCGATTTCCGGCGTGTTTGATCTGGCGCCGCTGATCGGCACCAGCGTGAATCAGGATTTACGGCTCGACGCCGCGGCGGCGCGCCAAGTCTCCCCGGTCTATTGGCCGCTGCAGCCGGGGCACGTTTTCGATGCCGTCGTCGGCGGGCTCGAGTCGGACGAGTTCAAGCGCCAAAGCCGGCTCATCGCGCAGACCTGGCAGGGCGTCGCGCAGACGCGCTACGAAGAGATCGCCGGCAAAAATCATTTCACGGTGATCGAATCGCTCGCCGATCCGCAAAGCGCGATGACCGCCCGCGTGACCGCGCTCGCTAAGTCGGTTGCGAGGTAACCGCGATCGGCGCCTTGCGGGCGAACAACACGCAGGCAGAAGCGGTGAACACCAAGGTAAAGCCGGTCATGTCGGGGACGGTCAGCCGGTCGCCGAGGATCAGGATCGAGGCGACGACGCCGACCACCGGAGTGCCAAGCACACCGAGCGACGCGGTGCCGGCGGGCAGCCGCCGCACGATCGCGAACCACAGGCCATAGGCGACGCCGTTGGCGAAAATGCCGGCGAACACGGTCGCCAGCAGCGCCGGCGCGTGCGCGGCGCCAAGATGCAGCCGGCCTTCGAACAGCAGCAAACAGATCGCGATAACGATGAAAGCGATCGTTAGTTGCCAGCTTGCGACGCCCATCGGATCGGCGTCGATGCGCGCCCATTTCAGGTAAACCGTGCCGACGCCCCAACAGATTCCGGTGAGCAAAGCCAGCCAGATTCCCGGCGGGATCTGTGTCGCGGTCAGCGGATAAATGAGGATAGCAAGCCCGGCGGCGCAAAGCCCGAGCGCGATCGCCTGGATGCGGTTCGGGCGTTCGCCGAGAAACGGCCAAGCCAGCAGCACCGCCCAGATCGGCATCGTGTAGGAGAGGATGGTGACTCGCGAGGTCGCGGCGGTGAGCTGGGCGAACGAGCCGAATACGACGAAGGCGACGACGTTGAGCAGCGAGGCGACGATGATATGCGCCCAGGCCTTGGCGTTCGGAACGCGCAAGCTGCGGTTCGTGACGCGGCAGACCAGGTACAGCACGAGCGCGCCGAGCGCCGACGTCACGGTGCGCATGCTGAGCGGCGGAATTTCGCGCAGCGCAATCTTCATCAGCGGCCAGGTGACGCCCCAGATGAAGCACAAGATGACGAGCATGACGCGCGCGCCGATATCGGCCCGGCCCGCGGCATCGAGCGTGGGGTCGGGATTTCTCACGGCAGCTTCACGGCGCTTGCGGCCCGGCGCCGCGGTACCAATCGGCGATCTGCGCGCCGGTCCAGAACAGCACGTCGGGCTTTTTGCGGATGACCTCGAAGATGCGCCGGAAATATTTCAAGCGATGCGGCACGCCCATGATGTAGGGGTGAACCGACAGCGCCATGATGCGCGCCGAGTCGACCGAATCCGCGTAGAGCTGCTCGAACTGATCGAGCGCGCGCTCGCAATATTCCGAAGCCTTGTGATGCTGGATGAGCATCATGGCGACGTCGTTGCATTCCTGCGTGTACGGCAGGTTGAGGATCGGCTTGCCGCGGGTTTTGAGCCAAACCGGCTGGTCGTCGAGCACCCAGTCGGCGACATAATCGTAGCCTTCCTCGGCCAGCACGTCGGGCGTCGTCCAGGTTTCGGTGAGGCCCGGGCCGAGCCAGCCGCGCGGCGGCTTGCCGGTTGCCTTGGCGATCACCGCGCGAGTCTTGCGGATATCGGCGCGCTCGTCCGGCACCTTTTGCAGATTACGCTGGGTAAAGCCGTGGCCCATGAACTCCCAATTGCGTTCGACCGCCGCGCGCACGATCGCCGGATAAGCAGCCAGCGCCGCGCCGTTGATGGCGATGACGGCCGGAATGGCGAATTCGTCGAACACTTTGATGAAGCGCCAGAAGCCGACGCGGTTGCCGTATTCGTGCCAGGCCCAGTTCGGCACGTCCGGCATCGGCGAGCCGCCGGCCGGCGGGGTGAGCACCGTGCGCGGCATCGGCTGTGTCGCGTCCCATTCCTCGACATTGACGATCACCCACACCGCCATGCGGAAGCCGCTCGGCAATTTGAGCGGCGGGCGCTCCGTGATCGGCAAATAGGCGATGCGCTCGGGCGGCAGCATCGGCCGTGGCGCCGGTTTTTTTCCAGATGCCCTTCTTGTTGCGTTTTTTGTTGCGTTACTTGCCGCGGATTTTTTCGGACGTTTGGTCATGGCGAACTGTGCCTTTCCAACGCTGCGGTATAGCAAGGTTCCATCAACGAGCTACTGAATTTCGCCGGCCGGCCGCCGCCGCACCACCGCGACGCCGAACGCCGTCAGAGCCGCGGCGCAGACACAGAGCGGTACGAAGGCCGTCCATGGCGTGCCGGTCGCATCCCACAGCGCACCGCTCACCGTCGGGATGACGATCGCGCAGCTATAGCTGACGGTGAACATGCCGGCGGCGGTGCGCGGCAGATCCGCCGGCGCGGCGAGCAGCGGCGGCAAAGCCAGCGTCGCGATCAATGTGATCGCCGTGGTGACGCCGACCAAAGCGGCGCAGACCATGATGACGAGGGTCGACGGCACGAACATGATGCCGAGGAATGACACGAGCAGCAGCGGGCCGAATATCAAAAACGGCCACGCCCGGCGCTGCAGGCGTTCCGCCATGAAGAGCAGGATGAACGGCATGACGATCTGCGCGCCGTTGAGCCAGCCCAACGCCGGGCCGAGGAGCTGCACCTTGCCCTCGCTGCCGAGAAAATCGCCGAGGAACGCATTGGTCGAAAAATACGCGGCGTTGTTGCTGCCGAGCGCGACGCCGAGCAGCCAGATCAGCGGATCGCCAAAATCCGGCCACCAGCGGCCGCCGGTCGCGGCGACGGCGCCGGGGCGGTTGTCGGGCTTCGGGCTCAACAGAAAGAATGCCGGCACGATCAGGATCGCGGGCACCGCCCACAGCGCGAGATCGAGCCGCCAACTGCCGCCGGCGAGCGGCAATACCAGCGGAATAGTGAGGACGGTCGAAAACATCGCGCCCATCAGCATGCCGCTGGTATAGGCGATGGTGCCGAGCCCGATGCGCCCGGGCAGCCATTGCCGCACCAGCGTCGGCATGCCCGGCTGCATCAGCGCGACGCCGAATCCGGTGGCGATCGAAGTAAGGTAAAGCGTCGCCACGCTGACCGCGGCGGCGCGCGCGCCGCCGGCGAAGGCCGCGATCACCATGCCGAGCATGACCGCGAGACCGACGCCGACGCGGGCGATGAGCAGCGACCCCGGCACCGCAGCAACCGCAAACAGCGCCAGCGGCAAGCCGACCAGCAGGCCGACCTGCGTTTCCGACATGTGCAGCTCGCTATGGATGAGCGGGATCACCGGCGGAATCGCCAGGATGGTCATGCGCATGGCGACGCCGGCAAGCCAAAGCGCGCACATGGTCTTGATCAGACGGCCGGTAGACAGGCCGTCTCGGCTTGCGGCGAAGGTCATCGAAGGGGAACCCGGCGTGGCCGCCAAGCTGTGCACCAGCCCGGGGTGGGGTGCAACAAAGGCCGTTGCATAGCGGATAAGTGCATCCTCGGGGCTTGCCACCGGACCTAGAACAAAGATAGAACGCTACCATGACCGAGGCCATTTCGACGCTCGCGGCGGCGGAGCGCGCGCTCCACAAGACCTTCGGCTTCGAGGGCTTCCGGCCCGGCCAAGGCGAGATCGTGTCCGCCATTCTCGACGGCCGCGATGTGCTGGCGGTGATGCCGACCGGTAGCGGCAAGTCGCTGTGCTACCAGCTCCCGGCTTTGCTCGGCGATGGCCTCACCATCGTGGTGTCGCCGTTGATCGCGCTGATGCGCAATCAGGTGGCGCAACTGCGCGGCTATGGTATCGCGGCGGCGGCGCTGAACTCGGCCAACGATCCGGACCAAAGCCGCGCCGTGCTCGACACCATCGCGCGCGGCGAATTGCGGCTGCTCTATGTCGCGCCGGAGCGGCTGGTGCGCGCCGACACGCTCGATCTTCTCAAGCGCGCCAAGGTCAAATTGCTGGCGGTCGACGAGGCGCATTGCATCTCGCAATGGGGCCACGACTTCCGCCCCGAATATGCGGCGCTCGGCAAGGTGCAGGCCGAGCTCGGCGGCGTACAGACCATAGCCTTCACCGCGACCGCCGACGCCGCGACGCGAACCGATATTTTGGCGCGGCTGTTTTCCCGCGCGCCGGTGGGTTTCGTCCACGGCTTCGATCGGCCGAATCTGCGGCTGGCGATGGCGGCGAAAGCCGGCGGCCGCAAACAAATCGCCGATTTCGTCACGGCGCATCGCGGGCAGAGCGGCATCGTCTATTGCAGCTCGCGGCGCAAGACCGAGGAATTGGCCGAATTTTTATGCGGCACAGGTGTCAAGGCGCTGACCTATCACGCCGGCATGGAGGCTGCGGACCGTTCGCGCCACCAAGATGTGTTCTTGCAGGACGACGGCGTGGTCATGGTGGCGACGGTGGCGTTCGGCATGGGCATCGACAAGCCCGATGTCCGCTTCGTGCTCCACGCCGACATGCCGGCCAATATCGAAAGCTATTACCAGGAAATCGGCCGCGCCGGCCGCGACGGGCTGCCGGCCGATACGCTGACGCTTTACGGCATGGGCGATATCCGCTTGCGCCGCATGCAGATCGATGAGAGCGACGCCAGTGACGACCTGAAGCGGGTCGACCGCCAGCGGCTCAACGCATTGGTCTCGTTGTGTGAATCGCCGCGCTGCCGCCGGCAGACACTGCTCGCTTATTTCGGCGAGACGACGCAGCCTTGCGGGAATTGCGATTTCTGCTGCGACGGCGCCGAAGTGATCGACGGCACCATCGCGGCGCAGAAGGCGCTGTCCGCCATGGTGCGGACTGGCCAGCGTTTCGGTACCGAGCATCTGACCAACGTGCTGCTCGGCGAAAACAGCGAGGCGGTGCAAAAGTTCAGCCACGATCGCCTGCCGACATTCGGCGTCGGCAAAGAGTTCGGCAAACAGGAATGGCGCTCGATCTTCCGCCAGCTTCATGGCGCCGGCATCGTCGCGCTCGATATTACCGGTCACGGCACCTGGTCGCTCACCGAAGCCGGACGCCGCGTGCTCAAGGGCGCCGACAAGGTCACACTACGCAAGGACACGCTCAAGCCGGCGCCGCGCAAAACCGCGCGCGCCGCCGCCAATGCCGTGGCGCTGGCCGATGGCACGCCGGGGGACCCCGCGCTGTTCGAGGCGCTGCGCCAACGCCGCTCCGAACTCGCCAAGGCACAGCATGTCGCGGCCTATGTCGTGTTCGCCGACAAGACGCTGATCGACATGGCGCGGCGCAAGCCGTCGACGCCGATCGAGATGAGCGCCGTGCATGGCGTCGGCGAGGCCAAGCTCAAGCAATACGGCGACGTTTTCCTCGAAACGATCAGGCAGCACGCGGCGGCGCAGGCTTAAGCGATTGCACGCCTAGTTTGCACTGGCGCGGGGTCAGGCGGAAATCGGCCATTCGCCGGCATTTCCGCGTGTTGCACCGCACTCCGCTTCATGTTAGCAACGCGACGATCTTCGCGGGGCTCGCGGGTTGTCCGCAACGTCCGCGTTATCCAAAGAATTCCAAGGGCTTGTGCCGACCGTTCGCGCCGGTTGCGGGTCTTGCGGAAAGCTCCAAAAGAACACCAAACGAGACGCGAAGTGGCAGGCGAAGAACACCCCGTATCCGGCATGGCGGGCCGCTATGCGACCGCTTTGTTCGACCTCGCCCGCGAGACGAACGCGATCGACGCCGTGAAGTCGGACCTTGAACGCTTCGACGCGCTTGTTGCCGAAGTCGCCGATCTCTCCCGCCTGGTGCGCAGTCCGGTGTTTTCCGCCGATGAGCAGTCGCACGCGCTCGGCGCGGTGCTCGATCAGGCGGGCATCGGCGGGGTGGCGGCCAATTTCCTCAAGCTCGTGACCGCGAACCGCCGCCTGTTCGCGGTGCGCGACATGATCAAGGGCTACCGCGAGCTCGTGGCGATTCACAAAGGTGAGGCGACGGCCGAGGTCACGGTCGCCGAGAAACTCAAGGACGAACATGTCGAGGCGTTGCGCGCCGCGCTCAAATCCGTGAGCGGCAAGGACGTCGATCTCGACATCAAGATCGATCCCGCCATTATCGGCGGGCTCGTGGTCAAGCTCGGTAGCCGCATGGTCGATACCTCGCTGCGCACCAAGCTCAATGCGATCAAGCATGCGATGAAAGAGGCCCGCTAATGGACATCCGCGCCGCGGAAATCTCCGCAATCCTCAAAGAGCAGATCAAGAATTTCGGCCAGGAGGCCGAGGTTTCCGAGGTCGGCCAAGTGCTGTCGGTCGGCGACGGCATCGCCCGCGTTTACGGCCTCGACAACGTGCAGGCCGGCGAGATGGTCGAGTTCGAGAGCGGCGTCAAAGGCATGGCGCTCAACCTGGAAAGCGACAATGTCGGCATCGTGATCTTCGGCAGCGACCGCGAGATCGCGGAAGGCCAGACCGTCAAGCGCACCCGCGCCATCGTCGAGGTCCCGGTCGGTAAGGGATTGCTGGGCCGCGTCGTCGATGCGCTCGGCGATCCGATCGACGGCAAAGGACCGATCAAGTCCGATCATAAATCGCGCGTCGACGTCAAGGCGCCCGGCATCATTCCGCGCAAATCGGTGCACGAGCCGATGGCGACGGGATTGAAGGCCATCGACGCGCTCATCCCGATCGGGCGCGGCCAGCGCGAGTTGATCATCGGCGATCGCCAGACCGGCAAGACCGCGATCGCGCTCGACACCATCCTGAACCAGAAGCAACTCAACGAATCCGGCGACGAGACGATCAAGCTCTATTGCGTCTATGTCGCGATCGGGCAAAAGCGTTCCACCGTCGCGCAATTCGTCAAAGTCCTGGAGGAAAACGGCGCGCTCGATTATTCGATCGTGGTCGCGGCGACCGCGTCCGATCCGGCGCCGATGCAGTTTCTGGCGCCGTTTTCCGGCTGCGCCATGGGCGAGTATTTCCGCGACAACGGCATGCACGCCGTGATCATCTACGACGATCTGTCGAAGCAAGCGGTGGCCTACCGCCAGATGTCGCTCTTGTTGCGCCGGCCGCCGGGCCGCGAAGCCTATCCGGGCGACGTGTTCTACCTGCATTCGCGGCTGCTCGAGCGCGCGGCGAAGATGAACGACGATCACAAGGCGGGCTCGCTCACGGCGCTGCCGGTGATCGAGACCCAGGCCAACGACGTCTCGGCCTATATTCCGACCAACGTCATTTCCATTACCGACGGCCAGATCTTTCTCGAGACAGATCTGTTTTATCAGGGCATCCGGCCCGCGGTGAACGTCGGTCTGTCGGTGTCGCGGGTCGGTTCGGCGGCGCAGACCAAGGCGATGAAGAAAGTCGCCGGCCGCATCAAGGGCGAGCTGGCGCAATACCGCGAGATGGCGGCGTTCGCGCAATTCGGCTCCGATCTCGATGCCACCACGCAGCGGCT